>Ga0115013_10000014_pt1 | contig 174435 bp, 153 predicted proteins | sample SouAtlMetagenome_2_FD_88686 | JGI IMG/M metagenome (GOLD analysis project Ga0115013, IMG submission 88686) | Marine eukaryotic phytoplankton communities from Atlantic Ocean - South Atlantic ANT15 Metagenome | ecosystem: Environmental > Aquatic > Marine > Oceanic | place: South Atlantic Ocean...
CACAGGGATGGTGATGGTCTCACCGTTGTCTAGCGTGATGACCAGCGGCGTGTCGACCGGTGGGTTATCCACGGTCGCTGTGACGGTGATGTCACCGCCTTCTTCTACGCTAGGGGTGCTCTCAAGGGTGACAGTAGTTACATCATTGTCATCTACGATTGTTGTAGTCGAAGTATCTGTAGTATCAATACTTTCATAACCACCACCGGTAGTGCTATCAACACTGAATTCAACTGGGGTATCAGGGTCAGCGTAAACATCGTCTGCTACAGGGAAAGTCACAGAACCTGTAGTTTCACCAACAGGAATCGTGATTTCTTCACCATTATCTAGCGTAATTACTAATGGTGTATCAACCGGTGGATTATCAACGGTGGCTGTAACCGTAATATCACCGCCTTCTTCAACACTTGGAGTACTTTCCAGGGTAACAGTAGTCGGATCATTATCATCAACAACTGTAGTTACTGCGGTATCGGAGGTATCAAGATTTTCATAACCACCTCCGACAGCACTACCGACACCAAATTCAACAGGAGTGTCTGCGTCTGCATAAACATTATCATCAGCAGGGAATGTAATTGATCCTACAGTTTCGCCAACCGGAATGATTATTTCTTCACCATTATCTAGGGTGATTACTAACGGTGTATCTATTGGTGGATTATCGACCGTTGCTGTTACCGTAATATCGCCGCCTTCTTCAACATTTGGCGTACTTTCTAAGGTAACAGTAGTCGTTGTGAGGTCTGCCGGGTCATTAGCATCAACAATTGATGTTGTAACAGTAGCCGCAGCTGAGTCTACAACAACAGCTTCAAAGCCGCCCGAAGTCGGATTACTGATGCTAACAGTAAAGTCCTCTACCCCTTCGGAATAAGCATCATTGACGGCATCTACAGAAAAAGAAACCTGAGTTGATCCAGCAGGAATTGTGACTTGGGTTACACCTTCAACAATATCACTGCTGTCTGCACTGACAAAGCTGTAGAGGATATCAACAACTAGATCTTCAACAGGAGCCTCATCTATAGTTACCGTATAACTGGCTGTATCGCCTTCAGCAACACTGGTATCACCCGTAATACTTAACGTGACGGTATCTTCTACTCCCGGCGTTGGTTCATCGAGTATGGTACCGACGCCTTCGCCATCAGCAATCTCTGCATTACCGGAAGTAATGTCTGTTATGTCTAAAAGGAAGGTTTCCGGCTGCTCTGCTAAGTTATCATCCGTAATCGGTACCGAAATAACAACAGAGGTCTCGCCTGCTGGGATAACGGCTGTGCCTGAGACTGGCGTATAATCGGCTCCATCTACAGCACTAGCATTATTGTTAGTGGTATATGTGAAAACAACGTCCGAATCAGCAGCAACATTTATACTAACTGTAAATGCCAATGCACCTAGGTCTTCGTTAACGGTTACGTCATTAACGGATAGCTGTGGAATTGCAGCTGATTCACTCGAAACCTCTCCACCCGGCTCACGAATTATGTCATTCGTCTCTCGTTCAACACCAATGGTTTCGTAACCGGCTTCTGGGTCTTCTTCAAGCGCTGTACGAGTCAATATTTCAAAACGAACGCCGTCATCGCCTTGCCCACCGGCGCCAGGAGCACCCGCGGCTGTTTCTTCAGCTACTTGAGTAGGGTCTTCACCAGCCAAGATGGCTTGTTGGATAGCATCAACTGCTGCAAGGTCTTCATCAGCCACTGCATCTTCTACAGGGTAGTCAGCGGCTTCAGTATAGGTTTCAGCTGAAATTAACCAGCTTTGCCCACCGCCTAGTACAACTTCTTGACCGTTAGCCATGTATATTTCAACAGACGCATCAGGTGAAGTTCTGATCAGCTCATCTGCAAAAACCTCATCACCAAGCGCAAGCAAACGCTCCGACCCATCAGATTTTATTGCATAAACCAAACCAGAAATAAAAGTAACCGTACCGACAGCAGAAGCCATGCTATTTCCTCATAAACTTTTTAGACCATTACAGCCCAAAATACAGGGATGCAATAGACAATAAAATTGTACCGAGGGTCAGTATAGTTAAAGTTTTAGACTGAGCAGGATAAAAGCCTAAAAGACCATAGAGAAAGACAACAAAAGATACCTACAAATATCAATGTATTATTGGGACTACGACATACAAGATAATTTCAAAGACTTTTAGCACTTTTTAATCGTTTAAGCCGACTGTAAACCGCCAACATTGCAGAGTGTGACTTAAAGCACTGAACGTTATCATCGATAACATGGAGATCCTCAAAGACTCTACTGCCTGCCAACATAGCTTGGCAACGCGAAAAAACAGCTTCGCCGTATACATCAATGAATATCATTTTCACTTCAGCAAGCTGGATTTCATGCTGTTCATTCAGCGCCAGAAGCTGGCTCAAGCACCTAAATAATTTAATACTATTACGATTAGATAAACGCTTAATCGAGTGACAGGCTTTTGCTGCCATGACTAAGCGCCCGAGCTTCAAGCAAATCAAACACTTCAATTCAGCTACACTAAGCTCATTAAAATAGCTTTCTTTGTCAGGAAAAACACCTAATAACGCAGCCACATTGTCAGCTTCACCAAACGCCCCGTCTTCTATCAAATTTAAAAGGCTAGATAACTCTCCTTCAGAGGCAGCGTTTAAATCAAACACAACAGAGCGCAACTCAACCATCGCACTATCATTGCTAACAACTAGCCGATCCACTGGATAAACATCAGACATACCTGGGACAATCACTCGGCATACATACAAACCCAAATATTCGTAATCAGCTATATAGATATCCATATCTACACGATGAATCAGATGACACAGATGCTCAAATTCGGCCTCACTATCACCATCCACGTTCCATTCAGTAAACGCATAATCTGAATCAGTAGATAGAAGATCCCATGAGATAACACCATTTGAGTAAAAACTATGCGCTTCTAAATTCCCCTGATCGGCAACTTTTTGTAGATCAAAAACAGGCTCCGGAAATGCTTTATCTGGGTCTAAGGTAACACGCTGCATGACTTTCGAAGCCACCCTCAACAGTGCGATCTCAAATTTAGGATGAGCACCAAAGGCAGCAAAACAGCCACCATCTTCCGGATCAAAAATTGTCATACCGACTAATGGAAACTTACCTCCCAACGACGCATCGAGCACATACACAATATAACCCAGCTCACGCAGAAGATTTATTATTGCCACGGCATCCGGATACCGTTCTACAACAACCGGCGGAATCCTAGGCAAGCTTATCCCAGAAGATAGAATCGTATTTTTAATATGGCGTTCAAAGATTTCCGATAAAGCATGTACTCGCGCTTCAAATTTATTATTGCCAGCAGCGGAGCCATTACCCACATATAACGTATCGATAATTTTGACTGGAAACCACACCTCTCGTGCTGTTTTTTGATGCACAAAAGGAAGCCCACACACCCCTCGACTTACATCACCAGAGTTAAAGTCTAATAACATATGAGCTTTGAGGTTATCGTCCATATTGTAGTGACTGAGCGTAGCCTCATCTAACAAACCTGCCGGGATATTGTCCGAATCAATGGAAAACCAACGCTCATTGGGATAATAGATGAAGGAAGAGTCCGCACCCTGCTTGCCTAGATAGGTCCTTGCAAAAAAATAGTTACAGCCTAAATGCTCAATAAACGCACCTAGCGCACTCGCTAATGCCGCTTGTTTCGTGATACCTCTACCTTTAACTGACAAGCCCTTACAAGACACATCTCTCAGCTGCACGGACCACACGTAAGGAGCAGGGTTAAGCCAATCAAATTGCTCAACCACGAAGCCATTATCTACTAATAACTGCGACATTCTTTTAATAGATACTTCTAAAGGTACATCTTTACCTAATACACGCAACATGTTGTAACTCTATAAAATTGAACGCACTCTTCATTTCATCAACACCCAATGAAGTACTTTCTGACAGACCGTACCCTGCAAACACAACTAAGCGCTGAACTGGACAACACACATTGCAACATAACTTGCTTCTAAATATAAGGACTACCATCCGCCTACTTAAGGTTATTAAAAATAAAGAGTTTTTTCTGAATCTTTTTGAAAAATAAGCTTGACGACTGACGACCTCATCACTAATATACGCGCCCATCAGGTTGAGCAACCATTCCTCGATAGCTCAGTTGGTAGAGCAGTAGACTGTTAATCTATTGGTCGCTGGTTCGAGTCCAGCTCGAGGAGCCAAACCTGATATGTGTCGGAGCATAGCGCAGCCTGGTAGCGCATCTGCTTTGGGAGCAGAGGGTCGCAGGTTCGAATCCTGCTGCTCCGACCATTAAAAACATAGGCAACAAAATTTATAATATTCTTATTATAAATCCCAACGTGTCGGAGCATAGCGCAGCCTGGTAGCGCATCTGCTTTGGGAGCAGAGGGTCGCAGGTTCGAATCCTGCTGCTCCGACCATTCTTCTTTACTTACATCCCTCTTTTATTTCAGACAACAGTCAAACCAATCTTTTTTTGATTTTATACTCGCTTCGCACCTGTTAAAGTAGATCTCCTATAAGGGTTTACATTTACTGAGGTGTCAGTTTGCCCCTCTTAAAAAAGCACTTTTGTCCAAAGGAATGGCAAGTGACTAAGCGGTTAATCATTTTATTTACCATCTTTGCATGCTGCTTTGTTGCACGGCTGTCGCATGGAGCAAATCAAGAGGTTTCATTACAACTACGATGGAACCATCAAGCACAGTTTATTGGCTATTATATTGCAAAAGAAAAAGGGTTTTACGAATCCCTCAACCTCGATGTCACTATAAAAGCAGGAGGCCAAGGAATAATACCCTGGCAAGAGATAAAAGCAGGAAGATCTGACTTTGCAGTCGACAACAGCAATGCATTTACAGCTTACACCGAAGGTGAACCCATCATTAGCCTTGCCGCCATATTCCAACACTCACCAAGCATCTTCCTTTCTAAAAGTAGCTCGGGTATCAGACAACCCCGAGATCTAGTCGGCAAAAGGGTCATGGCATTTCCAGGCAGCCAAGATCCCGAGCTTATATTACTGCTTTTAAAGCAAGGTATTGCACTTGAAGATGTCAACCTTATTGCCACCAGCGCCGATTTAAACGACCTTATAACCGACAAAGTGGATGCATTTAGCGCCTACATTTCAAATGAGCCCTACTACCTCCAAAAACTGAACATTAACTTTAACATCATTAGCCCCAAACAGTACGGCATAGACTTTTACAGTGATATCCTTATAACCAACCCTACCTTAGCCCAGCAATCGCCTGAATTAGTCGACCGCTTTATTTCAGCCAGCCTAGAGGGCTGGCGCTATGCTCTCAACCACCCAGAAGAAGCTATCAATATTTTATATGATAAATATGACACTCAAAAAGAAATAGGACACTTAAGATACGAGCTAAATTTAGCAAGAGAACTAATCATGCCAGACCTATTTGATATTGGTCATATGAACCCTAAGCGCTGGGAAATAATGCAAGACACCCTACTGAAGTATAAACTGGTAAATCAAAGCAGACCTGTTGAGGACTTCATTTACAACAGCAAAGAGTCCATCACATGGAGTAACTGGCTACCAATTATATATCCGCTTGTGGCCTTGGTTTTGGCTTTAACCATTCTCAGCTTCTACCTTATTTCCTTAAATCGGAAGCTGAAGAAAGAGATCCGCAACCGAATTTATACAGAAACCCAACTAAAACACCTTGCTAACCACGACCCTTTAACAGGATTAGCAAACCGCTCAGCATTAACCAACAAACTTGACACACTGGTTAAGCTTGCTCGTCGCAACCAAGAAACACCCGCTCTTCTATATATAGACTTGGATGGCTTCAAGGAAATTAACGACACGCACGGTCACTCGTCAGGTGACCAAGTCCTTATTAGATTTGCTAAGCGCACTCGTATGATACTAAGAGAAAGTGACATTTTTGCCAGACTGGGTGGTGATGAATTTGTCATACTCTTATCGTCTTCTGACCGCGCCGGAGCACACCACTTAGCACGCAAAATACTACTGAACTTCAAAACCCCATTTAAACTACTTTCTGGTGATTACTACATCAGCGCTAGCATAGGTATTGCCATTTATGATCAATACGATGAAGCGGCCGATCAATTTCTCATTCGTGCTGACCACGCCATGTATCATATTAAGCGAAGCGGCAAATCTGGCATTAGCATCGCCCCTGCCCACAAACGAAAAAAGCCGCTAAAAAATGTCGTATAGTCCCTCTTAAAACAGTTTATTTCCAATAAGAAACAAATTGCAATTTCGTTTATCATCTACATTTACGCCCTTTAATTTCCCGCACCTTCGGGCGAGATGTATATTTTAGCGAAAAGGCATACGGATGACCGACGACCTAGACAACCTCACTCCTCCTGAAAACACTAACCCAGCCTTTGAAGTAACAAAAACATACGGCCACGATAAATCAGTTGAACCACTGCAACTAGGGAAACGCGTAAGACAAATTCGTCTTAGCCAAAATTTAACACTCGAAGAAGCAAGCAAACTGACAGGGCTCGCACGTTCAACCTTATCAAAGATAGAGAACGAGCAGATATCCCCTACCTTTAGCGCAGTGAGCAAACTAGTTAAAGGACTAGGGATAGACATGCCTCAGCTTTTTACCCAACCCCAAAGCGCAAGCGGTGCTACTGGACGCCGAGACATCACCAAAGCAGGCGAAGGCAAACCGCACCCAACCACAACCTATGAACATGAGCTTTTAGCCAGCAGGCTCAGTACAAAAAAAATGCTGCCTTACAAAACAACGGTAAGAGCCAGAAACTTTTCGGAATTTGGTGATTGGGTACGACACGAAGGAGAAGAGCTGCTGTATGTCATCGAGGGAGATATCCTATTTTACACTGAATTTTATGAGCCTATTCAGCTAACCGCTGGCGATAGCGCTTATTATGATTGTGAAATGGGCCACGCTGTTATATCAACAAGCCCAAAGGATGCTGTAATCCTATGGGTAACAGCCTAGGGCACCTCACTGCAAAGCATCTATTGCCCTGCTCTACGGGGCCTGCTACATTAAACATTCATCAAGAGTAGGGCTGACGCCCTCACCAACCTGCCTACCCGGGCAAGGTGGTAACCCACAAAGATGCGGCCTTACAGGCAACAATACGGGGAATACAGCGTCAGCTCTTGGTTATCTAATAATCCGGAGCACACCATGTTTGAAGCACACTTTTTCACAGCAGCGGAAGAAACATTAACACACTCCAATCCGCCCAGCCGTGAATCAAACCCCGTTCTACCTAGCAACCAAGACCAACAACGGTTATTTAAACGTGCTCTACAGCACCCAAGGTACAATTGCGCCGTATGGATATGGAATGCTTTTGGCAAAAAAAGTGACTACTCGAACACGAGCAAATTGCACGAGTTCATTCACCTTGAATATAAAAAGCATAACAATGAAACTGGCTCAATTTTTGTAGAATCAAGCATCCCTTTACTCTCAAGCGATGCAATGATAGAACAGCTTCTAAGCACTACCATCACCGACATTTCTCCCCAAAAGAGTGACGAATGGCTCCATAGTCTACAAAACGAGGGGATTTAACCTGTACTAAAAGCGCTTGGTATCTTATACTGTAGCGCTATTCATATTTATCCCATCCAGGTTGATTTATTCAACCACGATTTACAGGTTTATTAGATGTCATCAGACAACCTGCCCGCTTTTTCAGAACTGGGCCTGGCTGCTCCTTTGTTACAATCATTACAAGAGATCGGCTACGAAACACCTTCCCCAATACAGGCGGCAAGCATTCCGCATCTGTTGGAAGGTAAAGACTTACTCGGACAAGCCCAAACGGGTACCGGTAAGACAGCAGCGTTTGCACTTCCTTTACTGTCGCGCATCGACACTAAGAAAAAAGTGCCTCAATTGCTTGTTTTAGCGCCAACACGTGAGCTTGCAATTCAAGTAGCCGAAGCATTCCAGACATATGCTCGCCATATGCCTGATTTCCATGTACTACCTATTTACGGTGGTTCCGCATACGATGGACAACTACGCCAATTACGTCGTGGTGTTCAAGTAGTCGTCGGCACACCTGGCCGCGTAATGGATCATATCCGTCGCGGATCTTTAGTACTAAACGACCTACAAGCCCTTGTCTTAGATGAAGCCGATGAAATGCTTCGCATGGGCTTTATAGACGATGTCGATTGGATACTCGAGCATACGCCATCTACACGACAAATCGCACTGTTTTCTGCAACGATGCCTCAAGCGATTCGCCGCTTAGCGCTTCAGCATTTAAAATCGCCTGAAGAAATCAAAATCGCAAGCAAAACAGCTACTGCTACAACGATCACGCAGAAATACTGGCGTGTAAGTGGCCTGCATAAGCTAGATGCCCTAACCCGCATCTTAGAAATGCAGCAGTTTGACGCGATGCTGATTTTTGTTCGTACAAAATCAGCAACCGTTGAATTATCAGAAAAATTGACTGCACGTGGCTATTCGTGCGAAGCACTTAATGGCGACGTTACTCAGCAGTTACGGGAGCGAACCGTTGAGCGTCTGCGCCAAGGTAAGTTAGACATTGTTGTAGCGACTGATGTTGTAGCCCGCGGCTTAGATGTAGAGCGTATCAGCCACGTATTGAATTACGATATTCCTTACGATACTGAATCATATGTCCACCGTATTGGGCGTACAGGACGTGCGGGACGCGAAGGCGAAGCAATCCTATTTGTTTCACCGCGCGAGCAACGCATGCTACGCATGATCGAGCAAGCGACTCGTCAAAAAATCGAGCCGATGGAATTACCGTCTACAGCTGATATCAACACCAAACGTGTTGACCGCTTTAAGCAGCAAATCAGTGATACCCTAGACAGCCAAGATCTATCGCAATATGTCGATTTATTGACCAAGTATCAAACAGAGCATGACACGGATCCGCTGTTTATTGCTGCTGCCTTAGCTTCTCTTTTGCAAGGCAAGACACCGCTACTCTTAAGCGAGCGTGAACTGCGTGGCCCTAAAGGCTTTGAAGACCGCCCTCCTCGTGAACGCGGTGAGCGAAAAGAGCGTCGTCCTAAACGTTCTAGTGGCTCTGATGAAAACATGCAGCGCTACTGCCTATCGGTTGGTCGTGAGCATGGCGTTAAGCCTGGCAACATTGTTGGCGCTATCGCCAATGAAGCCGATATCGAAAGCAAATTTATTGGCCATATTGATATCCGCGATAAAGCAACATTTGTTGATTTACCGTCAGGCTTACCAAAAGAGACGATTGAGGTACTTAAACGAACAGTAGTTTGTGGCCAACGACTCAACGCAAAATCAGTTGATGGTGCCGGTACGGAATCAGGCTCTAAGCCAAGCCGCTCCAAAGAAGGCCGAGACAGACCACGCAAACCGCGCAAGCCTCGCGCTGCTGAATAATTAAGTATTTAATCAATAAAATACTCCATTAAAAAAGGCTGCCTATGCAGCCTTTTTTACTATTTCATAGCTTACGCCACGCCGAATTAGTAAGTGATCCTAGTTGTGCCTCCACGTTGCAATAAGCGTATTTGGTCACCTACTCTAAAAAACTGCTGATTTTCAACTTCTTGTACAACAGAAATTTCTTGGCCATCCGCCATTCGTAGCGTCACTTCTTGACCTTGTTTACGTGTAGCGCTCTCTTCTAGCTTTGAACCCAGCACACCACCAGCAACCGCACCTAACACAGCCGCAATACTGCTTCCTTTACCACCGCCTACTGAACTGCCAGCTAGCGCTCCGACAATAGTTCCGGCACCGCCGCCCACGATCCCATCTTGCCGCCCTTCGATAACCACTGGCGTTACCGAGGTTACCGTGCCATAACGTACTTGCTGAACTTGGCGCGCATCTTTCTGGCTATAAGTTGTTCCTGTTAAACTTGGGCTTGCGCAGCCAGTTAACAATACCGACGCGACAACAACAGCACCTAGTACTTTATGTTTTACCATGACTATCCCTCTTTCAAAAACTTTGCCTTAACTGACAATATGCCATGTAGTATATGACATAAACTGAACAGAAAAATTCGATTTAACTTGCGAGTGAGCCATATAGGCGAGCATAAAGGCCATTCTGCTGAAGAAGCGCATCATGATGCCCTTCTTCAGCTATCAGCCCATCCTCAAACACATAGACTCGATCCGCTTGCTTTACAGCACTTAGTCGATGCGCAATTATAATTGTTGTTCGCCCATCTAAGAATCGCTCTAAAGCAAGATGTACCGCATGCTCAGTCTCTGTATCTAAAGCTGAAGTTGCCTCATCTAACACAACGACTTTTGGGTTTGATAACACCATACGGGCGATAGCTAATCGTTGGCGCTGCCCTCCCGACAAACGAATTCCCTGCCTGCCTACTTTCGCATCCAACCCATTCTCTAGCTCACTCACAAAACCACTTAACTGAGCCACCTCTAGCGCAGCCCATAATGCTGGTTCTGTAAAATCTTGCCCCATACACAGATTTGTTCTGACAGTCCCATTGAATAAAGCCGGATGCTGCAAGACAGTAGCAACATTCGCCCTAACAACTGACAAACCGATCTGACTAACAGGCACACCATTAAATTTAACCTCTCCTTCTTGCGCGCTGTACAACCCTAACAAAACTTGAACCAAAGTGGACTTACCACCACCGCTCACACCGACTAAAGCCACCTTCTGCCCAGCCTCAACATGCAAACTAATCCCCTTGAGCACTTCATTGTCTGCATTATAGCGAAAATGAATATTATCAAGCGTCACACTAACACTCTTACGCCCAGAAAAAGGGTCTTCCAACATTGGATAATGCGGCTCTTGCTTCAGGTCTATTAGACGATTTAATCGCACCAATGCCGCTTTTGCTCCATAAAAAGCGTACTGCATATTCAGCACTTCTTGGACAGGCCCCATCATGAACCAAAGGTAGCCAAAGACAGCCATCATTTCGCCAATCGACAGATTAGAGAAGACGACCATGAGCATTGTAATCGCTCTAAAAATATCGAATCCGATCAAAAAAACCAAAAAGCTAAAACGTCCTGCTGCTTCACTACGCCACTCAAATGCAGAAGACTGATCCCTTACACCACGCGCCAACCGCGTAAGCTGACCAAGATAATACTCCTCTCGATTAGCTGAGCGTACTTGCTGAATAGCATCTAATGTTTCGGTAAGCGCCCCTTGAAAAACCTCATAAGCTTTATTTTCTCGTTTCTTTAATTCTTTAACTCGCTTGCCAATCACGGTTGTGAAATAAATAACAACGGGGTTAAGAAACATGATGAACAACGCCAGCTGCCAATGCATCCAAAACAGGATTACCGCTGTGCCCACAATTGATAAGCTAGCTACCAATAACCGACTAACCGAGGTCCCTACAAAACGATCTACCGTATCCAAGTCCGTTACAAAGTGTGAGCTGATAGCGCCACTGCCCAACGTTTCGTACTCCACCATCGCAACCTTGCCTAATCTAGCGAGCAATAGTGAGCGCATTTTGTAAATAACGTCTTTGGAGATTAACGTGAACTGTCGTGACTGCCATACATTTAAAACCAATGCCATGGCACGTAGAACAATTGTACACATCAAAATAGCAACGATATAAAGCACTGGGCCGTGCCAATCTAAAGGAAATAATGAGTTTAAGAATTGAACCATTTTACCTGGTTGCTCAAGGAGAACCTCATCAACTAATAAAGGCATTAGCAATGGCAAAGGTACCGAAGCGCACGCAGCTAAAATAGCCACCACGTTTGCCACTACGAGCGACTTTTTATGAGTGAAGGCAATCTGGGTAATGTATGACCAATCAAACTGAAACAAACGTATATCCACAATTCAAAAAAACAGAATACACAGCATACTGCGAGCGGACGACAAACCAAACTAAAACACCTGCAAAAGCGGGTGTTTTAGTTTAATTGACTCGATGAATAGTCATTTATGGATTAGCGACTCTCGCTATGCCTTCTCACTTAGCATTGCGTAAAGCTTATCCTTCAAACAAAGCCTTCGAAGAACATTGACACCTATCAACAAACGCCGCTCACCCTACTAAGGGCTTCAATCAACTTACCAGTACGCAAAAACTAGCTCCCCAGAGAACCCTGGGTTAGATTAAGCGCTTATCTGCACTTTTTTTATCCGATACCCTCGACCTAAACGGCTACACAAGGTAGCTTATATCTCCCTGATAAAAACACGTATAAAGAGTACCTTCCATGGATAATTTGACCCTAGAGCCTATCGATGCAGTTGCTGGCGAAGTTCAAATCCCAGGTTCAAAGAGCCTGTCGAATCGAATCTTGCTTTTAGCCGCACTTGCACAAGGCACAACACGTATCACTAACTTATTAGACAGTGATGATGTTCGTCATATGCTTACAGCATTAAACGAAATGGGTGTGGAATATTCATTATCGGATGATAAACAGACTTGTACATTAACAGGCTTAGCAGGATCACTGGGCACAGCCAGTAAAGCTCTTTTCTTAGGCAACGCAGGCACTGCTATGCGCCCTTTATGTGCGGCCTTATGCCTTGGCAATGATGTTTACGAGCTAACAGGCGAGCCACGAATGTACGAGCGCCCCATTGGCGACCTAGTGGATGCCTTACGTCAGCTTGGTGCTGATATTACCTATCTAGGTGATGACGGATATCCACCTTTGCGTATCCGCTCACAAGGCTTACGCGGTGGTGAGGTCAGCATCAAAGGCAATATCTCTAGTCAATTCTTAACCGCTTTACTGATGGCTGCTCCATTGGCCAGCGATGATCTGACCATTAAAGTAGATGGTGAGCTTGTATCCAAGCCGTATATCGATATTACCCTACATACCATGAAGCTTTTTGGTGTGAATGTGCAAAATGACAACTACCAGCAATTCGTTATTAAATCAGGACAGACATACCAATCACCCGGTGAAATCATGGTAGAAGGCGATGCGTCGTCGGCTTCATACTTTCTTGCCGCTGGCGCTATTAAAGGTGGTACTGTTCGTGTTTATGGCGTGGGATCTGATAGCGTTCAGGGCGACAAACGTTTTGCTGAAGTCTTAGAAGCAATGGGGGCTCAAGTAACCTACGGGCCCACCTATATTGAGGTAACGGGAACAGGTGACTTAAAGGCCGTTGATATGGACATGAATCATATCCCAGATGCTGCCATGACAATCGCGACTACCGCTTTATTTGCAGAGGGCACTACTGCCATTCGAAATATATATAACTGGCGAGTCAAAGAGACCGATCGCCTTTCGGCCATGGCTACTGAGCTACGTAAAGTCGGTGCTAGCGTAGTAGAAGGAGAAGACTTTATCGAAGTAACTCCACCAGCCAAGTTGACTCATGCCGCTATCGACACATATGACGACCACCGTATGGCTATGTGTTTTTCGCTAGTTGCGTTGAGCGATACTCCCGTCACTATCAATGATCCAGGATGCACTCGTAAAACTTTCCCAGAGTACTTCGAACTTTTTAAAAGCATTTGCCAATAAAACGATACCGCTCGCTGCTCACGGGCAGCGAGCTTTTATCATCGCCCTTATACAATCAGCCACTGATTGAGCACAAAACCGCCTCCCAGTAAAAGCACAAACAAACAACCGGCTAGCAACATGGATGCGGCCCCTGCTTGGCGTATAGCCGCTAAACGTGTCTGATAGCCTAAGGCAGCCATAGCGATTGTTAACATAAACTGGCTAGCTAAATGGGCTGTTTCGCGAGTCACGGCCACAAAATTTTCTATCTTTTGGGGTGATACAAACAACTGACTAACGTTATCTAAGCCACTATTGATAACAACAGCAACCACAAAACCAAGTACAAACCACGGGAAATTAATCGAGCCTCGCTCTCTATCGCCTCGTAGACGCAATAAGCAAACGCTTAAGATAACGATAAAAGGCGCCAAGAGCATCACACGGATTAACTTAACAACAACAGCATATTGCAGAGCACTACCGCCAATACTCTCCCCAGCTGCAACTGCTTGCGCGACTTCATGCACCGTACTACCTATGAACACACCAAATTGTTGCTCAGTCATTCCCGTTAAAGGAAAGATAAACGGATAACTAAACATCGCTACCGTACCAAATAGGACAACAGTCGCTACCGCCATAGAAACATGCTGCTGCCTTGGCTTAAGAATAGACTCTGTCGCCAAGATCGCCGCTGCTCCACAAATAGCACTACCTGCCGAAGTCAAAATCGCAAGATCTACTGGCAACTTAAACAGGTGAACCCCAAGCCAAATACCCACTAACAGCACACACGTCACTACTAGCATATCAAGTACTAGCGCCTGCCAGCCCACAGCAAGCAACTGCTGAAGTGTCAACGAAAAACCAAACAAAATGATCCCAGCTCTAAGCAGGCGTTGTTGGCAAAAGCGAACCCATTGCAACTCGCTGTCTTCTGGCAGATGACCAACACAGTGCCCCGCTATCATGCCTAGCACAATAGCCAACGGTAAAGCGCTCACTCCCATTTCAGAGATCGAATCAACATGTGCAAAACAGATCGCAGAAACAGCGATAATGGGCAACAACACAAAAGCAGAAAAAACAGGTAAGCGTTTGATCACAATCCAAAGTCGGTGCAAAAGTCCATGCGCACCTGTTATAAATTGATCGAAATTATTATTCATTATTAAGGCACCCATGCACGCGCTACGTTTGTGGGCGCCATACTGATGGAAGCCTTATCAGATGTAAAACAGATTAATTAAGATAGCATTATCGACTAAACCGATTAACACTATTGACTCTCTTTTGAACCCCCACGGCATTGAGGCGAAGGCATCACAAAACCGTTTTTATCAGCCCATTCCTTTTGGGTATACAAAAGCATAGATAGCGCATGGATTGGGTTTTGCATTTCATTGGCTAGCACTTTGTAGAGTAACTGGTGGCGCTGTACCAATCGTTTATCAGCAAAATCATCCGATACCAACAACACCTTAAAATGACTGTCAGTAGCTGGGCCTGAGTGCATGTGGCTTTCATTTTCTATAATCAGCTCAGCTACAACTAGGTTAGCCCGTAGCTTGTCTTCTATAATTTGAGCAACGCTCATTTTAGCTCACCTATTGCTAGTAATATTATGATTTATTTGGACTTTCTACGTTCTTCATCAGCTAAATCTGCATCTCGTTGCTCGCGCGCCAAGGCCAAAAAATGCTTATGAATACGCCGTGTCGCTAACCATACACCACCGACAACAACGGGTACAGCTGCCCCCAAGACGAGGTGTTTATTAAAGCTCAACCCACTATCGTATAACGCATCAATAATCAGTTTGATTAACCCGATAGAGTAATAGCTAATAGCCGCGACTGATAACCCCTCAACGGTATGCTGCATCATCAACTGGATTTTAGAACGACGATCCATCGATGAAAGCAATTCTTGATTTTGCTCTTGTATCGACAGCTCAATGCGTGTTCGCATCATGTCGGAAACCCTATCAATTCGCCGCGACATGTCTTCTAAGCGCTGACCTACCGAATCACAGGTTCGTATTGCTGGCGACAAACGACGCGTCATAAACTCTGTCATGGTCAAATGACCCGACACTTCATCCTCTCTTAGCTCTGCTAAACGCTTAAGAACAAGCTCATGGTAAGCTTGTGAAGCTGCAAAACGAAAGGTTGTTTTAGCTCGATAGTCTTCCACTTTACTGGCTATGCGCGTTAAGTCTTTGAGTATGTCCGACTCATCCTCACCACTTTCCGAAGATAAACGCTGTGTTAGCTCGGCAATTTGGGTATCCATAATGCGTAACTGAGGAGAGTACTCCCGTGCGGTTGGTAAGCCGATTAAAGCCATTAAGCGATAGGTCTCGATCTCCATGAGCCGCTGCGTTAAACGCCCTAATTGACTATCACTCATACGCTTATTACAGATGAGCATTCGACCAAATCCATCACTGTGCAAGCGAAACGTCGTCCAGATACGCGCATCCCCTTGTTGAGGGCTACTACCAATTAAACGCATACCTTCAAAAAAACGGCGCACCTTAGGGAGCATGTAATCGCCATCTTCTGAAGAGTCCTTAACGGATACATGCACTGCCGAGATTACCTTGCCGGGTAGCTTATCTAGCCAACCATTAGGTAATGAACTAATGCCCGTTACAGCAAATGGATCATCGTTATTTTCAACCGCTAAATTAACAAAGGTAAAAGCGATAAACTCTAAGTGCTTCTCTAAACGAATTCTGAAATCACCAAAGTCCCATTGAACACACATTTCATCTCGTTCGGGCGGCTGTTGACCTAACAGCTCAAATAAACGGCGCAAATGATTAAACTGCTCCCGCTTTTCTGCTTCATCACAAATTAGCGCGATATGTGTCAAACGCGCCGGGCTGGGTATTACTTGGAAAGGACGCGAGTGCATCTCTTCATATAAATCATCTCTATGCGGATGAAACGACATACCTGTTGACACTGACTCCACAACCCTCTCCCCGACCAACAACTTTTGATAAACAATCAGTCTAATTTAGCGACTAATAACGGCTCTGAAGAAAGATCAAACGCCATCACCTGGTGGCTGATTTCAAACCACTCTTTAAATACTGCTAAGCTTCTTTGCGATGGCCAGTAATCACCAAATTCGTCCCAAGCAGCAAGTTCGTTGCGCCATAAATTATCCCACTCGTCGACCAATACTTGAGCAAAATCTGACTCGTGCTCGGCCTCAGTCATGAGATAAATATTCCCTTCGCGTCTTAGCTCTTCTAATGAAGTGGGTTGATTTAACTCATCGCCTTCCGGTAATGAAGCTATCCAACGCGCAAAGGGTTCCTTTGCCAATAAAGTAATAGCTGAACGATTAAGCAGTTTCATGATGCGTCTTTCACCTGTTCAATTTATACTGACCTTTCAGCCAATAAGTAATAATGATGCATATTCCTGTTTTAAATCAATTAGAAACACGTACTGATTGGGTCTCCTTCTTTAGGAGGGAGCGGTCGTACGCCTACGTACAACAACCTCTGTGTTTAATTGATTTACAAAGCACTTACCTACAACTCACTTTACTAGACAACGAGCAACTGGATGGCAGAAGCGCAATCAAATATAGCCTCGGCTCACGTCGCTCGGTAGAGCCTGCATGGCGATTAATAAAATCATGCAATTGGCAGCTATCCGTCTTAGTAGCTGGGCTGAATACGTTAGGCTTTGACTCCAACGTGCGTGACAACAGCTTTCTGCAACGACATACCGACTTAACGGTAAGAAAGTTTTTTGCCAAAGATAAGCAAATTATTGCACCTAGCTTAATTGGGCAAATTACTCCCGCTACCCACATACCAACTGAATGGAACATATCTAGCGTTAAGAGTCTTTTAAGCCACCAACAATACAAGGACTGTATTTACCTCCCTGCTCCAAAGCAACCCGCTCCGATGAAAGCCATACTCTTGCGCTTAATTGACTCCCCGCAGTCTTGGACTGTACAAACCAGTCACGATGGGAGCCTACTGCTTTTTTACCGAAATAAAGGCATTGTTCAACTGACTCCGGATATAAAAAAGCCGGTGGCACGCTTACGCACAACCGGCTAATTTCATAAAACGATTTTAGAAACCGTAATGAGTTAAACGTCTGCTAAGAGCTCCTCAGATAAACCAGCCTCTTCCATAAGCTTACGCGGATTATCGGAATTAAGCAGTTCCTTGCCCTTAGGTGTCGGAAATTCAACATCGATATCAACGATACGCCCATCTCGACAAACGTTGATGATGGTATCCATGCAAGACGATAACAAAGAATACTTTTCATCGGGTGCCGCAATGATAGTTTGCAGCCCTAAATCAGTCATAAAGCCGAGCGATGTTTGCGTGTTCTCTGAATCTAGCTTGTTAAAGGCCTCATCAAACACCGCCAAACTCATACCACCTACCGGATTACCGTTAGGGCCTTCTTTTAGTCGGTAAGCCGCGCCCATTGCTGCTGCCATTGCAACATAGAAAGGGACTTGGTGCTCACCACCTGAACCGGTTTTGATACGCTGAGTGAGTGTTGTTTTACGATTACCGTTGAGATCTTTTACCACAAGCTCAAAGTTATAAAAGTTTCGATAGTCCTGTAGCAGACTGCTCTCACCTTCATCTTTTAACACATCGTGTATTTTAGCTAAGGCATCATGATGCGGACGATCACCATCATGCTGAATGTCAAAAAGCGTCCCAACATTCGCTTGATCTAAACGTGTATAAGCCTCAACCAGCTCTAAAATATCTTTTAGCTCAGGGTTAGGAGACATCTCGAAGCTGTACATTTCCTTATGGAAAGGACGGTTCTTTAAGTGATTGTTTAACTCACGAATCAGATCTTTAATTTTATTGATTTGATCATTTAGGTGCGCAACAAAGTCCGACCGGAAAGCGGTTTCTGCCTCTAAGCGAGCACGCTCAGCTTTTTCGGTGTACTCTGCCAGCTCGGAATCTTTCAACGACTGCAGTGTTTCATCCACATACTGCTCTAGCTCTTCATGAGTTGAGTCTGGGCCTATTTTGTCTAAGCCCTGATGGCTTCTACCGCCGCCATGGAAACGAGCCTTGTAATTTGCAACCGCATCACGCACAGAGTATTTCTTTTTCTCGTGCAAGCTTAATTCGGACTGTGCTTTTTTAGCGGCCTCAAAAATAATACGTTCTAGCTCACCAGCGCAGCTTTCATCTAAATAATCACGCTTTTCCTGTGCTGACTGCGGATCAAAGTCACGATTTGCCTCACACACATTACGTGCTTCTGAATGCTCTGTTAGTTCTTCGTCTAAAACTTCTAACGCCGCCGTGTCTTTTATCATACTCGTGCGGATACGCTGTAACTTATCCATGAGCACTTTGTTTTTGTCATTAGCGGCTTTTTGCTCTTCAACGAGTTCCGCTATGCGACGCTGGATACCTGAATCGTCGTGATTGCGCAGGTCAGTAATTGCCTGACGATAACCTTCAATCTCATTACTGATTTGGTTACGGGAGTTCACCAGATCAAATACGTTTTCTGTCGCTCCAGCCAAGCTTGTGGTTAAGTTAATGAGGTTATCACGCAGTTTTTCCAACGCCTCATGGCGTTTACCCAGCTTGGTAAACTCTTCAATCATCTCATCAACTTGCTTACCTTGCGATGCCAGCTGATCGCCACGACGACGAATGCCCATAATAGGCGACAGCTCGTTGATAGAGGTCGTGGAACCTTCGGTTTGCAGCATGCAGTCATATGTTAAAGCACGCTCCTCACGCAGTAGCTCGTTTTCCGTTTCAACGGCCATAACGCCGCCTAGCGCACGGTTCATGTAAGCCTGAGCATCATCATTATCCGTATCAATAAATTGAGCGAGCGAGCGCGGCTTACTACGGTTTAACCAATCGCGGGACTTGGTCGTATTGATTATACGACACCCTTTTAGATGGCGACCTTTACGACGATAAAGCGTGATCGCTTCTTTAACATGCGCAGGGTCGACAATCAGCGCTTCTCGGCGAGCCCCTAAAAATGACTCAATAGCAATACGCCACTTATCGTCATTGATATCGACCAGTTCACAAATAGGTGTCGACTCTATTCCATACTCAGACAGCAAATTCATCAATTCGCGCGTGTTGTGACGCACTGGCGCTCGGCCTTGCTTTAATTGCTCAACAGCACCTTTTTGATTTTGAATTGACGTGCGTAGCTCATTCATCCGGATAACGGATTCTTCAAACTTACGGCCAATATCTCGTCTTACCGAATCAACATTGTCCTTCAATTCGGCAAGCGCATTATCCACCTCTACCGGCTCTGCAGGCCATACATCGGCCATCATGTCTTCACCAGTTCGCCACAATTGCACGCAACGCTCAACTAATGGACGAAACGATTCAGGTAATAAATCTTGATAATGCGCAAACCCGACCGTATTACGGAACAAACTATAAACGTTCTGTATTTTATCTTTTACAACGCCTTCTTCATGTAAACGAGCGGCAATATTATTCTCAAGCGCTTTGATTTGGTGAGCATCATCAGAGTTATTTAATTGAGCACGCGCATCAGCAAGACGCTGCATTACACCGCTGAGTTCCGCGGCATGCTCTTCCATTTCTTTTTGGACTTCTAACTCTTTTTCTTGGTTCGATTCTAAACGTTCTTGAGCATCTTCTTTTTTGAGATCTGCGTTTTCAAAGCGAGTCTCATGTACCACCCATTCATACTCAACAGCGTTTTTCACGTTACGCTGAATACCTTTACACTGCTCAGAAACCTTTTCTAGCTCCGTAATACGATTAAACACCTCAAGTGTTTTTTGCTCCATCGCACGGTATTCATCCAATGATTTCCGGAAAGCGCCAACATGCACGATGTTTTCATCCAATACGAACTCACGAATAAATTTCGTCGGGCTATCGATCGGTACAAAACGCAATGCGTTCTTAAAGTTTTTAATAAACTTTTCATCATCATTAGGCATTTGCGGGTCATGGCTAAGCGCAGTGGTTACTTCACGAACAAACTTACTGGCACGTTTTTCCAACACCATATCAGGGCATTGTTTTAGAAGCTGATCTCGCACCTTGTTCCACGGCTTAGGCAATCGACCATCACCCTCGCGCACCGAGAAATCATCTAACGTTACTGAAAAATTAGGCAATATAAAGCGACCTAAAATTTCTTCATCGGGTGATGCTGTGGACGCGCTAATCGCTATCCCAATACACGTTTCTTGTGCTGTCTCCGTATCAAAGAAGCTTAGCGCCATGTAGGTAATAGAATCATCACGTGCAGTTGCTTTTTTACCACCGTCATCCAAAAAACCAAGGCAGTAAGTACGTAAAGAACGCTCACTTTTTTGGCCGGCTGATGCGTTGAAACTTAAATTACGTTTGTGGCCACCCATCAGTATGGTTTGTATAGCATCTAATAATGATGATTTACCCGAACCATTAGGCCCGACAATAGCCACATTACCTTTAATAGGAACCTCTACCGCCCCCAAAACATACCAGTTAACTAGAACAATACGATTAAGCTGTTTCATCAGCAGCCTCCTCCGCTTCTGTTAGGGCATCGCGGCTGTTTTCTGTATCGCACAGCGCTTCTAACTGACCGATGTAATCTTCAATTACCACTTGGCGGATTGTGGGTAAAATACTAAATGGCACGTTTTTGGGATCCGTTTCGTTAATTTTCCCGCGTTCGATAATACCGTGACGATTAAAGAGGGACATGATCTCTTTCATGCGGGTTTCGTTCGGAAGTTCTTTACCGGTCAGGTTCTCATACAGAGAAAGTAACTCATTGGTGTTGGTGTAAGCCCGACCGCTTTCAACTTCAAAGCTCTCTAATTTTGCTTCATATTGCTGTCGCATACATAACATCAATAAAGACTCATCAAGACGCAGCTTTACATTGCGTTCCTCACCTTGAGGCAGAATACCCATATAAGCTTCATCGGGCTGATAAATAAATGACCACCCTATCGCCTCAAATAAGTTACGAAAATAATCAATATGTGCGGCTATTAAAAAATAACTGTCACGATGTGAAGAACGGTCCGCATGCAGAAACTGGTTAGTTAACAGCAAGTTGGCCGCTCGCGAAAAATCAGCTGCGTCATTTTGCTCACTGCGGCTGACTATTTTTTGCAGATCACCAAGCATTACGGTTTCCTTTGGATAACTTTATTAATAGTAAAATCGCGACACTCCACCACATCGGCGACATGAGTGTAGTTTTCGGCAAACTCAATTTTGAACATATCTGCTGTCTTCTTAGCTTTTTTGCCAAGCGATGCAAGGTGACGTATATAGCTAAAACATATGTAATCTTCGATGGTGTCAATCGAAAACTCTTCGGCTTTAATTGAGTCTTTATCCGATAAGTGACGCTCTAGATAGGCATCGATGCGCTCCACTTTAACTTCGCGGCGCTCTTTGAAAGCTTTAAATAACTCGCGCAATTCAACCACTTTAGGATCAATCTGCTGCTGCCTAATCACCGTTGGTTCTGCCACAATGCGCCTTCTGATAGGCGAGCGTATGCTTGAAGGATTAATAAACCCGACCTCTTCAATAGTATCAATAACAGGCAACTCATCACGTTTGGCTAACTCGGCAATCACTCGCGATAAGCGTGAGGCCATACCTGGTGTGGTTTTATCCATGTATCTAACAGTATCAGCCACACGTTTTTCCAATCGATAACGAAAATCATCAATGGAGTCTAAGCGTTTATCTACTGAGTCAAAGATACGAATGATACGGTTGATGTGCGTATGGACCATGGCCTCTGCATCATCGTAACTCGCTTCAAACTGTTCTTGATAGTGGCGAGTAAGCTTATCAACTTTAACCGTATCGAACTGTAAATCGCGCAAGAGCGATAAAATCTGACGACGGAAACGAAACGGATTATTTTTCGTTTTCAGCGTTTTATAGTCAGACACCAAAATATGCTCAACAAAACGCTCGAAGAAGCCTCGCACTATCTCTTGCGGACTTTGCGAATTAGAAAGGCTAATTTTTAGTTCTCGCAATCCCAACATCATATCGGTCAGATGCGCACTAAAGTCTGAAGCGGTTTGTGCAGCTTCCGATAATGTAATTCCTCGGCCTGCGGGGTCGTTGACAGCCGCTTCAAGCGAGCTCAATACGTTCAGTACCGCGCCGCCATAAGAGCGTTTTTCTAAATTAGCGATCGAAACTAACGAGCGCAGCAAAAAGCTAATAGACGGTGACATCAGTACATAAGTGCGATAAATACGCTGCTCTTCCTCTATCCAGCCACAATCGACTAAACGACGATAAATGCGGTTCGTGTATTCCGCGGTGGAACGCGGCGCCTCACCATCATCGTTGTCGTCATCTGTCTCTGGTTCCCAACGACGGACTCCTAAGCGCACTACCGCATCTTCGATCGAAGAACGTACAAGGTCTTTGGGAATAAAGGGATCGACTAGATCTTCGTCGAAAAACAAATCAGCCAACTCAAGCAAAACAGCTTGATATATATGGCGGTTTTGACCGGAGAGCGGTACAAAAAGATCATCAGGAAGCTTGTTAAAAAGCATTCAAAGTCCAATTAGATGTCAGCTAGCCCAGCAATTGATAAAGGCTGGGTTGTAATAAGTCCAGCGGGTGATTCTAGCTCAGCTAGCGCTGACAAAAAAGGCCTTCTCTACTCAGAGCCTAGAATGCTTCAAACTATCTCCTCACATACCTATTGCAAAGACTGACGGACACGTATTTATGATTAGGTTGTGTGCTTGCATAGTAGAAATTGATTTGGCGCATTATTTTCAACGCCTGCAGCTAGCCACACGTCTTAAACAGCCCCTTATTATTCAATTAAACCCTGTGATTTAGCTGCTAACCCTACCGAAATCGAACGCTTTTTTACTTATTCTCTGTTTTATCACGTGAGTTTTGGCGTTGATGCTTAGCCAATAAACTTTACTTGGCAAATTTTATATATGTCGTACACTGATACCGCACTCAATAACAATAAAAAGGAATGATCATGCCTTTCACTAGTGAGATAAACGACGAACTCAATATATTAGCTCGGTTTAACCTAGAGACCACTCAGGAAGGAATCAAAATCCACTCCTCGGCAGCACCAAATGTTATTGCGGCTACCAAGCGGCTTCATGAAAAATCATTAGTCACTCAGCCTGATGGTGGCTATTTGACTGAACTAGGACGCCACGCAGCTGAACATGCACAGCAATTGTTAACGATTGTTAAAGCCTAAAGACAAACTGAACGCTCCCAGATGGTTATAACCAACCTTGTAACCACTGGGTGCTATCCTTGAGTGAATTCCAATCAATTGTATCAGCTCGCTTAGTCATTACGGCTTCTATTACGCATTCCTCAACACATCCCTCTTCGTCAAACGTAATCTTGGACACGAGAAAGTGTTTTTCTTTATTAATGGGCCGAACTGCGGTCCACTTACTTAGATGAAGTTTTTTAGGGTTTATCGTATTCACTTAGCGCTTCCATTATAGTCATTAATTGATCAATCGAGGACGCTCCTACCTTGGACACACAAGTAGCCCCCGCCTGCTCGAACATATGCGCTTGAACTAACTCAACAAGATCCTCAAGGGTGTACTTTTCTTCGAGCTTTACTAACTCGATACCTTTTTCGCTTTTCTCGGGTTGATACAAACAACCATCAGTATCAATAATACGATCACCTTCATCAAAATGAGGCGATTGTAAGTCGCTATCAGACATCCACTCACTTTGGTTAGCAATAAAAACAAGCTCATTGTCACCAACATAGCTCAATAACGCGGGCCAACGCATTAGGCTCCTCCTTAGAGATTTCAATTAGCTAAACGTAATACTCTGCGCTAAATAAATCGTCCACTTTGCTCGTACGGTTTAACATCAATAAAAGATGTAAATTACTCATTAATAGGGAATTAATTTTCATCCGAGTAGACAAAACAAACGTAAAGGTGTCTAGTAATACAATATTAGTCTATTACAATTTAAATTCTCAAACCGCTACGCTAAAGGAGAAGGCTATGACCGTACAACGTCCGGAAAGTACTGCTGCTCATCAGATTCCACAGGAAGCGTTCGATTGGTACGACCAATACGCACACGGCGACATTGATAGACGCACATTTTTAACTCGATTAGCGGCTATTGGCTTAACAGCGGCAGCGGTCGCTGGTGGCCTTATTCCCAATTACGCGTTGGCTGAACAGGTGTCGTTTAACGACCCAGACATCACCGCATCTTACGCAACCTACCCGTCACCAGACGGCTTTGGTGAAGGGCGCGGGTACTTAGTTGTACCTAAAAACATGACCGAAAAAACTCCTGCTGTGCTTGTTGTCCACGAAAACCGAGGTTTAAACCCGTATATCGAAGATGTTGCACGTCGATTAGCAAAAGCCGGTTACATTGCCTTTGCTCCAGATATTTTATACTCGCTCGGCGGTTACCCCGGCAATGATGATGAAGGTCGAGAAATGCAAAAGTCTCTTGATCCTGTGAAGGTTGAAATAGACTTCATCAACGCCGCCAAATTCCTAAAAGCTCATGAATTAACGAATGATAAACTCGGCGTAGTAGGTTTTTGCTTTGGTGGTTACATCAGTAACATGTTAGCGGCTCGAGCTCCTGAGATCATAGATGCAGCAGTCCCATTTTATGGCACCCCCGCTAAAGCAGAGCTTATTAAAAATATCAAAGCTCCACTCATGCTCCAATTTGCCGCTCTTGATAAGCGCGTCAATGGCACATGGCCTGATTATGAGAAAGAACTGAAGGCTATCGGCGCCGATTACCAAGCCTTTGTATATGAAGACGTAAACCATGGTTTCCACAACGATTCTACAGCTCGTTACAATGAGCCTGCTGCCGAGTTAGCATGGGAACGCACAATTGCTTTCTTTAAGGAACACTTATCATAGTTACTAAAAGCGCTAATATTTAGCCATCACGCAGCCCCAAACAAAGGGGCTGCCACTAACTAAAAGTCTTCTCGGTGAGTTATAACTCAACGAGGAAGCGAGCACTCAAATACGTTTTAACAATTCCGCTTTTTTACTGGAAAACTCATCATCTGTGAGTACGCCTGCTTCACGCAACTTGCCTAATTTTTCGATATGACCCAGCACCTCGTCTAAAGAACCAGAGCTATGGCTTAAACCATCAGAGCCTTGCGGAGCTTGTGCAAAGTTCTGTTGAGAAGCACTCTGATAGGATTGCTGAACATTATCCGCCTGATTATAACCATTAGATTGGCTTTGCGACTGGCCCACGGAAGCGGCACTGTTAGCGGCAGGTACGGCGAAGTTAGTTTGCTGAGCCTGGGGCAAACCCGGACCAGAAATAACGGGCAAACTAGAAACCGACAATGTTCCATACTGGCTACTAAAAGTAAGGGAGGTGTCCCCGCCTTGCTGCTGGCTTACGCCTCCTATTTGGTGATCCAACGTATCGTACACCGTCACATTTCCAAACAGCATGACCGCTAAACGCCCAGGAAATACGGCATACTTAATATCATTTTGCGCACCACTACTAAACGGAACGCCTAAATCTTGAGGCCACCACTGATTACTACCCGGAGTACCCGCTGGGATAACTGGAAAAACTTGGGTACTGGCCAATGCATTGGATAAATCGTTGCACAAATTATCAACGGTATTTTTAAGGCCATAATTAAACATATCACCCACCATTGTCATACCACCACGCATCCACTGACCGCCGCCACCGAGTTCGGGACAGTTAAATTGCGCCATACTGCCACCACCATTACTAACAGCAATTAACATATGAACAATTGCATCGTGGCTTAGGTTATAACGCTGAGACATAGTGGTGACCAGATGTTGGCCTTCGGGTGTTAAGTTTTGCATGATGCATCCTCTGCGTTAGTAGGCAAACCGTAAACGATTGTATATCAGGTGTCACTTATACAGGATTTTGATGCTAATTGTTGAGTTAACCACTCACTAAGCGCTTTCTATTTTTCGTGCCAAGAGCCTCGTCTAAAGAGAACTGTTTTCACACAAAACAGCTTTCTTTATTAAAACAGCACGTTATAGAGCAACCATACTTAAAAGGACAATTATAAGGAATGGAAAGCCTGCAAAAATCAGTTCGGCGTTACGAAAATAAATAAAAAAAGCCGACCTAGGTCAGCTTTTTACTGTATTCATTTACCGGCAAACTCTCGTCTTTCAAGGACGATGACTATTAGTCCTGAGAAGTAGACTCGATTTTATGGATACTCAAATCAGCGCCGTTATATTCCTCTTCTTCGCTGAGACGCAGACCAGAAATTGCCTTAATCATTCCATATACAACAGCAGCACCAACAACCGCAACCAAAACGCCGGCTACGCTACCGATCAGCTGCGACATAAAACTAACACCGCCTAAACCGCCTAAAGCTTCTGAGCCAAAAATACCAGCCGCAATACCACCCCAGATGCCACACAAACCGTGTAATGGCCATACACCCAGCACATCATCAACTTTCCATTTATTCTGCTGCAGAGTAAAAACCCATACAAACAGGACACCTGCTACAGCACCTACAACGAGCGACCCCATTGGGTGCATTACGTCAGAGCCAGCACACACGGCGACTAAACCAGCGAGTGGACCGTTATGAATAAAGCCTGGGTCATTCTTGCCAACCAGTAGCGCAGCGATAATGCCGCCTACCATGGCCATCAATGAGTTAACAGCAACCAATCCTGAAATACCGTCTAAGGTTTGCGCCGACATAACGTTAAAGCCAAACCAACCTATGCAAAGAATCCACGCACCGAGCGCCAAAAAAGGAATATTAGATGGAGGAAATGCAACCACTCGATTATCGCGATAACGTCCTGAACGTGCGCCCAGCATGAGAACAGCCACGAGCGCAATCCAACCTCCAACACCATGAACGACTACGGAGCCTGCAAAATCATGAAAGCCAGCACCAAAAGTATCTTCCAACCAAGTTTGAAAACCGAAATTTCCATTCCAGATTACCCCTTCAAAAAACGGGTATACAAACGCAACAACTAGACTAGACGCGATAAGCATGGGCCAAAACTTAGCTCGTTCGGCTATTCCACCAGACACAATGGCAGGGATCGCCGCCGCAAATGTCATCAAAAAGAAAAACTTAACCAGGTCATATCCGTTATTCGCGGCTAACGCTTCAGCGTCTTGAAAAAAAGTGATTCCGTACGCAACCCAATAGCCAATGAAGAAATAAGCCACGGCAGAAAAACCAAAGTCCGTCATAATTTTAACTAGCGCATTAACTTGGTTTTTATGGCGAACAGTACCCACTTCTAAAAAGGCAAAGCCAGCATGCATAGCGAACACCATAATGGCGCCCATCAGGATAAAGAGCGTATTAGCGCTCTGCATTAATGTCTCGACTGCACTATTAACAGTTTCCACAAGTGTCTCCTACAAAGGTTGCAATTTATAATATTGCACTCTATCGGTGCAATTTCAGCGTACGGACGCTATAAAAGTGCACTGAATATCTAGATACTCATTTTTGTTGTTGTCGCCATGCTTCATCAATTCATTCAGAAAGCATGTAAACAACTGAAAAACAGGAAGTATTTATAAAATCAGGCACTCTAAAGCATGCGCCGTATCATTCGGCGCACCCAATACTGCACTAAATTAATGCACGAAACGTACCAAAAGAAAGCATTGCACCATTATTGACGCCAGCGAATTTCGAAACAGCTGTGTATTTTTGCATTGCGCTTAAAGTCAGGATCGATGGTCTGCGCTGTAATATCGTTAATATCAAACGCACCCAACATTTCGTAATCCAGCTTAAACTTCCGAAAGTTATTAGAGAAAATTAGAACACCATCCTGCCGCAACAAACGCATCGCTAACCGTATCAGCTCAACATGATCTCTTTGAACATCCAAAACATCGCTCATACGTTTAGAATTTGAAAACGTGGGGGGATCCATAAAAATCAGGTCATAAGCCGGCTTACGTTGTTTTTTAAGCCATACAATACAATCAGATTGAATAAAGTGATGAGCTTTGTCAGCAAAGCCATTAATCGCCATATTCTTCATCGCCCACTGCAGATAAGTGGCTGACATATCAACACTTGTCGTGCTTTTTGCCCCGCCAACCCCGGCATGGACACTGGCAGTAGCGGTATAGCAAAACAGATTAAGAAAGTCTTTACCTGCTGCATTTTGTTGAATTTGGTGACGTACGGGGCGGTGATCCAAGAATAAACCAGTATCTAAATAATCATGCAGGTTAACTCTAAACTTACAGCCATGCTCAGCTATCTGAAAAAAACGACGACCAGTGCCCTGTTTCTCATATTGCTGAGTGCCCGTTTGACGCTTGCGTTGCTTTAAAACAACACGCAAAGGATCAACGCCTAATGCTCCAGGTATAGCCGCCAATACATCTTTAAGACGATCAAAAGCTTTTATTTTATCTATCGACTTAGGCGCTGCGTACTCCTGTACATGAACCCAGTCTTTGTAAACATCAACCGCCACAGCAAATTCGGGAATGTCCGCATCGTATAAACGATACCCCTGAATATCATTTTGCTTACGCCACTTATTCAAATTTTTCAGGTTTTTTCTGAGACGATTCGCAAACATTTGAGCTGTTTCGCTTAAAGCAACGTCACCAGCCTGCTCGCTAGGCTGCCCTTCTTTGGCAATCCGATTCGCATATAAAGTGTATAAAAATAAGCGACTATCGATTGGCCCATTATTTAAACGATAGGTTTTATCCGTTTTTAGGCCAACGGCCTCACAAAGCTCAGGGTTACCCGTAAAAATACCCGCTTTCCAACCACCAAATTCTTGTTTTAAGGTATCACCCAGATCACGATACAAAAACATAAGCTCTGAACTTTCACCCAGACGCTCACCATAGGGTGGGTTAGTAATAAACAACCCGTTCTCTTCACATGGGCGCACCATTCGTTGAACTTGCGCTTCGTGTACTTTGATTAAATGATCAACACCTGCACGTTCAGCATTCGACAGTGTTACATCAAGCATACGCTCATCTTCATCGGCGCCATAAACCTTTACCTTAAAGGCCGTCAAACCATTAATGCGACGCTGCTCTGCTTCTTCTTTTAGGTTTTCCCATAAAGCGGCATCATGCTGCTTCCAATGCTCAAACCCAAAACGATCGCGTAAAATGCCAGGAGCAATATCTGCAGCCATCCAAGCACCTTCGATGAGCAAAGTGCCTGAGCCACACATAGGATCAAACAACACAGGGCTGTCATCACTAAGCGCAGGCCAACCCGCTCTTGTTAACAATGCCGCCGCAAGGTTTTCTTTTAACGGTGCTGCTCCTGCCTGGGTACGATAGCCACGTCGGTGCAAACTTTCACCAGAGAGATCAATCGATACATTGAGTTTACCGCCATAAATATGGGCATGTATGCGCAGATCGGGGTTCTCGCGATCAACGCCAGGACGCTCCCCTGTTATTTCTCGTAGTTGGTCGACAATTGCATCTTTCACTTTGAGCGCACCAAAGTGAGTATGGTTAATTGACTGCGTTTTCCCCGTGAAAGAAATTGCCAACGACATGCTCGGATCTAAATGATCGCTCCAATGGACTCGCTGGATAGCGCTGTATAAGTCATCGGCGGTTTCAACGTTGGTTTCAAGAATCGGTAACAAAACCCGATTCGCAAGACGAGACCATAAACACGCTCGGTAGGCCTGCACTAACTCCCCTTCAAATGCGACACCCGTCGGCATCAATTTTACTGACTCAGCCCCTAACGCTGCTAACTCGTCAGCCAGAAGAGATTCGATGCCTTTAGGGCAAGTCGCTATAAATTTCATATTTTTCCTAAAAAGTTATTTTTACAACTTCTTAAATATCAGCAAGTTGCAGTTTCATTCAATTGTTACGGTTTTTTGATGATTTTTTTTCAAATGTATTACAGCGTTTCAATATGAATTTTAACTCGCTGAATACGCACCTTTTTTGCAAGTGCTAACAATCAAAAACCCTAAATTCCATAGCGATTATTAATCGCACTTTGTTCGTGAATTAGATATCAATATAGGCCTGTGTTGCGAAAAATACCGTATGCATACAGACACTGTGTGAATATTTAGTCTCAGATATTCATGTTCTCAATCATAACGTAAACGTATGAGAGGTTTCTTTATATGAAGAGACAGAAAAGAGATAAGACATCAACTCTGTTTAACCGCGGTTTTCAGGCTGGTATTAACGGTAAATCACGAGACTCTTGCCCAGTGCAAGTCACAGAGCTACGAAGTCATTGGATGAGTGGCTGGCGTGAAGGTAGAGACGCCCACTGGAGCGGCATGGATGGAGTTTCGGCAATTCAAGCTCACCCAGGACTGCATTAACAACACATTCCCTTCAAAAACAGGCTCCTCTATAAAAGGAGCCTTTTTTGCAAACCAAACCCTAACCCTTAGTGCCGTTTTTCTCCCCAAACACCCATCACTGACGACGCTTCAACGCCTCGATCGCTCTTACAGATTCTTTAACCAACGCTGGGCCTTTATAAATAAAACCAGAATAAATCTGCACTAAGCTTGCTCCTGCTTCGATTTTCTCAGCAGCGTCGAACCCTTCCGTAATACCCCCGACACCAATAATAGGTAAAGCACCATTAAGCTCATAAGCCAATGTTCTGATCACTTTAGTCGATTTATTACGCACAGGTTCACCGCTTAAGCCCCCCGACTCACCTTGCAAGACTGAGTCTTCAACGCCTTCTCTGGACAAGGTGGTATTGGTTGCTATAACACCGTCCATCTCGTACGTTTTGAGTGAATCAGCAACCATGACGATTTCCTCTTCGGTCATGTCAGGTGCGATTTTTACCGCAATGGGGACATATCTATCATGCAAAAGCGCTTGACGAGCTTGCTCATTTTTTAACGATTCAAGCAAGGTATTTAACGAATCACCAAACTGTAATGAGCGTAGCCCCGGCGTATTGGGTGATGACACGTTTACCGTGATATAACTCGCACGTGAGTAAACTTTTCGTAAACAGTACAAGTAATCATCATTAGCTTTATCATTCGGCGTGTCTTTATTCTTGCCAATATTGATCCCTAGAATGCCCTTGTAACGAGCACGATCAACATTGGCAAGTAGCGCGTCCACACCGTGGTTATTGAACCCCATGCGATTAATAATCGCGTTATGCTCAGGAATGCGAAATAAACGAGGCTTAGGATTACCCACTTGTGGTCTGGGTGTTACAGTCCCTATTTCTACAAACCCAAAACCCAACGCGGCCAAACCATCAATCGCGGTGCCATTTTTATCCAAACCAGCCGCTAAACCTACAGGATTAGGAAAGCGAATCCCCATCACTTCGACAGGCATATCCAGCTTTTCAGCGCCAAGCAACGAAGGTACTCCCAACGATGCCGCTAAATTCATACCGCCCAACGCTAGATTATGAGAACGCTCCGCATCCATGCTAAACATGAGAGATTTTGCCAGTGAATAGAACATATCAAGACCGTTTCTGAATAAAGACTCGCTATTATAACGGCGCGACCTTGGTTTTACATCCTACTATGAGCTCCGTTCAATAGATTTAAACTTTCCATTTTGACTAAAATTGATACGAAAACGGCCATGTATGCCCTCATGCAACAAGAAAGGCTTTAAAATAGAGGCAGGAAACTGCACACGACGACCATCACTGGCATGTGTATGCACCATGACACCAGGGATTTGGTACTGCTTTATGTAGTCCTGAGGGGAAATATGTAATGTTACGAGTATTGAATTCATCATTTTTAACAACTTAAGCGCGTCATCTATAATCGAGTTATAGCAAAACCTCATTGATATCGTATACCCCTTACTTAATAATGCAGAATGATTTTGCTTTGTTATTAAGGATCTAACCTAGGGATGCGCGCATTTTTTACGGTTGTTAGCACCACGCTAAGCTTACTTTTACTGGTAGCCCCAACGCTCAGCATTGCCGAGGTTAATGCTTATCTTAATCGATATACTATCAACCAAACAGATACAGTGCGGTTAACGATAGAAGCCACACAGCCAGGCCAAGCACAGCGCCCAGACTTATCCTTGTTAACAGCTGACTTTTCATTGCTTGGCAGCAAAAAAATGACGATTTCTAGTTTGCAAAACGGAAGCAGACAAGCAACAACGCGATGGCAGGTATTAATGCGACCGCGCCGCAGTGGTGACTTAACCGTACCAGCCATTCAAATTAATGGGGAACGTTCCTTTCCGATGACGCTGAGCGTATTAAGCGCCGCCAATAACGCCCCACGCGTATCCCCCAACTATGATCCTAACTACAGCCCAAACCGGTCGAGCAGCTCCCAAGCCAACCAAGCTCCAGGCGGACTTGACGTTACATCCGACCTCAATGCTATTCGCATTACGACCGAAATAGACCACACAGAAGCTTACGAAGGTAGCCAACTACTTTACTCATCAACACTAAGGCATCGTTCGCCGTTAGATGACCAAGCGGTATTCTCGGATCCTTTTTTGAATCAAGCACTTATTTTGCCAATGGGCGACGAAGTTGTCTCCAATGTATTTATACAAGGCGTAGCCTACACTGAGCGCAAACAAACCTATGTTGTTTTTCCTAACGAGCCTGGGAGTTTCATAATAGAGCCACCATTGTTTGCTGGAACACTAGCAAACGGGCAGTATGTTGAAGTACTCGGAGATGCTATTGAGCTATCAATTCTGCCACGTGCTAACGATAACTCGGCAGGCTACTGGCTCCCAGCATCCAAACTAACCATTCAAGACGCATTTGACCAACCCGAACAGCTCGTCGCGGGCGACTCAATAACACGAACCATTACCCTGATAGCGCAAGGCCTGCCCGCTTCAAGGCTGCCTCCTCTGATGCCCCTAACGAATGAACTCGCCGATATTGAACTGGTTAATACAGACCTGAGGGAGTCGTTCAATGAAGATGGGTTGGTCGGTCAACGCGTTGAAACTGTCAAAATAACGTTCAAAGAGCGTGGCGAAGTAACGCTGCCACCCATAGACATCCATTGGTGGGATATAGAAACCGACCGCGCTCAAGTAGCATCATTACCTCCCATTCAGATGCGTATAGAAGGCGCTAATAGCGCCCAGCAGCAACCACCTGCCGACCAAAAGAACGCTAAACCAGACCTAGCGGAAAACACGACACAAAACGTTGAGCAATACTCCAATGGAACACCACCCAACGTTATTGCTTTGATCTCGCTTTTAGCACTAATTAGCATCATTTCATCACTGGGGTGGCTCTACACGGGCAATAGACTACGCAAATTGCGTAATAGACAGGCGATAGACCGAGCCGCCAAAACCGAAAAACAAAGAATCAAACGCGATAAACAGCTCATCGCTGATGAAAAATTGGCCTATTCAGCGCTTCAAAAAGCCTGCACCCTTAATAAACCCGAATTAGCGCAAGCGCGCTTAATTGAATGGGCAGCGTTATTTTGGCCTGAATCCCATCTTTATAATGGGCGAGATGTGAGTGTAGCGGCTAAAAACAAGACATTGGAATTCTTGATTATTGATTTAGAGCAGCATGTCTACAATAACGCCGAAGATCCGTGGCAAGGCGACTTGTTAATACAAACTGTCGACAGCATACGCGAACGTCTAACACGCCGGTAACTTAGCTACCCTACAATCTAAGTAGCAGATGTTAAGGCAGACTGTAAATCAGGGAATTTAAATACATACCCTGCTTCTACCAAAGCCGTTGGGTATACGTGCTGCCCTGATAAGAGTAGCTCGCTTGATTCTCCCATAGCCCATTTCAACAGCGAAGCGGGAACTCGAAAGAAAGCGGGCCTGCGTAAAGTACTAGCCAGTGTTCGTGTAAATGTTGAATTAGTAACCGCCTCAGGAGATGTGGCATTAAATGCCCCTGACAACTGATCATGTCCGAGTAAAAAACGAATAATATTGACTTCGTCTTCTAAGTGCACCCAAGACATCCATTGCGCCCCATTCCCAATAGGTCCGCCAAGGCCCAACTTATAAGCAGGCAGCATTTTAGACAATGCACCACCGCCCTTACCGAAAACCACACCGGTGCGAACACAACATACCCGAGCCCCCAAATCTTTCTCAGCAACCATTGCGGCATCTTCCCATTGCTGGCAAAGGCTATGCTGGAAGCCCTCTTCTACCGGACCATTCTCTGATAAGGGAGCATTTCCCTCTTGGGGACCGTAATAGCCAATAGCGGAACCACTGACAAAAACTTCTGGCCTCTGGCCTGCTTCATAAAGACGCTGTATGAGCTCCTGAGTGAAATCTATACGGCTGTTTTTAATCTCCAATTTTCGGCTATCAGTCCAGCGTTTATCAGCTATAGGGGCGCCTGCAAGATTAATCACAGCATCGATTTTAACGCTGCTCAACAAGCTCACATCGGACAGACTAATCGCATTGACGCGACTGCCAAATTGCAACATCGCACGCTCAGCATCTCGGCTTACCAACATCACTTCATGACCGTCAGCAAGTAAAGATTCAGTTAACCGACGGCCTATGAAGCCTGTACCACCAGTAATTAAATAGTGCATGTTGTCGCCTCTTAAGATGCAGGTATTTTAGTTATATATACGGTATCCTTACGGCCTCAGATCATATTAGATTTAGGATAACCGATGTTTACAGGAATCGTGCAGGGGCAAGCAGAAGTTATAGCGCTAGAACGTCGCGACCAATTCATGAAGCTACGCGTAGCCTTACCTGCAGGTCATACCAACAACCTTCAAACCGGTGCCAGCATAGCTATTAATGGTACTTGTTTAACCGTGACCAGCTTTGACGAATCATCTGTCCAGTTTGATTTAATTCAAGAAACACTCAATGTGACCAACCTAGGCGAACTCAAAGTAACGAGTGTTGTCAATTTTGAAAGAGCGGCCAAGTTTGGAGATGAAATTGGCGGCCATCTGTTATCAGGTCACATCAGTGCAACAGCACAGATTTGCGAGATCAAACAAACAGACGATAACTGCATTATATGGTTTGAAATTGACGAGGCGCTCACCCCTTACATTCTTACAAAAGGCTTTGTAGCACTCAATGGCTGCAGCTTGACGATAGGAGCAGTGGAAGGAAACCGTTTCAACGTGTATTTAATACCTGAAACCTTGAGCATTACCACTTTCGGACAAGCCAACGTAGGTGACCGCATCAACATAGAAGTGGACCCACAAACTCAAGCAATTGTAGACACCGTTAATCGGTACCTAGAAACCCATTCTCCTGTGAAGTGATTATTTTTCTTTATGCTAAGCCTAACTTACATACAACAGAGCATTTTCTTTTTTAGACAACATCTAGGCACTATCGCCAAAATCCAATTGCCTTTTTTGATTGCAATTAACGGGTTAGCACAGTGGTTTGATATATACAGCGACGATGAGCAAATTGCTCAGCAATTTGCCGTACTATCCATTTTAAATCTGACCATTCTCCCGTTGTACTGGTCAGCGACTATTGTCTACATGCAGTCAGTTTTAGAAGACCGCCCTCTATCGGCATTCCAATCTCTAGTAGTGGGCATGTCTCGCTGGAGAACGTTACTGCTTACTTTTCTGTTAACAGGATGCGCCGTATTTGGCGGGCTTATGTTTTTAATTGTGCCCGGGATTTTCATCGGAGTGCGTTTGGCGTTTGCTGACTACATTTGCGTTGTTGAAAAAAAATCTGCTTTGCAAAGTCTTAAGCAAAGCTGGCAAGACACCGATGATTATTTTTGGCCACTTCTCCAAGGACTCGCCATTTTATACATTGCAATTGAGCTGATAAATTACCCAGTGGTGAGCTTTTTCCAATCCATGGAAGACCGTCAGTTCATTGTTGAACTGCCTATATTGGCTGCCCTAGATCTACTTAGCGCTCTAATTACCGTTTTTGCTTTTCGCATGTATTGCGTTATGCGAGACGAAATACGGCCGGCCAAACCCATAGCAAGATCCAGTGCGCAGGCTGACAATTATTCTGAGCACAACAATGCTACCCCAAATAGTAAATCAACAGATAAACCAGACAACTCGATAAATTCAGACAGTTCTGAAGGCGGCGGTGATGATTGATGAAAGCTATCTTACAAAAGCAAAGAACCGACTACATCAACCCAGTAGATAGCCAGCTCTAAGCTGGCTTGATTAGCGTTTTACGAAAACACATTTACATTCTATGTCGCGCTTGAGAGGTACACGATGCCTGCTGTTCAACCCGCTGCAAATACTTTACCGACAAAAGTTATTTTATTAGACCCCAATGGTGAGTTCTCCAATTGGTCACAGCGCCTCAAGCTCGCAGGCTGTCAGTGGGATGTTTTTTCGATCGATGACTACGAGACACTCATCAATCAACTTACAACGGCTAACTACGATGCGATTTTTTTAGCCTACGACCTGAAAACATCCCGCAAAGCCGAACTACTGCGTCGAACTAAACAACAAAGCCCAAGAACCCTGCGCTTTCAACTAGGACTCAAAGCAGAATCCAGCGATGAAAAAAATGTTCGACAAGAGCTACTCCACCGCACTTTTGACATGCCCGTCAACTTTCCACATATACAACAATCGGTTGAGCATCTCTTAAAAGTACGGCGGTTATTATTCAGATCGCCTCTTCAAAAAATCATCCAGCAACGCGGCCAAATACAACACCCCAACTATATTAAAGGGCTGTTTGAAGCGGTGGCTGTCATTGGTGATAGTCAAGATCATATGGCTTATGTTCTTGAAAACGACGAAGCCTTAAGTGCCCAAATCATTAAGTGGGTAAACACACCCTATTTTGGAGAGCACGCCGCCGTCTTCGGCGTCTCGGACCTCACCAACAAAATTAACTTACGACGCTTGCGTGGCTTAATCATTTTAGCCAACCTGTATCGCACCTACCCTGCTCACACCAATTGGACCCTTTTTTCATTTGAACGACTGATACATCGTTCATTGCTCGTGGCACAGCTAGCTTATGACATAGCCAAGGATGCAAAGCTCGATAACACATACTGCGAACAGAGCTATTTGGCAGGCTTACTACACGATACAGGTATCATGGTGCTGGCCTCTCTATTTCCTACTAAGTATCGAGACATGCTTAGAAGCATGGAGAAACACACTCAGGCTCTGCACAACGCCGAAAAAGCGGCATTCGGTATGTTTCATGGTGAAATAGCTGCTGCACTAATCATGCATTGGTATGTACCACCGCGTGTTACAGAAGCGATCTTATTTCACTCTTTACCCATGCTTTCAGACGATAAACGCTTTACCCCTTTAACAGCTGTGCATATCGCCGATACGCTTTTACCTTCCGTTTGGAAATCTGGCGAGAGCGAAATGCGCAGCCAGCTATCACAACCATACCTAACGCGCACCGAACAACATGCTCATCTTCACCGCTGGAAACTACTAGCGACCCATTATCGCTCTTATTTGCGCCAACAACCCACTAGCTAGTCAATTGTTCGATGATATGACGCCCGATAGGAATAGCAGAGGTTGCTGCCGGAGAGGGAGCATTACACACAAATAAACAGCGCTGCGTTTTAATAAAATGAAAATCATCCATCAAACGACCATCTTCCGACACAGCTTGCGCTCGAATTCCAGCAGGGTAAGGCGTTAAATCAGCCATGATCAACGACGGGCAATATTTTTGCACCATCGATAAATATCCCGGTTTATAAAGACTATTTTTCATTTCATTCAGACTGGCTTTAAAGTGCTGACGCACAACCCGACGTAATCCGGCGTAACGTAACATCTCCCAAGTGTCTGATAAGCTAATGTCTGATTTTTTGTAGCCTTCACGCTTAAAGGCGAGCACAGCATTAGGACCGACAGTGACCGTTCCATCGATCATTCGCGTAAGATGCACCCCCAAAAACGGCAAATCAGGATCAGGGATGGGATAAATCAAATGATTAACAATGGTATTATGCTGAGGCGGCAGTAAAAAATACTCTCCACGGAACGGAATAACCTTAAAGTCTGGCGTTATACCTAACATGCGCACTAAACGATCAGCCATCAAACCACCACAGGCAATCAGCTGATCGGCAACAAAACAGCTGCCCTCTTGTGTCGTAACAGTAATACTTGGCCCTGTTTCTTCAAGCTTAACCACTTCTTTGTTGAATTCGACCTGCCCACCGGCCTCCTCAACCTTTTCTAACATACGCTGAGTAATTTGTGTGTAGCTTACAATGCCCGTTGAAGGGACAAAAATTGCTCCCTCACCTTCAATATTAGGCTCTCGCTCATTCAACGCTTGCTTATCTAAGACCTCTATTGGTAAGGCATTCTGGGCACATCGGTCAATTAAACCCTGCATACGCTCAAGCTCCAGCGCATTAGTGGCTACCAATAACTTCCCGCAGGTATCGTAAGGTATTGATTCTGCATCACAAAAATCGCGAGTGGCTTGATTACCTTCTTTACAAAATTTTGCTTTAAGACTACCAGGCTTATAATAAACTCCCGCATGGATTACACCCGAGTTATGTCCTGTTTGATGCTTTGCTGGGCCGGCTTCTTTTTCTAGAACTAAAACAGTGCAGTCAGGATCCCTCTCCTGCAACTGCATTGCAGTCGAAGCCCCCAAAATACCGCCGCCAATCACTATAAAATCATACTTGGGCTGCATATTGTCCCCCTTTTCAACTCAACAAACTGACTCTTACTAACTGTAGCCAGAGCAAAAAAATGGCCACCTATAACGGGTGGCCAAAATAGTTTTCATCGACTCATTCTACACATAATTTATACGATGCTTTAGGCAACAGCCGCCTGCGATTCAATGTTACGTCGCGAATACATAAACAACACAACAAAGGCAACCAGCCCAGCAACATTCAGCCAAAGCGGCGCATGCGGCCACAATAAAGCTAGTGCCAAAGCGCCAGATACAATGCGCAGCACTATGTTCAATGGCCCTTCTAAATAGCCTTCCATAAAGCCAACAAATGCATACATACCCACTAAAGCGAATACGAAGATAGTAAACACCTCTAATGGGCTGCCGCCAATGAAGTTGGTATAGGCAAAGAGCACAGGGACTACGTATAAGCCTTTAGCTATCTTCCATGCCATAAAGCCAGTTTTCATTGGCGGAGTCTTGGCAATAGCCGCTGCCGCAAACGCCGTCAGACAAACCGGCGGCGTCACATTAGAGTCCTGAGATAACCAAAAAATAATCATGTGAGCTGATAACAAGATCATAGATAGCGCCACAGGATCCAATGCTTGTTGCAAAAGCTGACCTTTAAAATCGCTAGGTACTAGCGCCAGTAACGCTTTAGCATCGACCTCGGACATAGGGGCCGCCAACAAAGGAATTTTATCTGGATCTACCAACATGAAGATCATTTTAGCCGCTTCTGGCAAGCCACCACTCATCATTAATTCAACCAACTGATTTTCAGCAATCAAATTATACAAAGCAGGAGCAGACAAAGTAGCTAACACAATATAAGCCGCGGTAACGGGTAACCCCATACCTAAAACTAACGACGCCAGCGCTACCAAGATCAACGTGATGAGCAGACTACCACCAGCCCATTCAGTTACCATCAACGAGAACGTATTACCAATACCCGTCATGGAAACCACGTTAACAACCAATCCTACGGCAATCAGCAAAATAGCAGTGGTTGCCATATTACGAGAGCCTTGAGCTAACGCATCAAAGATTTCACGCAAGCCCATTGGGTTCTTAGAAATCCAAGAAGATACGATGACCGAAATAATGGAGATGCCTGCCGCATAGGTAGGCGTAAAACCATAAATTAATAGTGCTACCAGCACTGCCAAAGGCAACAGAAAATGCCACCCTTCTTTAAATACCTCTTTGATAGGTCGGCTATCTAACTCAACAGCTTGCGCATGGCTTCGCATCGCCTCGACACGTACATAAAAGCCAACCGACATGAAATACAGTAAAGCAGGTAATGCCGCGATAGCAATGATATCCACATAGGGGATTTGTGTATAAGAAGCCATGATAAACGCACCTGCACCCATGACTGGCGGCATGAGCTGTCCACCAGTGGAAGCAGCGGCTTCAACACCAGCGGCAAAACGTGCAGGAAATCCAGCACGCTGCATTAAAGGAATCGTGATTACACCCGTAGAAACCGTATTAGCAACCGATGAACCTGAAACCGACCCCATTAAACCGGAACCTAATACCGCTACAAAACCCGGACCACCTACAAAACGACCAGCGGCACAACGTGACAGCTCGATAATAAAATCGCCGGCGCCAGACTTCACTAAAAAGGCACCAAACAAAATGAACATGAATACGTAAGACCATGAAATACGGGCTATTTGCCCAAACATGCCTTCCGATGTGAAGTAGCTTCGATAAAGAACGGTTTCTAAACTCAACCCCGAAAAACCAAACATTCCTCCAATATACTGCCCCCACCAAAACACGTAAGTTAAGGCAACCAGAATCAATGTTGGGATAAACCACCCAGTGGTTCGTCTAGCAAGTTCCAGAGCAACCGCAATGGCTAAAATTGAAAATACCCAGTCCGTAGTGGAAAACTTCACACCGCGAGCATAAAGCGCATCCTCAAAAAAGATGAGATACACAGCACAGGCAACCGCTATTAACCCAACAACAATATCGAGCGTTAGCACCGTGCGGCTCTTAACTCCATCACCTTTCATCATGGGGTACATCAACGAGCACATAAGAGCGAAGCCAGCAAAATGGATGACCGAGACCCACAACTCAGACAAAGTGCCAAGCGTATTGAAATAAATATGTGCCAGCGCAAAAAGCACACCGACCCAATAAAGGAAACGGCCAATACCGCCTGTTTCTGGACGCTGCGTTAGCTCAAGGCTTTTAAGCTTCTCCGCTGTATCGTCATGTGTAAGCTCTGGGGACTGAGACATAAGAACTACCCGAAATCTAAAAAATCGTTAGGAAAAGAAAAATGGATACTCCACCTAGGCATAGGCAGAGTATCTATAGGTCTAGGCTTATTTAGCGATTAGACGATCAGGGATCGTAAGACCTGCTTCTTTGTAGTAACGTGCCGCTCCAGGATGAAGCGGAACAGGTAAGCCAGCAATTGCTTTTTCTAAAGACATGGCCTTAGTAGCTTTATGAATACCATTTAGGAAAGGTAGGTTTTCATAAATCGTTTTAGTCAACAAATATACATCTTCTTCAGAGACATCATCGTTAACCGCCAAAAAGTTTGGCTGCGCCATAGTATTGATGTCTTTGGTTTGACCAGGGTAGGTATTCGCTGGAATTAGATAACGCGTCCACAACTCATAATGGCCATTAGCGCGAGCGATTTGCTCATCAGTAAAATCAAGCACAGTTACATCACTACCTAAAGCAGCATAAGCTCGTGTGATTGCTGAAGTGGGTACGCCCGAAGGGATATTCATTCCATCAATCGTACCGTTTTGCAAAGCATCAGCAGAAGAGCCATATCCCATATAAGCTAGATTGAAGCTATCGGCATCAATTCCTAGGTTGCTTAAAATAGTACGCCCTGAGCCTTCTGTTCCTGAGTTTTTGCTACCGATAGAAAACTTATTACCTTTCATACCGGTAAGGTCATCGATCGTGCCTGTTTTTACGTAATCAGTTTTAACCGCAAATTGTTCTACGTTTTGCCATAGCATTGAAACAGAGCGCAAATTCTTTTGTGGGCCAGACTGTTCAAGTTTGCCTTCACCTTCCCAAGCCCAAGCACCGTACAAGCCTTGTAGAATGGAGAATTGTGCTTCATTTTCACCCATCAACTTCACGTTTTCGCCAGACCCTGCCGAGTTGATAGCCGAAATAGAAATACCATTTGTGGGTTCAAGTTTAACTTTCGCTAACGTCGCTAACGCAACACCAACTGGATAATAGGTTCCACCTGTAGAAGCGGTTGCCAGAATGTACGAGCGTTTATCAGCAGCCTGAGCAATACCAGACAAGCCACCTAGCGTGCTGACGGCTACTGCAACAGAAAGAGTTTTTAGCAACGTACGTTTGCTGATTGTCATGTTGTCACCTTTTTTGTGATTGTTGTAAGGAAAACAGGAAACAGTCTATACAATGCACTTATCAGACCAGTCTATAAAATTTATTTATAAAACAATAGCTTATTAAAAAACCTCAGTTTAAGAATTATAAAATGAGCAAAAAACGGCCGATTAAAACCTTACAATAAGCAAAAAACAGCCGATTAATGCTCAACCCATCCTACGTTATACAGTAATACTCTCCCTTGATGCCTATTTTTATGAGACCTTAGTCGTAAGCGCATGGTCGATATCTTGTCTTAATTTAGCTAAAAACTGTCGCATGAATCCTGCAAACTATCGATCGGCTATTTTTTGCCTATATCAACGATCGCCTTACCCTTTGGTAAAGTCTGTGCGGCTCAAGCCATAACGAATCATTTTCTGATTCAAGGTTCGTCTAGGGAGGTCCAGTTCCTCCATGACTAACTTTATATTGCCTTTGTGGCGTGCCAACACTTCCCGAATCACATTAGACTCGAAACTGGCAACTTGCACAGATAAAGGCAAAAGCTTTGATGCACTCGCCCGCCCTATCGCTGAGTTATTCATGGGATCAGCAGCCGCTAAAATAGCGGAAACCGAGCTATCTCCATCGACGGCAAACCGGATTGCTATATTTTTTAGTTCACGAACGTTACCAGGCCATTGATAACGCGATAAGGCCTGAAGGTCATGCTCAGACAACACGCGAGGCTTTGAGCCTTCTTCTGTGTTTTCTTTTGTAGCAATGCGTAGGTAGTGATTGAACAATAAAGGTACATCTTCCATGCGCTCTCTTAAGGGAGGGATATGCAACTGCGATACATTTAATCGGTAAAATAAATCTTCTCGGAAATGCTCATCTTCTCTCAAATCGACCTTTGCCGCGGCAATGACTCTTAAATCAATTTGCAATGGCTGGTTTGAACCTAATCGTTCAATCACTCCCTCTTGAAGAGCGCGCAATAAACGTATTTGCAAAAGAGCAGGCATGCTTTCAATTTCATCTAGGAATAGCGTCCCTTTGTCGGCGTATTCGAATTTACCGATACGCCGTTTAGATGCACTGGTAAATGCACCGGCCTCATGCCCAAACAACTCACTCTCAATCAGCGATTCAGGAATGGCTCCGCAATTAATAGGAACAAAATTCTGTGATTTACGACGGCTATATTGATGTAAAGACTGAGCAATAAGCTCTTTACCTGTCCCTGTTTCACCGTAAACAATGACGTTGGTATCCAAATCAGCCAGTTTCAATACATCGCGACGCAGACGTTGAATTGCCGGAGAGATACCTATAATTGTTGCATCCAGCCCTGACTGCTTCGCCAGAACCGATTGAAGCTTAGAGTTTTCTAAAATTAAACGTCGCTTTTCGCACGCACGATGGACTGTTTCTACAAGGCGCTCGGGGACGAATGGCTTTTCAATAAAATCATACGCCCCCTCTCTCATCGCCTTAATAGCCATGTCTACATCACCGTGTGCAGTCAGCAGGATAACAGGCAAGCCAGGTACTTTGCTTAACGCCGCCGATAACAGTTCCAAGCCATCCATACCAGGCATACGAACATCAGTTATCAAAACACCTTCTGTTTGAACATCCAGATGCGCCAGTGCAGATTCAGCACCTGCAAAACTATCGACAGCAAAACCCGAGAACGATAGCCATTGCTCAGTTGACTGCCGTACCATCGGCTCATCATCAACAAGAATGACATGACCACGCTGTTCCAATATGCCTCCTTAATCTGCCAAAGGCAGAGTGACTAAAACGCCAAGACCGCCTTCGGAGTTATTCCGTGCGCTGATCTTTCCACCAAGGTCGCGAAGAATATTATCGACAATTGAAAGCCCCAACCCTAAACCACTTCCCATGGATTTAGTGGTATAGAAAGGCTCAAATAAGTGCGCCAAAGCCTCTTCGCTCACTCCGTCGCCATTGTCACTAATCAATATATGCGCCCACTTTAACTCAGTGCTAACCGTAACTGTTAACACAGACGGGTGATCTTGAGCGGCCTCATCTAATGCATCACATGCATTACCAATAAGATTGACCAATACTTGTTCTAAGCGAACTTGATCTCCCTTTACCCGTATTGAGGTTTCAGGTATCTGGATGACAGACCTAATCTCATTGGCTTTCATTTGCGCGCTAAACATCGTTAACACAGAAGGTATTACGCTCTGTAAATCGACTGCGCCTGTAACCTCTACTTTCTTGTAGGCGAAGGTTTTTAATTGCCCGGTAAGGCTGGCCATTCTATCGACCAATTGATTTAGCCGCTGCAAGTTATCGTTAAACATGTCCGGGTGCTCTCTTATCTGACGCAACATAGCCAAATAATTACGCATCGCTGTTAACGGCTGATTTAGCTCATGAACGATGGCTGTCGACATCCTACCCATCGCGGCCATCTTTTCGGCTTGCAATAAGTCAGCCTGCGCATTTTTAAGCGCTAATGTTCGCTCAGACACTTTCTGTTCAAGTGATTCGTTTGCTTCTTGTAAAGCATGTTCAAGACGCTTTCGCCGAGTAATATCGATGATGGTGACTAAATACGTCGTCTCAGGAGCTGTAGACATCATCCGGATTGAAAACATCATTGGAAAACGCGAACCATCAGAACGCTGCCCCACTACCTCATAACCCGTTATGGGCGAGAACTCACGCCTTTTCAACACATTCAACATGCGCTTAAGTGGCGAAAACTGATCAATGTCGGCAAAAAGAATCGTTAGCGGTGACCTCTCGATTAGGCTCTGTGACACACCAAATTGCTGCATAACCATAGAGTTAATCGATAATATTTTCCCAGCAGAATCAACAGTAATCAGCCCTACTTGAGCCGTGTTAATGATACGCCGTTGTCGCTGCTCACTTTCACGTTGCGCATTAACGGTCTCACGCTGTGAACGACGTTTTAGCTGAGCCTCTCGCAAATATAAGAACAATAAAGCAAGCACCATACAAACGCCTGCAATGGATAACGCGACATAAGCACTGCGCAGGTTGGCACTTTGAATGGGTGACAAAACACCCACTTGCCATTGAAGATCATCTAATTTGACAGCCTGAACCAGCCAGTACTCCCCTTTGTGCTTACCCAAAGTGATTTCGCGGCCATCCAGTAATAACTCAACATGACCGGGCTCTAACGGCCAAATATGTTCTTGATCAAAAGAAGGGCTCGTTAGAAGCAAACTATCATTGGCGTCGGCCACATAAAATAGTGACTCATTCGATAACTGCTCACGTAACGTGGCGATATTAAGCCTGAGCACAGCAACGCCTATTAACTTTTGACTTTGATAAATAGGTGCCGATAAATAATAAGCTGGTCTCATAGTCGATTTATCAATGACAAAGTAAGGCCCTTGTTCGCCAGAGAGCGCCTCTCGATAAAAAGCAGCATCCCTATAACGATCACGAGGTAGCGAAGTATTTTCTCGCCAGTTGCTATAAGCGACTATATCGCCTTGTTCATCCAATATTAGCAACGCCGCCGACCCTGCTACTAGGTTCGTTTGCTCTAACAACCGACTCACACGCACTTGGTTATCAGCATCAGGAACTAGCAACAGCTGCTTAACATCTCTATTCTGAGACAATAGAAAAGGAAGGTATCGATATTGGTCGATGGCAACACGCAACGAGCGAATGGTTTCCAATAGACGCTCTGATCCCGCTTTATGCAAGTTCGCCAACTCATAATTGCGCATTGTTGTAAAACCTTGCCACGACAAAAAAGCAACGAATAAAACAGCAATACCACCTAAAAACAGATCATGCTTTCGCTTCACAAGCATCCCTTACTATTACAACTAAGCCCTGTGATTGCAGGATATAAACATGCAAAAACGAGCCATATAATGTGTTATCCGCAACGCAGCACTGTGCCATAATAGCGGACTATTTGAACGACCATATGGATTAAGAACAATCATGACAACTAACATCATTGCTTATCAAGGCTATCCGGGCGCATATTCCCACCTCTCTTGCCGACATGTACACCCTGAAATGGATGCGCTGGCTTGCGGGAGCTTTGCTGATGCAATGTTTATGGTCGAACGTGGTGAAGCCGATCTCGCTATGATCCCACTAGAAAACTCAACGGCAGGGCGTGTAGAAGAAATCTATCGGCTTATGCCAAAAACACAACTCCATATCATCAATGAGCATTTTGAACCGGTCAACCATTGCTTACTCGTAAAACCGGGGACTTTAGCAACCGATTTAAAAACAATAGCTTCACACCCCCAAGCATTGGCGCAATGCGATGGACACATCAAAGAGATGGGGCTAAGGCAAATTGCACACTTAGATACCGCTGGTTCTGCTGAAGAGCTGTCTCACCGAACAGACCATACCCATGCGGCCATAGCCTCCAGCTTAGCCGCCGAACTGTATGGACTTGAAGTATTAAAAGACAACTTTCAAGATAAAGAAGGGAACACTACCCGCTTTATAATCCTAGCTCGTGACAGTCACATGCCTAAATTAGAGCCCGGTATTACATTTATGACTACTGTGATGTTTACCGTACGAAATATGCCAGCTGCGCTGTATAAAGCACTAGGGGGCTTTGCCACAAATGGCATCAATATGGTGAAACTGGAGAGCTACATGGCTTCTGATACAATGCAAGCCACTAGTTTCCACTTGGATATTGTAGGCCACCCTCACCAACAATCCATGAAATACGCGCTCCAAGAATTGGACTTTTTTGCTAAAGACGTAAGAGTCATAGGCACTTACCCAGCAAACCCATTTAGGTTTAAGCGCGATGCAAGCTTGCTGCCTTAACAGCAACTTAATTGCACTGCAAAACATGAAAACCAAATATTATTATCCAATAAATACATTTATTACAATGACTTAATCAATATACTACTAAAGTATAATTGTGCGGCGCACAATAAAATCCAATAGTGAGTACGGATAGTATTCGTGTTGCGCCTCTTCACGAAGTTTTTTCTATCACATCCCTACTTTTCAACTCTTAGTACTTTGAGTTGTCTTTTTTCCACCCCTGCTATGCAGGGGTTTTTTTATTCCTTCTATTTTTTGTCATCTCAGCCAGCTAGGATTCATGTTAGCTATGGAATGATCTCCACAGCTCAGGCGCTTGCCTGAACAACCATTTAATTAAGGGGTTATACAATGGGATTGTTTGATTTCGCATCTAATCTAGGTAAAAAGCTTTTCGGTAATGACGAAGATCCAGCAGAAAAAATCCAAGAACACATCGAGGCTGACAACCCTGGGGTTGATGCATTGAGCATTACGGTCGAAAACGGTGTTGCTAGCGTATCAGGCTCAGCCAAAGACCAAGCAGCTTACGAAAAGGCAATCTTAATGGCCGGAAACGTCGAAGGGATTACCGAAGTCAATGCTGACGCACTGGCATTTACAGGACCAGAAATCAAAGTTGAGTACTACACCATTCAATCAGGCGACTCTTTATGGAAGATAGCTCAACAGCATTTGGGGAACGGTAACCTGTACACTAAAATTTTCGAAGAAAACAAAGAAGTTATTAAAGATCCAGACCTAATCTACCCAGGCCAAAAGATCCGAATTCCGTTAGAAGGCTAGTCCAAAAAAGATGGCAGTTAGCGATAACGCTACACTGCCATCTAAAAAGTGTAATTTTTTAAAAAAAATTCTCATAAAGGCTTGATCTAAAAAAGGAAGGTGATTAATATACGCCCCACTTAACGCAGTGCCGGTATAGCTCAGCTGGTAGAGCAACTGACTTGTAATCAGTAGGTCCCGAGTTCGACTCTTGGTGCCGGCACCACTTAAGTATCCTTCCTAGTTACACCGCTAAAATATAAATTAAGATTTCTCTTCTAGCTTATTTATAAACTTTTCAATTAACTACGTTGCTTTAAGCATTCAAAACTAATTTGTAGCAACACTGACTGATGATAAAAAGCAACCTTGTGAAGCCTTAGCACTTTCTTGAATTACTTTATCTAGCTATTTCCTCGCGTTACACTCAAAGTAACTCATTAGGGAATAACCACATGCACACGCCATCCGACATAGTTTTAGAAAATAATCCCCCCAATCTTCCCAAAAAGAACTCTGAACATTCCGTCTTAGATGACAAAGCCGATTACAAGAAACAACTTAAAAAATGGCAAACCCGCTTGCTGCATGTCCAACAAGCTTACTACCACCAAAAGCGCCGATGCATCATTGTTATGGAGGGCTGGGATGCTGCAGGTAAAGGTGGCGCTATTAGACGTGTTACAGAAAAACTCGACCCTCGAGGCTTTGAAGTCTACCCTATTGCAGCGCCAACCAAAGAAGAACAAGGTAAACATTATCTATATCGCTTTCAAACCAAGCTACCCGCCCCAGGCGAAATCGCTATATTCGATCGCTCATGGTATGGACGCGTACTTGTAGAGCGTATTGAGAAGTTTGCAACCAAGGCGCAATGGCAGCGTGCCTACCAAGAAATAAATGAGTTCGAACGATTACTCGTGGATGATAACGCCCGCATCATCAAAATCTTTTTACATATCACGCCTGATGAACAACATAGACGATTCACTGAACGACTCGAAAATCCAGTTAAACGCTGGAAGCTAACACCGGAAGACATTCGCAACCGCCAACGCTGGGGTGATTACGAAAAAGCAACATTGGATATGTTTAACCACACATCTACCAAAGCAGCGCCTTGGAATGTCGTAGCGGCCAACCATAAATGGTACACTCGAGTGGAGGTTTTAAAAACTATCGTTAAAGCCATGGAAAAGGATGTTGATCTCACTCCTCCAGCGGTTGACCCTGAAGTATTAGAACTGGCAAGAGCTCACTTAGTCTGACCAAGCCATGTTTGCAGAGTATTAGGTTGTTAGCACCTAATACTCTAACTCCTTAAACTTGCTCAAATAACAAAAAAGAGCTCATCTTTATGGGGCAATGGTATAACTGCGACGTAAGTCTCCGTATGTACGGATCCAATAACCGTTGTCCTGTATTTCCTGAGGTAAGGTCTTAGCCACTGCTTTACTAGTTCGGTTGTTGGGGTAATCACCGTAGAGCAATATATAACGCCACTGACCATCCTGTAACGCATGAATATAGTAGGCCTTATCTTGCAAACTATATTTATTAATAAACTTTAAGATACCGTCTACACTGCCCGCTTGCACCAATTGAATTGAATAGCGCATATCTGGCTGCTGATTCACCCATTCACTGCCACGCCGCTGCGCACTATCGCTCGTGACTAGATCTCTATTACCCGTTTCAGGCGATGTAAGATCTTCGACCTCTGCACTCTTAACAGACTCTACCGATGATTGCTTTTTACTAGACGCTTTTGGCGATGACGCCTGAGCAACCCCTACCGACTCTTTAACCGAGCTAGACTCCATTGCTTCCAATTCTTGGCTTGCAGCCTCAACCAACTGATCGGCTAGCTGACTTTCATCAACCGATTCAACACTTGTCTCATTAGGCTGTATGGCAACGACGGACTCCTCAGCTAGCGGTTCAAGCTCCTTATCGGAGCCTGATTCAGTTATTTCTACACGCTCGGCTTCTTGGGAGGTATTTCGTAGCTTTAAGGAGGGTAGGTACTCTAACAGCCCTTGCAAAACGGTGGTCTTTTGCTCTTCAGGTGGAATAATAACCACGTCTTCTTCATTAGCCTGAATCACAGGGACGGCAGTTTGAGCAACAACGACATCTGAGACTTGGTTTTCTGACGAGGATAAAGATTCTTGTTTGAGACGAATACGTGTGAGTAGCTCTTTACTCTTTTCAAACCCAGCTTCTGAACCTAACGCTGACAGCTCTTGGGCCTTTTCATAACTTTGAGGAACGCCAATACCGTAATAGTAAAGCTCTGCCAAACGATGATTTGCGTATAAATTACCGCCTTCAGCTGCCCGACTAAACAATTTAGCGCTACTGAGCGCATCGCTGTCTACTAGCAGGATACCTAAAGCCAACTCCGCATCATGATTACCTTGCGAGGCAGAGCGATTTAACCAAAGCATACCTTTTTTAAGATCTTTTTTAGTGCCCTCGCCTTCTAAAAGCATTAGACCAACTTTTAACTGCGCAGCGGAGTCATTCTGCAGAGCGGAATTACAATACCACTGATAAGCTTTCACAGGGTCCTTAGGGAAGCCATGCTGCCCGGTTTCGGCAGCCTGCCCTTTTCGAAAGCTATCACTGGCTGAAGACTCATCAAATGGCGCCATTGAATTACTAGGTCGACAGGATAAATCTGCTTCGCCTTGGGAAACCGAGGTATAACTAAGACCCGCAAACACGAGTACAGAGCCCAACACAAAATAACGAGGCAAAAAAGTAGACCGCACGTAGCTCATTCCATGTCAAAAAAATACAGAAAAAAGTAAATCAAATGTGAACACATAGTACCTAAGTAACTGAGTTTATAACATAAAGCTAACCTTACAAGTAGACTTTTAAAAACAATCAGTCAAAACGTGCTCCTATAAATTAGTCAATGCAAGGTATTCACACCATTACACAAGTGCACTAGGTATTTAATGACCGAGCTCGCCCCTTCCAACTCAACAATAAATCAAAGAACCGCTTCCATGTTCGCTTACGTCGCTCTGTTAAAAAGCCCAATGCAAATACAGTGATTATTACGAGCCCTATCACTGTTAAATAAAAGCGCGATGAGTCTGGGTTCCCATTAATCACGGCGCCATAAAACTGCAAGAGCGGTTGATGCGAGAGATACAATATAAAAGTAAAGCCCGATACATAACGTATACACTGACTCACCGCTTGCGGCATATGAGGACACAGCCCAGAAAGACGGCGAAACGCAATAAAATTAATAGCAATGATGGGAACTAGCAGGTAATCACTCAAAAAATATTTGGAGAAAGTTAGCTGCTCATAGAGATAGTCCCCTCCCCATGCTTTTAATAAATCGGCCAGAGCATATTGCACTCCATACTCATGGAAACCATAAAAAGCGACAAAACTCATCAACCACAAAACACATGCTTTAAATACACTTAGGTTGTATGTTATCTGCCATTTATAAATAGCGACACCTACTAACCATAATGGAAAGAGCAATAAAATTTTTGGCCCTAAAAGAAGCGCTATACTCACGATAGTAACCCAACGCTTCCAACCTCTCATGAATATATAAGCCGCATAAATAACGTAATACCAAACCTCATAACATAATGACCAGTATGGGACGTTAGAAAAACTCATAATGGAAACGAACCAAACTTCGTTCAAAAACAAAAGACTTGAAAAAATGCGTACATACCACAGATCATGAGTTGTTTTATCCTCATAGAACACAGGACTTATAGACTCGCCCCAGACATCCAAAAGCGGCGTCATTAACAACACGGGAATAGCTACCGAGTAAATACGAGATAACCTATTCACTGCATAACTTTTGGCATCAGCCTCTTTGACATCACTCACGTACGCAATAACAAAGCCAGAGAGCACAAAAAAGATAATAACAGCAGAATGGCCGTAACCACCCAAAGGCACTTGATCAGTAATTAATTCACGCCAGTTAGAGTGATATAACAGCACTAACACCGCCGCCAAAAACCGAACTACATCCAAATAAAGTGAAAAGGTTTGATTTGGCATATCACCATTCCATGATGAGTAACAAGGCTAACAGAACTTAATCAGCGTTATTTGTTTTGATACAACGAAAAAGACAACTCAATTTGATCTAACATCCACTCGATTTCTGACAACCGTAACGACTGATGACAGGGAAACTGAATAACATGTTCGGACAACTCAACACTATTAGCGCAAACTTCAGAGGTAATTGCCGGGTCAAGCAATTCACCAAATCGCCAAATCGGTACACCCGCCATTTTCATGTGATGAAAAACCTCAGGTAGGTTTTCTACATAGAGAGGGTAAACTAAAGGAACAGCCCCTTCGGGCAGCGCTTTATAAAAAGGCCTAGCTCCGGGCAGCTTACGTAAACGGGCATCAATAATCGCATAATGACTTTGCCTTGCTGCAATTATTTGCTCAAAGTTTGCGTATTCAATAACCTTTTTAGACGCGCTCGACATCACCTTATGAATCCATTGGCTTTCTAAACCGAAGCCCCCCTCTGATGACGAAGGGGGTGCAAACTGCTGTTTACGATTTGGGCTCATTAGCCGTTTAGCACTCCTCCATAATACTTCTTTACCCAATATTGCTAAATTAGCAGCGCGCCCCAAGAGACCGAAGCGTTTATAACCAATCGCTTTTTCCGTGATATTAAAAAAGCTTTGTAACTGGAATGGCTTAGCATGTGGCTTCAACGAGATGTTAGATAAATCTCTGCTAGCTGACGCCAACACACCGCCATCAAAGTTTGGAAAAAACTTCATGCTGCTAGCAATCGCATAATCTCCAACGGCACCTGCAGGCGAACCATTTCGACGACCAAAAAAAGCATGCGCACAATCTTCAACCAACACCAAGCCATGAAGATCGCACATCGCACGAATAGGTGCTAAATCTTGGAGTACGCCAAAATAATGTGTCACTAGCACCGCTTTGGTTTTTGCTGAAAGCTTACTTTCCAAATCAGCCAGATCCACTTGAGCGTCAGGCAATATCCGATAGAAAATAGGGCTCGCCTGACGCCAATGAACGGGGGAAATCATAGACTCACAATGGAAAGCTGGAACCAACACTTCGTCACCCGCAACAACTCCAGCATCTTCAAGCGCTATAGCAATGGCCGCGCGACCACTGGTCACCAGGCGCTTGTTAGGCACTGACAAAATAGAGTCTACCTGCCGGGTAGCACTATCTCGACTAAAAGCCTTCTCACTTAAAATAGGAGATAACGGTATCTTGGGATAGGGGTATTGAGCAAAACCATTTCGAAGCTCAACAGACACTCCGCCATCAAGGACTGATGACTGATTTTGTTCGGACAAGGTACTCATACAATTACTTCCTTCCATGTCAGATCCAGTACTACGGTGGAAAAGCACTGACCAGCCTCCGCTGATTTTAATACATCTTACCACTGTCCATTTGAAGATTGGATAAAAAAAGCAACACGAAAAGCAGTAGAAACTGAAAGGAAAAAACATCAGGGAAGGAATCAGCTTTTGCCAACGACAAAAGCTGATCAGAAACTATCACATACTGGGCAGTTCACCCAATAGGATTACAAACCAGCAAACACCAGCCAGTCGGAAGAAACAACACGAAAGTCCAACGCCATTGTCACGCTGAGTGCCGTAATCGTAATGATAGAGAACACAAATACTTGCCGCGCCCAACCATTAATATCGATCCCTGTACGGTAGCCCCGCAAAGCCATGGCCAACCACCACAAGCTAGTAGCCAGAGCCACCACCATAAACCCGATACCAACATACCCGGTTAACGGAAGCAAGGCGGCAACAATAGCAAAGGCAGCGATATGAAGTACGATATGACGCTTCGCTTTAGACAAGCCCTCTGCTACGGGCAACACAGGAATATTCGCCGCTTCATAGTCTTTATAGCGAAAAATGGCAATGGCATACGAATGCGGCATCTGCCAAATACAAAACATCACTAATAAGATAGCGGCCCCTGTATCAAATTGACCTGCCGCAGCACAGTACCCCACAACCGGAGGTACAGCTCCTGACAAGCTGCCAACAAACGTGCCATAGACTGACTTACGCTTGAAATATAAGGTATACAAGCCAACATAAACTACATAACCAAAAGCACCAAAAAACAGCGCCACAGGGTTAGTAAAGTAAGCTAACAAACCAAAACCAACAATGCCGAGCACAATACCGTGAGCAAATGCAGCCTTACCTGACATTTCCCCTGTTACTGTTACACGATTGCGAGTGCGCTGCATTTTTGCATCAATATCTCTATCAATGTAGTTGTTAATGGCACAGCCAGAAGCAACCACTAATGATAAACCTATCACTGTCGCTAGCATCAACATCCAATCTATCTCGCCACGGGAGGCTAAAAAGAAGCCCCCCGCAACAGAGATAAGGTTGCCCATAATGATGCCCGGCTTTGTTACCTGAAGATAACGCTTAAACATCCTTATAGACCTCCTTAGATGCGGCTTTTAACGTTCCGCAAGTTTTCACGCTGCTATCTCAGTTGTGCATCATCATCGCGTTGGAAGCATAGATAATCCAAATGGACAACCCTACAACCATCACAATAATTAATGCAGCAAACATAAAGGAATAAGCATCTAACTTACCCTGTTCAGAACCAAAATTCAGATGAAGGAAATACTTCAAGTGAACCACAATCTGAACAACAGCTAAAATCACAATCACAACAATTGTTGTTAGCTTGTCAAAGGTGCCAGTCATCACCATCCAGAATGGTATACCCGTCAAAATAACGGATAAGATAAATCCTGTGATATACGACTTAACACTACCGTGAGAGTGCGCGTCAGAAGAATGATCGCTCATTTATATCGCCCCCATCAGATAAACTACGGTGAAAACACAAATCCAAACTACGTCTAAGAAGTGCCAGAACAAGCTCAAGCAGCTAAGACGCGTAATAGAACGGTTTGTTAAACCAGTTTTTGCAACTTCGATCATCATGATAAACATCCAGATCAAACCAGCAGTAACGTGTAAGCCGTGAGTACCTACCAAGGTAAAGAAGGCTGACAAGAAGGCACTGCTGCCTGGACCGTGACCATTAACAATCAAATGATGGAATTCATAGATTTCCATCGCAATGAAGATAGCGCCCAATGCAAACGTAACTAGCAACCAAGACAAGGTGCCTTTACGGTTTTTCTTGAATGCACAAATCATTGCAAAGCCGTAAGTGATACTTGAAACAAGTAGCGCCGCCGTCTCAGCAAGAACAAAGTCCAACTCAAAGATGTCTTTACCGGAAACACCACCCGCTGTGTTCATAAAGAGCACAGCATAGGTAGCGAAAATAGATGCGAACAACAAGCAGTCCGTCATCAAATAGATCCAGAAACCAAATACAGTGTTTCCACCCGTATCGTGGTGTTCTTCATGCGCTCCAGCAGCGTGAGCGTCGTGCGTATTCATATGTGTAGTGCTCATGATTACCCCTTAGCCGCGTTGTCTAGAAACTCATTTTCAACACGAGCAACCTCGTCTGGCTGTACGTAGTAATCCACATCTTTGGTGTATGCACGCATAACAAAAGCTACAAAAGAGCCCACTAAGCCTGCGATAGCTAACCACCAAATATGCCAAATCATCGCAAAACCGAAAGCGGTAATAAAGCCACCAATCACAATGCCTGCCATAGTATTTTTAGGCATATGAATAGGTGCATATGTCGCTTTGCGCTGATACGCCTCACCTTTTTCTTTCATATCTGTAAAGGCATCAATGTCAGAAACTTTTGGAAGCTCAGCAAAGTTATAGAACTGCGGAGGAGAAGCTGTTGACCACTCTAAAGTATGACCATTCCAAGGGTCGCCCGTTTTATCGAGGTTTTGCTCACGATCACGGAAGCTCACGTACAACTGCACAAATTGTGCAACGATACCCACAAGGATGATGGCAGCACCACCAGCAGCGATATACAACCAAATGTTCCAATCCGGGTTATCCGTATGGTTTAGACGACGCGTCATACCCAAGAATCCGAGTACGTACAACGGCATGAACGCCATAAAGAAACCAACCAACCAGCACCAGAAAGACACTCGACCTAACTTCTCATTCAAATGGAAGCCCATAGCTTTCGGGAACCAGAACGTGAAACCAGCCAAATAGCCAAATACAGCGCCACCGATAATGGTGTTATGGAAGTGAGCAATCAAAAACAAGCTGTTATGCAGAACGTAATCGGCGCCTGGCACTGCTAGAAGCACCCCAGTCATACCGCCCACAGTGAAAGTCACCATGAAACCAAGCGTCCACAATACGGGTACAGTGATGCGCAAACGACCACGGTACATAGTAAACAACCAGTTAAATAACTTAACGCCCGTTGGTACAGCAATGATCATTGTCATTATGCCGAAGAAAGCATTCACGTTTGCGCTGGACCCCATCGTAAAGAAGTGGTGCAACCAAACAATGAAACCAAGAACAGCGATAGAAGCCGTTGCCCATACCATGGACTTGTAACCGAACAAGCGCTTACCTGTAAAGGTAGAGATAATCTCAGAGAAAATACCAAACGCTGGTAATACAAGAATGTATACCTCAGGGTGGCCCCATGCCCAGAACAAGTTGATGTACATCATAGAGTTACCACCAGCATCATTCGTGAAGAAGTGGAAATCTAGATAACGATCAAGCGTTAGCATAGCCAACACAGCGGTTAGAATAGGGAAAGAAGCAGCGATCAAAATATTGGCCCACGTACAGGTCCACGTAAAGATCGGCATGTCCATTAGCTTCATACCAGGAGCACGCATTTTAAAAACAGTTACCAAGAAGTTAACTGCCGTTAATGTTGTCCCTATACCCGATATCTGAAGCGCCCAAATGTAGTAGTCGACACCAACTCCGGGACTAAACTCCAACCCGGCCAGAGGCGGATAAGCAACCCAACCTGTTTTAGCAAACTCACCCAAACCGAGTGAAATATTAACCAAAACCGCACCCGAAACCGCAAGCCAAAAACTTAGGTTATTCAAGAACGGGAAAGCAACATCACGAGCACCAATCTGCAGTGGCAGCACGATGTTCATAAGACCAATCATGAATGGCATTGCCATAAAGATGATCATAATGACGCCGTGAGCAGTAAAGATCTGGTCATAGTGATGTGGCGGCAAGTAGCCTGGGTCGCCATTGGTTGCTAGCGCCAATTGCGTACGCATCATAATCGCATCTGCGAAGCCGCGAATCAGCATGACAAAAGCAAGCACGATATACATGATACCCAAGCGTTTATGGTCGACAGACGTTAACCAATCGCGCCATAGAACGCCGAGCAAGTTGTTGCGAATAACTAGGTACGCGATCACAATACCAACAATACCCACTACAATCAGTGTAGTGATTACAATTGGATCGTGCGGAATCGCATCCATAGAGATTTTGCCTAGAAAAGACATTATTTATCAGCCTCCGTATGCGCTTCTTGAGTGTTATGCGTACCATGACTCACACCTTCAGAGTCATTGAACAGCTCAATCTGACCGTGATCTTTCATGAACTTCATAACGTTGTCGTTGAAAATACCTGGCTTAACTGTGCCGAAATACTCAACAGGGTGATATTCAGTTGGCTTAGCCAGTTCGTCATAGCTTTCTTGCGTTAACGACTTACTAGATGCCCTAACTTTCTCAACCCAAGCATCGAAGTCCGCTTCAGTTGGTGTAGCAATGGCATCAAACTTCATACCAGTAAAGCCAGCACCACTGTAGTTGGCAGAAATTCCGTCAAACGTGCCCGGCTCGTTAGCAATCAAGTGCAACTTGGTCACCATGCCAGCCATTGAGTAAATTTGACTACCCAACTGAGGAATGAAGAACGAGTTCATCGTGCCTTCAGAAGAAATCTTGAACTCAACCGGAACGTTAGCTGGGAAAGCCAACTCATTCACTGTCGCAATGCCCTGCTCTGGATAAATGAACAACCATTTCCAGTTCATAGACAGCACTTCTACTGTGATATGATCTTTTTCATGATCTAGCGGCTTGTAGGGGTCTAACGCATGCGTTGACTTCCATGTAATAACACCAAGAATGATGACAATTACAATAGGAACACCCCAACAAACAGCCTCGATCTTAGTAGAGTGAGACCATTTTGGTTCATAGATTTCATCACGCCCTTCGCGGTATTTCCAAGCGAAATACAACGTCAAAACGATCACAGGAATAACAACAAGCAACATAAGAAGCGTAGCAACAATAATTAATTGCTTCTCTTCTATGCCCACTTGTCCTTTAGGATCAAGAACACCACCCTGACACCCAGCAAGTAGACTTACTGTTATGATGGCCAAAGTAATTTTACTTAGGATACGAGTTAACAAAGATTCATCCTCTAACCCTGAGGTTTACATCACTACCAGTTCATAAAGAACAGTAGCCCGAATACCGGAAGACCGGCAGATTTTGACACACACACACTCATCACTTCACACAGCTCTGGAAAGAGCCGCGATTAAGCAAATCGTCCGTGTTATGCCGAAATAGGGGGAGCGCGACATCCGTGAGCAGCCTGAACGACATCTTTAACTTCAGGCACAGTGGCTGCTGGAAGCAGCTCTACGAAAGACACGAGAAAATAAGGGTTAGGCTCGTCGTCAGGAAGTACAAACCAACGTCGAAGCAAAAAGATATTGAGAAGAAACGCGGATAAGCACAAGGCGTAGAACGAAACCTCATCACTTAAGAGTAAAACCAAACCTGTAGGCTCGTACAAAACACCACACAGGTACAGCATGTAATATGCAGCTAGCAATAACAGTGTAAACATACAGACATAACGCATCCTTGTTACCATTGACTTGGATAACATCCTTTCAAATAACTGTTCTTTGCAGGGCAATGTTTCTGAAAGTAGTTTCAATTGCGTGTCCGGTCGTTAGATAAATTGGTCAATATCTATCCAAAAGTACTGATCTAAATCAAACAGAGTACATTTTGGCTAATTTTACTACAGAATTGGTATGACGCAAGCTTACTGGGTTTAAAAGCGACAATGAAAGCCAAAACTGCACCCATTGCATGCAATTATTTAAGATGATTACTCGATTTTCACCCCTTGCTCGGAATTATTTTTAAAAAGGCAAAAAAAAGCAAATCCGAAGATTTGCTTTCTATGCTTTAAGCAGTGTCTACAAAGCAGACCTGCTAATCATATCACTAATTATAGTGCTACGATGTTCTCAGCTTGTGGGCCTTTTTGACCAGTAGTAACAGTGAACTGTACTTTTTGGCCTTCAGCAAGAGTTTTGAAACCGTTGCTTACGATAGCGCTGAAGTGAGCGAAAACGTCTGGACCAGATTCTTGCTCGATAAAGCCAAAACCTTTAGATTCGTTGAACCACTTAACAGTGCCAGTAACAGTATTAGACATTTTAAAATCCTGATAAAAAATAATTTATGGGCGCCCCCTATGAGGCGGGTCAGCCAAAAAAATATAGACTAAGACTTAGAAACTACAGGACGTGGAACCAAAAGAATCGACGTAATGGAGATTTTAAACTACAGGCTTACTTTCTAGCTGCGATCATTCTATCCTACACACAGACGATGTCAACTAATAATTTTCTACATAGACATCCTTGTTAAGTGATTGTTAAAAAAAAGGCTTTCATTAAACACGGAACATCCCTTCCCCCCCTCTTGTCGTATAGATACTATATAGAGAATGTATTGAGGAACTAAAACGTCATGTTGACATGGTTAGATATCAAACGCTTTACAAAACAAGGCAACCCGACTGCTGATCGCTGCGTAACTAAAACCGATGAGCAGTGGCAAGCAGAGTTATCGCCAGAAGCCTACCGAGTCACCCGACAACAAGGCACTGAAGCCGCTTTTAGTTCCGGTATGTGCAACCTATTTGAACCGGGGCTTTACGCCTGCATTTGCTGTGACACTTTACTGTTTGACTCCAATGAGAAGTTCGACTCAGGCACCGGATGGCCTTCTTTTGTACAACCCTATACACCTAATGCCGTCGCTTATCACGGTGACAACTCATTTGGCATGCAGCGCGTTGAAACCACTTGTAATACCTGCGGTGCACATTTAGGCCACGTTTTCCCTGATGGCCCAGCTCCAAGCGGCCTGCGCTACTGTATAAATGCTGTCGCTTTGAAAAAAGTAGAAGCCACAACAGAGAAAGCCACATTCGGCGGAGGCTGCTTCTGGTGTACTGAAGCCATGTTTCAAAACTTAGCTGGCGTTATCAGCATAAAAAGCGGTTATAGCGGCGGACAAGTTAAAAACCCAACTTACCGTGAAGTCTGCAGCGGTTTAACAGGCCATGCCGAAGTTATACAAGTGGAGTTTGATAACACGATTATTTCATACTCAGACTTACTTAAGCTTCACCTGAGCAGTCATGATCCTACGACCCTCAACCAACAAGGCGCGGATAAAGGCACTCAGTACCGTAGCATCATACTTACGCACAACGACGAGCAAGAAAAATCAGCTACGCAGGTTGTCGCCCAAATGCAGCCCCTATTTGGCAACAATATTGTTACCGAAATAGCACCATTTGAAGCGTTCTACAAAGCCGAAGAAGAGCACCAAAACTATTATCTCAACAACAGTGATGCAGGCTACTGTCAAGTTGTCATTGAGCCCAAGGTTGTTAAGTTCAAAGCCGCTCATCAAGATAAACTGCAAAAAAAGTAATTCTAAATGCGCCCATCAGGGCGCAGCACTACCTCTTCACGCCGCCGTTCAATAGCAACGGCTAGTGCAGCGATTCACTGATATACTCTCGCTGATATAGGTGCATGTTTAAGTGCGATTTAACAAAGTCGTTGTGAGCTGACTCGTCACATAATGTCTTAAAATACCTAGAATCACCCAATGTGTTGGGCTTTTCTTCTAGCAATAATTCTTGTGTGTATAAAATGACTTGATCCGACTCTTCTTCACGATCCATGTGATGCAAAATGTTAGAAGCGTAAATGGCGGATAGGCTCATTAAGTTCAATATTAAGGGGGCATCAGGGTTACGTTTAATTAGCATTGTAGCCAGATCAAACGCACCTCCAACAAAAGGGAGCGCGTTTTTCCACTCCTTATTTTGATAAGGCGTTTCAGAGCCTTGCATCCAATGAAACCAATAGTTAATCAAATCCTGATCACCCAAGTTTTCATATTTCTTTCGATGTTGCTGACAGATAAAAGCCATAACATTCTCCCTGTCGGCTAACTGGCTATAACCAGCGGCCTTGCTTGCGTTGGGTGCGGAATAACATCCACCACCGTGTTATAAATCCTGCTCAATAATGCTGGCTGCAATACCTCTTGTGGCTGCCCTTTTGCCTGTACGCTAGCTTGATCCATAAAGACCAATTCATCGGCATAGCTGGCCGCCAAATTCAGGTCATGCAATACCGCTAGCACACCTACCCCTTGACGTGTCAGCTCTTTAACTTGACGAAGAACCTGGTGCTGATGACACAGATCTAACGCGGAAGTAGGCTCATCCAACAAAAAGTAGCGAGGGCCTAGCCCCGTGTCTTCCCACACTTGCGCTAATACACGCGCCAAGTGCACACGCTGCTTCTCACCACCGGATAAAGAGGGATAGGCTTGATTAGCCAAGTGCGTTAAATCAACACGCTCTAACACGTCGGATACAACCGCCATATTATGCGGCGTACTCGTCAAATGAGGTAAGCGTCCCATCAGCACGACTTCTTCAACGGAAAACGGAAAGTTAAGAGAAGATTGCTGTGGTAGCACACCCAAAACACGGGCACGCTGGGCGCTATTCCAATGATGATACCGTTCTCGGTTTAGTGACAGCTCGCCAGAAAAGCCAGTATATTCACCTGCCAGTACCTTGAGCAGAGTCGACTTCCCTGCCCCATTAGGCCCCATTAGCGCTATCATTTTTCCGGGCTGCACATCAATCGACACATCAGACAGTAAACGTTTAGTACCTATCATGAGGTTGATACGAGTAGCCGACAGTTTCATAAAGCATTCCTTATCTGGCCGCGGCCAGATCTGTTATAGCGCGCCATGTTGGCCTCGATAAATAATCAAACCAATAAAGAAAGGCCCACCAATAATGGCAGTAACCAAACCGATAGGGATTTCAGCTGGGGCTAAAAATGTACGCGCGATCATATCCGCGACCAAAAGAAATAGCGCTCCAGCTAGTGCACTGGCGGGCAGTAAATAACGATGGTCAGGTCCCAATGTCATGCGAACTAAATGCGGAATCACAAGGCCTACAAATCCGATCATGCCAGATATCGCGACTGCCACTCCAACGGCCATCGCGCTGAGTGAAATCAAATGAAAGCGGACAGACTGAACATCAACCCCCAAATGGCCAGCCTCAGCCTCACCTAATAACATAGCGTTTAAACGCGAGGAGTAGCGCATCATCAACAGACAAGCAGGTACTATTAAACTAGCGGCAGCCATGACTACGCCCCACGTTGATCCACCTAAGCTTCCCATTTGCCAGAAAGTGAGCGTACGTAATTGAGTATCATCAGCAAAATAGGTAATAACCCCAACGCCCGACATTGTAATAATACCAATCGCAATCCCCGCTAGAAGCAAGGTTGATATAGACATACCCAATGACGAAGTGGCTATACGTGCTACTAACAAGGTCACAACTAAACTACCGATAAATGCAGCAAACAATAACGCATAGCTTTGTAACCAAGGGGGTAAATAAGCGATAAAAGACTGGCCAAAAACAACGACAGCGACCGCAGCTAATGCCGCGCCACCTGAAACACCAATCAATGCAGGATCGGCCAAGGGATTACGAAAGACACCTTGTATAGTGGCGCCACTGACGGCAAGAGCTGAACCCACTAACAGCCCTAACACCGCCCGCGGCAAACGAATAGATTCGATAACTTGAGCCGTGGTTAACGACAGCGTGTTATCGAACCCTAAATATGAAAGCAACAAGGACACTACATCAACAAAAGGAATAGAAAGGGCACCCGTCGCCAAGGACATAACAAATGCAAAGACTAAACCAATAGCTAAAGCTATAATCCAGCACTGGCTCTTCCAAGCACGTCCCTTAGCCAACGAAACACCGGTGGAGATTGATGCCTTCTGATAGCTAGTCATCTGCCAGCCCACTCTTTGCGGACACTAAAGCCTGACCGGAATACAACGCCTTATTCAACGAATCTATAGCTAAGCCAGTTCTCGGACCTAACCCCAGCAGCATAATGCCATCCATTGTAATTAAGCGCTGATCGCTAGCCGCTGGCGTTTGATTAAAACCCGGCTTTAAAAATAAAGTATCTGACGTAACCTGAGGGTTGCGACCTTCCATCATCAACACCACATCTGGTGCCATCTCGACTAAAGCTTCAGCAGAAATAGGTTTAAACCCGTCAAAGCCGGACGCTGCATTTACCCCACCGGCTAGGTTAATCATTAAATGAGCAACCGTTTCGGAGCCTGCCACCATAGGGCTACGATCACTAAAACTCAGCACAAATAATACTTTAGCCGGCTTTTCCGGCAGAGGGCGGTTCATTGCCGATTCTATTTGCGTTAAAACTTGGGCCCACAGCGCTTTACCTTGATCTGGAATACCAAGCTGCTCAGAAACACCCAAGATTTTTTCTTTTACACTGGCCAGCTCAGGAGCAGCGCTGTAGTTTTGCAGCTTAATACCGGCTTGTTTCAACTGATCAATAACAATCGCTGGCCCGCTATCGTCAGTCGTCAAGACCATGTCCGGCATTAAAGACATAACCCCTTCCACAGACAAAGCTCGTTTATAGCCTATTTGAGGAAGCGCTTTAGCTTCGCGTGGATAAGTAGATGTGGTATCGACCCCGACCAAGTGTGATCCATAGCCCAGTGCATAAACAATTTCAGTCAACGATCCATCTGTTGAAACTAAGCGCTGCGGCACTTCAGGCTCACTTGATTGAAGGCCTGAATCATCCGCCAAAACGGACGTTCCAATCAGGTGCAAACACACAAGAAAAGTGGCTAAATATCGATTAAGCATACAAACCATTACATGCCACCGTTACTTAATGCACTTTCAGCAAGCCGACGCCATTGCGGATTTTCAGCCATACCTTCTTGGCGCACTCCAAAAAACTGAACAAGCAATATCCCCGCTTTGTCATAAAACTCCAGCGAGGTCACCACTCCATCGCGCGTCGGTTTACGCACCAACCACCCCGAAACAAGCTCGGTTGTTAACAAGTGCAAATTGAACTCGCTATCCACTACATTAAGCCACAGGCCTATTCGCTTAATATTGTTCACAACACCGCTGTGGATTTGAATATTTCCATCGTTACCCACAAAACACATAATAGGGGTTTGTTGTGTAGCCGCTTGCACAAGTACTTTTTCTAAAGACTCAGGTTTGAAAGGAACCGCATACAACTCACCCACTAGCCGCAGTGACTGCTCTCGCGCTACTTCATGCTTGCGCAACAATCGCATAAACTGATGCACATCTGTTAATGCACTCCAATCTTCCTGCAGCTGACCAACATCAACTTGATCATCAGGTGTAGGAGGCTCAGCTGGCAACTTACACGCGAACGCGATAGGTGTATTTTGTTGCTCTGATTTAAAGCCCTGGATGATATCGAAATAAGCTTGGGTATTACTTTCTGGTTGCAGGTAGATCTTTTGAATAGCCTCGCCATAACGATCAAAAAACTGAAGGCTATAGCGATAAACACCTTTCACTAATTCACAAACGGCATAACCACAATGCCATTGCGATAAAATGATACGCAAATCAATTTTGCGATCATTACTGATGACCAGCCCCATCGACCCTTTAATGGAAACGTTATCGTATATACCTTTACGCTCATGTACCGCGCCGCTATTGCGGGTTAATGACATGATGTAGCCCAGCTCAGGCAACGTATAAATCAAATCGGAGAACGCTTGATTCAAGCGTATACGGCCAACGCCACATGAGTGCTCTATTAACTCTGCTTCTGACACTGATAACCGTTCAGCGATGTCACGTCTTCGCAAACCGGGCTCTGATTGCACAAGCGCTTTATAGGATTCACTGATTACTGAACTGATTTCGGCCTCAGCCTGAAAGATAGCTACTGGCATACCCATGACTCACCCTCTCCAAATACGATGCAAAAGTGGCATTCAATCTAACAACGAGATGTTCACATTAAGCAAAACCACTTATTAATGAGAACTATACTCATTTGCATTATCATTGCAATATTATTTCACCGTAAACCATGCCTCTTTTACATCGCTAACTCCTGATGCAAAGCCACTCATAAAATAAATAATCAAATAATTTATTGATAATGATATTGATTCGTATTTAGAATAGCAACGCATTCACTAGGAGCTGTATGATGATTGTTGCGAAACCTTTACCACCCTATTCACTATGGGTTGCTACGCTGACGGCAGGTATTTTCTGCCTACCCAGCTATGCAGCAGAAAACGAGACACCCAAAGCTAATGCCACATTCCTCGATCAATTAATAATTAATGCAAGTCCTGTTAGCCAAACGAACCAACAGAGCGACAGTGCCATTACCAGCTTGTCCTATGACCAATTAGCAACAGAAAACGCGACTTCTGTCAGCGATATCTTTCGATACACCCCTTCAGTCTCGGTTAGCGGAGGCGCACAAGGAGATGGCTTAATTACCATACGAGGCATAAGTGGCAACCGAGTCTTGATTGCCGTAGACGGGGTAAAACAAGCCAAGAACCTATCTTGGAGTTCGCTGAATTCCAGCCGTAACCTCATCGACATCAACGCGCTTAAACAAGTTGAGGTTATCTCTGGCCCCGCATCAGCTTCATTTGGTAGCGATGCGCTGGGCGGTTTGGTGTACTACACAACAAAAGATCCAAGCGATTTTTTAGATAATCCAAGTAATACCGCAAATCAAAGCACTGCGGGTCAGTACCGTGTTATCTATAACGGGGCAAACAAAGGTCTGAGCAACTCAATAAGTTTAGCGGGCAGAGACGACAGCCTTGAAGGCATGCTGATTTATACATACGAAGACGCCAGCGAAAAACAAACACCAGTTGACGATTCTGCTCAAGGTAGTGCACGACGATCTACAGACCCCAAAGACACCCAAAACGAGAGTGTACTCGCTAAACTGAAGTATCAACTGGATGAGCATCAAGCTGTAAAGATATCAGCGGAGCACTTAAGCTCAGATGATGATACCCAAGTACTTAGCTCAAACAGCCAAGATGAACAATTTTTAGATATTGAGCGCCGCCAGCGTTTATCAGCCGAGTATACCAATGATAAAGCCACTCGCTTCTATGATGAGCTAACCGTGACGGTTGATTGGCAGAAAACAACAAACGACCAAACACAGAAATTTTACAATGCCAGCGCACCGTATTTTGGCGACTACATTTACGATGCGGATTATGACGAAACAACACGAGACTTAAAGCTAAGCCTGCAAAAAGATCTCGATTTTTCAACCACTGCGCACCAAGTCAGCTACGGCCTAAGTTATGAGCAAACCTTATTTGAGCAACAGCGTACAAGCAGCTTGTCAGGCACTAACCGCTCCATGCCCCGAGCAGAAAGTAAACTCGCTGGGATATGGGCTCAGGATTTAATTGAATGGTATGACTCAGGCCTTAGAGTTACGCCGGGTATTCGTTATGATGCCTACACTGTCGACGCACAACCTGATGCAGCCTATCTGGCAAGCAACCCAGTAGAGTCAGATCCTGGTACAAATACCGACCAAAAAATCAGCCTAAAGCTCGGGGTTAACTACCCGATAACTGACGCTGTTACAGTGTTTGGACAGTTTGCCCAAGGCTTTAAAACACCAGACATGGACCAACTGTTTGCCAATTACGGACGAACAGGAGCCTATCAATTTATTGCCAATTCAAATTTAAAACCGGAAAGCAGCAACAGTCTCGAATTTGGTTTCCGTTATAACCATGCAGGCATTTCTGGCGAAGTAGTCGCCTTCTACAATGACTACAAAAACTTCATCGACGAAACAATTGACTACAGCAACCCCAGTTATCCTTACGGTATTTACCAACAAACCAACTTGAAAGGTGCGGTCATCAAAGGGGTTGAATTTAAAACTCAATGGGATCTGGGCATGACACAGCAAGCTTTGCGCGGCCTATCCCTAAATGCATCACTAGCTTATGCAACGGGCACTTACGATGAATCAGGAGAAAGCCAACCGATCGATTCCGTATCACCGTTAAGCGGCGTACTTGGCTTACATTATGATCACCCAAATCAACAATGGGGAAGCTCCGTAATTGTAACAGCGGCTAAAGGAAAATCTGCCAACGATGTCAGCGACTCTGCGACATTTAGGCCAGCGGGATATGGCGTGATTGATCTAGCAGGCTATTACCAATGGACGCCATCGTTACGGATAGATGCGGGAGTTTACAACCTCAGCGACAAAACTTACTGGCAGTGGGACACCGCTCGCGATCATACACAAAGCACAAGCGGCCTAGAGCGATTTGCCGAGTCAGGACGGCATCTGCGACTTGGGCTTACCTATAACTTTTAAACCTTAGGAGGATTAGCACACACATTAAATTTCCCCTCGCTAGCGACCTAAGTGCGCGTAAGGGTTGATCTGTATGCTCCCCCGCTATGGATCAATCATTACAACCATCTAGGCCGCTAGCTCCCTAAAGAAAGCCTCTATTTTGCGCCACCAGCCAGCTTTACTGCATCAGGGTGCGCCCTAAGCAACGACATAGCAATAATTCCCACCACCGGGCCTGGAACCAGCAATAAAAACGCCCATTGCCATCCACCTATCCATTCAACAAAAATAGGAATCCAAGAAATAGCTAACACCGTTAGTGCGAAGCCTATTCCTAACTGAAGGGCCAAAGCAGTTCCGACAAAGTGATGATCTGCTAGCTCAGTAACCGCCGCCGAAAATTGAGCACTATCACCTATAATGGTGACTCCCCACATAATGGCGATAACAGCTAAAAGCCAAGCCGGACCATCAAAGAAAAAACCAATAGCGAATGCGCACACCCCTGAAGCAAACATCATCCCGATCGTAGTTAAACAACGACCAAATTTATCCGATAGCACGCCTCCCAAAACACAGCCAATGCTACCTGCCGCGACAATCACAAAACAAAACATGGAGGTAGACCCAAAAGGCACAACAGTTAGCTGAGAGGCAGCTGCATTAGTAAAGGCCAAAATCCATGCCCACATAGCATACAATTCCCACATATGGCCAAAATAACCAAGGTTGACCAACAACAGGGGCTTTGACGTAAACACCTGTAAACACTGCCGCGGATTAAATACCGCACGGCCAAAAGCATTAGGCCCTTCTTTGACCACGGTTATGAACAGCAGCGCTCCTACAAGCGTTGCCACAGATGACCCTGCCACAACCCAATGCCACTCAATATCATCAATTAGCGCCCTGAATAAATGAGGCGCAGACGAGCCAATGGTTAAAGCACCAATGAGAAACCCTAAAGCTAACCCTCGTCCTTTTGTAAACCATGTGGACATAATCTTTAATGCCGCAGGGTACACCCCTGCCAAAAAAACGCCCGTCAGAAAACGCAAACCTACCGCTAACTCTATTGAAGGCTCTAATAGCAACAAGCCGTTCGCAACCGCTGCTCCTAATGCGGATAAAGCCATCAGCTTTGGTAAACGGATAATATCGGGCAGGTTAACCAAGGATGAAGCGATCGCTCCTACAACAAACCCTATTTGCACACCGTTCGTTAACCACGCCGCTTGCCCAGCCGATAACTCCCACGCTTTGATAAGCTCCGGAACAACGGCTGTAGCCGAGAACCATGTTGTGAGTACACATACAACACCGATACAAATAACAAATAAGGCAGACCAGCGATTCATATTTTGTAATGCCATTACATCAAGCTCTGTTTATTTTTGACAATCAACCTAACACCATTTCCCCGGGTACAACACCCTTCTAAAGCGTTAGTTTTACGCAATACATTGATGCCACTTAACAACTGAGCATCCACAAAAAAGCCCACTATTTGTGGGCTTTTTTTAAAGAGAATCTGAATGGTTTCAGGTTTATTTATTGCCAGCTTGCTGTGCTAATTGATGCGCCAAAAACTCTTCATACGTTCCTTGGAAATCATTTAGCTTTTGGTCTTTAATCTCAATAACACGCGTTGCCAATGACGATACAAATTCACGGTCATGGCTGACAAAAATGAGCGTGCCAGGGTAATTTTCCAATGCAAGGTTCAATGCTTCAATCGCTTCCATATCCAAATGGTTAGTCGGCTCATCCATCACCAGAACGTTAGGATCAGACATCATCAACTTACCAAATAATAAGCGGTTCTTTTCACCACCGGAGCAAACTTTCACCTTCTTGTTGAAATCATCAGCAGAAAATAAAAGCCGACCTAATGTTGCACGCACAATCTGGTCATCGTGGTTTGGTTTGCGCCATAGGCTCATCCAATCAAACAAAGTCAGATCGCAGTCAAAATCTTCTGTGCTATCTTGAGGACAATACCCAATGGTCGCATTTTCAGCCCACTTTATATCCCCTTGCTGAGCTTCTAACTCACCAATCAAACAACGCAATAAGGTAGTTTTACCTGCACCGTTCTCACCAATAATAGCCAAACGAGAACCCGCCTCCAGCAGCAACTCGCCTCCCTTAAATAACAAGCCTTCCTCGTAACCGTGGCCTACATTTTCTAATGTTAACGCTTGGCGAAAAAGCTTCTTATCTTGGTTAAAACGAATGTACGGGTTTACACGGCTAGACGGCTTTACTTCATCCAGCTTAATTTTTTCTAGCTGCTTAGCACGAGAGGTCGCCTGTTTCGCCTTTGAAGCGTTTGCAGAGAAACGACTAACAAACTGTTGTAAATCAGCAATTTGTGCACTTTTTTTCGCATTTTCTGAATGTAAACGCTCACGTGCCTGTGTCGATGCCATCATAAAGTCATCATAGGTACCGGGGTAAACACGTAGCTCACCATAGTCGATATCCGCCATGTGTGTACAAACAGCATTCAAAAAGTGACGGTCATGCGAAATGATAACCATGGTACTTTTACGCTCGTTGAGAACACCTTCCAGCCAACGAATCGTATTAATGTCCAAGTTGTTGGTCGGCTCGTCAAGCAACAAAATATCAGGATCAGAAAATAAAGCCTGCGCCAATAAGACACGTAACTTCCAACCCGGAGCGACCTCGCTCATCGGCCCAAAGTGCAAGTCTTGCTCGATACCCGCACCTATTAAAATCTCTTGGGCGCGGCTCTCTGCGCTGTAACCATCCATTTCAGCAAACAGCACTTCAAGTTCAGCGACTTTCATGCCGTCATCTTCAGACATATCCGGTAAGGAATAAATACGATCGCGCTCTTGCTTTACTTCCCAAAGCTCTTTATGGCCCATAATCACCGTATCAACCACGCTGTATTCTTCAAACGCGAACTGATCTTGATGCAATTTACCTAGGCGCTCGTTAGGAGTTAACGACACATTTCCAGAGGTGGGAGTTAACGAGCCATCCAAAATTTTCATAAAGGTGGACTTACCGCACCCATTCGCACCAATCAAACCATAACGGTTACCGTTACCAAATTTGACGGAAATATTTTCGAACAATGGCTTAGCGCCAAATTGCATGGTGATGTTAGCGGTAGAAATCACAATTTAGGTCCTGGAGTTTCGTTGACGAGGCAATTCAATACGAGAAAAAGCGGATGCGTACTATATAGTATTTGCACCCGTATTCATAAGGCTATCTACTCAACTCATACGGCAATCCTGTTTACCCAAACAGGTTTTTAGACCTAAGTGACTATCTTGTTACTTAAATGCAAGCGAGGAGAATTGCTTCAAGCTCATCAGGCGATAATTTTATCGGGTTTGTTTTCATACTATTACCCCCAGAAGCCGCCACGATAGAGGCAAAATCCTGCTCAGTAATGCCGAAGGATGATAACGAAGGCAACTGTGCCTCACATTGCCATTGGTGCATCAAGGCTACCAATTCATGTGTGCCACCACAGCCTAACAACTCTGCTACCTTGTGATACCTACACAGCGCTACATTATATAAATCTCTCGCTTGCATCGCCGCTACATTAACCGCAGTCGTGTCAGCCAGCAAAATACCGCAAGCTTCTCCGTGAGGTATAGAAAAATAAGCACCCAAGGGCGAAGCTATACCATGAACAGCTCCTAAACCCGTTTGCGCCAAACACAACCCCGATATCATCGCCGCATATGCGATACCAGCGTAATCATTAACGGGTTGGACCTGGCTGGGATCAAAGGCAGCAACAAAATGTGTTAAACCGCTTTCGACTAACGCCAATGTCATTGGATTAGCCTTAGGCGATGTGTAGGATTCAATCAATTGGGTTAGCGCATCCATCGCATTAGCCACCATTACGGACCGCGGGCATGAATGAAGTAACTCAGGATCAACAATAGCAACTTTAGCCAGTAATTGATCATCACGGAAAGATTTTTTAAAGCCTCCAGCTCCATGCTGGGTGATGACCGCATTTTTTGTTAACTCACTCCCTGTTCCTGCGGTAGTTGGGACCGCAATAAAGGGTAAAGACGGCCCAGTATAAGCGCGTTCCACCCCTACACCTTCCAAAAAATCTCGAACAGCAAATGGTTCAGGTAATCCCAGCAAACCGGCGATGGCTTTAGCGGCATCCAATGCACTCCCTCCGCCTAAACCCACAACCACATCTACTTGTCCCGAAAACTGCGTTACGGCTTGATCAACCTGATCTGGCGTTGGCTCACCAGCAATAGCATAGGTCTCATAGGTTATACCGGCATGTGTTAACTCTTCGATCAAGGTCGACCATTGTGGAGTTTTCCGAAAAGAAGAAGCCCCTGTGACTAATAACGGCCTTTTCCCCCAACGGATGATGTGAGAAACCAACTGAGAAAACACCCCATTACCAAAGCAGATTTGTGGCAATTGGGTCATATTAAAAGGTGAAATTAATGATTGATTGTACGACTGTGCTAAGGTTTTCATACGGAGTATCTCAACCCAAAAACAAGATAAAAAAACAACAGGCCTTTAATGCAAAAAGACCCCTAACGCTTACGCGAAGGGGCCAAAAGCAACATGCTACAACGTCTTCCTTGCTGTTACTGCTGCCAGCTTTTCAGTAACTCTTCATAAGCCACGGTTTTACCTTGCGGCTTTTCATTAGCTAGCTTAGGTTTAGGCGCTCCTGGCTGATCAAACCAGTACTGCGCATCGCGCTCTGGATTTAACTTAGGACCGCACTCACCTTGAACATTAGCGCGCTCTAAACGCTGCATCACTTTATCCTGAGCACCCGCTAAACCATCCAATGCTTCTTGGGCTGTTTTTTCACCTGAAGCCGCTTCAGAAACGTATTTCCACCACAGCTGAGCTAGCTTAGGATAGTCAGGTACGTTAGTGCCTGTCGGACTCCACTGCGTACGCGCTGGACTGCGATAGAACTCAACCAAACCACCCAACATAGGAGCCGCTTTAGTCATAGCTTCTGATTGAATGTCAGATTCACGAATAGGCGTTAAACCGACAAGTGTCTTCTTCAATGAAACCGTTTTAGCGACTGTAAACTGAGCATAAAGCCATGCAGCCAAGCGTTGTTTCTCTGGCGTAGAAGTCATAAACGTCCAAGCACCCGTATCCTGATAGCCCAGCTTCATACCTTCTTGCCAATAAGGTCCTTTAGGTGAAGGAGCCATGCGCCATTTAGGTGTGCCATCTTCATTAACAACCGGCAACCCTTTTGTGGTCATGCTAGCCGTAAAGGCGGTGTACCAGAAAATTTGTTGTGCAATAGCGCCTTGTGCTGGCACAGGGCCTGCCTCAGAGAACGTCATACCTTGCGCTTCTGGTGGCGCGTAATCACGCATCCAATCCACATATTTTTCAGTAGCATAAACCGCTGCTGGGCCGTTAGTTGCTCCACCGCGTGTTACGCTTGAGCCTACAGGGCGACAACCTTCAACTCGGATACCCCACTCATCGACTGGCAAGCCGTTTGGAATCCCTTTGTCACCTGCCCCTGCCATAGAGAACCATGCATCAGTAAAACGCCAGCCCAATGATGGATCTTTCTTACCATAATCCATGTGGCCGTAGACAGTTTCACCATCAATCGTTTTTACATGCTTGGAAAAGAATTCTGCGATGTCTTCATAAGCAGACCAGTTAACGGGTACACCCAAATCATAGCCGTAAATTTCTTTAAATTGCTTTTTAAGATCGTCACGTGCGAACCAGTCAGCACGGAACCAATATAGGTTAGCAAACTGCTGCGTTGGTAATTGATAGACTTTACCGTCGGGCCCAGTGGTAAAGCTCAGACCTATAAAGTCTTCAAGATCTAAAGTTGGCAAGGTGTAATCTTTGCCATCGCCTTCGATCATGTCGGAAATAGGCACAACTTTGCCGTAACGGAAATGTGTACCGATCAAGTCTGAGTCATTGATATACGCATCATAAATATTACGACCCGACTGCATTTGCGTTTGCAACTTTTCGACCACATCGCCTTCTTGAATCAAGTCATGATTGACCTTAATCCCTGTGATCTCTTCAAATGCTTTGGCAAGCACTTTGGCTTCATACTCATGTGTAGCTATGGTTTCGGATGCAACATTAATGGTCATGCCGCGGAACGGCTTGGCCGCTTCAGTAAACCACTTCATTTCCTCTAGCTGAGCTGCTTTATCCAGCGTCGATTCAGCAAACTCATCAGCGACCCATTTGTTAGCCGCATCTAGGTATTGATCAGCATACGCTTGGATGCTCATCCCTAATCCCGCTGCAGCAACGGCAACGCTCATCAGTAACACTTTTGGTAATTTATTATTTTTTTTCATCTTAACCTCTTGGAAGTGAGTGATGTTTAAAAGTAGAGCTTCTCCACAAACCCTACTTTTATTCGTTTTCAACTTTCATTCATTCAATGAGCGCATCGGTGAAAAGAAAATCGAAAGCAGTAAATCGAATAATCAGGAACGAAATTAATTCGTTTTAGAACATATTTCAACCCTGATTTGTTCGATTTCGAAATTATTTGAGTATTTCTCGCGCCAAACTGAACTAAGTTATACCAATTACCTAGATCAACCCCAGCGCATAACAATAGCCAGCCACACTACCGAGATAGTAAGCGGTATCCACAAAGTCATATCAGATACAGCTAACACCCCTAAATGAATGTAAGCAGATGTTAATAAACCAATGAATAATCGATCACCTCGCGTGGTAGCAATAGGCAAAAAGCCACGGCGTTCAACACAAGGATTACGAACTTCATACACGGTCATACCCACTAGGATTAACGCTATGGTCGAGAAAAAGATTGCGACCACAGGGGTCCATGCCATCCAACTAAACATATGATGTCTCCTTAAACTCGGCCCAGTGCAAAGCCTTTAGCCACATGGTTACGGACAAACCAGATAACAAGCAGCCCAGGAATAATAGTTAACGTACCAGCCGCTGCTAAAACGCCCCAATCAATACCAGTAGCACCGACGGTACGTGTCATGATGGCACCAATCGGCTTAGCATCGACAGACGTCAACGTGCGCGCCAGCAATAGCTCAACCCACGAAAACATAAAAGCAAAGAAAGCCGTTACGCCAATGCCCGAACTGATCATAGGAATAAAAATACGACCAAAGAAACGAGGAAAGCTGTAGCCATCGATATAAGCTGTTTCATCAATTTCACGCGGTACGCCCGACATAAAACCTTCCAAAATCCATACAGCCAAAGGCACGTTGAACAAACAGTGCGCCAACGCAACGGCGATATGTGTATCGAACAGCCCCACTGATGAATAGAGCTGGAAGAAAGGCAGCAAAAAGACAGCAGGCGGTGCCATGCGGTTAGTTAATAACCAAAAAAACAAATGCTTATCACCAACAAACTTATAACGGCTAAATGCATAAGCTGCAGGTAATGCAACCAGCAACGTCAGCACTACGTTCATAAATACATAAGCCATTGAGTTCAAATAGCCGTTGTACCAAGTTGGGTCGGTAAAGATCACGTGATAATTAGCCAACGTGAAGTTCTCGGGCCAGAAAGTCAGCCCTCCTAATATTTCTTCGTTGGTTTTAAAGGACATATTGATCAACCAATAGATTGGGACCAACACAAATAAAATATACAGCGCCATACCCATGGACTTGCGTTTTGAATTCATCATTTCATCCACCTCACTTCGCTTTATCCATGTGGCTAATCGTTGTAAAGAACAACCAAGACACCAGTAATACAATCAAGAAGTAAACCAAAGAGAACGCCGCCGCAGGCCCTAAATCAAACTGGCCAATCGCCATTTTGGTTAGAGTTTGGCTAAGAAAAGTCGTTGAGTTACCTGGCCCGCCGCCCGTTAATACAAAAGGCTCGGTGTAGATCATAAAGCTGTCCATAAAGCGCAGCAGAATCCCAATCACCAACACACTTTTTAGGCGTGGCAGCTGTATATAGCGGAAAACGGCCCATTTTGATGCTCGGTCGATTTCAGCCGCTTGGTAAAAAGCATCAGGTATTGCCCGCAAACCCGAGTAACACAACAAAGCAACCAAAGGTGTCCAATGCCACACATCCATTAACAACACCGTTGCCCATGCATCACCCGTATTAGCGGAGTAATTGTAATCGATGCCCATTCCATTGAGCGCTGCACCAAATAGACCGATATCAGCACGTCCGAAAACCTGCCAAATAGTGCCAACAACATTCCACGGAATTAACAAAGGAATCGCGACCAGTATCAGGCACAACGAAGCCATTTTCCCTTTGGTTGGCATCACAAGTGCGACACAAATGCCTAGTGGAATTTCAATGGCAAGGACGGCAAATGAATGAATAAATTGCCGAATTAGCGAGTCATGCAGATCTTCATTACGCAGCACTTCTCTAAACCATTCAGCGCCAACAAAGTACGCTGTATTTTGATCAAAAATATCTTGAACCGAATAGTTCACTACCGTCATTAACGGGATAACTGCCGAAAATGCGACCAGCACAAACACCGGCAACACTAGAAACCACGCTTTATTATTTTCTGTTTTATTCATAGCGCATCCTCCTCTAAAAGGAATTCGTCTACATACACCTTCAACCACTGCTGAGGAAAGCTGACATAAGCCTTACCGTTAGGGATGGGCTGATCTTCGTCTAAACGCGCTTTAATTTCTTGGCTGCCCAAACGCATCGTTAAGATTTTGTAAGTCCCCAAGTCTTCACATGCGGTCACATCGCACTGCAAGGCTTCTTCTGATGCCTCATCCCACACGTGAACAAACTCAGGTCGAATGCCTACCTTGATATTGTCGGACGGGTGATCAGATAAAAAGCGGGTCAATGTATCGCTTAAAGGAAGATGGATGCCATCGAAAGACACGCCGCCATCAGCACGGTCCACTTCGATAAGGTTCATACCCGGGCTACCAATAAAGAAGCCAACAAAAGTATGGTTGGGTGATTCAAATAGCTCACGCGGTGTACCAAACTGTACAATTTGTCCGCCATACATCACCGCTATTTTATCGGCAAAAGTCGAGGCTTCTAATTGATCATGCGTGACGTAAACCATGGTCAAATTAAACTGCTCATGAATTTGCTTAAGCTTACGGCGCAACTTCCATTTGAGGTGCGGATCAATAACCGTTAGCGGCTCATCAAATAAAATAGCCGATACATCATCACGAACTAGACCGCGTCCCATGGATATTTTTTGTTTTTCATCAGCGGTGAGGTTCTTCGCCTTATTTTTTAGCAAGGGTGTTAACTCAAGGATGTCTGCCACTTCGCTGACTTTGGCCTTAATTTTCGCTTCTGGCATTTTGGCGTTGCGTAACGGGAACGCCAAATTATCGTAAACGCTCATTGAGTCGTAGATAACCGGAAACTGAAAAACCTGTGCAATGTTTCGTTCTTTGGGTGATAGCTCATTAACACGAACACCATCAAACAAGATATCGCCATCTGAGGGTTGCAAAAGCCCAGAGATAATATTTAGCAAGGTGCTTTTGCCACAGCCAGAAGGCCCTAACAGCGCATAAGCCCCGCCTTGATGCCAGATATGATCCATCTCTCGAATGGCATAATCAGCAGGAGACTGCGGTGAGGCACTATAACTATGCGCCAATGACTTTAAATGTATTTCTGCCATGATTTACCCCTTAAGAACCTGAGCTTGCACCGGTGCTTGGATTAGCAAGCCGTCCAAACCAAACACAAACAATTTATGTGTAGGCAGGTACACCTTAATCGGCGTATCAGTGCGATATTCATGCACACCAGACAATTGCAGGACCAAGCTAAAATGATCATTACGCACATGCATAAAGGTTTCGGAGCCACTGATCTCAGCCAGCTCTACCTGCATCGACAATTCCAAGTCATCATCGTTATGCGGAACTAAACCGATATGGCTAGGGCGAATACCAAACTGATAATCGCCGCGCGGCAAATCGCGTAAGTCTTGGTTTAAAGGGAAATGAGCATATTGATCGAACGTCACCTCGGTATCGGTAACCGTTCCACGCATCAAATTGATAGGTGGTTCACTGAACAGTTCAGCGGCTTCAACGTTAACTGGGTTACGGTAAACCTGATTAACAGGGCCAGACTGCAAAACACGCCCTTCGTGTAGGAGTGTTGTCACCCCTCCTAAGGCCAATGCTTCGTTAGCTTCGGTTGAGGCATACACGGCTATTGAGCGGCGCTCTTTAAATAGCTCGCGCAGCTCGGCTCGCAGCTCCTCTCGTAACTTATAATCAAGATTGACGAGCGGCTCATCGAAGAGAATCAAGCTGGCGTCTTTAACCAACGCTCTCGCCATGGCAGTACGCTGTTGTTGCCCGCCAGATAACTCAAGCGGACGTCGCTTTAAGAATGGCTCTATTTGCAGCATCGCGGCCGTTTCCTGAACACGGCGTTTAATTTCCGAATCAGGCATGCGCGCTAAACGCAAAGGCGAAGCAATATTCTCGTAAACCGTTAAGCTGGGGTAGTTAATAAACTGCTGATACACCATTGATACATTGCGCTGTTGAATCGGCAGATGCGTTACATCTTCACCGTTCATGAGCACTCGGCCTTCGTTAGGTTTATCCAACCCAGCCATTAGCCGCATCAAGGAGGTCTTACCGGCTAACGTTCGGCCTAGTAATACATTGAATGAGCCCGGTTCCAAAGTGAGGTCGATATCCGTGAGATAAGGCACGCCATCAACCACACGGGTCACACTTTCAAGAGTCAGTGACATGTGGTGTCCTTGTTCTTTTTATTATTTGCTAAATTAACCAGTGAGTGAACTGTTCAGCACACCAGAAAATTCGTTTTCGAAAAAAAAACAAAGCCAAAACCATGCCAAATATTTCACTCAGGTTAAAACCCTATCAACTTACATTAAAAAACAACACGTTAGATACAACCCAAACACACGATAACGAACAAAAACAAACACAAAACGAAAAACCACTGTTCAAAAAGTGTTGACATCAACAGTGTTCACATCAACAATTGAACACTTAGAACCTTAGTTGTGATTAATATTGAACACTATGGCTCTGCTCCCCTGACTAAAAATGATAATAAAATAGATGAGCTGTTCATGCGTAACGACGATTTAGTAGACGATCATACCGCTACCATTCAAGCTTCTTGGCAGCGCTGCGAAGAATACGGATTAAGCCACCAATCCAGCCCACACCTTGAGCGCCTACCTGAAGCAGACTATCGAAACCTTCAATGGATGTACGGTGATCTCGTCAAAACAACTGCAACCGAAGTACTGCCGTACTACGAAAACATTTTATCCAATAGTAAATGCATGGTGATGCTGGCAGACGCAAAAGGGCAAGTCCTTCAAAGCTGGGGGGATTCTCGCTTTGTCGCCCCGCAGCAGAAACCTTTTTTCCGCGAGGGTGTGAGCTGGCAAGAGCGAACCAATGGCACGAATGCAATAGGTACCGTATTAGCCTCTGGTCAGCCAGTACAAGTATTGCGGGATGAGCATTACCTAAAAGCCAACCGCTTCATGATAGGCTCGGCTGCTCCTATTTATGATGCCAATCATGATCTATTGGGTGTTTTAGATGTATCCAGCGATGCTTATCTACCCCAAGCACACACCCTTGGTATGGTTCGTTTAATGTCTCAATCTGTCGAAAACAGGCTTATTTTTAAAAAATTTTCAGATGAGCACTTCTTAATCACCTTCAACACCAATATCGATACGCTAGATAGCCAATGGTCCGGCCTATTAGTCGTCAACGAGGACGGCATGATCATATCAGCCAATCGACGTGCAGAACTGCTATTAAGCTTTGAGCTGAGCATGATCGACATTAGCGATGTATTTGATACGCGCTTTTTTGATATGAAGCATCAACCCGACAATCTACCAATGCGACTGCGCACGCAACACGGCTACCAAATGCAAGCTATTATACGTAAACCCACTCAAGCGATTGTTGATGCGGTCGATTTTCGCAACACGCCAACTAAAAATACAGACCCTTCACACCCCCCTACTGTTTCACTTAATCAGATAAGCTTTGGTGATCCGCGAGTCGACAAATGCGTGCAACAAGCCTCGCGTTTAATAGAGAAAGATATTCCTATCCTTATCCACGGCGAAACGGGTGTGGGTAAAGAGATATTTGTAAAAGCCTTACATGAACACAGTTCGCGCCATCAACATTCACTGGTGGCCGTTAACTGCGCGGCTATCCCGAGCGAGCTGGTTGAGTCAGAACTCTTCGGATATGTTAAGGGAGCTTTCACTGGTGCTAATCAGAAAGGTGCGATAGGGCTGATTAGAAAAGCCCACAAAGGCACTCTCTTTTTAGATGAAATAGGTGAGATGCCAACTAAGGCTCAAGCCCGGTTACTGCGCGTGCTTCAGGAGCGCAAAGTAACCCCCTTGGGCTCAACCGAATCCTTCCCTATTGATATCCGGTTAATATCAGCCACTAACCGAAGTCTAAAGGATGAGGTACAACAAAATAACTTTAGGCAGGATCTATACTACCGAGTGAGCGGGCTCAATCTGGAACTACCGCCCTTGCGTGAGCGGCTCGATAAGCGGCATCTCATCCAAGAAATATATAAGATGGAAGCATCACCAGAACAAACGCACCCGCTTTCGGAACAACTGTTACATTTATTTGAACAGCACCCGTGGCCTGGCAACATTCGTCAATTGGTCAGTGTTATCCAAATAGCATTAGCTATGGCTGATAGCGATCCAATAAATAGCAGCCACCTACCCGATGACTTTTTTAACGATCTCGAAAACTCACCATTAGCGATGGCACAAGCTGCTGATACAGTGGCCAGTTTACTACACGGCCATGCAGCAATATCTCCTGATTCCCAAACAACCCATTCAGATATTAAAACTACGGATACGCTAAGTGATGACATACAAGCCCAAACACTGAGCCTGTTTGAATATTATGAAGGCAACGTCTCAAAAACAGCTAAAGCGCTCAATATAAGCCGTAATACGCTCTATAAACGCTTAAAAGTAGCGGGTATACGTTAACACCCGCTACTGTTGAGACAATTAGCCGCTAATGCGGCTGAGAAACACAGTTTTAGCTTTGCACTTTATCAATTGCTTTAACCCAGCCAGCATACAAACCATCACGCTTTTCTTTGGTCATTACCGGCTCAAAGCGATGTTCACAGCGCCATCGACTCGCCAAATCGTCTAATGAAGAAAATACGCCAGCCTTAAGGCCAGCCAGATAAGCCGCACCAAGCGCTGTTGTTTCAATAATTTCAGGGCGATCGACCGTCGCTCCGAGTACATCAGCTAGAAATTGCAGCACCCAATTATTCGCGACCATTCCGCCATCAACTCGTAACGCTATTGGACGCTCTCCATCTTCTTCCATTGCTTTTTGTAAATCTTTAGTTTGATAACACACAGCCTGAAGACCCGCCGTCACAATCTCTTTAATCCCGGTATCTCTGGTTAAACCAAAAATAGCGCCGCGCGCATTCGGGTCCCAATGCGGAGCACCCAGCCCTGTAAAGGCAGGCACGAGATAGACGCCGTGGTCTACATCCGTCTGCACCGCCAGCGGTTCAGCATCTTTTGCGTTTTCAATGAGCTGTAAACCGTCACGTAACCACTGGATGGTAGCGCCGGCAATAAAAATACTGCCTTCCAGTGCATAAGTTGGCTTGCCGTTAATCCGGTAAGCGACCGTGGTTAACAAGCGGTGTTCCGAGCGCAGCGGCTTATCACCCGTATTCAACATTAGGAAGCACCCCGTACCATAGGTGCTTTTTGCCATACCAGGCTTGAAGCAGGTTTGACCGACCATTGCTGCTTGCTGGTCCCCTGCCACCCCATAAACCGGAATGGGCTTACCTAAAATATCAGCATCCAAGGAGCCAAAATCATCCGATGAATCCAGCACTTCGGGCAACATACTGGCAGGTATATCAAATAAAGATAACAGCTCTTCATCCCATGATTGGCTATGGATATTAAACAAGAGGGTTCGCGAAGCGTTAGTAGCATCCGTCAAGTGAGAACGTCCACCTGTTAAGTTCCACAACAGAAAAGTATCAACCGTTCCAAATACCAACTCACCCTTTTCTGCTCGCTCACGTACGCCAGGGACTTCATTAAGAATCCAGCGCAACTTAGTTGCCGAAAAATACGGATCAATTAACAACCCCGTTTTATCGGCTATCATGTCGGCGTAGCCCGCCTCGTTTAAGGATTCACAATAAGCCGCGGTGCGTCGATCTTGCCATACTATAGCGTTGTAAACTGGCTCCCCGGTCTTACGGTCCCAGACCAGTGTCGTTTCACGCTGGTTTGTTATTCCTATGGAACCAATATCAGCCACATCAACATTATTGTCCTGAATAACATGTCGGCATGTTTGAAGTACCGAGCTCCAAATATCACCGGGTTCATGCTCGATCCATGCATCCTTTGGGAAATGCTGTGTAAACTCTTGCTGACTGGTGGCGTGTATACTTCCATCATTATTAAACAGAATAGCGCGCGAGCTTGTTGTGCCCTGATCAATTGCCAGAATGTACTGATTCATGAGGTGATCCTGAGAGTAATTGTTCTTTTTTGTTCGTATTTTTACTTTTTCGAAAAAAAAAGCAACTCCTTTATAACGATTATTTTGTTTTTATCCCTACACACCACTCCATTAGCGACTTATAATTAGTTATATAATTCTATTAATTTATTCCCAATTATTAATAGTTTACTTGTGCCGCCACACGGTGAATTAACACATATCAGTATGGCGCAAACTCCATTTAAAAATAATTGCTAAACACCCGCATTAAAACAAGAGATCAACGAATGACTCAAAAAAGGCGCCAAGACCAGATCTTTGAAATGATCCAACAAAAAGGGTTTGTCACTATTGATGAGCTAGTTGAGCATTTCCAAGTTACGCCACAAACCATTCGTCGTGATCTGAACCAACTTGCCGAGTCCGACAAGATTAAACGCCATCATGGTGGTGCAGGCATAGAATCCAGTACGGTTAACACCGCGTATCAAACCCGCAAAATCATGAACTTGGAAGCAAAGCAAAAGATAGCAACGGCCATTGCCAAGCAAATCCCTGACGGCTCTTCTGTGTTTATTAACATCGGCACTACAACGGAAACCGTTGCACAAGCGCTTTTGCATCACAAAAATTTGCAAATCGTGACTAATAACTTGCACGTGGCAACCATTTTATCGGTTAAAGAAGACTTCAAAATAATTATTGCTGCTGGCGAGGTTCGCCATCGTGACGGTGGCATCATTGGTGAAGCAACGGTAGATTTTATGAACCAATTCCAAATGGATTTTGGGATTATTGGTATTAGCGGTATCGATGAAGATGGTTCCCTGCTCGATTTTGATTATCGAGAAGTTCGAGTTGCACAAATGATCATTAACAACTCTCGCCAAGTTTTGCTTGGTGCAGACAGCGATAAGTTTGGCCGCAGCGCTATGGTCCGCTTAGGGAATATTACTCAGATGGATCATGTCTTCACCGAAAAATCCCCAAGCCAAGATATGTGCCGACTCCTAAAAGAGCATAACGTAGTTTTACATACCAGCTAACCAACACAAGCGCTCTTCACAGCACTCTCTGTCACTCTTCGCGCTGCATCTTTTACAAACCCTTCGAAAGCGAACCAAAATCCCCAAAAAAATCGCAATCGTTGTAAATAAATTTCAAAACACGCCTTTTAATGTTCGTTTATGGTTGATTTATTTCACTTTCGAATCCATTATTGATTCCTTCTAACTTGGTACATTGCTAAATCTCACTTTGTATAACCTAATAATAACAACGTAATAGAGGACTCCACATGGCAGAAAATCAAAAAACATACGATCTAGTTGTGATCGGTGGAGGCGTTAACGGCGCCGGGATTGCGATGGATGCTAGTGGCCGTGGTTTACAAGTGATGCTGTGCGAAATGAACGACTTAGCTTCTGCCACCTCCTCTAACAGCAGCAAATTGATCCATGGTGGCTTACGCTACTTGGAGCACTACGAATTTAGATTAGTTAAAGAAGCACTCGCCGAACGAGAGTCCTTGCTCAACAACGCGCCACACATCATGTGGCCTTTACGCTTTCGTCTTCCTCACCGCCCCCATCTGCGCCCTGCATGGATGATACGTATTGGCCTATTCTTATACGACAACCTTGCCAAACGTGAACGCTTAGCCGGTTCGCGCTCTATAAAATTTGATGCCACTAGCCCTATGCAATCTTCCATTACCAAAGGGTTTGAGTACTCAGATGGTTGGGTTGATGATGCACGCTTGGTAGTGCTGTGTGCTCAAGCGGCTTGCGCTAATAGAGCTGACGTAAAAACAAATACACAATGCCTACGAGCCAAACGCGTTGGCGCACTGTGGGAGTTAACACTCAAAGATAAGCGCACGGGTGTCGAACAAACGGTCATGAGCAAAGCATTAATAAATGCAACGGGGCCGTGGGCCAGCCACTTTTTTGAAGAGGCAATAAAGGTTAAAGCGCCCAAACAGATTCGCTTAGTCAAAGGCAGCCATATCATTGTGCCAAAGATACATGATGAGCCTGAAGCTTATATTCTTCAAAATGAAGATAACCGTATCGTTTTTGTGATTCCTTATGAAGATGAATTCTCACTCATTGGAACAACAGATGTCGATTATAAAGGCGATCCGTCAGCAGTAAAAATTTCCCAAGAAGAAGTTAATTACTTATGTTCAGTGGTTAATGATCACTTTAAACATACCATTCAACCAGATGATATAGTGTGGACCTATTCTGGGGTGCGACCATTGATGGACGACGAACGCGGCGAAGCTCAGAAAGCCTCTCGCGACTATTCATTCGAGCTCGACGCCCCTCCTCAGCAAGCGCCATTACTCTCCATTTTTGGAGGCAAGATCACTACATACCGGAAATTGGCCGAAGCTGCTACGAATGCTATCGAGCCATTTTTCCCAAATAGCACGGGAGCTTGGACAAAAACAGCGAAGTTACCAGGCGGAGATTTTGAATCCACCGAGAACCTAGCAAAAACCATTACTGAACAGTACCCTTGGTTGCCGGCAGCTTTAGTAAATCGTTTCGTACGTACCTATGGCACAGCTTGCTACAGCTTTTTAGAGGGGTGCCAGTCTATCAGCGATTTAGGTCAACATTTTGGTGCTTCGTTGTATCAGAAAGAAGTGGACTATTTAATGACTCATGAATGGGCTGTTAGTGAAGAAGATGTCTTATGGCGACGTACAAAAATGGGCTTACGCTTATCTAAAGAAGAAAAAAGCACCCTCAATTCGTACATCAAGAGCACAACACCATCGCCTTCTCCACCGACAGAAGATGCTGGACCAGCCAGCATAGAAGTCCCTGAATCAATTCAGGTTTAATAAAACTCAGATACTGAGCTAGCCGAACAGTGTACTTATTCGTTTAGCTCAACAAGTACTTTAATAGCAGAAGGGTGATGTTGCGCAGCGGCTTTACGAAGCCACTGAATCCCTGCCGCTTTATCTTTTACAACCCCTGTCCCCGTCAATGACATTACCGCAATTGCGTATTGTGCATCGGCACTGCCCCCTTCGGCTGCTTGGGCGAATAGCGTAGCCGCCTGATTGAGATCTTTCTTGACACCAATACCAGCCTCGTACAACCAAGCCAATTCAGCTTTAGCATCAATATTACCTAATTCAGCTAAGGTGATTAATTGATTTGCCGCCTCTACATCCTTGCCTTCAGCTAATAAAACACGCACCTCAACCATATCATCATTTACATTCTCCAAACGCCCAAGCATGCGCGCTGCATCTTTGTCACCACGTAAGGCCGCTATTGACAACCAATGGTTAGCCAACGCCTTATCGCTAGCTATGCGTTTGTCATGGAGATAAATTGCCCCTAACTGGTAGGCAGCAGCACGACTACCCGCCTGCGCAGCGGCTTCATAGTATTGAATAGCTTGTGTTAGGGATGCTTCTACTCCTTTGCCCTCATCGTACAAAATACCTAAATTAAACAACGCTTCTGGGCGGGCATTTCCTTGAATGTTCTGCCACATCATTTTGGCCATTTCATAATTGGCCATCTTGAACTCAGCGTACGCTTTAAAGAGTTGAATAGAGGGCTTTTCAGACATAAACCCATCGGGCAACTCGCTGTCTGCCTGAGACCACCCCACGGATGGAAGCAGCAGTGACAGCCAGATAACCCATACAGCACAAAAACGCAGCCAAAAACGCATAATTCCATCCTACGGTTTTTTATTTGAGTTAATCACAAAGCAACAAGTAAACAATGGCACTTTGGTACTCTTGCGGCTAAGACAGCTGAATAGGCAAGCGCGAGCCTAGTAGATTACGAAGTTCTAGGTAACGCATTATTGTATGCAGACAATAACAGCATCCACTGGTCTTCTCTTAATGGATAAGCAAAGTGATAGCCCTGAGCATACTGACAGTCAATCGATATCAAACTATCAACCTGATCTTGGGTCTCAACTCCTTCAGCTACAACGCTTAAACCCAACTCTTCAGCCAATGTCATAACCGATTTAACAATCGCCAAATCACGGTCTGATGTCACTATATCCAATATAAAGCTGCGATCTAGCTTTATTGTATCTGCTGGTAAATTTTTCAGTGATGCCAGTGAAGAATATCCCGTACCAAAATCATCAATTGATACACGATAGCCCCGTTTACGTAAATCTTTAATGGTCGCCGCACTCAAATCAAAGCGGCTCATCATGTCTCGTTCTGTAATTTCTAGTACTAACTGAGTGGCTGAGCAATCGTACATAGCGATCACATCATCCAATTGCTTACCCAACCCCGGTTCAAAAAACTTCCGACCGGAGAAGTTCACCGAGAAAGATATACCGTCTAAATTAAAGCCTTGTGACTTCCATTCAGAAACTAGCGCAGCCACTTGTTTAAATACCCAATCATCAATATCTAAGATCAAGCCTGTTTGCTCTGCAACACCCAAAAATGCATCCGGTGAAAGCTGACCAAGTTCCGGATGGTTCCAGCGAATAAGGGCTTCTGCCCCAATAATTGTAGGGGCAAGGATGTCAAACTGAGGCTGAAACAGAAGCTCAAACTCATCGTTCTCCAGTGCCCTTCTGATCCCGGCACTTTTATAAATCAGATCATGTGCTTCATGCGTCATAGCGTCCGTATAAACACAAAATTGATCTCGGCCTTGCCTTTTCGCGTAATACATCGCGGTGTCAGCATTACGTACTAAGGTCTCTACATTATCCCCATGTTCAGGGTACTGGCATACACCTATGCTACTTGTCACATAGATAGGTTCACCTTCAAGCGTAAACGCTTTTCGTAACGCTCTATTGATTGCCTCCGCAAACACACTAACGGCTTTAATGCTCTCGACATTCGGGAACAGCACCATAAACTCATCACCACCTAAACGCGCCACATGCCCATTTGTACCGATAACGTCTAATAGCCTATCTGATACTTCTTTGAGTAGCTGATCACCAGCGCCATGCCCTAAAGAATCGTTGACGTTTTTAAATTGGTCGACGTCTAAATACAATAAGGTAAATGGTTTACCCTGCTTTCGAGAATGAGCAATCACCGAGTCCAATTGCTGGTTTATGTATAACCGGTTCGCCATTCCTGTTAAGGGGTCATGATGAGCTAAATAATTGAAGTTTTTCTTTTCGTTATTTAATTGACGATAAATTTCTTCTAAACGACTCGCCATTTGGTTGAACGCTTTCTCGATTGTGTTCCATTCGTCTCTTCGATTCAGCGATATCCGTTGGTTAAACTCACTAGACTCCAGCTGATAAAAACCATCAATCAAAGCATCTAAGGGACGCCGTATATGACGTTTTACCATTAAACTGATAAAAACTACTCCAAATATAACGGCAACTAAAGCGGTTACTAACACAACAAAGCGAAGGTACCCAATATCTTGTTCTAAACGCTCTTTTAAGCTGAGCGCGCTTTCTTGCACTTGGTATTCTGTTGTTTCCACAAAACTAAGAAGTTGGTTTTGCGAATCAAGCAACGCCTCCATTACAATCCATCGTTGATCTAAATTCGCTCGTAATTTACGTAATACGGCGGTGTATTTTGCCAAAGCTCGCCAAAGCTGCTTTTTATCTTGTGCGATAGCTTCGTTAGTGGCTTCTAAGTTTGCTAGGTGTAACCGGAAAATATCTAGCTCTTTAAGCACTTCTAAAATAACGACTTTTTCTGTTTCTGGCGTAATGCGGCTGCGTATAGCCCCTACCATCTTACCTACTTCGAGATAGCTCTCCCGGAGCATGTTCATTAAATCGATATGATCCGTAATGTAAGCGTATTTCTTGTCCAGTAATTGATCGATCTTATCTTCGGCCACTAATAAATCTAGTTGATCTATTTGCTCTCCTAGCCCAACATCAATGCGCCCTAACTCTTGCAGAATACGATTTAGCGTCAGTGAATTACCTAAAAATCGGTGAAAGTCTTCAATAAACAGGTCCATGTGCTTTTTAAAGTCATCATTTGTTGATAAGCCACGCATCAGCTGAAGCTGCTCATCAATATTGAATCCCTCTTCTGTCAGGATAGATTCATTGTATAAAAAAGTTTGCTCTAGTAATTGAACACGTGTCGATAGTTCAAATATTTGACGGCTCACTACCGAATTAGTGGTCAAAGAAGAAACATGTTCACTCGACTCTGTTTCTAAAATGGATTCCACAGAATATAAAGCGCTGATAACAATACCAAAACCTACCCCTGTTATGGCCATCAGCATGAAGACGGTTATAGCTAAACGTGCACCAAGCGTTAACACAGCTTTTTTCATCGTCTACTTTTTCCACATATCTAAATAAGACTCTCGATACTCATTGGGAGGGTCATAAATGCCCGCACTATTTACTACCTGATCGATATTTGCGTCTGTCACCAAGTGAACCGCTGCCGAAAACCCGCTGGGCTTTTGGAGGAGAAAAGCACGATTAAACTCATCTACAATTTGCCAACCATGTAGAAGAAGTGGCTCTGCCACGGTTGCACCTTGATACACGCCTTCACGTATACGCTGAAAAGCAGCTGAGCTACCATCACCCGCTGATAGGCTAATAGGCGCTGTACCATGGTCAAACTTTTCGGATTCAATGGAAGGTATAGCAAAATCGATATACAGATCATTAATCGTCAAAAAATGGGTAATGTCTTTGTGCTCATTAAGTAAACGCCCAACAACTTGTGGCATTTGCTCAGCGGTTTTATCAAGCGGTACATGTTCGATACTAATCAACTCACAATCCAGACACTCTCTGATAACTTCCGCCATCCTGTCCGATTTTGATAGTGCAATTGTATAGTTGGGGTCTGTGAATATAACGACACGGGCGTAACCATTAGCCTCTACCACCGACAACAGTGCCGCTATTTCTGCTACTTCCACAATATCCGTTGTAATATTCGTAAACACGCCCAGCTCTTCGTCTCCCTTGGCATCAGGCAGTGCGTGCCAACCGATCACTGTTATCCCCAGTTCTTTGGCAGCCTGGAGTATCTTTGAATGGCGTTTGGCATCAATCCCACCTAACACAATACCATCCGGCAAAAAGCCAATTGCTTTACGAATAGCAGCGCCTTGACGCGTCTCGGAGCCCGCTCCATCCAGAAAACGTAAATTCCAGTCTAAATGCCCGATGGCTTCGGACACCCCTTTTGCCACTCCATTGACACCGCCATTGCGTAAGTCGGAAGCGATAAAAATGATATTTTTTCCCAAGCCGGCTGCCGGCCCTTCGGTAGGGCCGCTCCATTGAGACTCAACCTCGATGGCTTCAGCAACACGGGCTTGCGCCTCATTTAAGAAGGCGGCTTGTACCGAAAGCGGTAAAACAGCCAAAAACAAAGCCAAATACAGCCAAAGTTGGTAAATTAACGATTTGAACCATTTATTAACTGAAGTTTTGATGAGCAGCACCGACAACATAGGTATAAACGCATTAGATTTGGAGATGCGGCTTTTCATTGACTGCATCTCAACTTTTTTATACTCGCCGTCCCTGCGACTAACCTAAGTATAGGCAATTTTTACGATGATTTTTTTTAGGATGTTCATTTTATGGCTGGGAATGCTAATAACTATTCTCTTATCTTCCGCTTCCTTAGCTGATACTACTTTACCGGGAGCTGATGATAGGGATTATTGGCTACCTCAGCAAGTTAACGCACCGGGTATTTTATCGGCCTTTCAAAAAACCGTTAGTAGTAAAAGTGATCCTTACATGGGAGTCAGTAAACCCGTTAATATCGCTCTTATTTACCCCAGTGCGGATGTCTCAGACTTTTGGACACGCAACTATTTGGCGCTAACTCGTCGACTATCTGAACTTAACATTCCTCATACGACTCAAGAATTCACATCCAAGCAGATAGAACATGCATTACAATCCAACCACACCGATGCTGTGCTCTCAAAATCAGATGAATTTGACTATGTTATATTCGGCCCATCCGAGCTAGAAGTTCAATCTAAAAATATACAACGTTTAGCATCAAGCCCTGATTTCAAAACCTTTATTTGGGCATTCCATACCCCTAAAAAAAAGTGGCAACATACACCTAAAGCTTGGTTCGACTTTTCTAGTTCAATTGGCGCTAAAGCTCTATGTGATTTTTTAATTGGCCACTTAGGGGAAGACATCATGTTTGCCATGAATAGAGGTATCCCTGGAATTACAGATGACCAACGATCTCAAGAATTTAGTGACTGTGTGGAAGAAAACGGCTATTGGTTGAATATCTATGAACATTTCGGACAATACCAAGAAAAAGGCGGTGCCGACGGCGCGGCATTAATCCTCAAAAACTTCCCTGAGGCAGATGTGCTTCATAACGCTAATACGGCAATGGCAATGGGCGCTGTCAATACACTAGAAGAAGCAAACAGTATCGATCGGCTATTCGTTACTGGCTGGGGAGGTACAGCAAAAGAGCTACAAAAGGTTAAAGAAGGTAGCCTTAATGCTACCCCGATGCGTATGGGAGATGACGTAGGTGTTGCCACTGCCGAAGCGATAAAATACATTTTGGAAGAGCGCGATAACGAGATACCAACAGTATATCTTGGACGGATCACAGTGATTAGTCGTTCAATGAGTGACGAAGAGATAGACCAGTTAGCCGATGAAGCTTTTCGCTACTCGGGCAAACCTGTTATTCCTTGAACACTTACCCATGATGGACACAAAAAAGCTAGGGTAAACCTAGCTTTAAACGACCAATACAGCTGATTACTACTCGTAATAATTACAGTTTTATCAAGTGCTCAATCTTTTTGAGTAGCTTTGGCCCCATGCCTTTTAACGCCAATAACTCGTCAATTTTTTTGTGCGGGCGAGTTTGAAAAATCAGCTTTGCCACTTTAACGGGCAAACCTTTAATGCCTTCGAGTTCACTTAACGATGCTTTGTTAATGGATACTTTTTTAGCGATAGCCTTGCCTGACGGGTTTACTTTGCTAGCACGCTTACCCGATTTAGCCGCTTTTTTCGGTGGAGCACTCTCTGCATCACCCTCGTGCTTTAATGGACTATCTTTAACAACCTGACTAGGTGCTAAAGAATCTAAGCGGTTTTGATTGTTAGCAGAATGATCAACATGACCAAAATCAACCGAAATAACATTATCGCTAGTACTACGCGAAACAACCGGCTTAGCCTCCACACAAAATAGGTTCTCGTAATTCACATAATCACGCGTGATGTACTGACTGCCGTCCCATTCCCGAACCATCAGGGTAATGTACCACTGGCCTGGCGTCGGAGAAGTGAAAGGTAAATTAAAGCATAAATTAGGTAAGTAACACTGACCAGAAAGTGGCGCAATGCTTGTATAAGCCAGCAACTCACCACCAAAACCACCACCTAGATATTGGGTGGGCAACGCCCACAATTCAAGCATCAAGCTGCCACTTATATTATCAGCGGAGCGATTGCTCAATAGCTGTTCGATTGAGAGAGTAACTCGATCTTCCTGTATGCAATAACCGCTCCCTTGGATAGAGAAATCACTCACAGGCGATTCAGTATTGCATAAATGGGACACGTTCATAGGAAAAATCCTTTTATATTAATTAAGCGGTGGGGATTTTAACGTGATCAACCATAAAAAAATATTGCAATATATTAATAGTAAAACGCCCTAAAATAGCGCATTTTCTGCTTTCTTCTACAAACTCCGCATTAGCACTAGCATAGCTAGTGAGACTAAAATGACTTAACACTGTGAATTCAGATACTTAAGATCAAGATTAGCCCTACCTCTGTCTATGAGCTTTCAACAAATATACGGCGCAATATGAAGTTTACTAATGCCTTAACATGGTGCGCTTAATGTGACCGCTCATACAGCCAAGGTCAACGGCCTTCTCACGATATACCAATAAGAACAGCCCACCATTTCACTTGCCTGCATGGCGAGGAATGTAAAAACGTTTAAAAACAAAAAGACTAACATACTAAAAAAGTATAAATAGAAAGGAAAAAATACCGGGTATAAAAATACCCGGTAAGGAGCTCTATCGGAAAGGTAAAACTTACTTTCAATAACTAAGACCCAGTTACGAATAATAAGTTCACGACAAAGTGTAATTTAATGTAATTTCAGTATCTAATAATTTTGATATTGGGCAACCTATTTTAGCTTTCTCTGCTATTTTAGAAAACTCTGTTTCAGAAATACCTTCAATAGATGCTTTTAAGGTTAAGCTAGACTGACTGACCTTAAAACCTTCACCCTCTTTATCTAAAGAAATAGCGCATTCTGTCTCTAGTTCGCCTTCTTTATAACCTGCCGACTCCAGAGCAAAAGACAGAGCCATGGTAAAACATGATGCATGAGCCGCTGCTATCAACTCTTCGGGATTTGTCCCGGCTTTGCCTTCAAAACGCGTGTTAAAGCCATATGGTTGATCACTTAACACACCGGATTCAGTGGATACATACCCTTTACCCTCTTTACCGAGTGACTGATAACGAGCACTACTTTTCTTGATAATAGACATAAACTCTCCTTAGCAATGTGCTAATAAAAGAAAACATAGGGATACATAACTTAGAAACACCTTATGTTTTCTTCAATACATGTGCTTCATGTAGGCCACTGTAGTTAACTTAAGTTCATTCTAATTGACAGGACGGGATTAAAAATCCTTCACAGGCACTTAATACTGCGGTTATATAATATAATTTGACACTTAAAATTATTATCAGCTAAAAATCCTCAAAGATAATATTCACGTGCTCGTCAGTATTACTAACCGTGTAAACAGTTATAGCTTAGGTAATAATAATGTAGATTTTTGATCACACCCCTTAATAATTAGCTCTGCTAAGTATTGAGTTGCCTCTCCTGTTTTATCAATATCGGCATGATATAACTGAAAGTCCATAGAACGCTTAGCCCCAACTAACAGAGGAAGCGGCTTTAAGCTGCCATTTTCAAGGTATGTACTAATCGCTGATAAGGGTAACCAAGCATAACCTAAACCTTGCACTACCCATGCAACAGAAGTGTGTAAATTGGAAGCAGTCCATCGCTCCTGTGCTCCCAACCAGCCAACGTTAATGGAGTGCTTTGAAGATGAATCGCGCACAACTATTTGCCGGTAGGGTTCTAAATCACTTTCTGTTAATACCGTTGAGTGGTGTAACGGATGGTCAGGACGAGCAACTGCAATAAAGTCTATATTCATTAAGAACTCTCCTAAACGACCTGATAGGCTGCAAGGTGTAATCCCTAAATCAGCCTTGCCATCGCTTAGAAGCTCTTCAGTACCTGATAAAACAGTTTCATGTAACTCAACTCGGGTTACCGGATAGCGTTGCGAAAAAGCCGTAAGTACTTGGCTAAGTATCCTCTCTGGAAAAGCTTGATCAATTGCAATGACAACCTCTGTCTCCAACCCAACACTTAAATTATCTGCTAGCGCTTCTAAGTTCTGGACGCTTTCTAAAATACGCTCAGCTCGGCGCAACAACACACTTCCCGCCCCCGTTAAATGAGCCTTACGCCCCTTTACTTCCAATAAAGGAACACCCAGCAGACTTTCCATTTTATGAATAGCATGATTGATACTGGAAGGGCTTTTGTGAATAGCCGATGCCGCTTGAGCAAAACCTCCGTGCTCAACAACTGCACGCAACATACGCCATTGTTCAAGAGTTACTTTAGCCACAGCACTTACTTCCTATTTTTTCGAAAAGTTTATCATATTTAATTCGCTTTTTTAGAAACAAAACCTGATTTATCGTTACGGCATCTCACAAACTTATTTGATAAGGAATACATGATGGACACGGCAATTATTCGTAAGGTTTTATTTTCTGGCGCGGGCTTTGCACCATTAGCTCTAAGATTTCCGTTAGGGATCATTTTTATGGTTCACGGAGCCCAAAAGTTATTTGGCTGGTTTGGGGGTTATGGTTTAGAGGGTACCGGGCAGTGGATGGCTTCTCAGGGCATAGAACCTGGAGTACTTATGGCAGGCCTTGCAGGTTCCGGTGAGTTCTTTGGTGGCTTATTTATTTTAATCGGTTTACTTACTCGACCAGCAGCTTTAGTGCTTGCCTTCACCATGCTAATCGCCATTGTTAGCGTTCATTTAAGTAATGGGTTGCTATTAACTAACAATGGATATGAATACGCATTAGCGCTGCTCGCAGGTTCTATTTCATTATTGATCAGTGGAGCTGGTCGGGTATCTATAGATTCGTTAATCACTCAAAAATCATAGGAAGGTTAATAGTATGATCTCTGTTCTTAAAAGTGACGAGCGTGGGCAGGCCGATTTCGGGTGGTTAAATTCGCGCCATACCTTTTCATTTGGCTCTTATTACAACCCGGAACAAATGGGTCTATCTCATTTGCGCGTTATTAATGATGATCATGTCAAACCCGGTTATGGCTTTGATACTCATGGCCATCAAGATATGGAGATCATCAGTTACGTTCTTGAGGGAAGAATTAAACACAAGGATACATTGGGTCATACCGAGTACTTAAGCGCCGGTGAAGTACAAGTTATGAGTGCAGGAACCGGTATAAAGCATAGCGAGTATAATGCCTCTGCTAGCGAGGCATTACACTTTTTGCAAATATGGGTCATTCCTCGCCAGTCGGGCTTAACTCCTAGCTATCAACAAAAAGATTTTTCAGCGTTTAACGGCCTGAGCTTATTAGTGTCACCGGATGGAAGAAACGGTTCACTGAGCATCTCTCAAGATGTTGAGATTTACCGTTTGCAAGCAACAGATGCCCCGATCGAAAAGGTCTTAGATACAGCGACCATTGGTTATATCCACGTTGCCACGGGTGATGTTTTAATCAATGGTGAACGCTATTCAGCAGGTGACGGCATAACTTTAACCGATGAGAATAAAGTACAAATGCAAGCATCAGAAAATAGTGAAGCGCTACTTTTTATTCTGCCAACAACCGCTTAATCTCTAACCCTTTAAAAAAGTACACACTGATCTAGTCTCAACATGTGTACTTTTTTGCCCTTATCACTCCATTAACCTTTGGTCATCCTCGTAATAAAAGTAATCAGGCCGAGTTTTCCTGCATTAAATGCACAGCTAGCTAGTCAGGAGAACAGAGATAAGGCAGACTAGTGCCTCATTAAAATCAGTATGCTATTTCGGAGTTTCTTTACCGATGACACAGGCGTTTTTAATCGCCCTGATGCCCGTTTTCATCATAACCGCACTTGGCATCGTACTTGGTCGTAAAACCTCATACCTAGACAACCCAGCGCTGAGCCAATTGGTTACTAATGTAGGCTTACCCTGCTTACTACTAAGTTCTGTTCTAAAAATGAACATGAATGCAGGGGGCATGATGACGTTAATGGCTGCAACAGCTTGCGCCCTCAGTGTTTTAGCATTAATTACGTTTGTTATTTTACGTTTAGCTAGATTACCTGTGCGTTACTACATTTCGGCACTGGTTAACCCTAATGCGGGTAATCTTGGTATCCCCGTTGTATTTGCATTGGCAGGCGAACAAGGGCTTGCTGCCGCCGTTGTTATTTCTTCCGTTGTACAAATTAGTCATTTCACGCTAGGTGTCGGGGCAATGTCAGGGAACTATCAGCCCAAACAGTTGCTGCGGAACATGCCCGTCCTTTCGCTAGTCGTAGGCTTATTGATTCTACTTGTCGGCCTTCCTATACCCACGTTTGCGTTGGATACCCTATCGATGCTGGGCAGCGTTACGGTCCCCATCATGTTGCTACTATTGGGCAAAACCGTATCTAGCTTATCATTGGGTGATAAAAGCCACTGGACTCGCTTAATTAGCCTAGCTGTCTACAGGCCGTTAATTGGTACTCTAGTCGCCTTAGGTATTATAGAAATTTTTCCGTTAGCACCTGCTCAAGCTTTGGCCTTATTACTCCAGAGTGCTATGCCTGTAGCGGTTATAAGCTACATACTAACCACTAAATACAACGGCCCTAAAGAAGACATAGCATCCTTAATTGTACTTTCCACGCCCGTTTCTCTGGTCATGGTTACATTACTGTGGTTATTGGTTAATTAACCAACGCTCATTAGCCCACGCCGCTTGCTCGGTTTCGCTAAAAAAACTCCAACATAAAATACGAGTTTGCTTATTACCCTGTTGCATATTAATGATACGGCTTTGGGCAACACCCATCTTGTTTAATAAAGGCTTGAGTAGGCTTAAGCTCTCTTGCTTGGAGACCAAACTTGTAAACCAAAGGCATTGATGCGAAAAATCGCGGCTTTCCTGCATCATTCTTGTGATAAACGCAACTTCGCCGCCAGGACACCACAATTCTGTGCCTTGGCCACCAAAATTAAGCAACGCTGAAGAAGAATTATCAGAAGGGTTAACAGAGGAGTGCATAGGCGACTTTTTAGCTGAGTTTTTTGCTAAATTTTTTATTTTCCGTTCAGATCCATCTGTTGCCTCCTCAATGGATCGGTGAAACGGAGGGTTACAGAGTGTCACATCAAAGCGCTCATTTGGCGCAACCACCCCTTTAAAAATCGATTGGCTATCGGATTGTAAACGACAACGTATATGAGATTTAAGCGTTGCGTTCATTTGCGCTATCGTATTCGCTGTCTTGACAGCAACCGCATTGACATCAGAACCTACAAATTTCCAGCCATATAGACGCGCCCCAAGAATAGGGTAAATACAGTTTGCTCCCATCCCTATGTCCAAGGCCGATACACGTTTACCTCTTGGGATATGCTCCTCTGAGGGAAGCGCCCCTTTTAACGAAAGCGATAATAGATCAGCAATGTAATGAATATAATCAGCGCGCCCTGGAATAGGAGGACATAAATAACCCTCGGGTAAGTCCCAAAAATCAACCTGATAATGTAATTTGAGCAAAGCCTGATTTAATAACTTAACCGCACGGGGATCCGAGAAGTTAATCGATAAGTCGCCAAACTTGTTTTCTGCAACCACAGAACTAAGCTCTGGCGATGCTGCAATCAGCTCAGGAAAATCATAACGTGAATTATGGATATTTCGCTGATGCAGACCTTTCCCTTGTAATGCCGGTGAACGAGAGACTGTTTTGCGGGATTTGGGTTTCACGAGGTCACTGCTAATAAGGGAATAATGATCTCATTATACAGCATGATAGAGACGTATGAGCGAGGAAGAGCCCCTCGCCCATCGTCTTTACTAGACTTGCTTGCCCCTTATAAATGCCCCGGATTTTGCAAATGTCTATCTTCTTGAGCCGGCGGGGTATATTGGTACACCCATGTTTCGGTCAACGGTTGACCGTTAGACTCCAGATATAAACGCAAATTGATAGGTGCTGTGTCATTGTCGACCGGAACCAGATCGAACATGGCTCGGTAGCCACCAATGTACTCTTGAACACGTGCAGAGGTTAACTCGACCCTACCCGCTGATGTTGTGATAACCGGAGTGACTTCACTGTCTTTGCCTAGCATGCTTAAGCTTCCACCTTTGAAGTCAACGACAAATCGCTTACTAAAATACGTTCTCTTTTGACCAACAACACCACCAATACCTGTAAAAGTATCTACAGCTTTTGCGTATTTAGTTTCTTTAGCTGGCTTGCCGCTCCAATGTAAATTGTAGCTAAATAAAAGTTCTTGCCCAGCTTTGACCTCTGTTTCTGGGTTCCAAAAAGCCACAATATTATCAAATGTCTCGTCCAGTGTAGGTATCTCAACTAATTGGACAGAACCTTTTCCCCAGTCTCCAATAGGCTCAACCCACACACTAGGGCGCTTGTTATAAAACACACCGTCGTCTTGATAATGATCAAAATTACGATCGCGCTGAATCAAACCAAAGCCTTTTACATTGTTATCAGCATAGGCATTGAAAGCTAGGTTTTTAGGGTTAACTAAAGGCCTCCAGATCCATTCGCCTTGGCCAGTTAATATCGAGAGCCCATCAGAATCGTGGATTTCGGGGCGCCAATCCCAACCCGCCGCTCTGTCATTTTCGCCTACCATATACATACTCGTTAAAGGCGCTACGCCTAAACGCTCAATAGACTTACGAGGGTATAAAGCCGAATCCACACGCATGTGTAATGAGGGCCCTGGCTGAATTTCAAAACGATATGCGCCAGTAATACTTGGGGAGTCTAACAAGGCATACACAACTGCTACATCATTATTACTACTCGGCTTTTCTAACCAAAAATGCGTAAACGTAGGAAACTCTTCAGGCCGGTTTAGTGCCGTATCAATAGCCAAACCACGTGCTGACAAACCATATTGCATTTCTTCGCCAACAGCGCGGAAATAACTCGCACCCAAAAAGGCCACAACATCACGTGTCCAGTCACTGTGAAACTGCATTCTAAAGCCTGCAAAACCAAGGTCTTTATCGAACTCACCGCCCTTCACTCCCGACTTACCATAATCAAACAGATTTTTACTGTACTTGATCTCGTGAGCCACTTTATCAGCATCAAGCTCGTATATATGAATAGGCGTCTTAAAAAACAGCCCTAAATGAAATAGCTCCGCTCTAAACAGGCTTTTCTTATCTCTTTTCCATAACGCTTTGTCATGGTTATACCTTAATTGCTGGTAATCATCCCAGCTTAGGTTGTTAAGCGATTTCGGAATATTACCTTCATTACTTTTATACGGCATTAATGACTTTACACGCGCCATTTCTTTTAAGCGGCTTAAATCAAAAGGGGCTTCTTCTGCCTTAGCAGCGATCACAGAAGATGCTTGTAAGAGGCTCAATAAAATAACAACTGCACGAATGGGGCGTATAGCTTTTAGCGGTAGTATATGCATATTTAGTCCTTTAATAGTAAAGCGTAAAATTTAACAAGGCATCTTACAGTTATGGGTAAAGCCTACTTTCCCAGTAGCAGATGGTCTTTGATAGGCGTGAAACTTGTTGCAGCATTAATCAGCGAAGCGGCTGTGAACTGCGGCACACCAAAAATCTCGACACGCTTGCGTAATACGGTACGCACTTTATCCGCTAACAGATCAAAATCACCGTCCCCTGTCACCAAGACAAGCGTATCGGCATGCGGGGCATACTCCATTGCATCTAGCGTAATCCCCACGTCCCAATCTCCCTTGGCCGACCCGTCCGCTCGCTGTATGTAGGGTTTAAGACGTACCTCAAAACCTATAGCCCGCAGAATATTTTGAAACTGACGCTGCTTTTCATCGCCTTTGTCCACTGCGTAAGCAATCGCTTTAACGACTGTTCGGTCAAAGGTTACGCATGCCCAAAACTCGTTATAATCGAAGTTGGCTTGGTAAGCCTGCCGAGTGGTGTAATACACATTTTGCACATCGACTAATATAACCACTTTCTCAACAGGCTTAGTCATAGCGTCTTTTCCTTTGGTTTAGGTGGAATGCAGGGGCGAGAGAGGAACCAGCGTAGAACGTGATTGAGTATCAGCGTCTGGTTGGTAGCTTTTTATGACGTCCCAAAGCTCACTTCCCTGCCATTGATGATTGGCTTGCGAAGCACTAGCGGTAGAAGTTGACTGACTATAAGCCTGACGCTGCAACTCGGCAATGGCTATTTTAAGCTCGGGGGAAACTCTACGCATTAACTGATTCAGATTGCGGCAATCGGGCCATACCTGCTGCCCCCATGCAATTAACGCATGGCGTGTGGCTCCAACATCATTAGCTAAACAAGCATCCTTGATAGCTCGCTTTGATGCGTCTGCATTTCCAGTATGGGCGTTTGATGAAGTCGTCGAACGAGACAAACTTTCATTTGCTGGCAGCTGATGACGAGGAAAGAGCCGGATGCACAAAACGGTCACCAAACTCCCCAACACGCCAGCAATCACGGCAAGCCACCAATAATCCACCCATGAAGACGGCGGGTTAGGCGATGGTTCAACTAGCACCGCAGTGGAGTCAGTGCTTTTTGGCTCAGTGGGTTGTGTGCCTTCGGTCTCAGGTAATGGCGTAGTCTGTGTACTATTGTTCTGTTGGACCACTGACTGGGTAATACTATTACCTTTGGCTACCGTCATTTTGCGGGCCGCCAAGCTAGCGACCTCTTCGGTATCACTATTCACATTCCACCAAGGTATTTGCAACGCGGGTAATTCCAACGTTCCTTCTTGGGATGGAATCAAAGTCACTTCCACAGACATAGTTGATGAAAGTTTGCCATCAGTAAATGACTGCTCTAACTGAGGGGTTCCTGCATACTGCTTTAGGCCAGTAGCATCAGGTAAAACTAGCGAAGAGAGCTGATTACTCGTAAGGCCATTTGCTGTCAACGTGATAGTTCGGGTAACAGGCTCGCCGACCCTAAACTCATCACTACTCCAACTTTCTTCTAGCACCACTGAGCTTGAGGGTAACCAAGTAGCGCCGGTGAAGTCAGCAGGAATCCCTGCTACGTCCAATTCGTAACTATCTGCCGAAAGTTGAAAACGTCGTAAGTTACTAGGATCAATATAACGGCTGTTAAATGTGCGATTAGTGGTGCCTTGCGCGGGTATTTGCCCAATTAATGAAGCGCCTTCAATGGAAAGCACTCCGCTTTGTTCGGGTGTAATTAACCATGACTGTTCAACCACCGTGACAACTTGACCGTCAACGTATTTTTGAGATTTGGTTTGATCCCCTAAAGCCTCAATAAGAGCCTTGCCTTGAGTAACCTTAGGCTGCTCAATGGAGCCATTATAAACCTGCTGGCCTAACAGTAAGCTCGCGGTATAAATAATGGGTTGCTGAACCCGAGGAGTTTGGGTGGATAAGCGGGCATCCAGTTCAATACCGCCCTCAGAAGCTGCAGGTAAATCAACTTTAGACACTCTAATCGCATGCGGTGCTGTTGTATCGCCATCGACCGTCAATGCAGGAACTGTTACATCACCCGATTGCTTAGGTAGCAGGACTAAAATGAGCTCACTAGTGCGCTGATAATCACCATTAATAATGGTAATACCGGATTGTTGGCCGCGTTGAAGAATATCAAACTTACCTTCAAGGGGAGATAAATCAACACTATCAGCATCTTTGCCTGCTAGATCAATCGTTAACCGTATTGACTCTCCTTGGTTAATAACGGTTTGACTCACCTGACTTTTCACCGTTGCGAATGCACTAACACTTGATAAGCACAACAGCACGGCCAAGCAAATGCCTTTACGCATTACCATGTTTTACCCCCTGTCTCTTTTGGCTCGTCTTGACGGTACTGATATAAAAACTTACGACGCCACAAACCAGCAGGATCATCCACTATGCGATTGATCAACTGTTGACGAGCTTGTTCGGATTCATCAATTGGCTGAGTATCAGACAAAACGGCTGCCTGAGACCCTTCCTGTGTTCCCTGCTCTGCTTTATCCACTTGTTCCTTTAGGTATTCTGAAGCTTGTTGCTGCTTCTGAGCTAACGCTTGTTCGGACTGTTCTGAAGCGGGCTGCGGTTCAGCCGGTTCTTGTTCGCCTGAGGCACCTTCAGCTTCCTCCCCCGCTTTCGAGTTTTCGGACGTTTGAGGGGGTTGCTGATCAGAATTTCCGGAAGCCTGAGTCGACGAAGATGATGCCTCCCCCGGTTGCTCATCGCTTTGCTGTTCTTGAGAATCGGACGCTTGATCTGAATTTTGTTGCTCTGAGGCTGAGTTAGACGGCTCTTGGTTTTGCTGGCCTGACTCGCCTTGCTGATTTTGTCCGCTAGAGTCTTGTTGCTGGTCTTGCTGCTGCTTTTGCTGCTCTTTTAGCTTTTCGAGTTGCTCCTTGTTGTAGGCTGCATCCTCAAAATCTGGCAGTAATGCTAGTGCGTTATTGTAAGCATCAATAGCAGAATCAACATCGCCCATTTTAGCCAGTACATTACCCCGGTTATACCAGTCAGTTGCCGTTTCGGGTTGAGTTAAGCTGTTTAGAGCTGCTTCATAATTGCTGGATTCGTATTCAGCGACCTGCTTCCAGCGCGGGTCTAAGAACTGTTGAGCCGCGGCTTCTTTATCGCCTTGTTTAAAGGCCGCTTGCGCCTGCTGATCGGGAGTCTGCCATAAATCCTGCCATACGCCAGCATGCACAGGCGACACATGGGTCGCCATTAAGCTGATAAATACTGCCGGTAGCAGTATATTGAGAAAACCACGACGGAATAAAGGCAACAGAAACGGTAAAGCCAATAAGGCAAACCAGGGGCCCTCTGCAATCCAAATATCGACTTTTCCGGCATCCTTTTGATTCAGTTCTGTTGCGGCTTGTCGCTCTGCCTCGAAACGGCTAACCAACTGGGTGATATCCGAATCGTTGGCAACCAATTGATAGGCACTTCCCCCTCCTAACGCGGCGGCTTCTCGCATGGCAGACACGTCTGTGCGCGCAACAATAACCTGCCCGGAATTATCCTTCATTGGCCCAGCCTGAGTAGGGATTGGTGCTCCTTGCTGGGTGCCTACCGCTAAAATGGATAACGTCCTGCCTTGCTGAGCTACACTCGTGGCTTGCGCCGCTACCTGCGCCGGATCAACTTCGTCGCTCACTAACAGAATATTGCCTTGCTGTATGCCAGCCTGTGTCAGCATATCATTCGCTTTTCGAATGGCTATATCCGCACGATTGCCCGGTGCAGGCATGATACTCGGCTCCATCACGGGTAGTTGAGCCAAAATAGTATTGGTATCCTGAGTCAAGGGCGTAACGGCAAAGGCATCACCTGCATATACCAGCAAGGCTATCTGACTATCAGGCAAGCGCTGAATTAAATCCTCAATTTTAAAACGAGCACGTTGCAAACGGGTGGGTTTTAAATCCGTGGCAAGCATCGATGCTGATAAATCCAACGCGATAACAACGGCTCCACTCTGTTTAAAAGCAGGCACAGGCTGTTTCTTCCATACCGGCTGAGCCGCGGCGACAGCCAATAAAGCACTTACAATCAGCGTGGTTACTGGTAATGCAACCTTGGTTATCCCCTTTTTGGAAGATGATATTTGATCGCCTTGCGATAGCAAAATAGGTAACAGCTCAGGATCACATACTTGCGACCAATGGTCCTTCCCTTCGTGAGAGCGTTTCCACAAATAACCCATCCCAAGCAATAGCGGAAATAGCAATAACCATAGCGGCTGCTGAAAGTGAAATGATGCAAAGAGGCTATTCGAGAACATACTTAACTCCACTGACGGCCTACGCCTTGCTTCTTTGTAATACGCTAACCAAACACAAAGCCAAAATGCCGCCTAATAACGGCCACTGGTATAAAGAAATAATGGGGCGATAATAATCTGAGCCTTGATCCACAGGCTCTAACTTATCTAGCTCGGCATATATCTCAGATAATTGCTGCAGATCCGTAGCGCGGAAGTACCGACCGCCAGTTTTTTCAGCAATATTTTTAAGCGCCGCCTCATCAATTTCAGGGGAGCCTCCCCGCCCTAAGAACCGTCTCAATAAATCTACTTGGCTGCTGTCTCGGCCAATACCAATGGTATAAACAGTCACATCTTCGGCAGCAGCCAATTCTGCCGCTTTATTAGGCGATAGCACACCGGCTGTTGTTGTTCCGTCGGTTAACAACACCAACACTCGCTGCTGGCTCTTGCCTTCTTTAAAACGCTTCACCGCTAACCCGATCGCATCACCAATTGCAGTTCGTTGTCCTGCTAAGCCGATTTGCGCTTCATTTAACAATTGTTTAACTGTTTTTAAATCACGTGTTAACGGTGCTTGAAGATATGCTTGCTCGCCAAATAGAATCAAACCGACTCGATCCCCTTCACGTCGTTCAACAAAATCGCCTGCTACCACTTTGGTTGCAACCAACCGGTTGATTAATTGCCCGCCTAATTGAAAGTCTTGCTCTTGCATACTCTCGGATAAATCTATGGCGAGCATCATATCGCGCCCCTCTAGTTGTTGAGGTACGGGCTCTCCTAACCATTGAGGACGGGCTGCCGCCGTTAAGAGTAAAAACCAGGCAAGATACGCTAATAAAATGAGACCCAAACGACGGCTTTCATAAGCACTGCTAGAGACACCCTCTACTGCATGACCAATCGCGCGAATAAAAGGCACTTTCATGCCTCTTTGCCTATCAGAATTAAGCGGGTTTAAAAGCTGCCTTACCACCCAAGGCAAAGGCACGAGCACAAACAACCACGGCCAAGCAAACTCAAACATCTTTATTTCCCAGCATTGTTATTGTTAACCATCGCTATTTCCAAACACCATCATTAGCTTTTGCCTTGGCTTGACGTATCCACTGACGACAATAAGTTATTAAGCTTGGGATATCCGCGTTAAATGAATCAAGCGCCTGATAGGGCCCTAAGACGAGCGGTTGAACTGTTTCATCCTCTGCATTTTTACTGTGCTGCTTTAAGAACTGTATCCAATCTTCTCCCGATAGACGGGCTATATCAGCCTGTGGGTACAAAGAAAGCGCTGTTCGCTTGAGCAACACATTGCACTCGACTACGGCTTGTTGTTGATCCAAGGGGGTTTTCTTGCTGGTCTGATAACGACGGTCTATTTGCGCTAATATACGCAACGCATAGCGCCGTGGGCTAGTTCGGTAATGACGAAGCCGCCAAACCCCCAACCCCACAATAACAATAATGAGCAACAACAATAGCCACCAGCCGTAGGCTAATGGCCACCAGCTAATTGGCTCAGGAAGATGAATGTTGCGCAACTGAAGCTGACTAGTATCCATTTATCGCCCCTCTTTTGCTGTAGGCGAGGCAAACAAAGGATGTTGATGCGTTTGCCAATGCGCAAATTCAACCCCTCGTAAATGATGCACATAATCTAAACGCTGCACCCGCTCTTCAAACTGATTCACGTAACGGGCTTGTTGTTTTGCATTAGGATTAATTGTTATCTCTTGGTCTTCACCCAAGAAGCGGTAAGGCTTACCTTCAGGTAAACGCTGCTCTAACGGATCTGAAATGAGAACTAACTTTAACTCACACCGCTGAGCTAGACGCATTAAATGCTGTTGCGCCGCTTCATCTACATCATGAAAGTCACTAAATAAGTAAACTAAAGTTCCGCTTGGTAAGTAACTTTCTGCCTGAGCCAGTGCGCTTGAAAGGGAAGTCAATGAGTGTGAGGTGGGAGGTTGACTACTCGCTTCTGCCAACGCTGACACCATTCGCATCACTTGTTGCCGATTGTTACTAGGCTTAAAGATGGTGCTTTGTTCTGTCCCTAGTAGTTGACCACCAATGCGATCACCATTGGCCAAAGTTGTCCACATGACCATGGTTGCTGCATAACAAGCTAAGACCGATTTAAAATGGCCTTGCGTAGCAAAATACATGGGCGAACGCAGATCAACGAGCACAAATACAGGCCTTTCGCGCTCTTCGCGATATAACTTGGTATGTGCTTCTCCGGTCCTCGCCATCAAGCGCCAATCTAAATGACGTATATCGTCTCCAGGCTGGTACTCACGTACGTCGTCAAATTCCATACCACGACCGCGAATATGACTCAAATGATGCCCTTCTCGAATAGCCATACGCTCACGGCTATGCCCACGAACAGGAGGCCAGTATCGCAAATTAATCAGCTCATCCAACGAGACAACATGTCGCTTATGCGGTACTGGTCGAGGTGTTTTATCACCAACAAACATATCTCACCTTCTGCAAAAGCGCTTTTTAAGGAACGACGACTCGCTCGATGAGTTGAGCAATTAATTGATCTTTATCTAAGCCATTGGCCTCGGCAATATAACTAATACCAATACGATGACGTAGCACGCTGGGCGCCATTTCTTGAATATCATCTGGCGTTACAAAGTCTCGACCATTGAGCCACGCTTTGGCACGGACCGCCCTATCTAGTGCTATGGTCGCACGCGGACTGGCACCAAAGGTTAGGGTATCTTTTAAATCATCGCCATATAGCTCAGGGGAACGTGTCGCCATGACTAACTCTATTAGATAATTCTCTAGCCCTTCCGACAAATATACCGACATAACTCCCTGCTTAGCCGCCATCATCGTGGCTTCATCAACAGGAGTAAAAGGCTCACTGGTGGCTTGCTCTACATGCTCATTGCGTACTAATCGCAAAATGGCTTTTTCATCATCAAACGCAGGGTAATCGACACGAATGTGTAACATAAAGCGATCGAGCTGTGCTTCGGGTAGCGGATAAGTACCCTCTTGCTCTAACGGGTTTTGTGTCGCCATTACCATGAAGGATCGTGCTAACGGGTAAGTTTTACCTGCCACGGTTACTTGGTGTTCGGCCATGGCTTCGAGCAATGCCGACTGCACTTTGGCAGGAGCTCGGTTGATCTCATCTGCAAGCAGCATATTGCAAAACAACGGGCCTTGGCGAAATTCAAATTCACCACGTTGCGTATTAAAAATTTCAGTTCCGGTGATGTCACTCGGCAACAAATCGGGTGTGAATTGCGCGCGCTTAAAATCACCTTCTAATAAATCACTTAATGCATGTATTGTTCGAGTTTTTGCCAGGCCTGGTGGACCTTCTAACAGGACATGCCCATCGGTTAATAAACCAATCAACAAATGCTCAATTAAACTCTCTTGACCGATAACCTTAGTTTTTAATGCCTCAAATAGTGATACAAGCCGATCCTGAGGTGAACCAAGGGGTCCGACATCTGCTGTCATTTTATACTCCATGCAATCTTGCTGAGTGATTGAACACGTAAAAACGCTTAATGAGTGTCCAAACCAACCACTTAATTGTTACATAAAAACACCTAAGTCGTTGTTCTGTGACGCTCTATAGATTGCTGCTTTTTTAAAAAATTCAATGCTTACTCATAATTATTAAAAGCCTCACTTCTCTACTCACTTGCCTAAAGCCTTATACATTCTTGCAAACGTTGCTAATTTCTCAGCAAATGTAGCGACAAGGAATGCTTATTGCTGTTATTTATAGTGGACCTAAAAAGAAACAAAATACTTGCCGTATCACAAAATTTGTCAAGGATGCTATTTATGGACTTTATAATTAACACTCTCAATACGCTCTTTTGGGGCTATATTCTAATTTATGGTTTACTCGCCGTGGGTCTCTTTTTCACCGTCAGGCTTGCCTTTATTCAATTCCACCACTTACCCGAATTTATTCGCACCATACTTCAACCCTCCAGTAGCGATAGAGGCGGTATATCTCCGTTTCAGGCACTTTGTACTAGTTTAGCCTCGCGCGTAGGCACAGGTAATTTAGCAGGCGTTGCAGTCGCCATCGCGCTGGGTGGGCCTGGCGCTATTTTTTGGATGTGGATAGTCGCCTTAGTCGGTATGGCCACCGCTTATGCCGAAAGTACCTTGGCGCAGTTATTTAAAACCCGAGATGAGGATGGTCAGCTTCGCGGCGGGCCAGCCTTCTATATTGCTAAAGGTCTTAACGCACCGTGGGCAGGGTCTTTGTTCTCTGTTGCTCTCATTATTGCCTTCGGTTTAGTGTTCAACGCCGTCCAAGCTAACTCGATTGCGGGTGCTATGGAAGGGGCTTTTGGTGCGCCTAAAATGGGTGTGGGCATTGTCGTTGCACTATTAGCGGGCGTCGTTATCTTTGGCGGAATCCAAAAAGTTGCCAAAGTATCAGCGGTTATCGTCCCCATCATGGCTGGCCTTTATCTGCTGCTCGCCATCTATGTGGTTATTATGAATATCACAGAAGTACCCGGTGTTCTTGCTTTAATCGTAAAAAGCGCCTTTGGCTTTGAAGAAGCTGTCGGCGGCGTGGCCGGAGCTATGTTAAACGGCATTAAACGTGGTTTGTTCTCCAACGAAGCCGGCATGGGTTCTGCACCGAACATTGCAGCCGTTGCCGTACCAAACCCACACCACCCATCATCACAAGGCATGGTACAAGGGCTAGGTGTATTCATTGATACCATCGTTATTTGTACAGCAACCGCTGTGATGATTTTACTATCAGGTGTCATGGAGGGCGGCACAGAGTTATCCGGTGTACCCTTAACGCAAGCGGCATTGGGTGAGCATATAGGAGCGGCCGGTATTTATTTTATAGCTATTGCCATCTTCTTCTTTGCCTTTACCTCAATAATCGGTAACTACACCTATGCCGAAAATGCGATGGTGTTTTTAAAAGGGGGTCACGTAGGCATAGCCGCATTGAGGGTCTGTGCATTACTTATGGTTGTCTGGGGCGCTTATGAAAGCGTTGCCACTGTATTTAATTTTGCGGATGCCGCGATGGGCTTAATGGCGACTATTAACCTAATCGCTATCTGCTTACTGTCTGGGTTAGTGGTTAAACTCACCAAGGACTACTTCGAACAGCGTAAAAGCAGTAGCTCACCTGTCTTCGATTCTAATGACTATCCTGAAATAAAAGGCAAGATAGATGAAAGCATTTGGGATGAGCATAAACCTAAATAACCGTTAATATCCCTTAAATAATAGAGCGCAATGGGCAAACCAAAGCGCTCTTTTTTACCAACTACTATCTATGCTAAGTATTACCTATGCAAAGTATTTAGCATGAAAACGTACATGCTCTTCAATAAAGCTCGCAATAAAATAATAGCTATGATCATAGCCTTCATGACGGCGCAATTGTAAAGGATAACCGCTTTCATGTGCCGACCTGACTAGGGCTTCCGGTTTAAGCTGACTTTCTAAAAAGTCATCTGCCTCGCCTTGATCAACAAGCGCTGGTACATGCTCGGTTGCCTTGCGCATCAATTCACTAGCATCATACTCACGCCAAGCCTCTTGGTTTTTTCCAAGATAGGCAGCAAATGCTTTCTGCCCCCAAGGGCAATCAACAGGATTAGTGATCGGGCTAAACGCCGACACTGACGTATAGCGTTGCGGATTACGCAGCGCTATGGTTAAAGCACCGTGGCCTCCCATTGAATGCCCAGCAATTGCACGCTGATCAGTCACAGGAAAGTGTGCCTCTATTAACGCTGGGAGTTCATCAACAATGTAGTCATACATCTGATAGTGTCGCTGCCAAGGTTGTTCAGTTGCATTCACATAAAAGCCCGCTCCTTTACCTAGGTCATACCCGTCATCATCGGCGACCGCCTCTCCTCGGGGGCTAGTATCTGGTGCGACGATAACCACGCCTAACTCAGCAGCGATATGCTGAGCTCCAGCCTTTTGCATGAAGTTTTCATCAGTACAAGTTAGGCCCGAAAGCCAATAAATGACCGGTACTCGATGTGCTGTACTTGCTTGAGGTGGCAAATATATAGCAAAACGCATTGTACAGTTGAGTACGGCTGATTGATGCGAATATTGCTTATGCCAACCACCAAAGCTTTTATTACAGCTTAGATTTTCAATTGTCATAACCTTGTCTCCTAACCACTTACTCAGTAAGTGGTTTTATGGATTCTGATAGCGCTCGCTTAGTAATGGATAACTGTGCGGATGCTTTTACCTTCGTGCATTAAGTCAAAGGCTTCATTGATACCCTCTAGAGCCATGGTATGCGTAATAAAATCGTCTAGCTTAAATTCACCCGCCAGATAGCGTTCTACATAATCCGGTAATTCGGAACGACCTTTAACTCCACCAAAGGCGGTACCACGCCAAACACGACCTGTTACCAACTGGAATGGACGTGTCGAGATTTCTTGACCAGCACCGGCTACACCAATGATGACCGACTCGCCCCACCCTTTATGGCAGCACTCTAATGCTGAGCGCATTACATTTACGTTACCAATACATTCAAATGAGAAATCCACACCACCATCTGTCAATTCAACAATGACTTCCTGAATCGGTTTGTCATACTCTTTCGGGTTGATGCAATCAGTGGCGCCTAGCTTGCGGGCTAAATCAAACTTACTCTCATTAATATCGATCGCTATAATACGACTCGCCTTTGCCATGGCAGCACCGATAACCGCCGACAAACCAATTCCGCCTAACCCAAATACAGCAACCGTATCGCCTTCTTTAACTTTAGCGGTGTTCATAACCGCTCCCATGCCCGTTGTTACACCACAACCGAGCAAGCAAATTTCCTCTAAAGGTGCCGTTTTATTCACCTTAGCCAGCGAAATTTCAGGTAAAACCGTGTACTCAGAGAACGTAGAACATCCCATGTAGTGGTATACGGGTTTACCATCGACCGAGAAACGAGTAGTCCCGTCAGGCATCAAGCCTTTACCTTGCGTTTCGCGGATTTTTTGACACAAGTTAGTTTTACCCGAGGTACAGAATTTACACTCACCGCATTCAGGCGTGTACAGCGGAATAACATGGTCGCCAACAGCAACACTGGTTACGCCTTCACCCACTGATTCCACAATACCACCGCCTTCGTGGCCTAAAATCGCAGGGAAAATACCTTCTGGATCTTCTCCAGATAAAGTAAACGCATCAGTGTGACAAACACCCGTGGCTACGATACGAACACGTACCTCACCTTTTTGTGGTGGCATCACCTCTACATTCTCAATTGAAAGTGGCTCTTTTGGCCCCCAAGCGACAGCCGCTTTACACGTAATGACTCCGTTCGTCATGCTCACACCTCATTTACAACACTGTTATTAGATAGATGACTTCAATAGAACCATTGTAGTTGTTTCTGTGATGCTTATAATCAGCCAAATAACAATTCACCTTTACGAGATAGTAATAATGAACCCATGGGAAGGAGTATCTGAGTTCGCTGCCGTAGTTGAATCGGGTTCCTTTACCGCCGCAGCACATCAACTGGGAATATCAACAGCGCAAGTCAGCCGCCAAGTGAGCGCCCTCGAAAGCCGGTTATCCAGCAAGCTCCTTTACCGAACTACTCGTAAAGTCACGGTGACGGAAGCAGGACAAATCTATTATCAACATTGCCGTCCTGTTTTAGATGGACTTAAAGAAGCAGAGCAAGCGCTTAATAGCCTGCAAAGCTCCCCGCGAGGACGCCTCAAAATCACTGCACCGGGGACCTACGGCGAAAGTAAAATCGCACCACTGATTAATGACTTTTTAACACTTCATCCTGATTTACAAATAGAGTGTGTTTTTACTAACCAACGAATTGATTTGGTTGAAGGAGGCTATGATTTAGCTATCCGTGTAGGTCATTTAGCAGATTCAAGCATGATGGCCACTCGGATCACTTCGCGTCACTTGCATGTGTGTGCAACACCTAGTTACCTAAAGCGTTATGGTGAACCACATTCGCTTTCTGAACTTAAACATCATAATTGCTTACAAGGTACGCTGGATTATTGGCGCTTTGAAGTTAACGCCAAAGAACAAACTATACGCATATCAGGTAACTTACGTTGTAATAGTGGGCAATCTTTATTAGACGCGGCACTTAAAAGTATAGGTTTAGTACAATTGCCAGACTATTACCTGCAGGCCGCCATTAACAATAAACAGCTGATTCCTTTGTTGCAGAATTACGAACCCAAGGACGAGGGAGTTTGGGCGTTATATCCCCACAATAGACACTTGTCCCCTAAAGTAAGAATGCTAGTGGATTACTTAAAAGAAAAACTATGAAAGCGAACCACAGACTAGGCTTATAAAAACTGATCTAACTTAAGCGGGCGAACTTTCCCCATCCAGATTGCCGCATCACGGTGCTCTTGAAGTGCATTACCGGTCAGTGGATGAATAAACAGAACGAGCGCTTTACGATTAAGTGCAAGCCACCCCATTACCTCACCCATCATTGCAGTAGGAATCGTTAACTGGCAACTCCAATCGGGATGCGGACCAACCGGTTTTTGGTGCATGCGTCCCATTTTAATAGCTGGATATAACGCTACAGCCGATTCACAAAGTTGTTTGGCAAGAGGCATCGATTCAGCATCGTAATAAACATGGGCATGGTAATAATGAATACTGGTCATGCTACAACCTTCATGTATTGAATACGTTAATTTTTAGAAACCTCAGCAGCATCCTTAGGGTCAGACGAGGAAGTATCACTTTAGGCATAACCGCTCTTCCCTTCTCTTTTAACACCATACATAGCCCTGTCTGCTTGATCGAGAAGTGACTCATAGCTAAAAAGTAACCACTCCTCGCCCTATAGATTTAATTGGACCGGTAGGTAGCCCCGTAGGTGATCCTGTTTCCTCTTCAAGCGTGAGTTCAAACAACTGATTTTCAGTTAAAGGTGGTAGCTGGTCGATTGCAATTTTTAGTGACTCACCTTTTTTAACCAATCCAAGAGAAATTGGCGCATCCCAGCCTTGCGCTTTCGTCCAAAACTGTAACGCTTTACCTTTAGGTATTTCGATCGCTCCTAATGGCACCAATTGCATCTCATCTGTTTGATTAGTTTGAATCACCCAGCCTGGTGTTTTGTCTTCTGGCGTCACCAATACGGCAATATAAGAAGGATCAGCAACGCTTGGAGCCGACGTTTGCCACTGCAGACCAATAACAAGCGCCAACAAGAGACAAGCCGCTGAACAGCTTCGCCAAATAGTCAGGTTATTCCAAAAATCTCTCATACCACCCGTTGACTTGGCGGTAGTCGCTTTGGCGGCCAGCGCGTCTTGTGCATCCAAACTACGCTCTATTCTCGCGGCCAAAAACGGTGAAGCTGGTATAGGCTCTAACTGATCCGTAATCGATAAAAAATGTTCTTGCCACTGATGCACGGCACGCTGTAATTCAGGTTGACGTGCCATTTGTTCTTCAAAGTCATGGCGCTCCTGAAGACTAAGCGTACCTAAAACATACTGCCCCGCTAAGGAATCATCTGTGTCAGGGAGGTCGCCTTTGCCTGAATGCGGATGTTGTTTCATTGTAAACACTCCTTCAAAGCATTAAGGCTACGTTTAATCCAAGACTTAACGGTACCTAGTGGTTTATTGAGCAAGGTTGCGATCTCATCTTGTGTGTAACCATCTACATAGGCATGCAAAATACAGAGCTTTGGCTCAGGTGCTAAATGATCTATGCAAGTGTACAGCGCCGCTTGGGTACGGCAGTCAGCCGCTAACTCAGAAAACTCATCAATATGCTCTGCTTCTAAAGAATTGTTATCACACAGATCTAGAAGAAAATCAGGTTCAGCTAACACCTGACGCTGACTGTACTTAAGAGCATTTAACGCTAGGTTTCGGGCTAGTGTGTAAATCCAACCACGCGCAGAACCAAGCTCCTTGCTGTAACTTGCGGCATTATTCCAAATTTTTATAAATGCTTCATGCACGATGTCTTCAGCTAAAGAGCGGTTTTGTAAAATCCGCATAACAACAGCGAGCAGCCGTGGAGATTCTTGTTCATAAAGTTGCACTAAAGCGCGTCGGTTACCTGACGCGCAGCTAATTAGCGCACCTTCATAATCAAAATCTATTGGTGAGGTCACGCTGAGCGCTCCGTAATGAAAAAACCCAGTGTACAAAACTGGGCTTTTTAAGTCATTAAAGACATTGGCTTACAGGGCGCATTCTATAAACCTAAGCCATTTATAACGATTCTAGATTATTTAGCTTTCCAGAACAGGTAGTCACCCGAATAGTTAACGACAACCTTGTGACCAATCAAATCAGTTGTACAACCTGATTCAGGAGCAGCACCGCCGTTTAAATTGATACGCTGAACATAAGTAACGCCTTCTAAAGCACCCGGGCGTTCGGACTTATTCGCTTGAACTAATTGCATAGGAATACTGCCCTTAGCAGATGGAGACACGGCTAACTGGGTGCCTGTTATCGATGAGCCATCCACGGACTCCCACGTTGCTGGTGGTCCAAAATAAGACACTAGTTGATTGCCTTTTTTATCGCTCAAAATAGCGCGAGGGCCTGCAAATGCCCATTTAGCTTTTTCGGCATTATCTGCATCAGTTTTACATTCCCATGTAATATTACCTTCAGCCTTGGTGTACATAGCTACCATGTTACCTGCGGGAACTTGTACTTCTTTAGGTAGTTTGTCCTGAGAGAAACTTCCGGCATGAGACTGCATAGCAACCGCTACAAGCACGGAGGCTACTGAAATTTGAAGGCCTTTAACACTCAATTGCTTATTCATTGTTGTTTCCCTATTTGATTAAATTTTCAATTCAAAACAGTCAATGTCTTACTGTTAATAGGTACAACAATTGAGCGATACGTTTGGATGCAAAAAAATAAATTATTTTTTCAGCAATACCAATACTGGCAGTAAAGTAGTTGCCCGATGAAAGATTCGGGTCCAAATCGTTCAATGCGGAGACTTGCAGCAAGAGCCTATCTGCAAGTGAGTTTAATTTGCGCTAGAGTGGTTTCACCACAGACTAAGGTAAACTTTCCCCTACAGAACGCGCACATAAAACACAAAATACTGAACTATACTTTCAAATAAGATACATACAAAGAGTAGTTAATGCTCAAAACACACACTGGCACTGCTGCCACAGTGAGATATAAAACCTCAATAGATAAGGATTGACCATGAAAAATTCAAAATCGACGCTAGCCCTAGCACTTGGTACAGCCGTTGCTATTTCTTCTGCGGTATCAGTTCCTGCTCACGCTGAAGGTAAAGAAAAATGTTATGGCGTAGCATTGGCGGGTCAAAATGATTGCGCTGCGGGCCCTGGAACTTCTTGCGCTGGCACCTCTAAAACTGACTACCAAGCTAACGCATGGAAACTTGTCCCTGAAGGCACTTGCGTTGAAATGGAATCAAAAACATCACCTACAGGGTTTGGTCAACTTAAAGCATTCTAAGAAACATATATGTCTCTTATTCAAGTCCCATCAACGCTCTGGCAAAACGAGAATCCCCCTTCTTCCCGTTTTGTGGAGCGTTTTTTATCGTTAACGGGCATTAGCCTTAAGCCAGCTTACTACCAAGCCATATTGGATACTCGACCATCGGTTGGTTTTTTTGAAATACATGCCGAAAACTACCTAAGCAAAGGTGGACCAGCACTTCATTACTTGAGACAGATTCGCGAACACTACCCTATAACCGTGCATGGTGTGGGATTATCAATAGGAGGAGAGTCCCCAATCAACACGGCACACTTGGAAAGAATCTCACATTTAATTAATGAAATTGAGCCACCCGTTTTCTCAGAACATCTGGCATGGTCCTCCCACGACAATACGTTTTTAAATGATCTGCTCCCTGTAGCCTACGATGAGCTAACGCTGGCAAGAGTATGCGAGCACATTGATCAGATTCAATCTCTATTAAAACGCCGTGTACTTATCGAAAATCCGTCGACTTATTTTGAATTTAATCGAAGCGAAATAAGCGAAACCGATTTTTTACGAGAAATGAGCCGCCGTACAGGCTGTGGACTTTTATTAGACGTTAATAATGTTGAGGTTTCTTGCTTCAACCACCAACAAGACCCCTATGACTACTTAAATTCATTCCCTACCGATAAAGTAGGCCAGATACATTTAGCGGGGCACTCAAGCGACGAAAACTCCGTTGTGCCGTTAAAAATAGACAGCCATGATCAACCCGTCTCACCCGATGTTTGGTCTCTTTATCAGCACACCTTAACTTTAGTGGGCGATTGCCCCACGCTCATTGAAAGAGACGGTAACATCCCCCCACTAGCGACGTTACTAGAAGAAGCAAACCAAGCAAATAGTTTACGGCAGCCAATACAATCGACGGAGACGAGCCGTGAACTCATTATTTAAAACCTCACTGCTAACAAGTGATGCTCGGTTCCTCACAGAGATTAAAGCGCCATCAGAACCTGAAAAAGACACTAGATTTAATGTATATCGCAATAATGTGATCGTCTCGTTAATCGATGCATTGGAAGATATATTTCCTGTAACGCTATCGGTGGTAGGTGAAGATTTTTTTCGCGCTGTTGCCCGTCTTTATGTAGTAGATAACCCACCAACGTCACCCGTTATTAGTGAGTATGGCGGCGGGTTTTCTGATTTTGTTCGCCGTTTCGAGCCAGCCAACCGCTTACCATACTTAGCAGACCTTTTAGCACTTGAGCACTCAATGCTTGTGCTCACTCACAACGAAGAATTTAGCACCTTGGATCAAGAAGCCGTTGCCCAAGTCTTTTCCAACACCCAAGACCCCGGCGCTTTGCAGCTATCTATTCCGCCCACATCGCAAATTTTAGCCTCTCCGTTTGCGATTGGCTCCTTATACCTAGCGCACGTAAACAAAGAGACGTCATTACTGCATCGGCTAGATATCAACCAAAACGAATATTTACTGCTAGTAAAATCTCACCTCTATGCACAGCTTCATGTTATTCAAGAAGAGGATGCAGTGTTCATTAAAAATTTAATGCACCAAAAAAAATTAGAAGCCGCTATTCCACCATCAGAGACTTTCGATTTAGCGCAGACACTCGCCAAATTAATTGAGTGGAAAATCATAACCCACATCAAATAGCACGACTTCGACCGACAGTAATAACAATGAAAAACAGCCAAGGGGCACAATAGAGGAAGTAACCATGTTGACTTTTATCAATGAGAAAAGCGAAGAAATATTCCGAAAAATACCCGAGTCGCTTATTCTATTTATCTCACGCTTTGCTATTGCGGCTGTTTTTTGGAAATCCGGACAAACAAAAATTGAGGGGTTTTCTCTTGATATTATTGCGATGAAAGCGCAACTCGGTTGGCCCAAATTGGCTGAAACGACCGGCTTTCTGTTTGAGTATGAATACAACTTGCCTCTTATTCCACCTATGCTCGCTGCTATGCTTGCAACGATAGCTGAGCACCTATTACCCATTCTTATTCTCAGCGGCCTTTTTACTCGCCTTGCTGCATTTGGCATCGTTGTGATGACACTAGTCATCCAGATCTTTGTTTATCCTGATGCTTATCCAACCCATGCAACTTGGTTGGCTGTTGCAATGCTACTGATGTATAGAGGCGCTGGCGTTTTCTCGGTTGATCATTGGTTAGCTAAACGCTAATCAATGCCATAAAACATTTACTGTGGAAGTGGAAGTGTTGCTGGGTTCGTTCTTATATGAAGACACACCAGACTAAACCGCACAAATGAATGCGATGGCTCATAGCGATATAGAAATGACCAAGCACTACCAGTCAGGCCGTAAGATAGAAGATGTGGAAATAGGAATTGAAGAGTTACCAATAAAACGATTAGACGGGCTGTTTTAGTGACAAAAACGACAAATGAAGTTTTGTCCCAAGTTTGTCCGGTTAGTGATCACTATCTATTATAAGCTTAGTGATTGGTAGGACTAAGCAGATTCGAACTGCTGACCTCTACCATGTCAAGGTAGCGCTCTAACCAACTGAGCTATAGTCCTAAAAGGTGTGCGTATTATAAAGATGTTAACGGCCGGTGCAAGTATCCCAAGCGACTTTTTTCACTTTATATCATATTGTTTTCAATCGCGTATTTTGCAAGCCCTGCCGCCGTCTGAATGTTGAGTTTTTGTTTGATATTTTGGCGGTGGGTCTCCACGGTGCGGACGGAGATATCTAAACGTCTGGCTATTTCTTTATTAGAATCTCCGTCGGCTAAATGTTTTAGCACTGTCTTTTCTCGCTTGGTCAACTCTTGCCTTTGTATATCTGTGTGTCGGCCATGCTCAAACTGTTTCATTAACGTTTCGGATGCTTTTGAGCTGAAATACGTTCCACCTTGGTTAACAATTTCAATAGCCGTGACTAGCTCTTCAGAGGGTACATCTTTTAATACGTAGCCTGCTGCCCCTGACTGAATTAGTTGTAGAATGTATTCGCGATTTTCGTGCATTGACAATATCAGCACGCGATAATCAGGAAAGCGACGTTTTAATTCTCGTGTTGCCTCTAAGCCGTTCATCACGGGCATGGTCACATCCATCAGCACCACATCCGGTGTAAGTGCTTCTGCTAATTCTAACGCTTCTAATCCATTATTCGCTTGGCCGACTACTTCGATTCCTGCCACATTAGAAAGGCATGCATTGATTCCTTCTAATACAAGTGGGTGATCATCAACTAGCAATACACGAATCATCGATTTTCCTGTTTTTATTAAGATAAGGGTAGTTTAACGCGTAATTGGGTACCGCGCCCTATTTCAGATGTAATAGCAAACTCACCACTAAGCAGTTCAATACGATCATGCATATTTCGGATACCAATTCCGGCCTGCTGACTGGCTTTAGTAATATCAAAGCCATCCCCATTGTCTGATAGTTTGAGCACAATCTGGCTTCCATGAAGTGATGTTTTTAATCTCACTTCATCCGCTCCCGAATGCTTTTCTACATTACATAAGGCTTCCTGAATAACTCGGTACAGCGTAATTTCGATATCATCCGGTAAACGCTCAACAGGGAGCCCTAGCTCAGCTTCAACGGTTATACCGGTTCTGGCCTCATATTCATCGAGCAAGCTTTTTAGTGCAGATTTGAGCCCTAAATCATCTAATAAACTCGGGCGTAGGTCATGAGAAAGGCGTCTTACTTCCTTGATGGCTTGGTTTAATACCTCCATGCCTTTTGATAGATCCTGGGAAGCGGTTAGATCTCCTTTCTTTATTTTATTGGCTGCCAGTTCAATTCTAAACTTCACTGAAACAATTAACTGATTGATCCCATCGTGGAGTTCCCGAGCAAAACGCCGGCGCTGACTCACTTGAAACTGGACGGATTTATGCGCCAATTGACGCAAACGGCCGTCTGCTAATCGCCCTTCATGTAAGTTTATGGCCACCCCAATAGCGATGATAATGACAGCCGATGCGGCAGTTAACACAACAACCGTAAAAAAGCTGTTACGAATATTAATTGTTACTTGTTGGCGTACTCGCGATATTTCTTTAGCGATGTCATCAACATATAAACCCGTACCTAGAATCCATCCCCATTTCGGTAGCTCAACCACATAACCTAGCTTATCTTCTTCATCGCCTAACGAGGGCTTTCTCCATGTATAGCGATGATAACCGCCACCTTGCTTTGCCACGTTAAGTAAAGACGCTATGACTAGGTCTCCGGCGCCATCTCGTAAAGTAATAAGCGGCTGCCCAACTAATTCCGGTTGAGCAGGATGGACGAGATTAACGCCCTTGCCATCGTAAACAAAAAAGTAGCCATCTTCGCCAAAAGTTAGGGAGTGAAGTATGCGCTTTACCTCTGACTGTGCCGCCTCTTGAGTCAACGATTCATCATTAATAACTTGGCTAATAGCTGTTAACCCCAGCTCCACATAGTTTTTTAATTCGTTTCGCTTGGATGTCAGCAAATTTTGTTCAAACGTTTGTATTTCAAGCTCAGATAAGGTTTGAGCCTGATTTACATTAATCAAAGTGATGGTAGCCGTGACTAACAACAAAGGAAGTAGCGCAAGCGTTAGAATTTTTAGTTTTAAAGACATGTTTACTGAGCAACTTTTGTTTTAAACAAAGCCTATCCTGCACGACAAAAGGAGCGGTTTCTAGCTAAAATTTACGCTATCAATACTACTTAGTACTTAAAAAAAGGTACTTTTGCTGACTTGTGGCGCTTTTTACAGTCAGGTTCGATTAAGCAAGGCTGGCCTTCAATATGTTTAAAAGTTGAGCGACATGCGTAATAATTATTGTGCAATGCAAAAAATCAATTATGATGCTTATAAGAGACAAACAGAGATTTTAATTCTAATATGAAATCATTAGTCGGTATCACAGTAGGTAATCTTTGATGACCTTTGATGTAGACCAAGGGTATATCCGCCATCCAAATGATATACCCGCCAAAATTGCGCTCTGCTCTAATTATGGTGTAAACCGCAATACTTGTAGCGAATCAGGCGTGGTTGGTATAAGCATCGTTACCCATGAATTCTTCTCCATCGACACCGCTCTTGATATTACTATATCCATTAGTGACCCCGCTTTCACAGCTTCTGGGCATGTCGCTTGGTGTATTCCTGATCGTAACGGTCACTATCGCACTGGCATTGTTTTTGATGACCCCGAAACGGCCTACGGTGTGAGAATGATCGAACAAATTTGTTATATAGAGCAATATCGCCAACAAATTCAAAAACAAGAAGGCCGCACATTAAGCCAAGCCGATGCCGCAGAAGAATGGATTAGTCGTTTTGCTAAAGACTTCCCCAGTTTCAGCTTGGCGACACCAGCTGCTTAACGAGAAGTGGACGCTGCATCGCACACTTACATTGCAGCGTGCTTTAGTTTCTCAAGTTCGTCACGATAATGCCCTGCTAACTCAAACTCTAAGTTTTTAGCCGCCTCATACATCTTGTCTTCGAGCTGGCTCATCGCCTTAACTAACTCTTTTGGTGAGAGCGCGGATGCATCGACACTATAATCAGCGGCCTGATCAGCCACTTTTTTCGCTGTTCGTGCGGCTTTACGACCAGGAATAGTAGTAGCACCTTCCATAATGTCAGCCACAGACTTGATAATGCCTTTAGGCGTAATGCCATGTTCTTCATTGTAGGCTGTTTGTTTTTTACGTCGGCGATCGGTTTCTTCGATGGCTCGCGACATAGACCCCGTAATCCGGTCTGCATAAAGTACAGCACGGCCATTAACGTTACGCGCTGCCCGTCCGATCGTTTGTATTAGAGCAGTATCAGAACGAAGAAAACCTTCTTTATCAGCATCTAATATGGCAACTAGGCCAACCTCAGGCATATCAATACCTTCCCTCAGCAGGTTAATACCCACTAAGACGTCGAACACGCCAATACGTAAGTCCCTAATAATTTCTACCCGTTCAACCGTATCAATATCAGAGTGCAAATAACGTACTTTTACGCCGTGTTCTGCGAGATACTCGGATAAATCTTCAGCCATCCGCTTAGTCAACACGGTAGCAATAATTCGCTGATCTAGCTTGGTGACTAGGTTAATTTCAGATAGCAAATCATCAACTTGTGTACTTGCTGGGCGAACTTCTACTATAGGGTCAACTAACCCTGTAGGCCTAACAACCTGCTCAGCTATTTGCTGAGCATTCGCCGCTTCATATTTACTCGGTGTAGCCGAAACAAAAATCATCTGCGGTGCCAATTGCTCCCATTCTTCAAAACGCAATGGGCGGTTATCTAATGCAGACGGTAACCGAAAGCCGTATTCAACCAGCGTTTCTTTACGAGAACGGTCACCTTTATACATGGCGCCTAACTGCGGAACCGTTACATGCGACTCATCAATAACGACCAAGGCATTATCTGGTAAATAGTCAAACAAGGTTGGCGGTGCAGCGCCTGGATCACGCCCCGATAGGTAACGAGAGTAGTTCTCTATACCTGAGCAATAGCCAAGCTCCATAATCATTTCCATGTCATACATGGTGCGCTGTTCAAGGCGCTGCAGTTCTACCAACTTATTAGCTTCACGCAATTGGGCTAAGCGCTCATGCAGCTCTTCTTTTATTTTGTCTACAGCGCCTAGTAGTACATCACGCGGGGTAACATAATGAGTCTTAGGGTAAATGGTCGCGCGCGGCACTTTACGTAGAACTTCTCCGGTCAACGGATCAAAGTAACTCAGTTGTTCGACTTCATCGTCAAACAGCTCGATCCGAACCGCTTCTCGCTCTGACTCGGCCGGAAACACATCAATCACATCACCGCGCACACGGTATGTTCCTCGGTGCAGTTCAATATCATTTCGCGTGTATTGCAGCTCAGCCAAACGCCTCAGGATTTGTCGCTGATCGGCCTTATCGCCACGATCTAAATGCAACATCATTGAAAGGTAAGACTGTGGATCACCTAACCCGTAGATAGACGAAACCGTTGCCACAATAATGGCATCGTCGCGTTCTAGTAGAGCCTTTGTAGCGGAAAGGCGCATTTGTTCAATATGCTCATTGACCGAGGCGTCTTTATCAATAAAGGTATCCGAAGAAGGGACATAAGCCTCAGGTTGATAGTAATCGTAATAAGATACAAAATACTCCACTGCATTATCAGGAAAGAACTCTTTAAACTCACCATATAACTGAGCAGCCAATGTTTTGTTATGTGCTAACACTATGGTTGGACGCTGCACTTCGGCAATTACGTTCGCTATCGTGAATGTTTTCCCTGAGCCGGTAACTCCTAACAAGGTTTGTGCTGCTAAACCCGCATTGAGTCCATCGACAAGCGTTTTAATAGCAGTAGGTTGATCCCCTGAAGGGGCGAACGGAGAATTGACGCGAAAACGTGATTTCATAGTGTGCTTATATCTCTCTTTCTGACCAACAACAAACGCAATCTCCTAGTATAACCTGCCATTAGCAGCGAGTCCTGCCTACTCAGACAAGGACATGTATAGAGATCCCATGAAAAATAGGAAAATTACGTGATTTTATTTCGTTTTTTACTAACTTTTAACCTAATAGCATTCAGTGTGTCATACGAATCCGATATACTTTGGTTGCTAAAAAATAGCGTCTCTCAGCTTATATAATTTCATAGAGGACTATGAATTGGACGTTCTACTTTCAGACCGCGTAAACAGTATCAAACCCTCCCCTACTCTTGCCGTGACTAATCGCGCTGCCGAACTGCGTGCCGAGGGTAAGGATATTATTGGCTTAGGTGCAGGCGAGCCTGACTTTGACACACCTGATCACATTAAAAATGCAGCTATTGAAGCCCTTAATAACGGTTTTACTAAGTACACAGCTGTTGACGGTACACCGGGTCTGAAAAAAGCCATTATTAATAAATTTCAGAACGAGAACGGCCTAAGCTACCAAGCTAACCAAATTTTGGTTTCTTGCGGGGGCAAACAAAGCTTTTTCAATTTATCACTGGCCCTGTTAAATGCAGGTGACGAAGTCATTATTCCTGCCCCTTACTGGGTGTCTTACCCCGATATGGTGCTAGTGGCTGACGGCAAACCCGTCATTATCACCACTACGCAAGAGCAACGCTTCAAAATTACACCTGAGCAATTAGAAGAGGCTATTACACCTCGCACTCGATTAGTTGTCTTAAACAGCCCATCAAACCCAACTGGCGTTGCTTACTCGCTGAGTGAGCTAAAAGCCTTGGGGGAAGTGTTAGCTAAATACCCCGATGTCTTAATCGCTACAGATGATATGTACGAACATATCCGCTTTAACGATGAGCCGTTTGTAAATATTTTAAATGCATGCCCAAACCTTTATGACCGCACTATCGTATTAAACGGCGTATCTAAAGCTTTTTCTATGACAGGTTGGCGTATTGGATATGCGGCAGGGCCGGCCAAACTTATTGGCGCGATGAAGAAGATTCAATCGCAAAGCACATCAAACCCGACTTCAATCTCTCAAGTCGCCTCTCAGGCGGCTTTAGAAGGCGGAAACGATTGTGTAAAAGACATGGTTATTGCATTTAAAGAGCGTCACAATTACGTGGTAGCAGCCCTTAACGAGATCAAGGGGGTTGAATGTATCCCCGCTGATGGCACCTTTTATGCTTTCCCTAGTTTTCAACACGTTATTGATAACGATGATCGTTTCAATAACGACATTGAGCTGGCCGAATTTTTGTTAGGCGAAGCCGGAGTTGCTCTGGTACCGGGATCCGCATTTGGCGCTGCAGGTAATATGCGATTATCCTTTGCTACCAGCATGGATGTACTTAAAGATGCTATTGCACGCATTCAAAAAGCACTAGAAAGCTAAGCTATGTTTAGCAATATCAAAGCCGAGCAATATGTTCGGCTTTTTTATTTCTTAGATGACTTTTTACACCGTATCTTCAATTATGCCTATCAATTAAAACATACCCTAATCGCAACAAATTGCTGCAAATATAAGGCCTTAACAGGGCCTGCAAACATGGTATGCTAACAGCCATTCGATTTTGCATAACAACGACGGATGTGACGCTAATCTATTACAAAATAGGTACTGCGCACTCGGTTAAAGGATTCCACTTATGAAACCTGTCGCTGCTCTACTTCGTTACGCCGCTGCGAGCTGTTTACTTGGCACCTCATTATCAAGCTCGGCTGCCGCGCTAGAAGAAATATATCAGAAAGCGCTGTACAACGACGCTCAACTAAAAGTTGCCGAAGCCACACTACGCTCCAACCAAGAAATACTCCCCCAGGCCAAAGCAGCGCTACTACCAAGCATTAACGGCACGGCAGATACAACGTATTACAATACTTCCGTTATTAACTATAACAACCATGGCTATTCGGTTAGCTTGGTTCAGCCCGTCTTTTCGGCGGCAAAATGGTTTGCCTTCAAGCGCGGCCAAATCCTCGATAAGCAAGCGGCCCTAAGTTTTGATCTTGCACAGCAAAACTTAATTTTACGAGTGGTTAATGGATACCTCACCGTACTCAACGCCAAGAGCAATTTAGAAACAGCTCAAGCACAAGAAAGAGCCATCAAACGTCGATTGGATCAGGTCAATGCACAGTTTGAAGTGGGACTTATTGCCATTACCGATGTACAAGAAGCCAAAGCCTCTTATGATGCGGCTCGGGTCAGCCTAATTGAATCTAAAGGCGCTCTTGATAACAGTTTTGAAGCACTTGAGCGCATTATTGGCGAACAGGTTACCGATATTGACGAGCTAAGCGAAGATTACCCTATTCAGCAGCCGGAGCCAGCAACACCCGAAGAATGGGTTGATGCAGCACTTGAAAACAATATAGGCTTACAGGTAGCTAGTTTCGGCATCGACGCTAGCCGCCGAGCCGCACAAGCTGCCAAATCTGGTCACCTTCCTACTCTTGATTTCAATGCCACTTATGATCGCGACAATGGCTCCAGCACTCGAGTAGGCTGGGTAGATGGCTGGGTAACTTCAAAAGTGGTTGGCCTGTCATTAAGCGTACCTCTTTTCCAAGGTGGAGCTATTCAATCACAAACGCGCCAAGCCTATGCTGAACTGGATGTCGCACATCATAGTTTTGAAGACACTTACCGCGATGTAAAACAATCTACCCGTAGCTTGCTGCGCGATATTGAAACCAGTGTTTTGAGTGTTTCAGCACGCCGCCAAAGCATCATATCCAGCCAAGCGTCATTAGATGCAACCAGCGAAGGTTTTAATGTAGGGACTCGAAACGTTGTCGATGTTTTAACAGCTGAACAAGCGCTTTATGCCGCTAAACGTGATTATGCAGCGGCCCGTTTTGGCTATATAGCTAATTTGTTTGCATTGAAACAACAAATAGGTAGTTTGAGCCCTGCCGATCTCAAAGGGCTAGACGAGTGGTTAATTACTCAACCAGAATAAGGCGACAGCTCACAATCCAGCTGATCACCACACACAATAAAAAAACCGGCATATCAAGCCGGTTTTTTATTGTCTAAGAGAACATCTCAATGAATAACGGGATTGTCCTCTTCCCCTTCAGGAACAATCATATGCCCTGTGCTGTCATGCGCTAAACACCCTCTTTCTTCTGCCAGCGTCAATAATTGCTCAAGCAAGATACTGGTTAGGTGACCACTGATAATAATCCCAGCAGGCGGATCCCCCGCAAACATTTCATCATTTTTTATCTCATCGGGGCGCAAACCTAAAAGCAATGGGTTTTCTTCAATCAAGGGAGCTATATCGTCAGGAGCAAAAATAGCGTAGTTACCGGATACCTGTAATGCAAGCGTATATGCATCATGAGCCTCGTTGTCCAATAGCTGGATATATTCTTGCTCTGCTGCTTGAAAAATCTGGTTCAGACGACTCTTTTTCCGGCTACTAACATTTTCAATTGCGGTAGACGACCGACTGTAATCCTCGGTTATCGGGAATACAACATTGAGGTCTCCCAGATCACTAACGATCCGACCTTGATCATCGATCTCTAACCAGCCTTGCTCGAATGCAACCCCCAGCAACCCCTCAAAAGCCGCCTCTACAATGTTGCTGCAGATAATAATACCGACAGAAGGATTATCTTGCTCTTTTGGATCAGTGATAAGCTCACCCGCACGAGCGGCCAGCAGAGTTGGATCCTGAGAAATGATCTTAGCCAGCAAATCACTCCCTAAATACAGTTTCTCATGGCAAAGGGATTCAGCCGTAGCATACGCATCCTTACCCTCACTTAGGCCAAGATTGCTCATACGCTGCAGATACTCAGTTTCTAAGCCCTGCAGGATTTCTGATAAAATCTGGCTCATATTAATACATTTCCAAAGCAAGTAATTCTAATCAAGGCAATAGCGACCCGCGTGCTATTCGATTATAGATAGCATGGTCGCGTACGTAAGTTAAGCTTTTTTCTTAAGACTTATATGGATGTAACCCCTGAGAACTCAAGGGTGTAATGAAATATTTTATTGCACTGTCTAGGCACAGACCAACAATTGAGTGATGGGCCATCATTGATCTTAGTGAATCATAATACCGATTGCAGGTACGCCCGATTTTAAACGATCAAACGAATCACGTAACTCAGCCAATGGCTTCAACCCATAATCAATTGGGTCTACCGGCAAATTGAGCCAATCCAGCGCCCAAACCCGTGTCATAAGTTCATACTCACCGATTAGCGCGTCTAAAAAAATCATCACAGCTTCGACGCGCGGATCCATATCTAACATAGACGGCGGTTCTTGCATGTAAATAGCCAAATGCAGCTTATTATCAATACTGTTCAAAGAGTACCAATAATCCCGCAATTCGCATACTTCATCAGCCACGTTAATAAAGTTTGGTATTGGGTCGTAGCGATGGTTGAATGCTTTGAAGCGAATTCCTGATAAAGCAGGCGCCGCCCCCACCAACGATAATACAGCGTGAATAGATTCTGGATAGCCATCACATCCAAAGATCATTTCAATCGGCCCTTCATCTTCATCTCTTTCAAAATGAAAAGTAAGGTTTTGATCAATTTTTTGCAGCGTGTCACGATACTCAGTTAACAGTGCATCTGCATCAAATTGGTTTTCATCTCGGCTATGCAAAAGCTGATCAATTGTCAGCTCCACCTGCGCCCAGAAATCCAGAATTTGTTGTTGGTTTGTTTGCATCATCTTAAGTACGAGGAACCACTACACCAGTTTGACCTTGGTACTTACCTTTACGGTCACGATACGATGTTTCGCAGACTTGGGCAGCACCTAAAAATAGCATTTGAGCCACGCCTTCATTAGCGTATATTTTTGCAGGTAGCGGTGTAGTGTTCGAAAACTCTAAAGTCACATGCCCTTCCCACTCGGGCTCTAATGGAGTCACGTTCACGATGATACCGCAACGCGCATAGGTGCTTTTACCTAAACAAATAGTTAACACATCACGGGGAATTTTAAAGTATTCAACAGTACGCGCCAAAGCAAAAGAGTTAGGCGGAATAATACATACATCCGATTTGATATCGACAAAGCTGCCTTCATCAAAATCTTTTGGGTCTACAATTGATGAGTTTATATTGGTAAAGATTTTAAATTCGTCAGCACAGCGAACATCATAACCATAACTTGATGTACCGTAAGAAACGATAGGTCCATTAGCCGTGTGGCGGACTTGGTTCGCCTCAAACGGAGAAATCATTTCGTGTTCTTCCGCCATTTGGCGAATCCAGCTGTCTGACTTAATACCCATAAACCTGTTCCGATACCCAAAAAATTAAAAGCCGCTAATTGTAACTTTTTTCGTAAAAAAAAGCCGCATATATCATCGATATTAATGCGGCTTTTCTTATAACGAGGGCGCTTTACAGCACAAACGCTCAGTTTTGTTGGCTAATCATCACAAACTTCTATAAAAGGAACGGATGAAGGCTCAGCGTCGAGCTTCTCCAATTGCTTTACAACCTGCTGTGCAATCGCTTTATATCGCTGTGCTATCTCCGATTCTGGCTCAGCGAAGACAGTTGGTTTACCGTTATCAGCCTGTTCTCGTATTTGTAACGTTAACGGCAAACTGCCCAAAAGTTCCGTATCGTAGCCTTGAGCAATTTTCTCACCCCCGCCCGCACCAAAAATATGCTCTTCATGGCCGCACTGGCTACACACATGAGTACTCATATTTTCGATGACTCCTAAAACAGGAATATCAACTTTACGGAACATTTCGATCCCTTTTTTGGCATCAAGCAAGGCGATATCTTGCGGTGTCGTAACGATAACCGCCCCATCTACAGCCACTTTTTGCGCCAAGGTTAATTGTATGTCACCAGTACCAGGTGGCATATCAATAACTAGATAATCTAAATCATCCCATTGCGTCTGAGTGGCTAGCTGCTGCAAAGCACCACTGGCCATAGGGCCACGCCATACCATAGGTGTATTTTCATCAATCAATAAGCTGATGGACATCGCCTGCAAACCAAGCACCATAACTGGTTTCATACCATTCTCGCCCACAGGTTCTGGGCGAATACCGGCCGGAATACCCAGCATCATGCCTTGACTAGGACCGTAGATGTCAGCGTCTAATACTCCGACACGCGCACCACCTGCGGCTAACGCAAGCGCTAAATTAGCAGTGGTAGTTGATTTACCAACTCCCCCTTTACCCGATGCCACAGCAATAACTTTTTTAACACCAGGAAGACCATTTGATTTTGCAGCAGCCGGCATACTTATCTCCACGTTATTTACCATCGCTGTTAAGCCATGGCATTAAAACCAAGTAATTTAGTCAGCTATTATGACAGTGAATCTAACTCATGACTAGCCAAGTGCTCAAGCACAACCGCTAAAGCATCAGTCAACTGCATGAGAGCGCCATCTTTTTAGCAGCCCCGAAGTCTGTTTTACCGCTGCCTAACACAGGAACTGACTCCACAAAATAAATACTGCTAGGAATCATTAACCCCGGCATTCCTGAATCGACCATCCGTTTGCGCGCCTCTGAGCTATCACCCTCTCCTTCGATAAGCAACACGACCTTTTCACCTTTCTTACTGTCCGGTAAGTTAACGGCAACCATCGGCGTTTCGGGCAAGGCTAGAGCCTTCTTGGCACGCGCCTCAATATCGGATAGTCCAACCATCTCACCACCTAATTTGGCAAAACGACTATAACGGTCGACAATAGTCAGGAAGCCATCTTCGTCTAACCACCCCTTGTCGCCACTTTTGTACCAACGGACACAATCACGCAGCACAATCACATCCTGAGTTTTTTCAGGGTTATTTAAATAGCCCTTCATGATTTGTGTACCACCAATAAGAATCAGCCCAGCCTCTCCGGTAGGAAGTGTCTCCAGAGTATCAGGATCAACCACCCGAAACATGGAGCCTGGCAACGCCATTCCGATAGTGCCTGCTTTATTACCTTTTTGAAGCCGCCACCATTGCGTATCTAAATAATCAGGTAAATTAACACCAGCCACCGGTGTGGTTTCCGTACAACCATAACCTTCTACAATTTCTGTCTTAAAACGCAGCTCAAATTGCTCCCTAACTTCGGGTTGCAATTTTTCAGCGCCAGATACGGTAATACGTAAACTACGGAACATCTCGGGTAGTAATTTTTTATTACGAGAATACAAACGGAAGAAAGTTGACGTTCCAAACAAGAGCGTCGCTCGATAACGTGCTACGCCTTTACCAACGGCCACAGCATCGGTGGGGTCGGGTTGACACACCATAGGAACACCAGAAATTAATGGCATATAACAAGTAGCCGTCAATCCAAATGCATGGAAAAGAGGCAGAGATGCCATAACCACATCATCATCTGTCATATTCAGCACATCTGCAATTTGCTTCGCATTAGCCATAATATTGCGATGGCTAAGCATCACGCCTTTGGGCAACCCTTCGCTCCCAGATGAGAAGAGAATCGCGGCAGTATCATCCAACGCTTTTGAACGACAATATAAAAGACTAATCAAGCTTGCTGGCAATAGCTTGACCAACGCTAACATTCGCAAGCGGCTAGCGGCAGTGAATGTATCGCGAACATCTTCTAAATAAACAACTTCACAACCATCTAGCCATTCTCCTATGGCAAACCCTTTTGTTTTGAGGCGTGCCATAAACAATTTTGAAGTGATTACGGTGTTAATCTCAGCCTGTTCTATCGCTGCACCGACCGCTTCCTCTGAGACGGTATAGTTTAGATTAACAATCGTTTTGCCTGCCATTAATCCGGCCATATTGGCTATGGCACCGCCCGAGCTTGTCGGTACAAGAACGCCGATATTTTGTCCCTTAAGTCGCTTTATGTGCTTTCTAAACAGCAGTACTGCCGTTAGTAATCGACTATGGCTTAATGGCTGCCCTTCAACATCCGTGATTGCCCAAGCAGCGGGGGCCGCCTTCATAGTTTGAACAAAGGCTTTATCTATACAAGGCAAAGTATCTGTATATGTTTGCCATGCACTAATCGACAACTCAAATACCTTTTGCTTCACTTGAGCCGCCGTTGAATCTGCACTCATCGCTTCGCCGTAAGCAACGATTACATCTCGCTTCATCCCGCCTTTAGAGGTCTCTTGAAGCTTACTACCGGATCGAGAAAAACGACTCCCCCAAAGTCCGCGAAGATAAAAAGGCACAATCACCGCATTACTGTCCTTAGCATCTATTTCAAATCCGCGCTTAAACTCCCCCAATTGCCCAGTGTGACTTATAGCACCTTCAGGAAACAGGCAAACTACGGCGCCTTCTCTTAGCAGCTGGTTAACATCTTCGAGTGCTTTACGGCTATGCCCGCCCGAAATAGGAATTACCTTATACGCATTGAGAAACCACTTTAAGTACCAACGTTCGTAAATTGATCGCTCCATCACAAAGTGAATATGACGAGGGCAAGCCATTTGAATCATTGCCCAATCCAACCAACTAATATGATTTCCCAAAAGCAGCATGCCCTGACCTTCAGCTGCTAAATTATGGAAGCCCAACACTTTGAGGTTATATTTACGACGAATGATTGTAGACACGAGCAAGCGAATCAGCGCTTCAGGCAACTGCTTAACCGCATGAAATGCACCTAACGTAGCCACGCCCGCAAGAAGATATAAGAGCCATCCAGCTCCTAACGCCATGACCGACGCGACAACTGTCACCATGAGACCGGCTATCATGGCAATATTTTGAATAAAATTATTACCCGCCAATACTGTGCTCAACTGTTTTTCTGGAGCATGAAACTGAATTAATGCGTTTAAAGGGATAATCATTAGCGCTCCACTAACGCCAATTAAAAAGAACATCCCTGCTGAAAAAATCATTGATGTAGCCGATGGGAGCAACCACAACCCCAGCGCGACGCCCAACGCACCTAGTGGAATAAGCCCGGTATTAATATGCTGGTGAGATAACCGACCTGCGATCGCCGAGCCGATCATAATACCAATCCCAGCCAGCGCCATTGCCCCTTGAATAATAAACGTATTGGTTTCACCCAGATTTTGCTCAGCATACGTCGGAAAAACCGCCAGCATAATTTGGCTAATTGTCCAAAATACAGCCAGGCCAAATACTGACTCTATTACCCGCCGGCGACCCCACAGTGCCTTCATATTTTCACGCAACAAACGTCCACGAGTATAGCCCGACCAATCAAATGCAACATGTGGACTCTCGGGGACATGATTCGGCAAACGTTGCGCCATAATGGCCTCGAATACGGCGAATGCAATCAAAAACCATCCCAAAGGCGCAATCTGAGTCAGTATTTGGTCAGGGGGAAGTCCCAAGGAGCCACTCGCTAAATGTCCTTCAAACATCAATGAAAACACTACGATACCTGACAGGATCGCCACCATCGTTACCGACTGGATCCAACCGTTACCCTCGCTCAAGCGATCAGCACCCAATAGATCACGAATAAAGCCATACTTGGCAGGCGAATATACCGCGCTCTGTAGTGCTAGCAAAAAAGTCAGCGCAAACGACAGTTCAAACCAACCTTGGTAATAGCTCAGAGTAATCAGCGAGGTAATAACAACAGCACTGCGCGCCGCCCAACGCATGACAGTCGGTTTAGAAAAATGCGTAGATATAAAACCTGAAGGAGACAACATCAATATAAAAGGCAATAAAATCAGCGCATTAACGACAGCTGTCAAAATAATCTGCTGATCACCATCAAACGACTTAAACAATGTATTTTGTATGATGATTTTATGGCCCAAATCAACAAATGCATTTAAAAATGCAACCATCAAAAACGCCAAAAACCCAGGGATTTTTAAAAGTGTTAACACGCTGGTTTCTCCTTACACCAACCCTCTAAAAAAGAGGAAATTAAGCAATCTAGCATCGCGATTTCTGCGCCATCGATCGATAAAAATAACTTTCGGTTAACGGCTAATGTGGTAATACCATGGACTCCGCTCCATAACGTCTTAGCGGCGAGCGCAACTTCTTTGGGTGTTTTGTTTTTATTCAAATGCATCAAAGGACGTTCAATTTGCGCAAATAAATCCTCAATTTGTGCTGTCAACTTAACAGGTAACGCATCGCAGGTAGAGGGTTTATGTTCAAACAACAATGACCAAGAGCTTGTATGCCGTATGGCAAACTCGTAGTAACACAGCGCATACGCGTGCAATTGCTCTTGGGCCGCACAAGACTGTTCAGACTCAACCAGTTGCTGCAAGAGTACCGACAAAGTGCGACTGTTTAACTCCCAGCATAAATCATCAATGCTCGCAAACAGTTGATATAGAGAGCCAGCCGAGTAGCCAATGGATGCAGCCACTTTTCTAGCAGACAAGCCCGACAAGCCTTCTTGTGCTACCAGCGTTTCAGCCGCATTGAGAGCCAGCTCCCTTAGCTCCTCTTTGGTGTGATCATTTCTTCTAGCCATTCACCAGCCCACCTAATTAAACAGTGTTCAAAATATAATTGAACACCGTTTAATTATCAAGCTACAGCGTATAAGAAAAGCGAACCTATCAATTTATTTACGAACGAGATAAACGCCGCACTCTAAATGGTGTGTATAGGGGAACTGATCGAATACCGCAAAGCGTTCAACTCGGTGGGTCTGCGTAATGGACTGCAAATTTTCATGCAAGGTCTCGGGGTTACAACTGATATAGACGATATTATCGTACAGTTTCACTTGCTTGATAGTTTCAACATCGAGCCCCGACCGAGGAGGATCAACCAACACAGTGCTAAACTCACATTGATCCAAATCTAAACCGGCAACTTTACGGGTTTCTTTTTTACCTTGCAGTACCGCGGTTAGATCTTCCGAAGGCATACGAAGTACATTAAGGTTATCGATGTTATTGCGTGCTATGTTTTCTTCAGCGGCTCGCACAGAGGTTTTAGAGATTTCGCAAGCGACAACACGTCGAAAGTTTTGCGCCAACGGCAAAGTAAAATTACCACTTCCGCAATAGAACTCAACCAAGTCACCAGAGGCATGCTGAGTCACATCTAGCGCCCACTCAATCATCTTTTGGCAGACAATGCCATTAGGCTGAGTAAAGCTGTTTTCTACTTGTTTATAATGATACTCACGGCCATTAATCACTAACGTTTCCATCACAAAATCGCGCTCGACGATCAGCTTCTTTTTACGTGACCGACCGACGATATCGATACCAAAACGTTCGCGAAGAGGCTCAATGGCAGCCTTCCACGCATCATCGATAGGACGATGATAAAGCAAGCTAACCAGCAGCTCACCCGATAGAGTACTTAAAAAATCAATTTGAAAAAGCTTAAAACGAATGGCCGGATCCGCTTTTATGACGGCTATTAGTTCGAACATCATGTCATGGATGCGCGGCGAAACCATTGCGCACTCATCTAAGCGAATCGGATTTTTATTATCACCGGGTTCAAACATAACATAATAGAGGTCATCGCCATCATGCCACACACGAAACTCAGCGCGTAAGCGATAGTGAGTCTTGGGAGATTCGAAGACCTCAATCGAAGGCACATCGAACGCTGAAAACTGCGCCTGCACACCAGCCACTTTAGTCGCTAAAAGATTGTCATATTGAGACGGCTGAATATCAGGAAGTGCCATCGAGAACCCCAAATGTAAAGTTTAAAATAAAAAATGCCCAAGGGCGGGCATTCTATCAGGGCAACAAGCAAGTGCAACGACAATAGCGCTCGCTATACTCCATCCATACGATCACGGTATTCACCCGCCATCATTTCCCAATAATTAAGTTCACCTTTTAGCCCCAATCGCTCAAGATATTTAATAGATATCTGACTGGTAACACGACAGTCAATTACGGTTCCTACCGGAGGTAACAGGGAGTCAGCTATGTGCACTGCGGTCAGCGGTTGAAACTCATTAGACGGACAGCTATTAGGAAAATGATGAAACAACACGGCTTCGACAACTTTTGGCGGCAAATTCCACAACCCAAGCAGATAAGCCCCTGCTTCGGCATGAGACACACCAAGATCCAGCTTCTCAAGTGCATATAAAGGTTGCTTTAACTCAGCGGCCTTTTCCATCACTGTTCTGTATTTATCAGGATCATTAGACGCCAATATAATCATCCCAAAATCATGCAGCAGCCCTGCCAGAAAAGCGAGCCCTTGAATATGACGATCCGCTTTAACCGCACGGCATATATTCTGCGCAAAACGTGCCACAGTAAGCGAACGAGTTTGAATTTGTGCGAACGAAAAACTACTCCAACTACCATCTTGAGGGAAGGCTTCGAATAAATGATGAGACAAAGCCAAATCGCGGATTTGCCTCACACCTAAAATCGTTACGGCTTCATTTAATCGATAAATATGTCGCTCTAAACCAAAAAAAGCCGAATTAACTAACTGAAGTACTTTTGCCGACATAACGGCATCACGCTGGATAATGCCTGCAATCTCTTTTGCGCTGGAGTTTCCATTAATCAAAGCTTGGTTAAGCTCTTGATATACATCGGGTAAGGAAGGAAGACGTTTTACACGACCAATCACCTCGCGAATTTCTTTTTTATTGATCATCGCTCTTGTTTTCAGTGCTTGTTCTACAGCTTGTGATATTTCAATTTCACCACAGCCTTCTTGCAGTGATGAATGCGCCACTTCGGCAACACGAGCGGCCAGTACAGGTGAAAGATGACCAGAAACGATAATACGGATAGTCTCCGGTCGGATTCGAATAATATCAGTTAGCGCATTCAACGTACGATCCGGGCTTTCTGATAACCCCACAATTAATACATCAAAATGTTCACTCTCGATCCTTTTAGTAAGCTCATCGATCGATGATACACGCGACACAAACCAGCTGTTTAAATCAGCGACTAAATTTATCTCATCATTATCGATCGATGCGGAGTTACACACTAAAATGCTTTTTTCTAACGTAATCCGCATGTTACTAGCCTCCATCCCGGAGCCCCCTTAGCAAAATAAAAACAGGCAAACACTATTAGTTCTAGACGAGGATGCACAAACTTTCCACTAAATTCATATATTATGTTCATAAAAATCAACGAAAAACGTAAACTACAGTTCTTTGCATCCAATCACGCTAATCATTGTTGGAAACCATGTCAGATACGCAGCGAAAAATCCTTGTTACAAGCGCCCTTCCATACGCCAATGGCCCTATCCATTTAGGCCACTTAGTCGAATATATTCAAACCGACATATGGGTCCGCTTCCAAAAACAACGCGGCCATCAATGCACTTATGTTTGTGCAGATGATGCGCACGGCACACCAATAATGCTCAAAGCCGATCAAATGGGTATCAACCCGCAAGCACTCATTGATCAAGTCAGCCAAGAGCACCAGCGAGACTTTGCTGGCTTTATGGTTGGGTTTGACAACTATACTCAACACATTCAGATGAGAACCGTGAGTTCTCCTCTCTCATTTATACCCGTCTGCGGGATAAAGGCCATATTGCGCGTAAAACAATTACCCAAGCCTATGATCCTGAAAAAGAGATGTTTCTACCTGATCGCTTTGTGAAAGGTGAGTGCCCTAAATGTGGTGCTGCTGATCAATATGGCGACTCATGTGAAAAATGTGGGGCAACGTACAGCCCAGTAGAACTCAAAAACGCTTACTCGGCTGTGTCTGGCGCAAAACCAATCGAAAAGGAATCTGAGCATTACTTTTTCAAATTAGGAGATTTTGAAGCGTTCCTTCGTGATTGGGTCGACAATCATGTGCAAGAACAAATGATCCACAAACTCAACGAATGGTTTGAGTCTGGTCTTCAAAACTGGGATATATCGCGCGATGCACCCTACTGGGGCTTTGAGATTCCAGATGCGCCAGGTAAATATTTTTACGTGTGGCTAGATGCCCCAATAGGTTACATGGCTAGTTTCAAAAACTGGTGCGTAAAAAATGATGTCGACTTTGACGAGTATTGGAATGCCGACTCAACCACCGAGTTGTATCATTTTATCGGTAAAGACATTGCCTACTTCCACACTTTATTCTGGCCAGCCCTGCTTGAGGGATCTGGTTTTAGAAAGCCAAACGGTGTTTTTTGCCATGGCTTCTTAACGGTAGATGGGCAAAAAATGTCTAAGTCTCGTGGTACTTTTATCATGGCCGAGACGTACTTAAATCATTTACGCCCAGAGTACCTTCGTTATTACTTTGCAGCCAAACTAGGTTCTGGTATTGATGATATCGATTTAAATCTCGAAGATTTTCGCATGCGCGTCAATGCTGACTTAGTCAACAAAGTCGTCAACATAGCATCACGCTGCGCTGGCTTTATCCGTAAGCTTTCCGGCGGACAATTATCTAGCCAATTACCCGATAATAACCTGTATGCAGAAGCTGTAGCTGCGGGCGATAAAATAGCCCAAGCTTACGAAAGCCGTGAGTATAGCCGCGCAATGCGTGAAATTATGGCAATCGCAGACAAAGCCAACCAATATATCGATGGCGCAGAGCCTTGGGTGCTCGCTAAACAAGCAGGTCAAGAACAAGCCGTACAAGATTGCTGCTCTTTAGGGATCAATTTATTTCGGGTGATTTGTACTTATCTGACACCTGTACTTCCTCAAATTTCTGAAGAGGTAAAAGCATTCCTCAATGTTGAAGATATGCAATGGGACAGCATTCAAACGCCTTTATTGGATCACACAATCAATAAATTTAAACCGCTCATGCAGCGCGTTGAAGCTGACACCGTCGCAAAAATGACAGAAGAAAGTCGCGAGACGTTAGCCGCTATCGCCAGCCCAGCGGAAACTCAACAAGACACCGAACTGTCAAAAGAACCGGTCGCAGATACGATTACGTTTGACGAGTTCGCCAAAGTGGATTTACGAATTGCTAAAATCGTAAAAGCGGAGCATGTCGAAGGGGCCAAAAAGCTTTTACAGCTTACATTAGACATTGGTGGCGAAACTCGTAATGTGTTTGCTGGTATTAAATCAGCATATACACCTGAACAACTGGAAGGCAGGCTAACAGTGATGGTAGCCAATTTGGCTCCACGCAAAATGAAGTTTGGCATGTCCGAAGGTATGGTGCTCGCTGCCGGTCCTGGCGGGAGCGATTTATGGATTTTAGAGCCGCATGAGGGTGCTCAACCTGGCATGCGCATCAAATAGCCAGCAAAAAAACTACAAAAAGGTCCTTAAGGGGCCTTTTTTGTTATCTGTACCAAAGTCGCTGTTTTGTTTGACTAAATCAACGCACCTGCTAATGTGTAATTATGGTGCAGGCGCACCAAAGTGAAACATTAGTACCAAAAGCTAACAACCATGGCCAAACAGCAATAAGGGGTAACCCTTACGTAGTTTATCCATTGAAAACTATGTTTATTTTTGGAAACTTAGTTAGCAGAAACGCTCGGTAACTTAGTCCGCTGATTTACACGACGTTTAATAAAAAATATAACAATAACAAAAAGTAGGTATGACCCTTGCATTGTTCCATCCCGAAGGTTGCTACTAAAAGCAACAACTTAAAATCCAGAAGAAAAATATCCCTGATCCCAGGAGGATTTATCCAATGTTGAAAAAAACCATAATCACTACTGCAATTATCTCTGCCGGTTTCGCAGGCACCGCAATGGCTGACGGCACATTCGATGCTGTTAAAGAACGTGGTGTTGTGCAGTGTGGTGTAAGCACAGGTTTACCTGGTTTCTCGGTAGCCGATGATAAAGGTGTTTGGACAGGACTGGATGTCGATGTCTGTCGCGCCGTTGCTGCTGCAACTCTAGGTGACGCATCAAAAGTTAAATACATTCCACTAACCGCTAAAGAGCGTTTCACCGCCTTGCAATCAGGTGAGATCGATATCCTATCTCGTAACACTACATGGACTCAGACGCGCGATACCACATTGGGTCTTAACTTTGCTGGCGTAAACTACTACGACGGCCAAGGCTTCATGGTTTCTAAAAACCTGGGGGTAAGCAGCGCTAAAGAGCTAGACGGTGCAGCCGTGTGTATCCAAGCGGGTACAACAACTGAGCTTAACCTAGCTGATTATTTCCGTATGCTTGGCATGAGCTACTCACCAGTTGTATTTGACACTTCAGACCAAACAGTTAAAGGTTTTGAATCCGGCCGTTGTGATGTCCTAACATCAGACCAATCTCAACTCTACGCTTTACGCATCAAGTTAGAAAACCCTTCAGATGCAATGGTACTGCCTGAAGTTATTTCTAAAGAGCCACTAGGCCCTGTTGTTCGTCAAGGCGACGATACTTGGTTCAACATTGTGAAGTGGTCTTACAATGCGATGGTAAACGCTGAAGAGCTAGGTCTTACTTCCACTAACATCGACAAGATGAAAACATCAGATAACCCTAACATTGGACGCTTTGTTGGTAACGACGGCCCTAAAGGTAGCGGCATGGACTTACCAGACGATTGGGCATACCAAATCGTTAAACAAGTGGGCAACTACGGTGAGTCTTTTGACCGCAACGTAGGTGAAGGTTCAGCGCTTAAAATCAGCCGTGGTCTAAACGCACTATGGTCTGAAGGTGGTCTTCAATTCGCTCCACCTATGCGTTAATCATTGTCAGACAGACATGGGCTTGAGGCTCATGTCTTTTTCTCAATGCGTTTCAGGCAGGGAGTTAACTCAACCCCCTGCTTCTTCTTGGAGAGTTAAATGTCGGCATCTGATCGATTAACCTCAGAGACTACCGCAGCATCTGGTCATTTTTGGAATGACCCTGGCAAACGAGCAATTATCTTTCAGTTGCTACTGATCGCCGGACTTGCGGGTATTCTCTACACTATTATCAATAATACTTTAACCAATTTAGACCAACGGGGTATAACGACTGGCTTTGCTTTCTTAAACAACCAGGCTGGCTTCGGTATTTTACAAACACTAATTCCGTATACAGAAGCAGATACATATGGCCGCACTTTTATAGTTGGCTTACTCAATACAATATTGGTGTCAGTTTTAGGTATTATCGCCGCTACCATCCTTGGCTTTTTTATCGGCGTTGGCCGCTTGTCCAACAACTGGCTTATCAACAAAATTTGTAGCGTCTACGTAGAAATTTTCCGTAATATCCCGTTATTACTGCAAATTTTCTTCTGGTATTTTGCTGTTCTTCGTACACTACCCAGCCCTCGTCAGAGCTACGAATTTATGGGCGGTTTCCTTAACGTACGAGGCCTGTATCTACCGAAACTAGTAGGCTCAGATGGCTCAGGTATAGTATGGCTATCACTTGCATTTGGTATTATCGCTACATTAGTTATCCGCTCATGGGCTACTAAACGCCGTGAAGAGACCGGACAAGGCTTCCCCGTTTGGCAAACAGCTGTCGGCTTAATCCTTGTTTTACCCACACTCACCTTCTTTGCAATGGGCCAGCCTTTTACGGTTGACTACCCTGCTCTGAAAGGTTTTAACTTCCGTGGCGGTATGACGCTAATACCAGAGCTAATAGCACTTTGGTTTGCTCTCACTATTTATACTGCTTCATTTATTGCGGAAATCGTTCGTGGTGGTATTTTGTCTGTACCCAATGGTCAATTAGAAGCCGCCAGCGCGTTGGGTTTACCCCGCGGCAGAACATTACGATTCATCATTTTGCCACAGGCCCTACGAGTCATTATCCCTCCATTAACTAGCCAGTACTTGAATTTAACTAAAAACTCATCACTGGCTACGGCTATCGGTTATCCAGATCTTGTTTCTGTTTTTGCAGGCACAACTCTCAACCAAACAGGCCAAGCTATTGAAGTCATCTTCATGACTATGGCGGTTTACTTATTACTGAGTATTCTCACCTCAATATTCATGAACTGGTACAACACGCGCAAAGCGCTGGTTGAGCGATAGGAGGCTGACGATATGAAATACGAATTACAAGAAGCTCAACCTGCTCCTAATACATCTACTGGTTTAGTTGGCTGGCTTAAAACTAACCTGTTTAACAGCCCAATAAATAGCATAGCGACCATCGTTTTAAGCTATTTTATTATTAGCTTTCTAATACCAACGATTGATTGGGCATTTATTAAAGCAGATTGGATAGGCACAAGTCGCGAAGCCTGCACGAGCGGCGGCGCATGTTGGGTATTTATTACCAACCGTTTAGATCAATTCATGTATGGTTTCTACCCAGAAGAGCACTACTGGCGCATCAACCTTACTTTTATCATTTTTGCAGCCTGCATTGCTTGGCTACTTATTGATAAAACGCCTTACAAAGGTTTAGTGGCTATATTTACTCTTTTCATTTTCCCTGTGATTGCTTTCTTTCTTCTATATGGTGGAGCTTTTGGCCTAGAAGTCGTTGAAACACACAAATGGGGAGGGTTAAGCCTTACATTGATACTCGCAATAATAGGTATCGTTGCCGCACTTCCTTTCGGCGTAATACTTGCGCTGGGACGTCGCTCTGAAATGCCTATCGTTAAATCATTTTGTGTTGTGTTTATCGAATTCTGGCGAGGAGTACCGCTTATTACCGTGCTATTTATGGCGTCGGTAATGCTACCTCTGTTTGTTCCTGAAGATATCAGCTTCGACAAACTACTACGCGCTTTGATTGGTATTGTATTGTTCCAATCTGCTTACATGGCCGAAGTAGTACGTGGTGGTTTACAAGCTATCCCTAAAGGGCAGTATGAAGCGGCGGATGCGCTGGGTTTAGGCTATTGGAAAAAGATGATTTTTATCATCCTCCCACAAGCTTTAAAGCTCATGATTCCGGGCATCGTAAATACTTTTATTGCCTTATTCAAAGACACCAGTCTTGTTTTGATCATCGGTTTGTTCGATCTCCTCGCCATTGTGCAAGCAGCATTGAATGATCCAGATTGGTTAGGTTACTCGACTGAAGGTTATATTTTTGTAGCGCTGGTTTTCTGGGTGTTCTGTTTCAGTATGTCTCGTTATAGCCAGAACCTAGAGAAACGCCTACAAACAGGCCACAACACACGCTGATCGTGGTGGAGAGAAATATGAGTACTCAAGCAAAAGACGCTGAAAAATTAATGATCCAACTGCGTGATGTCAACAAATGGTATGGCGACTTCCACGTACTAAAAAATATCAATTTAAATGTGAAACGCGGCGAACGTATCGTTATTTGTGGGCCATCCGGCTCAGGAAAATCAACGATGATTCGTAGTATTAACCGTCTAGAAGAACATCAAAAAGGCGATATAATCGTCAATGATGTCACCTTAACTAACGACTTAAAAAACATCGAAACCATTCGTAAAGATGTTGGCATGGTGTTTCAGCACTTCAACCTTTTCCCTCACCTAACCGTATTGGAAAATTGTTGTTTAGCACCGATCTGGGTTAAAAAAGTGCCGCGTGCTGAAGCAGAAGCAACAGCGATGCAGTTCCTCGAGCGTGTTAAGATCCCTGAACAAGCTAAAAAATACCCTGGCCAATTATCAGGTGGGCAACAACAGCGGGTCGCTATCGCACGTTCATTATGTATGAACCCTGATGTAATGCTATTTGATGAGCCAACATCGGCACTCGACCCCGAGATGATTAAAGAAGTACTCGACGTTATGGTTGAGTTAGCTGAAGAAGGCATGACGATGCTGTGCGTTACCCATGAGATGGGGTTTGCTAAAACAGTAGCCGACCGAGTTATCTTTATGGATGCTGGTCAAATCATCGAAGAAAACGAGCCTCATGAGTTCTTCAACAACCCACAGCACGAGCGTACTCAATTGTTCTTGAGCCAAATTTTGGAACATTAATCTCGCTCAATCGCTATTCAAAAAGCGGCCATTAGGTCGCTTTTTTTATGTTAGCGCTTTGCCTTCAGATGACTCATGCTTGTAAGCATGGTAAAACACCCCACACATTTCACCTGTAAACTATTGAAGTAATGGGACATAACACAATGACTGTATCGGATTTCATAGCTAAATTAAGCACCCCTTCAAGTGTCGACTTCGAAGACACGATGGCCATCATCAATGAGCATTACAATTATCAACCTACCGCTTTTAGTAATGGTACAGGTGATAGCAAAGTAACTAACGACGCCGGTCAAAATGAAGGCTCTTGTAAAATCTTTGCCTTTGCACAGTTAAATGAGCTATCCCAAGAAGCGACTCTTTTGTGTTTTGGTCGCTTTTATCAGGACGTGCTCAATACGCCGCAAGGCACAGATCACAGTAATATTCGAAATTTCATCAAGGACGGCTGGGCAGGTATTAAATTTGAAGGGACTGCTTTATCGGCTAAATAACCCCGCCGGTTAAAGCAAGCGCGAGGTATAACTATACTCGCGCTTTACCCTGTTAACGAATACAGTCCGCCATAAAAATCGGCTCAAAGCCATAGAGACTAAATTACGCTAACGGTTATCAAATACGACTTCAAACTCATGTTGACCAACACGCTCGTTCATCAACTTTGCACGTAATTCTGGCATACGCGCTTGAGCAATATCTTTTGCTAACAGCTTAAGATCAGAACTGATATGCGCTCTGTAAAACGATTGTAATGAGGCAAGATTTCTCCAAGCTGGCGGCATGTGGTCTATCCGATTAACCATGCCTCCAACTGCATCATCTACCATATATTTGATGATACCGATCCCACTCAAGATAAGACGAGACAAACACATAGGGCAGGGTTCTAGAGAAACAACTAATTTCAGTTCATCTGGCTCATATTTTGAGCGATAAGACGCTTCATATAGGTCCATCAATTTCATTTCGGCATGGCCAGAGGAGCAAAACCCATCAGAAAAAACGGCATTTTGAGAAAAAATCAACGGGGCTCCATCAGGGTCCAACAAAATAGCACCTACCCCATAATCACCATTTTTTAGCGCCGAAAAAGCCAACTGGCAGCATTGAAGCCCTACAGCATCATCTCTGAACTCAGGGTCAGGTTTATAAGCAGAAAGGCGCTCTTCGATGTGTGAAAAATCCATATTACTTCCTTGTTTTGCCTATGCCAGGCTTACCAGAGCGACAGCTGTTGCTGTAAATCCGTGCTCTGCTTAGTTAACCGGTACCCAATGCCCAATAAACGCACAGGTTTTTGTGAACGATGCCAAGCCTGAACTAATAAAGGCGAAAATAAGGCCTCGTCTTCATAGGTGACTTGTTGTTCGATGGTGGTTTGCGTGAAGTCATGAAACTTTACCTTAACAAAACACCCTGCCACGGCGGCCTCAGAGCGATATTTGCTGTAGCGCTGCTGTAGTTCACCACATAATAGGGGTATTTTGGCACAACATTCGTCCAAGGTCATCAAATCCTCAGCAAAGGTGTGCTCAACGCTAATGGATTTTCGCTCTCGCTCATTTGTTACCGGCCTATGGTCAATGCCTCGGCTTAAATGATACAGACGCTCACCGAATTGCCCAAAGTGCTCTCTTAGCTCATGAAGTGGTATTCCTTTTACATCATCACAAGTAAATATAGACATAGCGTGTAAGCGCTCAGCTGTTTTCTTTCCCACGCCATGCAATTTATTGACCGGTAAAGTAGCTAAAAACGCCTCCACATCATTAGGGGCTATTACACATAGACCATTAGGCTTATTCCAATCACTGGCTATTTTTGCCAGAAACTTATTGGGAGCGACTCCGGCTGAAATTGTGATGCCTGTTTTTTCAGCGACTTGGGCCCGCAACCATTGCGCAATTCGAGTCCCGCTACCCGAGAACAAATTACAAGCTGATACATCTAAATAAGCTTCATCCAACGACAAAGGCTCTATAAAATCAGTCACTTCTTGATAAATAGACATAATTTGGGCTGATACTTCCCGGTACTTAGCCATATGCCCGGGGATCACTTTTAGATCAGGACACAATCGCAAAGCCGTCTTTGTTGGCATTGCAGAGCGCACACCAAACCCTCGAGCGATATAGTTACACGTTGCTATAACGCCACGGCGATCGGAATGCCCCCCTACCGCTAAAGGGATATCCCGGTAATCTGGATTATCGCGCATCTCAACCGCTGCAAAAAAACAGTCACAATCGCAATGAATTATCTTTCTCATCAAGCCCACCAACCACTGGATATAAAAACAGTACCATTAAGTTAATGGTTTCTCAATCGCCGACTAGGCGTCACCTAACTGTCATCTTTATGTCAGCACATCGTCATATACTTGCCATAATCTTCTCGACCATGTTGTTAAGCTACAGGGTCCTCCGATGATCAATGTTGAACAGGTGCTCACATCTAAGTTTCCTTCTTTTACGAATAAACCGGCGCCTTTACGTAACTCCACGCTTTTTTGCTTACGCAAATTGATTCATGAAGACGAAATCAATCGTTTTCTACGCGAACACGAGGAAAAAACAGGGTTTGAGTTTGTTGATTGCGTTCTTGATTACTTTAACTTTGGTTACACGCTCAGCAATAAGGATCGACTCAACATCCCATCAACCGGACGCGTTGTCATCGTTGCAAACCACCCTCTTGGAGCCTTAGATGGCTTAGCTTTATTAAAAATGGTGGGAGAAGTCAGGCGTGATGTACGTATTGTTGCTAACGATGTATTAAGCCATTTTGATCAGCTCAACTCATTGTTTTTACCAGTCGACAACCTCGGTAAAAGCACTATGAAGCGCGACATTGCCCGTATAGTCAACTCACTACGAAACGAAGAAGCTATCATAGTCTTCCCCGCTGGCGAAGTATCGCGAGCAGGAGTGACAGGCATTAAAGACGGCAAATGGAATAGTGGCTTTTTACGCTTTGCTAAAAAAGCCAACGCACCCATTCTGCCTGTTTACGTGGGTGGCAAAAACTCTCCCTTGTTTTATGGTATTTCCTATCTAAACAAATCAATGTCAGCACTACTGCTGGCTCATGAAATGTTTAACAAACAATCGGTAACTCTACCTATCAGAATCGGCGAGCCTATTCCGAGCAGCCAAATAGACAGCATTCCTCTTTCATTTAACGAGAAAGCCAAGTTACTGCGCAAGCATTTATACCGAATCGCAAAGCGCAAAAGTCCACTATTCGTTACAGAAAAAACGATCGCACATCCGCAAGACAGGCAAGCGTTAAAACAAGAGCTAAAATCCGCCGAGCTCTTAGGCGAAACATCCGATGGGAAAAAGATCTTTCTTTTTGACCATCAACCCGATTCAGCTGTCATGCAAGAAATAGGGCGTTTACGTGAAGTCTCATTTCGCTGCGTTGGTGAAGGTACCGGACGTAATAAGGACCTTGATAAATATGATCACTATTATCGCCACCTTATCTTATGGGATGAAGATGACTTAGAAATAGCAGGGGCTTACCGTCTAGCCGAAGCTCACAAGCTTGTCTTTGATAAAAGCAGCCCACTCTATAGCGCTAGCCTATTTCAATACTCTGATGCCATGCTCCCCTATTACGAGCAAGGGATAGAATTAGGAAGAAGCTTTGTTCAGCCTAAGTATTGGGGGAAACGTAGCCTAGAGTACTTATGGTACGGTATCGGCGCTTATCTCAAGAAAAACCCCGATGTTCGATACATGTTCGGCCCTGTTAGCCTTAGCAATAGTTACCCTAAGTCGGCTAAAGATTTACTAGTCTGGTTTTATCAACATTATTTTGATGATACCGAGCTACTGGCTAAAGCTAATTCCCCCTACCGAATCAGCGCAGAGGTAGCCGATAATATCTTCACATTGTTTGATGGTAATGATTATAAAGCTGACTTCAAACGCTTACGTGAGCAACTTGATTATTTGGGTGCTTCCGTCCCCACATTGTTTAAGCAGTATAGCGAACTGTGTGAAACCGGCGGCGTGCGTTTTTTAGACTTTGGTGTAGACGCCAGCTTTAATTACTGTGTCGATGGGTTAGTCTTGGTAGATATGCACTATTTAAAACCCAAAAAACGAGCTAAGTACATGCAAGAGAGCCGCACACCAAAAACCAGCAGTCTTGAGTTATTACAAGCATCCTCTGAGTAATCCAGCAGAGAGCACTTACAAGCCAATTACCATTTACCCAACCAGCGCCCTTGTGACAGACACACGGGCGCTTTCTTTCGACAGCTTAGCGCGTTACTCTTAATCTTCCCTATGATTTAGAAAACGACTATGACCCCATTTGTAATTGTTATTTTATGCGCTCTTCTGATTTACAGCCTGTTTTGGCTGAAGCGCCAACCGGCAGCACAACGACCAAGAGCCACGTTAAAACTACTGTTTATCATTGCGGTGGTTTTCATCGTTATATTAACGATAACGGGCCGACTTCATTGGTTTGGAGCCGCCTTATTAACGGCTCTTATTTTTGTTAAAAAATATAGCTTTCTTCTTTTACGTGTTTTTCCATTTTTACGCACTCTATTGCGAGGAAAAACAAAGAAAAAAGCTCAACAGCCCAATAATGGAAGCCTTTCTCGTCAAGAAGCGTTTGATATATTAGGTGTACCTGAAGGGGCAAGCCACGCAGAGATTATTGCTGCGCATAAGCGCTTAATGCAAAAACTTCACCCAGACCAAGGCGGAAGTAATTTTTTAGCCAGTCAGATAAACCAAGCACGAGATACACTGCTTAAGGAATAACGTTACTCAGATCGCTCCAGCGCTAATGAGGCATTACCAAAGATCTCACTATAACCATACGGCACAAGAGCCCCTATAGCGCTACGCTGCATAACAAGTATTGTTTGTTGAGCTAGCCCATTAACAGAGACGAAGTTCAACTCTAAACGGCCACTTTTATTCAACTGCCAATTACCTTCTAAAATACTCAAAGGTTGTCCATTGCGGTAATCAACCAATAGTTTTGCTTGATGACCCGCTAATAAATCCAACACAACAAATGATTCATCAGGAGCTAGGTCATTACTGTAACGCCCCGGAATCGACCTACTCATTAAGTCTCCCTCGCGCGCGCAGCCTTTGAGCACTTTACCATCGAGGTTAACTTCAGCTACCAAGGGATACCACGCCCCTACCGCATCACGACAAGTTTGGCGCCTAAACTGCATTTCGAGATCATGAGTGCGCCCTTTAATACCTGTAATACTCGACTGCCAAGTAAAAGGTAAGCTGGGAGATTCTGAAATAGGAAAGGTCATTGATCGCAATTCATGAATAATTTCGACTCGTATATGATCGCCAAAGACATCGGCAACCCACACTGGATTCACACCGCCTGCCCGGTACTCTACATTTCGTAAATCAGTATCGCAGGCTTTACTCCCACCACCAGCTAGGTTGACACCGTATAGATTCCACGCCAGATCGACCTGCTGATAGGCCCAAAGCTCCATATAAACTGGCAAACGACTTGTAGGGGATTGTTCATTGTATCGTCGCGATAATAAGCCAGATGTATCAACTAATTGTCGTTTAGTTTGGCTAAAACAGGGCGTGATTGTAAAACCATCATCATCTTTTATAACAGCGCCACGTATAAACTCGTAAGGCTTGTCACTATCCACACTTGGTTTAATAGGAGAACAAGCAGACAAAAAGAACAAAGGTAGTAATAAGTAAAACGGGCCGGATAAATTACGCTTCATTGTTGACGAAACCCAAGGTTTGTATCATAAATAAAATAAACTATAAGAATAATACAGGTAAAGCCATGTCAAGGCCCTCTGAATTTGATAGGCAAGAAGTACTCGATAAAGCCATGCATGTTTTCTGGAGCACAGGTTATTCTGCCACTTCAATTAACCGGCTTGTTGATGCGACTGTGCTTCAGCCTGGCTCGCTATACGGTGCCTTCAAAAGTAAGAAAGGACTGTTTTTAGAAGTCATTGATGTTTATGCGAATCGAAGCTTAGCACGAATCAGATCCTGCCTAACGACCTCTCCAAATGCAATCGATGGTATCGAACAGCTATTCCTTAAAATAGCCGAAGAAATGAAGCACGACAACACAGGCAAAGGCTGCCTTATGGTGAATACCTTACTAGAGCTTGCTAATCGTAATGACGAAATAGTCCAAAAAGTTATCGCCTACTTAAGCCTAATAGAAAGCCTTATCAAAGATGCGCTTTTACAAGCAAGACAAAACGGTGAAATAGACAAGCGTGCGAATTGCACCGGCCTTGCCAAGACGCTGGTCGCAAGTATCTGGGGGTTACGCGTAATGAGCGCGACTACCCCCTCGCCTGAGACCTATGACACAACCGTTCAAAACTTTATGAAGATGATTCCTAGAATTTAGCTTGTCTCTTTTTTGATACACCACAAGTCCTTGATTTGTAAGAACTAGACTCTAGCAACACCAAAGATGTATCCATATAGATACACTATTAAACACACACAACAGCTTCCTTCGAAAACAAAACACATAAACCACTGATTTATAATACATTCCCAAATAATGGAACGCTTTTTGATACACTCTTTTGTAGTATCGGAAGGAGAATAAATAATGCGCTTTATCACAGTAGCGTTGAGCACGGTTTTGGTTAGCAATATTTGTCTGCCAAACGCAATGATGGCGAATGCTTCTACACAAAAAGACCAAGATGGTACTCATAAAGTACAGGCTCAAAAAAAGCACTTACTGAAAAAATTAGACAGAAATAATGATCAGCGCCTTAGCTTTATCGAAGCCATGGAGGATCTAAATTTCGCAGAAAACTTTCTTGAACTCGACCTAAATAAGGATGGATATATAAGCAGCCAAGAACTCAACGCACCTCAATCAATGATAACCGGCCAACTGAAACACCTACTCGGTAGCACGGCGCTAATACAGCTCTGATTGAAGGCAGACCTACCTTTTCCTTGCGAGCCTCACGGCTCGCTTAACCTATGAGGAGAAACACTGCATAATTCATTTATTTCCTGAAAGAAGTCTAACAATGTCCTTTAATGCATTTTGGCAACCTCGGTCCCTCAAGCGATTAGTGATGATTGCGTTTATACTTATCATCACCCCCATTGGCTTTATGCTCTATAAAACCAGTGACGTTCTCGAAGCTCAACTGCAACTTAGCTACCTTCAAACCCAGAACGCTATTGAGATGAGCCAACAAGGTAGTCTCTTAGAACGCAGTGCAGAAGACATAGTGCGCTCGGCCAACCAATATCAAATTGTGCAATCAGATACATTAAGAGAAAGGCTTAATGAACAAATAAACGCGTTTCGGAATTTACTAGCAGTTCAAACTTTTTTAACTGAAAAAAACACGACGCTGGTTAAATTTACTCAAATTTTAAACAATATAGAAAACAACCCAGCCTCGGAGTTTATTAATGATTTACCATTAATGAGCCGCGAATTGGCTGAACTCAATGTAAAGGAGATGGGAGTTCGTTTCTCAGAACTTCAGGAAAACGCCAAACTAACTCGCAACGCACTGTGGATCCAAACTGGTCTGTTAATATTCGCCACCCTCATTTTGATGCTGCTACTATCGACAATTATTTCTAAACCAATAGCCGGACTCATCACTCGAATTAAAGCCATTGGACGTCGTGAACCTCTACCCAACACTCCCCTAAAAGGCCCTGCTGAAATCATGCAGCTTGATGAACAACTGCAATGGCTAGACACACACTTAACGGAGCTTGAAGCGGCCAAAGGTCAATTCATACAACACATATCTCACGAGCTAAAAACACCACTGACCACAATTAGAGAAGGTGCAGATTTACTTGAAGAGCAAGTCCCTGGTCCACTTAACAATAGACAAACACACGTAGTGTCTCTAATAAGAAACAGTAGCTTAAACCTTCAATCATTAATTGAGCAACTCTTAGACTATAACCAGCTCCAACAGTCTTACACTTTGAAAAAAGATCAAGTAAATATACAAAAGCTGGTGATGTCTTCACTCTCTTCTTTACAATTATTAATAGCCGAAAAAGATCTCACGGTTACCGTGCCCGAAAGCGCCCCCATAATTGAAGTTGATCGATCAATGTTGCAAAGAGTAGTAAACAATTTGATTTCAAATGCGGTATATTATACTGACAAGAATGGCCAGATCAGTATTGGAACCAAAACCATTAAAGACAATCTGATTATTGATGTGAGTAATTCAGGGCATCCTATCCCTGAAGATGACACGCAGCGTATTTTTGAGCCATTCTTTCAAAGCAGTAAACGTCGAACAGGGTCCATGAAAGGGACCGGTATCGGTTTAAGCATTGCAAAGGAAGCGGCAAGTGCGATGAGTGGAGATTTATCCCTCATCGAGAACTCAAAAGGATGTATTGTTTTCCGATTAAGGATTCCATTGGAACCTGTATGATGTTAATAAAATATAGTCTAGCTTTTACTAGCTTGGCACTGTTTACGGGATGCGCAACGCTTTCTGATCCCGCAAAAGAACCTGTCGAACAAGCTCAACAAGCCGGGTGCTTTGTTAAAGAAAACGATTTACATGTTTTCCTCGACGATGAACACACGTTTATCCTAGCTGATAAACAACAAAAAAAAGCTCTTATTGAAGCCTTTAAACATGATACTGCGCGCCAAGCAAACTTGCTAAGTAGTGAAATAAGTAATAAAACGGCACTAAGGTCAGCACTGGGATTATTTAAACAACTCCCCTTATTGCCAAGTAAAACATGCTATGCAGATAGGTATCTTTATCTGAGGTTCAGACAGACTCAGGCAAACTTACGACAGCTCGAATCCAAGGATGTAGTAAATGCAAGATATGCAGAGGCAAAAAAGACAATTGCCAAGCTGCAGGAACAAATCGACGCACTTACTGAGATTGAGCAAGCAATAACACGTCAACGTGAGGAACATTAAGGAATGACGCAACTCACACGCATTCTATTGGTAGATGATGATGATAGTATTCTATCGCTTCTCTCCATGCGGCTCGAAGCTTCTGGTTATAAGGTAATTACGGCCAGAAGTGGTGAAGAAGCTCTACGTACACTGCCAACAAACCCTGTTGACTTGATCATAACTGATCTTTTAATGGATGAAATGGACGGTATGACGCTGTTCAAACACGTTCAGCAAAAATGGCCAGCAGTCCCTGTTATTATTATTACAGCTCACGGCTCTATTCCAGAAGCGGTATCAGCTACTCAACAAGGTATTTTTGGCTTCTTAACCAAACCAATTGATAAAGTTCAATTACTGGACACGGTTAAAGCAGCATTAGTATCAGCTGAGCGACGTCGAGACACGCGCTGGCGTGATGGTATTATCACTAAAAGCCCATCTATGATTCAGTTGCTAGACCAAGCCCACCGTGTTGCCGAGTCTGATATTAGCGTACTCATCACAGGGCCTAGCGGCACGGGCAAAGAGCTGCTCGCTCGCGCCATACATATGGCTAGCCCCCGAGCAAACCAGCGCTTTGTGGCTTTAAATTGCGCGGCAGTACCTGAGCACTTACTAGAAAGCGAATTATTTGGCCACAGTAAAGGGGCATTCACGGGTGCCGTTTCTGAGCACGCGGGTCTAATTAAAGCGGCTGAGGGTGGTACGCTATTTCTCGATGAAATAGGCGACATGCCTATACAGTTACAGGTTAAGCTGCTTCGTGTTTTACAAGAACGTGTTATCCGCCCTGTTGGCGCAGTGAATGATATACCCGTGAATGTTCGGGTTATCTCAGCGACTCACCGTAACCTTGAACAAGCTATGCAGTCTAAAGAGTTCCGTGAGGATCTCTTCTATCGCTTAAATGTGGTTAATCTTGTTTTACCACCACTGCATGACAGACCAGAAGACATACCTGTATTAGCAAGACACTTTTTAGCGATTGCAGCTAAAAAGCATAACCGCAAAGTGCGGAATATTTCCCCTGGTGCTTTACATCTCTTGGCTCAAAAAGCCTGGCCGGGGAACGTTCGCCAACTGGAAAACGTTATTGAAAAAGTGGTTGCACTCGCTTCGAGTCCGGTTATTTCTGAAGGCTTGGTTAAAAATGCCACATCGAACCAGGAAGATGTTATTCCATCGTTTAACGATGCCAGAGCTGAATTTGAGAAGAAATATTTGATTCAAGTGTTACAAGTTACGGAAGGAAATGTAACGCACGCGGCTCGTATAGCTCAGCGTAATCGCACGGATTTTTACAAGCTACTCAACAAGCATGGCATTGAAGCGGCTGAATATAAAACGCGAAGAAAAACGGCGTTAACCAGCTCTGCAGTAAAACGAAAAGCCGGATAAATCTCGTAACGAATCAGCTTGAGCTAATCGCTTAGCGGACAAACTTTGTGTCCGCTAAGCGATCTAAAATGAGCATAAATGCTTACGTTTCAACTATCGACCTATATCGGCAAACTTAGCCGATGTCAGCGCGTGCAAATCTCTAGGAGATAGTTCTATCTCTAAACCTCTGCGGCCTGCGCTAACATAAATTGTTTCAAACAAATTTGATGAGCTATCAATAATGGTTGGCAGTCTCTTTTTTTGCCCGAGAGGACTGATCCCCCCCACAAGATACCCGCTAGACCTTTGAGCGGCAGCAGGGTCAGCCATTTCTACTTTTTTACACCCTAGCGCCGAAGCCATAGACTTTAAATGCAACTGCCCTGCGACAGGGACCACAGCAACGGCTAACTTTTTCTGATCGCCCTCCATGGCAACCAACAACGTTTTAAAAACCTGCTTTACATCCGCCCCCAACGCTGAGGCCGCCTCCTCGCCATAAGATTCGACTGCTGGGTTATGGTGGTACTCGTGTACTGTATAGTGGATACCGGCTTTTTTGGCGATATTGATAGCGGGGGTCATGCCTTTTCCTTTTACTGCTCTCGCAACGGCGTCAATAAACTTTCTAGTCCGTTAACTTTTATTTCGTATAAGGTACGAAGAAGGATTCCTAACTCACCGGAAGGGAAACCTTTTCTCTCAAACCAACACAAATAAGGCTCAGGAAGATCGACCAACACTCTACCGGCATATTTTCCAAAGGGCATCTTCATCGTCGCTAATTTTTTTAGAATAGCGGCATCGGGAGCAAGCCGTTCCATGTGATCAGTCACCTTTAGTAAACGTACTATTTAAATTGGCTCGTATTAAAACACAAGCTTAGCCAACCAAGCAGCCGCTTGTCGTAAGTTTTTAATAAGCATCTTTTGCCCTGTTAAGGATAACCGTTTTATAACCACTGCTTCTGTTTCTTGTTGCAACACTCTTAGGTCAAGCAACGCTTTATACAGTTTTACCGATTCGTCGTCATCAGTGCTTATCGTCAAGAAATGAGGGTTATTCTTAGAAAGCTGCTCTAGTAACCGATGCAAAACAAATGCGGTAGATTCATAAGAGCGAAAGTGCTCAGCAAAGCCTATAATCAACGCCTGCTCAAAATCTGCTTTACTGATATCCCACACGCCGTCTGCACCAGCGTCTGCCTTATCAGAGCTAATCATTTGATAAAGCTCTGGATCCATACTGGCTAACCAATCTTGGCGTTGAAAAGCCAACTGAGCATAAAAGTAAGACCGCCACCCTTCATAGTCGCTAAACACAGTCGGCGAAAGAGGCTCAGCAACCAATAGAGAAAAACTTCCTGTCACTGGATCTGCTTGCAGCCCAACTCTTATAGGCCGCAAATTATTCTGCTCCCAAAACCTTAATAGCTGGGGCGTGGCTGAAAACGCTGCTCCCAACAGATCTATCGAGCGCAAGCGCGCATACTCTTTAATGGACTGAATTAACTGGCTCGCATGTCCTGAACGACGTTTATTAACGCGTGTAGCGATGCGAATGATACGCAGCACTTTTAATGTGCCGGCCTCTTTAAAACCCACTTGCGACACTAATAATTGAGGGATTAAATGCCCCCGAGGCCTTCGGCGACCTTGCCAAATATCGGTTACCAACGAGGCTGGCAACGGACCTTCTTCTGCAACTAAACACGCGGCGACAACCTCGTCACCATGGTAAGTTATCCAGATGTGTAAATTAGGGCTATCAAGCAAAATCCTTAAATCGCCCGGTGTGGTGCGGTAGTGAGCTTCGGTAAGCAAGCGGAACAAGGAATCTAGTATAGGTGGATTCGCTACTAACCAATCTGCCGACACTTTGACACAAGCCTCAGTAGGATGATCATGACTCGGGCTAACAGAACACGCTAATTCAACGGCTCTATTAGTCTCCAAAGATAAGTCATTTTTTTGATCGGACTTACTGTCCATTAATAAAAGCCGATTAAAAAAAGGCTCTAATCCGTCAAAAGGAGACCAACGTATGGGCTGGCTTAACTGATAAAAATGTAAGGCCTGCCCTTGGCTCTCTTGAATACAAGCTAACTGAGAAACAAAGCGTAAAAGGAAGCCTTGCCCATTTCCTTCATAGCCTTGGGTCGTCGTAGAAAAAATGATGTGTGTAAAATACTGAGCTAAGTGTTGAAGCAAATGCACAGGCACCGCTGCCGCCTCATCAATCACCAATAGCGCTTCAGGCTCAATGCTGCCTTGATTACAACGTTTGACCAGGTCCGTTGGCAAGTGAAATTGAAAGCGCTTATTTTCCCGTGCTAACTCGGCGAACTGGTATACGCTGATCAAAGCTTTTTCATTTGGGGCGCTAATATAAACAGGAAGATTTTTTTGTTTACACCATTCATCTACAACCATGCCAATAGCGGCCGATTTACCACGACCTCGCGCGGCCGTAAGTACAACTGCACACGGCCCGTCCAGCAATGCTTGGGTAGCAGACTTAACAAATGTATCCTGCTCAGCACATTGCCCCGCCTTTGTACCAGATTCGCTTTCCTGGCTGGGTGTGTTTAAGAAGAGCGAAGGCTTGCTAAGTCCATGTACTTGGTCATGCCGAGTAACGACTGGGCTATCCATTAACGCTAGGGCAAAGCGCTCGAGAAAATGATTAGCCACATCCTTCTCAGTATACGGATAGACGGTTAAGCGTTGTTTTTCTGGATCCTCAAAGAACAATGAGCACGAGGGCGGCTCACTTAAAATAATTAATACACCGCCACCTGCAATCAAGCCACTTATTTGCCCCAAAGCATCGGGATTAACACCAGAGGCGCAATCATATATTACGCAGCTAAACTCCTGGCCTAGCAAGCGCTCAGCTCGTTGCTGGCTTACGATGACAACTGACGAATTAAACGTATCGGGCTCATCCGGACTAAGTGCCCCTACCAGACGGTCAGACACTACAGCCAAATACTTATTAGGAATTTGTCTAGCAATCAAAGCAGCCGATGCTAACGTCCACTGAGCCTCGCCAGTGAGCCATAAGCAAGCACGAACATTCCCACGAAGGGCATGCTCGCGTAGTCTTGTATAGGTTGTGAGTATGCTCGTTGTCACCTTAAGACAATCGTCAGATATCATCATGTAAAACAGAAGGATCGATTGGTTGCTCTATTAAGGACATTATCGCTTCTTTGTTTTGACGGCGATTGCTCTCAATGAGCCGCTGGAGCTTGGCGAGGACATGCTGGTCATTCAGTTCGGCGCTTGGTTGGAAAGTGCAAACAGATACTTTGGTACTCACCGTAATATTGGCCCGACTTAATTCACCATGACAACGTTCGCAAAACGCTAAGACGCGCTCGTTTGTAGATGGCAATAATAAAATAAATGTTGTGTCGTCCAAGCGGTATACGATATCGCCGGGCCTATGCAGCAATTGCTTAAGCACCATAGATACCAGCTTTACATCACGCTCAGGCGGCTCGCTCTCGGTCAGAGTAACCCCAATGATCGATAACGGCGAATACTCACGGATGGCACGCCTACACTCGGTTTGTAATTGGAGCGTTAGTGCATCTTTCCCCGCCAAACGGGTAACAGGATCTTTAGATAGATCGGCTTCCAGAAGGCTAAACCGTTCTTTAAGATAATGTTTTACTTTATTGTGGACATGCCAAATAAGAAGAATGGAAACAAGCCCTAGCAGCACTGTCAGTCCAGAGGTTACTGGCCGATCAAAAGGCTCGAAAATGCTCAGCACTACGATGCTAGCAACTAAAAAACTCAGCGAAACCGTCCAACACCAGCAACATATCCTTTTTATATGAGGTGAGTACAACAGAACCTCCACAAACCATACAATCTTTTAGTCAGTATACGCAGAGAATTACGAAATTACATGACTCTCAGTATGTATTTAACTAACCTACTGCCCCCAGCGAGCATGAGATTGGTTTAAATAGGCCAGCTCTTCTTCCGTGGACTCTCGCTCTAGCGCTTGATTTCGATGCGGGAAACGTCCAAATCGCTTAATAACATCGCGATGTTGAACTGCAAAATCTAGAACGTTTTCAAACATTCCACGTCTACCAACAGGGATTTGTGCTGTCAACTCCGCCATACAAGAAACGCTCAAGTCTTGAGCGGGTAATGATTCGGCATGTTCTAGCGGCATGTAAAGAAATAAACGTTCGGTAAACTCAAGCGCTTGGTCGTAGCCCAATTGAATTGACTCCTGGGTGATCGCCAAAGCCTGAACATCACCACTAAATGCAGCACCTGAACCTCGATAAATATTACGTGTGAACTGATCCAGCAATAATATTAACGCCAGACGGCCACGCGGCGTCTCTTTCCAAGAATCCAAAGTTCCTTGCAGCGCCTGACGAACATGATTAGCAAAAAGCTCCGTTATCTGCTGATCGATTTCCTGCGAGCCGCCCCACCATAATGTACTCTTATCGGCAACGGGAAAGCCTTCTTTCAAATCACCAAACCAGAACTGCAGTACTTCATCAATTTGCTCTCGCATATTGAGAACCCTATCTTAATCTTATTTATCGACGTCTTGAATGCTTTTCAAGGTTGGCCTGGCGGGCGCTTTCGCTTTTCTTAAGCAAGATATAAACGGCTCCGGTGCCCCCATGCTGAGGCATGCAGGAGTGAAAACAAAGCACATAATCCAATTGCGGCAACCAATTACATAAATAGCTTTTTAACTTATTGCCTATAGTACTCGCATGCTTACCTTTACCGTGATTAATAAGCACAGTTCGTATCCCCAGCCGCATTGATTCGTTAAGAAAGGACACTAGCTCTTCTTTAGCCTGTGCGGGAGTTTTGTTCATTAGATCAAGCCTAGCGTCAAGCTGATACTTACCTAATCGTAAATTACGGTAAACCCCTTGTTGCACCCCTTCGCGACACCACTCGATAGGGTCTAAAGGATGCAGCCAATCAATTGGGTCTGTAGTTAACCCTTGATCACTCCCTTGCGTTGCCGACTTGCGGCGTAGATCAAATAAGTCCGCATCTGTTTTGGCTTTAGCCAATTGATGTCTAATTTTAGGTTTTAACGGCGTTACACCTTCATGTTGCATCGCCTCAAAAAAAGCACTCTGATCTTGCCCCATCAGTAATCACCTCTTCAACCTGACAAATAAGACAGTGCCAAAAAAAGAGCCTTTTAATAGCACTATTTACCTTCACTATTCCCCATTCTAACGCTTTATTCAACCAGCAAAGTCCATTAGAGTCTTATCAATAGATCAAAAATCCTAATAAAGGGGAGCAAGCATGTTGCGATGGTTAGCCATTTTCCTAGTGGTCATTATTATTGCTCTGGCCTACTTTCGTGTAGACGTGCTAAATGTACCTTTCATTCAACAAGCCATCCTTTCTTTGGACGACAGCCTGTTAAACCCTAATGAAGATGCACCAAATACCGTTGAACCAGTAACGCCAGACAAAGATCAATTCAACAAGTATCAAACCGGTGCGGAAGTGCCGTCCACTTTAGAGCAGGCCCAAGCACAAAAAGCCCGTGAATATTTAGACACTTTAGTACTCCCCGCCACACAACCAATCGACGCCCTCAATGCAAAGCATTTTGTGACCGCTGACCAGCTCATTAATTTACCTAATATTGATCAGCAAAAAGCTCTGCTAATCCCTGTCACCCCTATTACACATGATATGGCATCAAGTGTAGAAACAACTCAGACAACTGAGCCGGAAATTAATAACCTGACCATTACACATGACGCAGCCGCACAAACATTTGCTGTCACTCCCGTTCGCTTTCAGCCCAATGTTGCTGACAATGATTTAACCACACATAACCAAAACATTCGTAAACTCACCGCTCCCATCGCGGTAGGCCAAACAATCCAACTACGCGAGTTACTCGACAACACTGACAGCAACATCAAACGAATTTTTTACATACACGCAGTAAGCCCTGAGGACGAGCAGGGCCTTTGGGGAATTATGCAAGGAGGCTTAACAGAAACGTTTGCTAAAGGCTTTAAACTACCGCAGATTGAGCAAGAAATAAGTGCCACTATCCCACAAGAAGCCGACGAGGTTCTGAGTACCAAACACAGCTCATACCTTGGAAAGCTGTTACATGAAAAAGTAAACACCACTTATATCTACAACTATGAACAAGGCTTGGTTGGCCAGAACCCAAATCTCATTAAGCCGGGGCAGCAACTCATTATTGTTACTTTTACCGAAGACGAGCTTCTCGAAATCTATCACCAATTTAGCCACCGTTAGCTGATAATAAGGACCTCCACATGATCGACTTATACACTTGGGGCAGGCTCATCAGTTCAACCGGTTTGCAACTCAAAACGTGCCTTGCGACTAATCATTATTATCAACAGCACCTAAGACAAACTCGCAACCCGCACTTTCAATAATCAATTGCTCTTGGCCATCAACCAGCCGGGTACTTGCCCGCTCTATTAACTCATAAAACACAGGACGGCTGATCAGCGCCTCCATCCCATAACGCACAAGCACTAATGGTGAGGGCTCTAAAGTGATAGGATCCAGCCTTAAACGTATGGGATGTGCTTGATCTAATGTGACTAGATCACCCGTTAGCGTCGTAAACTGAATCGCACTATTTCCTTCAGAATCAATCACATCGGACATTTGCGTTACGTGAAACGGGGTATCCTCTACTTGTATACCCATTTTTTCTACAGGCGTTTTTAAATAATATCGCCCATCCTCGAGCCAGAGAACACGGGCAAATAAGTTAACCATAGCAGGCCGGGTAATAGGGCTTTGTTGATACAACCACTCGCCATTACGTTTAATAAGCAAATCTATTTCGCCGCAAAAATCGGGGTTCCACTGGTCAACAGGTGCTCCATGAGGAGAACTGGCTGGGGCCGTAAGCTGCTCTTTAATCACGTCTAGGTTTACGCTTTTTTTGTTATTCATTACCTGCCTACTTCGATACTATGACGTAACATCATGCTGCTTTATTAAGGAAACTCAACATAACTCCTAAAGATTTCATATCAAACTTCAATCACATGAATAGACTTCACTGTTAGAATAGCAACCCATTACCCCACATTGATCAAGAAGTTAGATTATGAGCTCGTTACTAAAAACACGTTTTGCTGACCACAACCGCGGTGTCTACTTCGTAGGTACCACCCCTCCTCGGAGCAATACGTCAGTTGAGCGCGTAGATGAAATTGCTGATAAGTTACTAGAACGGCTCTCGGCGTTAGATATTGATGGCTTAATTGTATACGACATTCAAGATGAGAGTAGTCGGATTGAAAAGCCGCGCCCATTTCCTTATATGGAAACACATGATCCTCGCGAATACTCAAAACTTATTCGCGAAAAATCAGGCCACCCAGTAATTACCTACAAAAGCGTTTCTCAACGGGACAAGGCCGATTTTAATCAATGGTTGAACGAAGCTTGGGATCAGTACGGTATTCGTGACATTGTTATGGTTGGCTCGCCCTCTTCCACTGGCCAGGTGAAACTTTCACTGAACGATGCATACAGCGCGTTAAAAGAAAGCCCACTCGACTTTAACCTTGGGGGCGTAACAATAGCTGAACGTCATGCAAACAAAGGCGACGAACACCACCGCCTCATGACCAAGAGTGAGCAAGGTTGCGATTTTTTTGTCACTCAAGCGGTGTATAACGCTCAAGCCACTATCGACCTCCTTTCACGATATGCCGTTGAATGCCGTGACAAGCAGATTGAGCCTAAGCGAATTGTATTAACGTTTACGCCTTGCGGTAGTTTAAAAACACTTGAGTTTATGGAATGGCTGGGTATTTCAGTACCAGAAGCGACCAAAATACGGATCATGAATGCTCATAGTCCTTTATCGGAATCTATCAAAATATGCCGCAACAGCTTAGAGCAAATTGTTGAAGCTTGCTTACCATTGGGTGTTCCATTAGGCCTAAATATCGAAAGCTTAACCAACCGCAAAGACGAGATTGATGCGTCTATTCGATTATTCAAACTTTTGAAAGCAACACTCGATCTTAAATTAGCTGAGCGTGAGGCCGCTGCCAGTTTTTAGATCTAGCTAGAGCCGTTTTTTGATATTTGCTACTTTTTAGCAGAGGTATCGTTTAACTCTGATACCTCTGTTATTGATTTCTTAAGTTGGTGGTATTTTTTGGGGTTCCAAATAATAACTTGCCGAGCCTTGTCCAATTCGTATTCAACATTCATTAAAAAGTCCATGCCCAATAACCCATCAAACCTACCGCCTACATTCTTATTCTGCATCACATAAGCGTTTAAATTACGCGCTTTGTACGGGCCAATTTTAATACTGTCAAACGCTATGGTGCTTAACTTAATAATGCCACCACCCGCCACACGGGCATAACCTGCTTCCTGCTTTTTCGGTTCTAACTTCTCTAGGGCATCATGATGAAAAACCGTACCACTAGCCCCTGTATCCATCAGCATTGTCACTTGAGCAGAGTAGCCATGATATGTCACAGTCACCGGAACCAGCACTTGGTTATTAGCAATCTTAACCGGGGTTTCCATTCGCTCTAGCGCCTTTAACATTCGACGCTCGTCTCTGTTTTTCTTTAGTAATGAGCCCGCAGAACGATTTTTATCAGAAAACTGCGACACATTACTCACCGCATCCGTAGGTACCTGCTCGACTATTTGATCACGATAAGCTTGAGGGACTTGACTCAAACTGCCCACATAAACTTTTTTACCATTTGCATCAGTATATTTATAAATACCCGCTTGGCTTTTCCCTAGCATCATCAAAATAACCACGGCTACAATGCAGACAAACATAGCAACCCAGCGTAATTGACGACATTGCTTACAGTCCCTTTTACTCAATCTACTAGCCTCCTGCCAGTTTTACAGTAAATCCCTGTGTTTCTAACAGCCCTTTAATTTTCTCCCGATGATCACCTTGGATTTCTATAACGCCATCCTTGAGTGACCCGCCGGTACCACATTGCTGTTTTAGCTGCTTCGTTAATTTTTTTAACTGAGCCTCTGCCACGGGCACCCCAGTAATAGTGGTAACCCCTTTCCCTTTTCGGCCCGACGTTTCTCGGCGGATACGTACAATTCCATCTAAACTGGCCAGGCGCTGGTCATCAGCCAAATCTTGGCACTGGCATTCGCTATTTGGTTGACGACAATCTGAACAGGTATCTCCGCCCTCAGTTGAGTAAACCAGACGACTTAATTGATCTTGTAACGATGGCATAAAAATTCACACTACTTTTAGTCGGTTATTAATCTTACGAAGATGAGGATAAGCCACCAATCTGACGACCAAGATAGGCGGCGTAGTTATCCGTCATACCACTTATAAAATCCAAAGCACGCATATAGGCATGATACAACGACCAATCGGGTTCGGGGGCATGAATGCCCATCAAACTTATGATTTTTTCACTTCGGTAACTTAAATTATCGGTCCCACCTTGTTGGTACTGCTCAAAAACAGCATGACAAAATGCATCCAACAAAACGCCCAATGAACTGTATGCCCCCACCTCAAGCTCCGTTTTACGCGTGTCTGGAAATACACGTGTCTTCGCTAGATGCTTAGCCGCTTGCAGGCCATCTTTAACATGCACAGCGCCATCAGCGAGTAACTCCCCTTGATACTTACCTTCCATGATCTCATCGTAATGCTTAACAAACGCCTGCAAAGCAGAATCGAGCATGCTTTCCATTGCTTTGCCCCGCAACGCCGAGACCTTACGACGCGCCGATGCCGCGCTATTGAAAATTTCATCATCAAAAGACTGGTCACCACATAGCTGCAGCAGGATTGGCTTAACCGTTTCAAAACTCAGAATATTAAGTTCTATGGCATCTTCCAAATCGAGAACGGCATAACAAATATCATCTGCCGCCTCCATTAAATAAGCGAGCGGATGCCTAGACCACCAATGCTCACCCAAGGGTACTAAGCCCAATGCATCGCCCAACTTATCCAACATCGGGATCTCTGTTAGATAGGCGCTAAATTTCCCTTTTTTAGTCGCCCGCTCCGCAGTCCATGGGTATTTTAACAATGTACCTAACGTGGGGTACGTCAGGCGCAGCCCTCCGTCATAAAGATGGTTTTCGATACAGGTAACTACCCTAAAACCTTGAGCATTACCTTCAAACGTTTCTAAATCTAGGCGCTCAAAAGCTGACAGCGGCTTTAAAAAATCTGCTTGCCCAGCTCGTTTAAACCAATCACGAATCGCATATTCACCCGCATGACCAAAGGGAGGATTCCCAATATCATGAGCCAGGCATGCAGATTGGACGATCATACCGATATCATCAGGCGTAGCCCACTCAGGTAATTGATCACTTAGCCATTCGCCAACACGAATTCCTAAACTGCGACCAACACTGCCAACTTCTATCGAATGGGTAAGGCGTGTATGTATATGATCATTCAATGCTAGTGGGTGGACTTGTGTTTTACGACCGAGCCGTCTAAACGCACTGGAAAAAACAATTCGATCATGGTCTTTATGGAAATGACTGCGCCCCGCTTCTGAATACTCTTGGTGCTCATGCCCATAGCGCTGTGTGGTCAAAAGTTTAGCCCACTGCATTCTCATAAAAAAATCCTTAATTCAGACGACAAGTCAGCCTGAAAGAGTCGCATAAAAAAGCCGGCGCATGCAACTACAAGCGCCGGCTTTACTTAGATTAATCCACCAACAGGCCTTACACTTTAAAGTGCCCTACCAATGATTGAAGTCGTTTCTCTAAACGGCTCATTTCATTGGTTGTGGCTTCGAGATTATCCGCATTTTTCGCTGAGTGCTCCGCAATATCCGCTATCTGTTGAACACTACTACTGATTTCGTCGGCTACAGCTGTTTGCTCCTCAGCTGCACTGGCTATTTGCATATTCATGTTGTTAATCGTGCTTACTGACGCGGTAATGACCCCTAGTGATTCACTTGCTTTAGCAGCGCGCTCCACCGTCGTCTCCCCTTGGCTGCGGCTTGTTTCCATCACACTGACTGCTTCACGAGCGCCTGTTAATAAACGCTCGATCATCATTTGGATTTCCTGCGTACTTTCTTGTGTGCGGTTTGCTAAAGTACGCACTTCATCCGCAACAACTGAAAAACCTCGCCCATATTCGCCTGCTCGCGCAGCTTCAATAGCAGCGTTTAATGCTAACAGGTTTGTCTGGTCGGCTATTTCTTTAATAACGTTAACGACAGAGCCTATTTTGTCGGCATCATCATCCAAACGTGAGATAACTTCTGAAGATCGATTTACATCTTGGTACAACTGCTGCAATGCACTAATGGTCGCTTCAACTTCTTTTTGACCGTCGCTTGTCGCATGATCAGCCTGATCTGCTGCAGACGCTGCCCCTCCGGCATTAGACGCCACTTCTTGTGCGGTAGCAGCCATTTCATGTACAGCCGCCGCCGTTTGCGTCGTTTCGTGACGCTGACGCTGCACATCAGCGTTAGTTTTTTTCACTACCTGATTCATCTGCTCAGTAGATCGCGACAACTCCTGAATGCTTTTTTTCAGATCCGCAACCAAATGCTGAATTTTGTCGGCAAAGTTATTAAAGCCTGTGGCCACTAAACCGACTTCATCACCGGTGGAAACGATTAATCGTCGGGTTAAATCTCCCTCACCAGCACTAATATCCGCTAAAGCCTCAGCAACATCACGCAGTGGACGAGTAATTTTAGAAGACATCCACAAAGCAATTAAAACAAACACAACTAATAATAAGACCCCTAGAGCCGCGATAATTAACATAGTGTTTTGAATATCAGCATCAACTTTTTTCTGTGTAACCGCCAATTTATCTTCAATGTCGTCTATATAAAAGCCTGTGCCAATCATCCAGTTAAATTCGTCTATTGAATCCGCGTAACTGAGCTTTGCTACATCAATACCTTTTGAAGGCTTAGGCCATTTGTAACTAACGTAGCCTCCTCCTGATTTAGCGGTACTTATCAGTTCTTTAATAATTGGCACGCCATCAGGGTCCTTCAGATCAAGTAAGTTTTTACCTTCTAACGCCCTCTTTGGCCCATTAACAACATTTACACCGTCATAACTATAAACAAAGATATAACCATCGTTCGCTTCCCCGTATCTCATTGTCCTGAGTATGTCTGCCGCTTGCTTTCTGGCTTCGGCATCACCGATTTCACGGGCATTATCAAGAATAGGCTGGACGGTTGAGACAGCTAATTCAATAAAACCTTTGAGCGACTCTTCTTTTAAGGCTACGAGCTCAGAGTTTATGGTAGAAATTTCTTTCCGACCTAAATCGGCAAGTTTCGCCTGCACGACCAGCATCACAGCGACAATTGAAACAACTAACGGGATAATCGTTAGTAACAGCATCTTTTGCTTGAGTTTTATCGAATGCATTCTTGGGTCCCTAGGTAATCGTCAATTACAAGTCATTGTTTTTGTTATCCATGTATTATCGGCATAAGGTAATCAATCTAAAGAACCCTTCAATTAATCTCAATCTTCCATATCTGCCCCTTTTACTTGCTTAGTGTTCAAGCATAAGTCGCCGCTAAGTGCTGTTCGTCATCAAATTAATTGATTATGATCGCATCACTTATCATGGGTACGCTTTACAGTGTAGTCTAAAAATAAATTAAAAATTAAACTTGGCCCAAGTGTGGCCATAGAGAAAGGACGATTATATGCAGCTATCGAAAGCTCCATTTTATCAATTGATCAAAAACGCCACTGTGACAGCAGCTTTTATGGCGGTCTCTAGCTTGGCCCTTGCTGAACACCACGTCATGATGAAAACGAGCCAAGGCGATATTACAATCGAACTTTTTGAAGAAAAAGCGCCGCTTACTGTTCATAATTTTTTGAACTACGTAAAGGAAGGCTTTTACAGCGGCACACAGTTCCATCGTGTTATCAGTGGCTTTATGATCCAAGGTGGTGGTTTTACGGTTGATATGGAACGAAAACAGACGCAAGCACCAGTAAAAAATGAGTCTACCAATGGTGTAAATAACAAGCGTGGAACTATTGCAATGGCACGGACGCGTGACCCCGATAGTGCTACAGCACAGTTTTTTATTAATGTCGTCGATAATTTAAATTTGGATGCGATGGGGCCACGCCCAGGCTATACCGTTTTCGGACGTGTAGTGGAAGGTATGGAGGTTGTTGACAAGATCGCGGCAACTAAGACAACGACAAAATCATCGTACAGAGATGTTCCAATCAAGCCAATTATCATCGAGTCGCTTGAGATAACCAGTGAATAATCAGTAAGTTTGATGAAATGACTGGATGTTGATACCCAGTCATTTCACCAAAGATAAGAAAATAACGCTAGGCACCCCAAACGCTTAGTTTCTCACGCCCTAGCGACAAATCTGCTTCCCTAAAGCGCTTGGTTGTTCCCAAATAGATAAAGCCAACAATATGCTCATGGGATTGCAATCCAAGCCCAGCCTTCACAGTGGGATCAAAAGCCATTTCACCCGTGCGCCACATGGCACCCAGCCCCATAGCATACGCGGCTTGTATTACACCTTGTGCAGCACAACCTGCCGTTATTATTTGCTCAACTTCCGGGACTTTGGGATGCTCTTGTGTCACAGCAATTGCCACTAAAATCGTCGGCGCTCTTAGAGGCATTTTTTGTAATTTAACCACTTTCTCATCATCGATCATCGCATTAGCGGCTTTTCCTGCTTTAACGTAAAGATCTCCGAGAGCATGGCGAGCTTCTCCCTCAACCAACATAAACCTCCATGGCTTCAATTCGCCATGATCTGGGGCACGTTGAGCAGCTAACAACATTGAGTCTAGCTGCTCTGCATTTGGGCCGGGTTCCATAAGCACAGGGGCTGACACACGCTTATGAAGTAACTCTAAAGCATCCATAATATTTCCTTTTTACTGTTACTGCCGATTTAAACGAATATTAGATGGTACATCGGCTTCGGAACTACGATAGGGGTTAATATCTAAACCACCTCTTCTTACATAACGCGCATAAACGGTTAAAGCCGAAGGCTGGCATTGCTCCCAAATATCCATAAAAATGTTTTCTACGCACTGCTCATGAAAATCACCATGCTCGCGGTAAGAAATAAGGTATTCGAGTAGGCCCTCATGCTCTATTTTTGTACCTGTGTACGCTATCTGAATACTGGCCCAGTCAGGCTGTCCAGTTACTGGGCAATTAGACTTCAATAAGTGACTATAAAGTGTCTCGCTTACTTGGCCCGTTCCTGTTGATAACAACTCGGCATTTGGTTCATAGTGCTCAACAGTAATGTCGAGATCATCCAAGCACTCGCCTGTGAAGGCCGTCGGCTGAACAAACGTATCTGGATGGAATAGCTCAACTTTTACTGCACCTCCCGTGGCCGAGGATAAGTCTAATTCCATCGCGTCAATGACGGCTTTCTCATCTTTAAAACGGCTCAAATTGAATGAGTTGAGGTAAAGCTTAAACGATTTTGACTCAATAATGTGCGAGGACTTCGCAGGAATCGTAAATACAGCAATACGTGCAATTGGCTTACCTTTTAGGTTGAGCCAAGAGATTTCATAACCGTTCCAGTAATCAACGCCTTGGAATGGAAGTTCATGCCTATCAATTCCTCGTTTTTGCCAATTAAGGTCGCGCTCAATTGGAAATAAAACGGATGGATCATATTGATTGATATAAGCTGTTTCACTGCCTAACGGCGATGCTTCAAGTACCTGCTCTTCATTCATTAGCTGCGGATTCCTCTACCACTATTTAACAAACGTAATGCAACGAAAAAAAGCACAACATTAAATAGCACTATCATACTAAAGGCAAAACCTACATGGATATCACTCGTACCTAAAATTCCGTAACGAAACGTATTTACCATGTACAAAATAGGATTAAGCTGGGACACGCCCTGCCAAAAATCGGGTAATAATTGAATCGAATAAAATACGCCCCCTAAATACGTTAGCGGCGTTAGAATAAATGTTGGGATAATGGAAATGTCATCAAACGAGTTAGCAAACACGGCATTAATGAAACCTCCCAAAGAAAACAACACAGCCGTTAGCGCAACGGTTCCAATAGTAATCCATACATTATGAATCTGCAGGTGAGTAAAAAATAACGATAACAAAGTCACTATAAAGCCTACAGCAAGCCCCCTAGCAACGCCCCCCACCACATAGCCAGACAAAATAACCCAGTTTGGCATCGGCGACACTAACATTTCTTCTATGTTTCGTTGAAACTTTGTACTGAAGAATGAGGACACAACATTACCGTAACTATTGGTAATGACGGACATCATAATAAGCCCAGGCACAATAAACTCCATGTAGTTGAAGCCATCCATTTCACCTATTCGCTCACCAATGAGGTTACCAAAAATTATAAAGTACAATGTCATAGTAATAGCGGGTGGCAGTAACGTCTGCGCCCATATACGTGTAAAGCGACGAATTTCTTTAGATACGATGGTATAGAACGCCACCCATAATTCAACGACACTCATGCTGGCTCCTGTCCTAAATTCTTCTCGACCATAGAAACAAATAGTTCCTCTAAACGATTAGATTGATTTCGCATACTAGACACCTCTATCCCTTCAGACGCAAGCTGGGTAAATAACGAGGTCAAACCTGCACCTTTGGTAACTTCGACTACCAAAGTATGCGCATCCGACAAACTCAGTTTATAACCATCAACTTGTGGGGCCTTTTCTAGGTCAGCGGTCAAATCTAAGATAAACGTCTCTTTATTTAGCTGTTGTAATAGCGACTTCATGGATGTGTTGTGAACAATAGTGCCATGATCAATGATCGCTATGTTACGACACAAACTCTCTGCTTCTTCCAGATAATGTGTCGTTAAAATAATCGTCGTTCCAGAAGCATTGAGCTCTTGTAAAAAGCCCCACATAGAACGTCTTAACTCAATATCAACGCCGGCTGTCGGCTCATCAAGAATAAGTAACTTCGGCTCATGCACCAATGCACGCGCAATCATCAAGCGTCGCTTCATACCACCAGAAAGCATACGGGCACGATCATTACGTTTATCCCACAAACCTAGCTGTCGCAGATACTTTTCAGCACGCTGAGCTGCCAGTTTAGGAGGTATACCGTAATACCCAGCTTGGGTTTGAACGATATCACCCACTTTTTCAAACATATTAAAGTTAAACTCTTGGGGCACTACTCCTAAACTTCGTTTAGCAGCCGCCAAGTCTGTTTCTATATCATGGCCAAAAATTGATACTGAACCGCTCGTTTTGTTAACTAATGAGGATACAATGCTTAACGTTGTAGACTTTCCAGCCCCATTAGGTCCAAGCAATGCAAAGAAGTCTCCTTGCTTTACATCCAAAGTAATACCCTTAAGCGCTTCAAATTGATTGCCATAAGTTTTACGCAAGTCTCTGATTGAGAGTGCGGTAGTCATAAAGTGCTCACCTATTTTCAATATCGTTATCTTTATGCGGTTTGTATTCTATCAGTTAAACTAAGACTTTAGAGCGAACAACAGAGTTATCCGTGATGAGTAACAGCTACGTTTCATTCCATATCGATTTATTAAAGCAAACTTACAACCACGTCATCCAATTCATGCCCTTTGCAAGCCAAGAGTTAGGCGAGGACGAGCAATCATTTCTTGAGCAGTTCACCGCGCTGATCGAAGCGATCGAGCAACAATCTGAAGACGGCTTAGAGCAAGGTCAAGCCTTGCTGACGCGATGGATTCGTAACTATCCTGAACTAGTGCCTATCATTCCACGCGATTTGCTGTGGTACTTTGGAGGGGATTGTCTTCACTACATGCCTGATGAAGAAATTGATAAGTTCCAGCTACTGGACGAAAAACGTTACCTAGCAGAATCCGAAGGTAAAGACTTCGAATATGCCCGTGAGCGTGCTGTTATTTTAGAGCTGGCTCATTAATTAAGATTTAGGCCACTCAAGCATTTCAACATTCTCTATAAAGCCGATGAACTCTGGCTCTCTCATCGGCGAAGCATAATAGCGGCCAACACCAAATGTACAGCCGCCATTCAATAACCGGGTAATCTGATCGGCGGTTTGAATACCATGTGAAATACAGTCGATTTGTAGCTCTTTGCTAATGCGCACCACACTTTTTATTAAGGCTTTATTCTCTTCATCCGAATCAAGCATGGCATGTATCGGAAGCTTGATATAATCATGAGGCAATGTATGAGCGAGGTATAAAGCAGGTCTGACTTTATCATTCGTGTTAATTGCCACCTGCACTCCTAAGTCTTTCAAGCGTTGCATTAAATCTTCAGAACCCGCTTCAGCTTTTAAAACATCATCGCTTTGAAACTCAATGACAACGAGCCCCATTAACGTTTTATATTGGACGAGCGCTGTTTGAATTTGCTCAAACAACTCATTCACCTGACTACTGCGCACTCTGACGGGCAAAAACAATTGCAACGCTCGATGATGATCAAAACGCCACTCACTAAAACGTGACAGAGATTCATTAATCAGGAACTCATTCATACGCGAATGATTGCTCGTGTCCTCATAGAATGTGCGAAGCCGCTCGTCACCAGAGGGCGTTGCTTCCTTCCAACAAAGTCCAGCTGTAGCACCTAACACCCGCCCATTGCGCATATCAATCACGGGCTGATAACTGACATCGAGCGCGCCCCTTTGTAGCACACTGGTCAACGTCTCCAGTTCGGGAGTTTGTAACCGCCCTTCCACACCCGGCGAAAAGACTAAATAGTGATTTTTTGATGATTGCCGGGATAGAAACATGGCAGATTCTGCTGCGTTCACAAAACCCGCAACATCATCGGCATGGTCAGGGAAATAGCTTACCCCAATGTTAATCGCTAGATAAATTGTTTCCTCATTAACAAGGAACGGTTCTTTGAATGCCTGTATAAGTTTTTGAGCGACAAGTTCAGCATTTTTATGATCCTTCATTCCTCGTAATACAATCATATAAAGATCATCACTAAATCGCGCCAACATGTCATCATCGCGCAAACAACTGTGGATTCGCGATGTTACTCCATTCAACAACGTTTCTTGGTCGACATGGTTATATTGTTTTTGCAGCTTTTCAAAATCATCAATATCCAAACACAGCATGGCCAAAATGCGTCCGTCTTGAACCACCTTGTCCATTGCCATGGGCAACTTATCTAAAAACATATCTCGGTTTTCTAGTGCACTGACCGGATCAGTAAACGCTAACCAAGCTAAGCGCTCTTCCGCTTTTTTCTTATCCGTAACATCGATCGCTAACGACACTACTATTGAAACGTCATGGCTTGTATCAATGGCGGTATTAATCCATGTTAAGTAATGCAAAGAACCATGTTCATCATGCGATTTTGTATCAAATCGCGACATTCGCTGCAGCCCCATATATAAACGTTGCAAACTGTCTTCTGCCTGTCGGCTTAAGGGGTCATCAGAAAATAGAGAGGAAAAAGCGAGTCCTTGGTCGTTAATTCGACTGCCAAAAATAGATTCAGCGCACGCATTACCTGATAGGATCATGCCATCCATATTTTGAATAAGCAGGATACTTTTTGACGTATCAAATAACGCTGAAATAAGCTCGCGTTCAAGGTTTAGCGCATGGAGCGCTTTTTCGAGACGGTCGTCCAGCACTCTCTCTTCACTGGATAATTGGCTTACCTGTAGTTTTAAATCAGCTAAGCTGGCCGTTGCCAAATTAAACTCATCGGCAAACATTTCATTTTGCTCACCTTGATAAACACCTGAACCGACCTCCTGAATAGCTAACGCACGCTGACGCACCCTAACCGACAATACGTACGCAACAATGGAAAGCCCTAGAAAACTAATTAGCAAGGAAACACCTAAAATACGGCGATAGGTTTCCAGTGCATCAAAGCGCTCAGTCGCATCGGCAATTAACACCCAGATAGAATCATCCGAATCAAAGCGCCCAGGAGAGGTTAAAAAAACCTCGTACTTCTGGTCAAAAGCCTCCAGCTGATAAAGCTCATCAAAGTGAAAGTCCGGCTCTTTCACACTTAAGGCATTGAGCACCTGAAGGTTTCTATTACGCTGAGTTAATTGAGAAAAGTCCATCGACCAAGCTGATACATCTTGCCAATTATCCTGACTGAACTTTGCTACGCCTATATCTACCCCCGTCAGCTGTTTAAAATCCACCACCATGTCATGAATTGCTCGCCCAACAACTAGCACACCAGACACATGACCTTCATTAAGCAAGGGGATAGCTAACTGACGGCGGCATAACTTGACACACTCTAACTGGCGCACTGGATACTCGTACTGAAGAGCCGACCCGACAAGGCTATCTAATTTATAATCCACATCCCCCCAACGGAACAGCATCTTACCTTGAGCAGAGTATAAAGCCGCATTCTCAAGCATCCCCATGGACTCAAAATAGGGAAAGCGACGATCCATCATCTTTTGAACTAACGATAGGTGGCTGGTACCAGGCTCTTGATCGACGACCAATGCTATTGTTTGAGCAAGCTCCAACTGTTTTAAATAAGACGTCGTCAATGAACCATCTAAAGCTTTTAAATTACGTGTATTGAGTTCATGGCGTGCTGATTCATACTGAGAGACTAAGGAGTAGTCTGCATACCAAAAAATACTAATATGTGTAATGAGCAGCGACATGAGTAAAGGAAGCAATATTTTCCAACGCACACTGACAAAGAAAGGCCTCATGCCGCTCTTAGCTCCATTCTAAATGATTAAAAACGATACGCGGCCTGCACTAACAGCATATTCCAAGAACTGTGTTTACGGAGACTACTGGAATTTTCTTGTTCAGGCACCCGAGCTGTTCCTCTAATGTGATGCCACTCAGCTCTTAACAGTAAAGACGAAGTGGCCTGCCACCCCACCCCCAAGGTTAAATCCTTAGACCAATAGTTTGAGGCAGGCACCCCAAACTTCTTTTCATGCTTTTTACCACTTCGGTCGTGCGCATCTCTATAAGCCAAATCATAACGCATCAGCAGATCAACATTATGCGCTGGTCTATAAACCCCTTGAACATAAAAAGCTTCAAATGTCCGCTTCGGCTGTACCGTAAAAAAACCGCCGAGATCCTCATAGTCAATGAAATGCTTAAAAAACTCTGATGTTACTGAAAAGCGCTCCCAGTTGTATTCAGCGCTGATCGCAAAAAATTTCACATCAATATCACCGTTTTCCAAGCCTAACTCTTGGGAACTGCCCGGAAAGTACGTTAGTCCAAAAGAACCTAGCGTAACTCCAAGCCTCCATACATCCCGAGGCTCCACAAGTCGTAAGTTAGCAATGAGAAGGTAGCCATCATCCATATAGCCTGAAAGGTTACGCCTAAAGAAAACAAACTCTGAAACCTCATCTTTACGCGGTTTAGAAGCTAAAAAGGAATATTCTAAACGATCCGTTTCGAGTTGCTCACTCCCATAAAATTCCACACCCAAGGCCGATAGCTGGAAATCTCTGGTTTCCTCGTAGTACATAGACTGAGGCAAAAGAATGGAATTACGTGTGAAAGGAACCTCTCGCGTATTATTATAAAAACCGTTGGCTAATTTCAGTTTACCAAGCCGGATGCCAAAGCTAGAAGCCGGCGCGCTTAACAAGCTATAGTCTGCACTCAAGTAGTCAATTTGAGGCGTGTCATCTGTCATATTACCGAGCTTACGGGCAATGACCTGACCTCCCAAGCGTAAATGGTCTGTAGGCCTCCACAGCCCATAAATAGCAGCTTCGCGAAAGTCTGTTGAAAGGCTGTTTTGACTGCCCTCAATAAAGTTATAATTATTGGTGTAAACCAAACCTTGGGATATAAAACCTCCCCATGTTAAGTTCTCTTCTTCAGCGTTGACTAAGGCGGAATATAGAAACGAAAAGCTTAAAATTGTATTAATTAATTTCAACAATCTTCACCCCCTCCAATAACGGAATTGATTCATCATTAACGTAACCAATACCGCCTTTCGTACTTCTAACTCGAGAGACCATATTTTCAACATTTGATACTTTTCTTGGAGGATATCCGGTTCCACTGAATACAGCTCGATCCCATATCATCCTCAATTGATACGGAAACATTTCTAACTTTTGTTTAACAAAGCTTTTATGGAGAGGAGATTGATCTGATAAAACAAATACTCGGATAGGAACACCATTTACCCATCGCAAAGTTCGCATCGAGAATATGGAACGCAGTTCATTTGCAGACAAATGATCTATCGGCACATCGGGGTGAACAATAATCGTATCAGCGCGAACAGCTAGAGCACTTAATAGCAAGCTCAGTACGAGCGGAAAAGTAAGAAGACGTGACACAGAGATTTAGTACCTAGCCGAAATTTCCATAAGGAAACAATATTATATAGCAATGGGGAACTAAATCCAGAAACAAGAAAAGATGGCGTCCCATAGGGGGTTCGAACCCCTGTTACCGCCGTGAAAGGGCGGTGTCCTAGACCACTAGACGAATGGGACTAATTTAGTTAAAGCTTAGTAACTTTAACTAGCTGCCCTAGGGCAGTAAATATTGGAGCGGGAAACGAGATTCGAACTCGCGACCCCGACCTTGGCAAGGTCGTGCTCTACCAGCTGAGCTACTTTCGCTTGTAAATTGTAAAGAACAATTGGACGGCAAAAATAGACAAATTTTGATAAAATGAAAGTTAAAATTAACTTCCTACCATTTTTTTAATCTCATTAAGCTTTATAAGTGCCTCTACAGGTGTCAAAGAGTTGATGTCTAAATCCTCAATTTTAGTTCTAATCTCACTTAAAACAGGATCATCTA
>Ga0115013_10000015_pt1 | contig 174296 bp, 146 predicted proteins | sample SouAtlMetagenome_2_FD_88686 | JGI IMG/M metagenome (GOLD analysis project Ga0115013, IMG submission 88686) | Marine eukaryotic phytoplankton communities from Atlantic Ocean - South Atlantic ANT15 Metagenome | ecosystem: Environmental > Aquatic > Marine > Oceanic | place: South Atlantic Ocean...
CCCCCATTGCCATTGATCAAAAATTAGGTACAAAAAAACCTGCCGAGTTGGCAGGTGTTTTTTTGCGGCATTGTCATCGTAATTAAGTTAATGATTATTATTAATATGTGCAGCTGCGCTTAATAGAGCTGGCAACGACCTACTCTCCCGCGCCTTAAGACGGAGTACCATCGGCGCTACAGCGTTTCACGTTAGAGTTCGGGATGGGATCTCGTGTTTCAACTGTGCTAAAATCACCAGCTCAATTAAACGCAGCATGCGAATTAAATAATAATGAAACGAATTAATGTCTTACTAGCTAAGATAACGAATTATCTTAGATTTGCGAAATAAAGCTTACGCATATATTTTTGCTACTGCGCGCTTATAGTTTAGATTCAAGCCGATCGAGCAATTAGTACCAGTTAGCTTCACTCATTACTGAGCTTCCACATCTGGCCTATCAACGTGGTGGTCTTCCACGGCTCTGATAGGGAAAACTAGTTTTAGGGGAGGCTTCCCGCTTAGATGCTTTCAGCGGTTATCCTTTCCGCACATAGCTACCCTGCGATGCCGCTGGCGCGACAACAGGTACACCAGGGGTGCGTCCATCCCGGTCCTCTCGTACTAAGGACAGCTCCCTTCAATTTTCCAACACCCACGGCAGATAGGGACCGAACTGTCTCACGACGTTCTGAACCCAGCTCGCGTACCTCTTTAAATGGCGAACAGCCATACCCTTGGGACCTGCTCCAGCCCCAGGATGAGATGAGCCGACATCGAGGTGCCAAACAGCGCCGTCGCTGTGGACGCTTGGGCGCTATCAGCCTGTTATCCCTAGAGTACCTTTTATCCGTTGAGCGATAACCCTTCCATTCGGAGTTACCGGATCACTATGACCGTGTTTCCACCCTGCTCGACTTGTCAGTCTCACAGTCAGGCGAGCTTATGCCATTACACTCTTGAAGACGATTTCCGACCGTCTTGAGCTCACCATTGCGCGCCTCCGTTACCATTTAGGAGGCGACCGCCCCAGTCAAACTACCCACCACACAGGGTCCTAGATCCAGATAATGGATCGTAGTTAGATATCACAAAGGTCAAGGGTGGTATTTCAAGGATGGCTCCACGAAAACTGGCGTTTCCGCTTCAAAGCCTCCCACCTATCCTACACATGACAATCATAATACCACTGTGAAGCTATAGTAAAGGTTCATAGGGTCTTTCCGTCTAACCGCGGGTACCCCGCATCTTCACGGGGAATTCAATTTCGCTGAGTCTACCTTGGAGACAGTGGGGAAGTCGTTACGCCATTCGTGCAGGTCGGAACTTACCCGACAAGGAATTTCGCTACCTTAGGACCGTTATAGTTACGGCCGCCGTTTACCGGGGCTTCAATTCAGTGCTTGCACACCTCCTCTTAACCTTCCGGCACCGGGCAGGCGTCAGACCCTATACGTCGTCTTACGACTTCGCAGAGCCCTGTGTTTTTGATAAACAGTCGCCACCCCCTGGTTTGTGCCCCCCATTTCCAGTTGCCTAGAAATGGGGCATCCTTCTCCCGAAGTTACGGATGCAATTTGCCGAGTTCCTTCAAGATAGTTCTCTCAAGCGCCTTGGTATTCTCTACCATCCCACCTGTGTCGGTTTCGGGTACGGTCTTAATGTTGGGGCTATTTCCTGGATGTCCTTCGCGGCACTCTCAATCCAATAAGAGAGTACAACTTACGGCCATCGTCACCACCAACAGGTACAGGAATATTAACCTGTTTCCCATCGACTACGCATTTCTGCCTCGCCTTAGGGGCCGACTTACCCTGCCCGGATTAGCCTTGGACAGGAACCCTTGGGATTTCGGCGAGAGTGTTTCTCACACTCTTTGTCGCTACTCATGTCAGCATTCTCACTTGTGATATCTCCAGCAAACCTCGCGGTTCACCTTCACAGACTTACACAACGCTCCGCTACCACGTATATCATAAGATATACATCCTCAGCTTCGGTAGATAACTTTAGACCCGATACATCTTCGGCGCCGGATTTCTTATTTAGACCAGTGAGCTATTACGCTTTCTTTAAAGGATGGCTGCTTCTAAGCCAACCTCCTGGTTGTCATGGAAATCCAACTTCCTTTTCCACTTAGTTATCATTTGGGGACCTTAGCTGGAGGTCTGGGCTGTTTCCCTTTCGACTACGGACCTTATCACCCGCAGTCTGTCTGCCATGAATGTACTTCTCGGTATTCGGAGTTTGGTTAGATTTGGTAAGGCTCGCGCCCCCCTAGTCCATCCAGTGCTCTACCCCCGAGAGTATAACATGACGCTCTACCTAAATAGATTTCGCGGAGAACCAGCTATTACCCGGCTTGATTGGCCTTTCACCCCTAGCCACAGCTCATCCCGTAACTTTTCAACGTTAGTGGGTTCGGTCCTCCAGTTGGTGTTACCCAACCTTCAACCTGGCCATGGCTAGATCGCCGGGTTTCGGGTCTACTCCCACATACTCAATCGCCCTATTCAGACTCGCTTTCGCTGCGCCTACACCTATCGGCTTAAGCTTGCATGTAAGAGTAACTCGCTGACCCATTATACAAAAGGTACGCCGTCACACCGTATAGGTGCTCCGACTGCTTGTATGCATCCCGTTTCAGGTCTGTTTCACTCCCCTCATCGGGGTTCTTTTCACCTTTCCCTCACGGTACTTGTTCGCTATCGGTCGATCAGGAGTACTTAGCCTTGGAGGATGGGCCCCCCATGTTCAGACAGAATTTCACGTGTTCCGCCTTACTCAAGGACTTTGTCGCTTTTTACTTGTACAGGGCTATCACCTTCTATGGCGTGGCTTTCCATCCACTTCTAATTATTACAACACAGCCACTGGGCTGGTCCCCGTTCGCTCGCCGCTACTAAGGGAGTCTCGGTTGATTTCCTTTCCTCCGGGTACTGAGATGTTTCACTTCCCCGGGTTTGCCTCTTATAGCTATGTATTCACTATAAGATACTACATAAAGTAGTGGGTTTCCCCATTCGGACATCTACGGGTCATAGGTTGTTCGCACCTAACCGTAGCTTTTCGCAGCGTACCACGTCCTTCATCGCCTCTGATCGCCAAGGCATCCACGAGATGCACTTTTGACACTTGAATTTAAACTACGCGCAGAAGCAAAAATACAATGATCACCACAAGTGGCGAACTTCATAATTTAACTTCGTTGCAATAAAGAATAACTCGATATTCTCAGCTAGTTACATTAATTGATAAATCAATTAACGTAGTTAGACATTAATTGTTGGCGTCACTGATTAGGAGTAATCAGTGACATTTCATTTCATTAACTTATTTACGATGTACAAGAACCTTGAGAATTTTATTTCTCAATTAAAGCTTCAAGTTAGAAGATTTAACAAAGGAATAAATGGTGGACCCTAGCGGGATCGAACCGCTGACCTCCTGAATGCAAATCAGGCGCTCTCCCAGCTGAGCTAAGGGCCCGGTATTAGTGTTTGAACAATCCCTGATATAAATGGTGGGCCCGGCTAGACTCGAACTAGCGACCTCACCCTTATCAGGGGTGCGCTCTAACCACCTGAGCTACGAGCCCGTTTCCGCTTTTATACGGGGATAGTTGGTTCCGTGATTTTAGCTTGAAAGAAAAAAGATACGAAGACAGCAAGAACTGCAATTTATATTCACGTGAATGAACATAAAATAGATATACCAGATACATCCTTAGAAAGGAGGTGATCCAGCCGCAGGTTCCCCTACGGCTACCTTGTTACGACTTCATCCCAGTCGCTGACCCTACCGTGGTCGGCTGCCTCCAGTAAACTGGTTAGCGCGCCGCCTTCGGGCAGAACCAACTCCCATGATGTGACGGGCGGTGTGTACAAGACCCGGGAACGTATTCACCGTGGCATTCTGATCCACGATTACTAGCGATTCCGACTTCATGCTCTCGAGTTGCAGAGAACAATCCGAACTGAGACTACTTTTAGAGATTCGCATGACCTCGCGGTCTAGCTGCCCACTGTAGTAGCCATTGTAGCACGTTTGTAGCCCTACCCGTAAGGGCCATGATGACTTGACGTCATCCCCGCCTTCCTCCGGCTTATCACCGGCAGTCTCATCAGAGTTCCCACCATTACGTGTTGGCAACAGATGATAAGGGTTGCGCTCGTTGCGGGACTTAACCCAACATCTCACGACACGAGCTGACGACAGCCATGCAGCACCTGTACATTGTCCAGCCTAACTGAAACAAACCATCTCTGGTAAGTGCGACAAGTATGTCAAGGGTAGGTAAGGTTCTTCGCGTTGCTTCGAATTAAACAACATGCTCCACCGCTTGTGCGGGTCCCCGTCAATTCCTTTGAGTTTTAATCTTGCGACCGTACTCCCCAGGCGGTGTGCTTATCGCGTTAGCTTCGTCACTGAACATCTATGATGCCCAACAACTAGCACACATCGTTTACGGCGTGGACTACCAGGGTATCTAATCCTGTTTGCTCCCCACGCTTTCGTATCTGAGCGTCAGTTCCCGTCCAGTTGGCCGCCTTCGCCACTGGTGTTCCTCCGAATATCTGCGAATTTCACCTCTACACTCGGAATTCCGCCAACCTCTCCGGGACTCTAGTGATCCAGTTTCAAGAGCCGTTCCAGGGTTGAGCCCTGGGATTTCACTCCTGACTTGGAAAACCGCCTACATACGCTTTACGCCCAGTGATTCCGAACAACGCTTGCCCCATTCGTATTACCGCGGCTGCTGGCACGAATTTAGCCGGGGCTTCTTCTGATGCTACTGTCATTATCCTCACATCTGAAAGAGCTTTACAACCCTAAGGCCTTCTTCACTCACGCGGCATGGCTGCGTCAGAGTTTCCTCCATTGCGCAATATTCCTCACTGCTGCCTCCCGTAGGAGTCTGGTCCGTGTCTCAGTACCAGTGTGGATGATCATCCTCTCAGACCATCTACTGATCGTCGGCTTGGTGAGCTCTTACCTCACCAACTACCTAATCAGACGCGGGCTAATCTCTTGGCGATAAATCTTTGATCCTTAGATATTATGCGGTATTAGCAGTCGTTTCCAACTGTTGTTCCGCACCAAGAGGCATATTCCCACGCGTTACTCACCCGTGCGCCACTAACTCCGAAGAGTTCGTTCGACTTGCATGTGTTAGGCCTGCCGCCAGCGTTCGTTCTGAGCCAGGATCAAACTCTTAAGTTTGATCTCTTTGCAAATCAGAACAAGCTAAGCTTGTCTTCTCACTGTATTAATTGAATTGTCGGTTACCCGTCCATAGCTTAATATTATAAAACTATAAATAGTAACATATAAGATTGCGCTTACAGACAAATAACCGTTGTCGTGTATCCGATACACTAACAGTACTTGCTGTCTGCGAATCTTTTTTCTTCAAACTTACGATTTTCAAGAACCCTTAAACTAACAACTTAAAGACAACAGAACCGTATTGCCACTTCCCTTTTTAAGAAAGTCCGTGGCGATCCGTGATCTGCCGTTGCGTTGAAAGCTTGTGGACACTACAGTTTCTAAAATTCAATGTCAACACATTTTCTGCATTTAATTGTCTTTTTTTTACCGCCGCCAAAAAACTCTAATCTAGAACTCTAAAGCAGCTTCAAAACCGCGTCTCCGCCAACCGATGCAGCACTTACTACCGCGCCGGTGAATGGGGTTATAGGCCACAACATACCCTACCGTCAATACCTAATATTCACTTTTCTTACTTTTTTTATCGTTATTTTGCTTTACGGAGCAAAAACAGTAACTTAGCCATTTGCAAGCGCATTAAGCCCACGCTATAATGAACGCAAGGCGTACAAATACAGGGGGAATACATCAAAAATGTCTAATATAATTATTATCTACGATACAGAGGCGACATGTTGGGGGAAAAAGGACGGCACTTCGTCATGGTGGTGTGAAGACTGGCAAGAGCCTGAAATCATCCAAATTTCAGCCATTAAAATTGAGACGAAAAACTTCACAGAAATCGGCGCACCATTTAATGTTTTTATCAAGCCGACTATTAACCCTCTCCTCTCTGCTTACTGTACAGATTTAACGTCTATTACAAATGAACGCCTAGATAATGAAGGCGTAACATTTTTAGAAGGCTGTAAATTATTCAACGCATATTGCGGCGCGCATGAACAGCACAGCTATGGCGGCGACCATACAGTTATGAATTACAATTTGCGTGAGCTATATAATTTATCCGCGCAAATGAGCGACTTTACGGGGCATGATATACGCCAGCTATTCTTGAAGATTGACCCTAGCTGTGAAGATGTAAACAGCGGCGGCCTGTCACAACATTTCAAACTGGCGTTTCAAGCAAATCAACATTACGCGTTAGATGATTGCCGTTCCATTAGCGCCTCACTTGAACATTTCAGGGCGCACCCCGAAGTGTTATCTTATTTTAAACGCCCTTAAAACCCACAGCTAGCCCTAAGGAAATATATCATGGAAGCCATATTCAGCATTATAGACACGCTTACTAGCCAGCCATGGTATGTATATGTTGGTGCGTTCATTATTTTTGCCATTATTTTTGGGCGGGCGAAAGAATGGGAGTACGAAGCCAAGCTGTTCAAAGCGGAGAGCAAGACCGTAAGCGGAGAGCTGGAAGTAAAGAAATACAAAAACAGACCACCGCGCGGAGAGCTTCATATACAGGGGCTACAGGCCTACTATAATCAAGAGATTGAGATCCTCGTCAATAAACAGACCATACAAAAGCTGCGCATCAACGCAGAGGGCACGCATTATAGCGTCCTTTATCCGCGCATCGAGACCAACAGCATTGATATTTACCGCAACCAGAATGAACGCAAATATAACAAGGTCAATATATTTTTAGAGCCGCATATTCAGCTAGAGAATAAACAGGAGGTCGCGATCAGAGTAAATAACGACGAGATCCTTACAGGGACATTCATCCAAGATTAAGCTTTCCTGCCTTTGGGGGATTCACAAACCCGCAATTATTGCGTATACTAAACTATCTTGAAATATCAGACTTATTCTTAGTTTGATTATTTCCCCTTATATATAAACCAATACGGCGCATGATGTTCCACCCGTTTCGGGCACATATTATGACGCGGCGATCGCCGCTTTTTTCACGCAGTCTCTATTCTGTGTGTGCGGCGCTATGTTTGCTGTCCATGCCGCAGAGCAGCGCAAAAGCCGATGCGATGAATGCGCTCGCTTTTTCCAACCATGCACAAAGCCAGCCCGCAGAGGATGCTTTATTTTCTGCGCAGCCCACACATATGCAGCGCCTTAAATATGCGCAGCAAGCAGGATATAATGCGCCCCCGCCTTTGCCCGCGCCATTAGGCCTCAACACAGAAGGCTTTGACTTGCCTGAGCGCACAGCAAACAGCGCAGAGCAGCGCAAACGCTGGCAGCCAAGCGCCGCATATAAACAAGGCTCTCTTGCCGCAGCCGATAAACCAATACTGCGCTCTGGCTTAGAAGAAATGTATTCGGCACGCATTTTAGAACAGCTTGACCAATTTGGTTACGATTTTTTGCAAAACAATAAAAGCAAAGCGCATAGCCCCGCGCCGCTCGGCTTAATTGGCGATCAGTATGTCTTAGGGGTTGGCGACAGCCTTAACATCGCCCTGACGGGGCAGCGCAATGCGCATTATAACCTGCCGATTGACAGTAACGGCCAAATTCAAATCCCAAGCTTGCCGCCTTTAAATGCCGCAGGGCAAAGCCTTGGCAGCCTGAAAGCGCAAATCGCCAAGCAGTTTGAGGGCGATTACAATCAATCATTTTATGTCGCGCTCAGCGAAATGCGCCAAGCGGCGATATTAATTGCAGGCCATGTCAAGCAGCCGGGGCGTATTACACTGAGCAATCAGCACAATGTTATTGATGCCTTGATGCAAGCTGGCGGCATTGAGAAAACAGGAACGCTGCGCCAAATACGCCTTGTCCGCGATGGGCAAGTGACGATGGTGGATCTCTATAGCCTTTTACTGCACGGCACAGACACAATTGAGTTGAACATTAAAGATGGTGACCGCATCATCGTGCCGCCCATAGGCCCAACGCTCGCCATTGCAGGTGATGTCAAGCGCGCTGGTATATATGAAATCCTGCCCGTCATGCAAGGCATGTGGCATCAATCTAAGCAGCGCAGCCAGCAACTGGCGTTAAACGATTTACTTGATATGAGTGGCGGGCTGCTCTCGCCCGGTAAAATTCGCTATTTAAAATTGGATATGCAGCTCAGCGGTGATGAAGGTGTGAGCGAGATTGACGACCCCTTTGCCCGCGTTTTTGGAGATGGCAGCATTTTATCGGTCGTCCGCGGCACAGAGCGCCGTGAAGGAACAATCGAAATCAAAGGTCATGCCCGCGCCGATGGCCTCCATGCGCTGTCCATGAATAAAACATTACATAGCCTGCTGAATAGTGACCGCATATTAGGCAAAGATATCTATCCGCTAATCGCCGTGATTGAACGCTGGAACAGAAAATCGCTTTCACCTGAATATATAAGCTTTGCGCCACTTATGGTACTGCAAAATAAATTTGATGCCAAATTGCAACAAGGCGATGTTATCCATTTCTTCTCCCACACACAAATCGCAGCGATTAACGCGGATGCCCCTGAAGAATATTTCACAAAAGACAAAACCAGATACGATCAAATGCGCAGCGCAATTACGCCGATTGCCTATGGCGCGGCGAATGTGATTGATAATGACGCTGATATTGTCCCGCTGGATATTATCAATGTGCTCAAAGAACGCAGCCTGTTCATGCGCGGCGCAGTACGTCGCAAGGGGCATTATCCCGTATCAGAAGGTGTGAGCCTTGAAAATGTATTGGCTGTGGCGGGTGGCATGACGCTCGAAGCCGACAAAAAGAACATCGAGATTACCCGCCGTGAAGATAGCGTCAAAAACCCACAATATGATGAAGTCCTTAAAATAAAGCGCCGCACAGTTAATTTAGCCACGACCAAAGCCGAACATATATCCGTGCGTGCGGGCGATACGATTCGCGTTAACCAGAAATTCCAGAAAATCACTGATAACCACGTACAAATCATCGGCGAAGTTAAAAATCCAGGGCGCTATGATTTAATGGCCGGCGACACATTACTGAGCCTGATTGAGCGCGCCGGCGGCTTAAATAAATACGCCTATCCTGAAGGCACAATATTTAGCCGCAAGAGCGAGCGCCACATTGAAGCCCAGCAATATAAAGCACAGGCGCGTAGCTTAGAGCTTTCGCTCGCCAGTAAAATGCAATCCGACAAGCCGCCAAATGATTCGCAAATTGATATGACACGCCAGTTAATCACCCAGCTTGAAAACACCGATACTATCGGGCGCATCACAGTGGAAGCCAACCCAGATGTTCTTGCCACCGCGCCAGAGCTAAACATGCTGCTAGAGCGCGGCGACCGTATATACATCCCCAAGCGCCCACTCACTGTACGCGTCACGGGCGAGACGCTTTCCCCTGCATCACTGCAGTTCCGCAGCGAGAAAAAAGCACGCGATTATATTCGTGAAGCTGGCGGCTATACACGCAACGCCGATCAAGACCGTAGCTTTGTTGTTTACCCTGATGGCAGCGCTCAGCCGCTCCATTTAGGCAACTGGACACATAGCGCGCCGTTCATCCCCCCAGGCTCGACCCTCGTTGTCCCGCATGATCCAAAACCGTTTAATTTCCTTGATAGCGCCAAGGACATCACTCAAATATTCACCAATTTAGCGGTGACTGGTTTCTTGGTCAGCGAGATTCAGGATGAATAATTAAAAAACATTCGCTATACTGCCCCCCATAAAAGACACGACTTAAATGGGAGCATCAAACATGCCGCAGAAACAAACTGAAAACACCCGCCCCTTATTCACCATTGTTAGCGTCGCCAAAGATAATTTGGACGGCCTAAAAGCCACAGAGCAAAGCATTCATGATTGCAAAATTACAGATTATGAATGGATCGTGATTGACGGCAATTCACAAGACGGTACAGCAGCCTATTTAAAAGCACATGAAAACGTCACTTATATAAGTGAAGATGACCATGGCATTTACGATGCGATGAATAAAGCCATTCCGCTAGCAAATGGTGAATACACAATTTTCATGAATGCGGGCGATTGTTTTGCTCAGCGTATCGTCATGCAAAAGGTCGCACGCGCGGCGCAGTTTGAACCGAGCCTCATTTACGGAGATGCCCTTGAACAATGCCCAATCAAGCCAGATCAGCTGGTTTTCAAAGTGGCGCGTAAGCACCACCAAATTCACCGCGGGCTGTTCACCCATCACCAAGCGATGTTTTACCGTACAGATCTTTTAAAAGCATTCAGCTATAACTGTATGTATAAAATCGCTGCTGATTATGACTTAACATTACGCTTTTTGAAAGAACATCCGCGCGCGGTTTATATTCCACGCGCCGTATGCATTTTTGCCGCGGGCGGGGTTTCACAACAATTTGAAAAACGCGGACGGATAGAACAACAACTGATCCGTAGAAAAGAGCTTGGCTATAGCTGGTTCAAAAATAAATCGATTGCACTGACGCAGCGCATGGCTTCATTCATTAAAAACCGTATGCCGCCTGTATATTGGTGGATACGTACACATACACCACATACACATGCATAAAGAAAAACAGCGCCGCCTATTCAAGATAGACGGCGCTGCTTGATAATCTGTTTTAAAAGCGCTTAGTTCATATTTAGCGCTTTTTCCTTTTTCGGCGCGCCAAGGCGAAGCATTTCTGGGCCTTTATATTCAAAAGCCAAACCATCACCATCATTATCATTTTCTGGCGCAGAGACAACAATCGTATCGCCAGCCTTAAAGGCTTCTGCACAGAAGGCTTCGCTTACTGGCGTTTGGAAATATGTTTCAATCGCTTTTTTAATTGGACGCGCGCCTAGTTTTTCTTTCAAACATTTATTAACGATATACTCTTTTGCATTATCGTTAAACGCTACGTTTATATTATGCGCTTTTAAATCTTCGATTTGCGGCTGTAAATGCACATCAATGATCTTCATGAAATCTTTCATCTCTGTTAAATCATTGAAATCAACAGCCTCATCAAGGCGACCAACAAACTCAGGGCTAAAGACCTGTTTAATTAACTCTAAGCGCTGCGTTTCAACGGTTTTTGTTTCAGCCGCAAAGCCTATGCCGCGTACCTCTTCAATGCTTGCGCCAATATTACTGGTCATGACAACGTAACAATTTTGGAAATTTGCCACGCGGCCTTGACCATCTTTTAATTTGGCATCATCCATAATCTGCAACAGGATTTTATAAACGCTTGGATGCGCTTTTTCTATCTCATCAAGCAACAGAACGCAGCTTGGATTTTTACGAATGTCATTTACGAGCTGACCGCCATCTTCATAGCCAATATAGCTTGGATCTGCGCCAATTAGGCGTTTGACGGAGGCTTGCTCACTAAATTCACTCATATCATAGCGGATCAGCGGAATATCAAGCTCTGCGGCAAGCTGTTTCGTAAGCTCCGTTTTACCAACGCCTGTAGGGCCAACAAACATGAACGAACCTAATGTTTTATTCTTACGGGCGGAGGCAAATAAATTTGTACCTGAGTTACGCACGCGCTTGCTCACCTGTTCAACCGCGGCTTCTTGGTTAATCACAACTGCGTTGAAACGATCAGAAAGGCTTAATAGTTTTTGTTTAATTTCAGGGTTATCTAAAGCGCCAATCTCACGGCCCAAATCTTTACTGATCTGCGCGTAAATATCTGCGCTGTCAACGACGCCTGCTTTACCTGATGACGGTACAATACCTGCACGCTGCGCCGCCAAGGCACTATCAATCACCGCGAAGGCCTTATCGGGCAAGCATAAATCATGGATATGCTGATGGGTTTGTTCAACCGCCAATTCAATCGCCGCATCAGTAAGTTCAAGCCCGCCATGATGCGCGACATAGGCATCACGTTTGCCTTTAATCATTTCGACCGCCAATGCAGGTGATGGCTCGTTCACAGTGACTTTACCCATACGGCGCTCAAGCGCTGAATCTTTTTCTAACTTCTTAAAGCCATCAAATGTCGTTGCGCCCATCACGCAAATTGGGTTAATCGCATCACTCATATAAGGCTTTAATATATTCGCCATATCAAGGCTGCCTGACGCTGAGCCTGCGCCAACCATGGCGTGAATTTCATCAATAAACAAAATGGCTTCTGTTTTCTTAACATGCTCAAGTACATCTTTTAATTTTTGTTCAAATTCACCGCGATGGCTTGTGCCTGCGATCAAAGACGCAATATCAAGGCTTAGCACCTGTTTGTCTTTAAGCCCCTCTGGCACATCGCCATCTGCTATACGTTTAACAAGGCCATAGACTGCTGCGGTTTTGCCAACGCCCGCTTCGCCAATAAAAATTGGGTTACGTTTTTCTTTACGCAGCAACACCTGCACAGCGGAATCAATTTCACCATCACGGCCAATGACAGGGTCAAAAGTAACATCCTTGGCCTGCGCGGTTAAATCGGTCAGTGCGCTAAGATCTGTTTGCTGCTGTTCAACAGAAGCTTCTTGTGTATTTTCACGTCGTGCTGGGAATTGGTTGCCCATGGCTGTCTCCTGTCTATTTTCTGCATAATATTGTGCCTGCTGGCGCGCCGTTTCTTCATTGCCCACGATTAAATCATGTGCCTTTTCAAAATCAATTTCCCAAAGCTGGCCTTCTTTAGCAAAGCTGAGCACGACGCCTGCAGCGGTATTTTGATACTGAATAAAAAAGGACAGAAGCTGCGTGAAATCAAAGCTATGATCTTCAATATCCATCGCGCTTTCTAGCGCATCGTTAAAGTCGCGAAATTCATCGGTGAAATCAAATTCAGTTGCAGGGTTTTCTTTATCATGCATCTCAACAATATGTTTATGTGCTTTTTCTAAAAAGTCGAGAAAATCATCTTCATTAATATTGAGATTAAAAAGCGCTTCATCAAATGCGGCTGGGTGCATTTGGTTCATTAGGACAAGAAAGTCTAATGAGCTAAATTCCGGGCTAGGGCAAATTTCAAAATTGTGCTTAATGAAGTCTTCGACCTCAATAATATCATTAAAAACCGGATTAAAATTGCCCATGTAATGACTCCCTTATATACTCAATCGTGTTTTTATATGGCTTATATATTCAGCTATAAGCGCTTTTGCGTATATCACAAAGCAAAAATATAATTCTTTAGACTTTTGTAATATAGAAACCAGATTAAACACTATTTTTCATAAAAAGTAAAGCAATATTTTAACAAAAGGTTAAAATTGAACGCAACAATATTACAGCCTATTTTATGGGCGGCATAACTTGTGGTGCTTTAGAAGATAAATTCAAAGCTGGATCAGAAATATCATTCACCCCGTCATAAACAGGATATTGAATGATGTTTTTTTCAACTAGGCTTTCTTTCAGGGCGCGCATAAAGCTTACATCGGCATAATCTTCCAGCAAATTCACAAACACACCGATGGCCTCCTGCGCATCATCAAATTCATGGGCACGTTGCAAAACAAAACATTCGCGCGCCCTATCAATAGAAAGCACGTAAAGGTTTTCACAGCTTTTCGTCTTTTTATCGTAATAACGGATATATAATGCATCATTTTCGATCCGCACCCATTCTTTTGTCCCCGCATCAAATGGCGCATCTTTATTGTTCAAAGATACAGATTTTTGGGCACGATCTCGCCCTTGCGCTTTACCTATGCGCAATATTTCGTTTTGAAGGGTTTCAAACCCTTTCACGAACCCTTCTGCGATCGGCGCGGTTTGCTGCACAGCATTGCGGCCAAATATTTTTTTCATGCTCCACATAACGTCCTCACTTAATAATGTTTTGCGGCGTTGTTTTCTGGCCTTGCACAGCATTCATGCCAGTTTCCACAGCGCCCGTTTTATAGTCAGTAATTTCGCCATCAAATATCTTCGCCTTAACAAGCTTTTCCTTTAAGCCGCGCATAAAGGCGCGATCGGCATAGAGATCAACTATCCCCATAAATGACGCAATTGCATCATCGGCATTATCATATTCTTGCAAGTTTTGAATAACGAATTTTTCTTCTTCAGGAATAAAAACCATCATCGACAGCCCTGTATTAAGCGCCAGATTAGGTTCCTCAACGCGTAAATGTATCGCATTTTTCTGAACGCAGAGCCATTCTGGATACTTCTTATTCGATGGCAGGCTTATATATGTGCATGTGTCATTACGTCTGCGGCTTGGCTGCTCTTTATGTAGTTTCATTATCGCCTGACCTAAGCCATAAAACTTATCTGCCATATCGCCTGTGCTTTTGACAAAATCGTCTTTATCTTTTTGAAAAGTCACGATTTTAAAAATTTTTGATAATGGGCTCATGCACCGCCTCCATATTTATATCATTAAGGCTTATAACAACGCGGCCATTTTATGTCAATAAATTATGGTAAAAAAGCGACTCATTTCCTTGCATTTTGCGATGCATATAGGTTATAACGCCTGATTAATGAAAATCGTAAGGACGTAGCAATGGCGCTTAAGAAACAGTATAAGAACAAATATAAAGCAAAATTACCTGTTGAGGGTGCAAGACGCTCTGAGCTTTTGATGCCTGCGGGTTCACTTGAAAAATTAAAATTTGCTGTACTGTATGGCGCGGATGCCGTTTATATGGGTACGCCTGATATGTGTATGCGTGTGAAGTCAAAATTCACATTAGAAGAAGTCATTGAAGGCGTTAATTTCTGCCACGAACATGGCGCGCGCGCTTATTTAACACTGAACTTGATCGCGCATAATCGCGACCTTGAAAAATTACCTGAATATATTGAAACCATACGTACAGTTAAACCTGACGGCGTGATTATAGCAGACCCTGGCGTGTTTAATTTCGTACGCGAGAATGCACCAGAATTATCACTGCACGTTTCAACGCAGGCTAATGTCACTAATTGGATGACCGTTAAATACTGGCAAGACCAAGGCGCAGACCTTGTTGTCATGGCGCGTGATGTCAGTTTTGAAGAACTGAAAGAAGTCCGCGAAAAATGTCCCGACATTATGATTGAACAATTCGTGCATGGTTCAATGTGCATGACGTATTCTGGGCGCTGTATGCTTTCTAATTTCCTATCTGAGCGCGGCGCAAACCAAGGCAGCTGCACCAATTCATGCCGCTGGAATTACAAGCTACACATAAAATTAAAAGACGGCACAGTTCAAGAACTTGAAATTAACGATGATAATAAAGAACTGTTTGATTTCTTCTTAGAAGAAAAATTCCGCCCCGGTGAATTAATGCCGTTTGAAGAAGATATGCGCGGTTCATACATATTGAACTCCAAAGATTTATGCATCATGCCGCGCCTTGATGATTACTTATCTATCGGTATTGATAGCCTTAAAGTCGAAGGCCGCGGTAAAAGCGCCTATTATGCTGGCGTTGTTGCCCGCGCTTACCGGATGGCAATTGATGATTATTATGCTGATCCTGAAAACTGGGACCCGCGCCATTATATGCAAGAATTAGACACTGTTGGTAATCGCGGTTACACACTCGCTTTCCATGATGGTCGCCTAAAAAACATGTCACATAATTACGAACATACTTCAACCATTGCCGAATGGGAATTTGCCGGCATCGTCCGCGAAGTCACCGAAGATTCGTTTTTGTTGGAAATTAAGAATAAATTATCCGCAGGTGACGTGCTTGAGTTCGTCCCCCCCGGCACAGAAACCATCTACCCTATTCGCTGCTATGAATATGAAGACATGAATACAGGTAAAGTCACCGAAGAAATTCATGCAGGTTACAAGCCGGTTGTGCGCATTCCGTTTTCGCATTTTGACCATGAAAATATCGAGCAGGTCAAAAAGGACATTGTGCCTTATACATTGATCCGCAAAGAATCATCGCTGACCAAAGCAGAATGGGAACGCCTCAAACTTGACCGCGTATCACAAAAAATTGAACTCAAACAAGCGCCAGATGATTTATATGAAGGACGCCTTGGCAAGTTGCAAGACGCCATAGATTCCGATGAAACAGGCCGCCAAATCAAATCACCACGCTTTGGCGTTGAAGGCTGCTGCGCACGCGGCTGTAATGGTTGCCGCGTATTCTGGGATGATGCAAAATACGCGAAAGCCCGTGCATTGCTAGCAGAGCGTAAACAAGGCGCGTTACTCAGCAACGCCGAAGCGTTGGAGGCCAAAGATATTGCACGCAATATTGAAAAAGAAAACAAAGATCAGGAAGCCGCTTAAAAGCGGCTTTTTGCTTATGTGCCACATAGTATTATAAATGATATTTGCATTTTCCATAATATTGTTATATTGTAGCAAACACTAAACATTACGGATCGGCGAGTAAAATGAACGACGAGACAAATAAAACCGCACAAAAATGCAACCATGACCCTTCACAAATTTGGGGCAGTAAGTTACGTGCGAAGCTCAATTGTCAAAAGACATTTGGCGATGAAAAACTTATCTTACGTGATGCGGCATTATTAAGCCCGAATTTCGATGCTCTCGCCGCCTATTTACGCAGCGCTGCGCCAGCTTTAGCGCAAGACAGCACTTTGCCAAAAGAGACACAAAAATGGATTGCTGACGGCAAACTAGATTCCCTTGATGGCACGCGGCTTAAAAACATTTTCACCGCCATGGCGCACCAGCACAACGCTTTGATGCGCAGCGAGTGCGTGATTACCAGCGCTGCCGCCCATGACCAAATCCTCGCGGCGCATGCAGCAAATGGCATTATAAGCATTCCACGCAAAGCCGACCCGAAAAAACTCACTTTCGGCTTCATCAAAAGCGCAGCGTATAAAGATGCTGAAACGACACATAATGGCAAAACATTCCCTGTCATTACGCTGCCCAGTAAAATTACACGGCTCGCCGACATCACGCCAGATCATCCTTTGGTGAAAACATTACAATCTATTTACAGCCTTACCAACCATGACTGGCTACATCAAATGACGCTCAGCGCCATCAATCCTGAAATTTGTGATTACAAAAACACTGATCGTAAAGTCGAAAAATGGGCAGAAAAACATTTCCAGGATAGCGCCACGCGCTATCCTGTTTTTGAATTCGGTTACAACGAAACGCTTTATGAAGGCTGGGCAGTGTACACCAATGCGCAGTTAATGAATGCATCGCCAGAAGGCAAGCTGTTAAAAGCGGAAATTCTCACCACCGCCATGCAAATGATTAACCACGGCAAAGCCTATATCGAAAAGAACAACAACAGCGACAAAGCAATGAAAACCGCCTATTGGTTCATGCTGCAAACCACCAAAACACTACGCAACATTATACCAATCGATAGCTTTGAAATGCGCTGCTTTATTGAGGCCGCCGCAACGCATTTGCCCCATCCTGATCGCTACACTCCGCAACATATCGAACATATTAAATATCGCCTCTATGAGGGTCATGACTCTTTTTGTCTGCTGCAATCACCACATTTAGCACATGACGAAGCAAGGACAGAGAAGTTCACCAATTTCACCCAAGATAATGCGAAGATAACAGCAGAAGTCATCGCCCATCTGGACCGTAAGTTTGGCTAACTAAGTTTGAACATTTTATAAAATATATAAAGCGCCAAACCGCGCCAACAACCATCTGTGCTTTTTACCTTTATCAATTCATATTTTTATGATATTATAAAATTATAATACGACAAAGGTGTACTATGATTGAGCAAATGAGCAAAAATGCCACACAAGCGGCCGCCTTTTTAAAAGGCTTATCAAGCCAGCATCGCTTGGTTATCCTGTGCCAATTAAGTGAAGGTGAAAAATGTGTCAGCGATTTAATTAATTCCACTGGCCTTGCTCAGACATCAATGTCACAGCATTTAAAAAAATTACAAGATGAAGGGATCATCACCCATCGCCGTGAACATCGCACCTTATTTTATAGTATTGATAACGTAGAAGCCTTAGAGATTATGCAAATTTTATATAAGAAATTCTGTGCAAAAGATGAAACATAAAGGAAAATACATGAAACCCTTCCCCCCCGTACTTTCATGGCCATTAGGCGGAGCACTACTTGCCCTCGCCTTTATCAGCGCTGTATTATTGGTCAAACCAATAGGTGTATCGACGCAATTTGTGATTGCCGATGCCGCCGTTTGGGATGTCATTAACCCCAACATCATCACCCCTGATGGAAGTGCTAAATCGGGTTTTAGCTCACCCAACGCTTACCTGAATAAGAGTGGCGGTAAATATGCGGCTAATGCCGCAAACCCATTTAACTATAGCTTCGTTTTCGTCCTAGCGATGATGGGCGGTGCATTTCTCTCTACCCTGTTAAAAGGTGACAAACCACAAAGCCCATCTGAAAAAACCATGCCAGAGATTTGGCGCCAACGCTTCGGGGACAGCCCTGCGCTTCGTTATGGCGTTAGCTTCCTTGCAGGGTTCATAGTCCTCTATGGGGCGCGCCTCGCAGGTGGCTGTACCAGCGGACATATGATGAGCGGCATGATGCAAACGGCGTTAAGCGGTTACATATTTGCCCTTGGCGCTTTTGCCGCTGCACTACCTGTTGCCATCATTGTCTTTAATAAAAAGAAAGGATAACCAAATCATGGAACTTACACTGGCCATTGTTCTTGGGGCTTTATTTGGTTTTGCGCTCAACCGTGTAGGCGCAACCAACCCACAAAATATAATCAACATGCTCCGCCTAAGTGATACAAGTTTGATGAAAGCCATTCTTTTTGCGATTGGCCTCTCCTCAATTTTCCTCTTTGGTGGTTTAGCGCTTGGCGTAATTGACCCTGCGCATGTTTCAATTAAGTCCGCTTATCTCGGTGTCTTTATCGGCGGCCTTCTTCTTGGCCTTGGTTTTGCCCTTGCGGGTTATTGCCCAGGCACAGGCCTTGCTGCCGCCGCAGCTGGCCGTAAAGATGCGCTCTTCTTTATCATTGGCGGTTTATTTGGTGCATTTGCCTTCACACTATCTTATGGCTGGCTCGTGGAGCATAGCAGCGTCCTCTTCGATAAAATTGCAGGCGGAGATGTAAGCTTAGCCGCGACAAGTAATGAAAAATATAAAGCCCTAATCCCCGTAAGCGGGACTTTGATCGGCATCGCACAAGGCATCATATTAATGATAATTGCAACCTTGCTGCCCAAACACATCTTGCAGAAAAAATAAAAGGCCTCCTGCACATACAAAAAAAACCAAAAGCCCCTTATTTTAAGGGGCTTTTTTCATAGCCTTGCATCACATAAAATACGCTGAACGCCCCAATGAAATGTTTTATCGACATCAATAACCAGCGCATCAAAAGGCAGTTTCATTTCATGGCGCTCGCTAAGGTGTAGCGTATCAATCACAGCGCCAACCATGTTTGATGGCGGTATTAACTTTAACTTTGCCTGCTGCCTGCGCGCTGTATGTCGCGTTAATGTAAAAACATAGCTATAGGCCGGCGTTGGTACATCAAGACGACCTTGTAATATCCAGTATGATTTGCCATCAAAATCGCTAAGCATGCCCAAAGAAAACGCTGCATTATCACCCGTATCACCAACAGAGCCTTCAGACGTACAGGAAAACCACGCAGGGTCGCTTGCCCGCACATCGCGCGCAACAAGCACACATACACAAAGCAAAAGTGTAAAGTAAGATAGATAGCGCATCTTAATTTCTTTTTTTCTGCACAACGCGGCGGAACGGGTTAAGCCACGCAAAGAATGGCGGCATAGCGCGGGTTTGTATCCAAATACGGCCATTGCCATGAAAACGCGCCACAAGGCCTTCTCCAGAGAAGAAGAAGGATTTATAACCGCCAAATTTCTCAACGCTATATTCAAGACCTTCGGTAAAGGCAACAATGTGGTTATTATCAATGATAAATTCATTTTCGACCTGTATTTCGATGATGCCCCCATAGCTGTTAAAAAAAATATCGCCCTCGCCAACGCATTTAATCAAGAACAGCCCTGCGCCTGAGAAAAACCCCTTAATCAGCCCTTGGAATTTTGTTTGCGTTTCAATGCCTGTACTTGCGGCTAAAAAACTGCCGCTTTGCAAGAATAAGGCAGGGCCATTTTGGGTCAGATATAAACGCTTAATATCCCCCGGTAAGGAACTGCCAAGAATAAGCTCCCCTTCTTTACCTTGCGCCGTGAACTCATTTAAAAATAAATTTTCACCCGATATCAGCCGCTTAAAACCACCTTTTAGACGCGTACGCATGGTCACATGCTTATCCATCGCCTGCATCGCCGAGGCTTCAACGCGCAATGTTTCTTGCGCCGGCAATTGCACCTTTAAATACGCAAAGTCAGGGCGACCTTCAATCACATGCGTTAAAGGCTTTACTGACGGGCTTGTTTGGTTCGTATCACTCATATCAATAATCCTTCATACGTTACTGCTGATGCTCAACAATTGGGTCAAGCAGGCGCCCTAATGCATTGCCAAAACCAGACGGGCTATGTGACTGGCACCATACCGTGCCTTTACCTTTAAAACGGCAAACAATACCCTCACCGCCCAATATAGAACTCATCCAGCTTTTCCCTGCTTTAGACAAAGAAAAATTCAGCCCCTCATCAAAGGCCACAATATGCCCCGTATCAACAATATATTCACCGTCAACCGCAACAGGATATATCGCGCCAAAGCTGTTAATCAGCACCTTGCCCGTGCCGCTCATTTTGAGCCAAAACAACCCTTCAGAGGAGAGCATGTTTTTAAAGCCCTGCCAGCTGACATCCATATCGACGCTTGCTTCATGCGCCAAAAACGATGTCGCCTGCACAATCAGGCTGCCACCTTGCAGCTCATGGGTCATGATATCGCCGCTTAAATTCGGCGCGATATATAAATGTGCACCATCGCGCTCTGCCTTATAATGGTTAAGGAAAATGTTTTCGCCAGCAAAAGCGCGTTTTACGGCGCGCCCAATGCCGCGTTTACCACGTTTATGTGTTGTCGTTTGCACATCGAGGCCACCTGACATCGCGACCATAGAGCCGCCTTCCGCCGTAATTTCTTCATTTTGCGCGAAAGTGATTTTTGTAATTGTGTTTGCTGGCTGCGCGAGAATATCAATTTGCATGCTGTCTAATCTTTCTTCAATCTTATATTAGCGTCTTTTATAATCGCGGATTAATGAAGTTCGCAAGGTTACGCACGCTGCGACTTTGCAAGAAAACTTTACCCTTGCCCTCAACACGTGCCACTAAACCTTCACCACTTAAAAAGCTCGAAAAAATGCCGCCTGACATACCGACATTCAACTTTATATCGCGTGAATAACCAATAATATGGGAGCTATCAATAATATATTCGCCGTCAATTTCTTTGTCGTAAATCGCGCCATAGCCACCAATAAATACGGCGCCATGGCCATGGACATAATTACGCAGCAGGCCTTCGCCTGCAACCCATGAACTAAAGCCCGCCCATTTAACGTCAAGTTTCACCCCCGTCTCGCAAGCAACAAACGCGCCTGGCTGAATATAAAACCCGCCGCCCGTAAGTTTTATTGCGCGGATGTCCCCAGGCGCTTTTTGCGTGATGATAATTTTCGCATCCCGCCCGCTCATATTTGTAAAATGACTAATGAAAAAGCTCTCGCGGCCAAAAAACTTGCGAATTAGCGCGCCGAAAAAACCGCCATTCATCTTCGCCTTTTGGTCAAGGCTTGCGTCCATGCTTGCCATTGCACCCGATTCTGCAATTAGTGTATCGCCTGCATTTAAGGTAATCTCAATATGCGCAAAGGATGGTGCGCCGTGAACAACATGTTTCATATTAAAGCTCCTCAACACAAAATAAAAACATTCGTCTTCATTCTATATGAATTCGCCCCATTAAAAAATAGCTTATCAGGTCATATTGCCCCAGATGTATAAAACAGATGCATAAAAACAAGTGCGCCCAATACATAAAGCATCAGGCGCAAGGTTTTGGGAGTTGAAATCTTTAACGCTGCCTATATCTTAATGTGGATAAACAGGGCGGTCATTTGAACGACGTACGGAGCGCCCTTCTGGCTTTGGTGGACATTGAATTTCAGACGCTACTTCGCCACCTTCATCTACACTTTGAATAATCACTGGGTGCTCCCAAAGTCTATAAATATGTTTGGTCACTTCTGTAATATTCTTTGTTTCTAATGGTTTTTCATTATGCTGCTGATGCTTAATGACCAAGCGGCGGTCAGTTTTATCATAATATTCAGCCATCCCCAAAACAGGCATTAATTCATCCAAACGATATTGCGCAGATAAGTTCTCACGTACGCCGTGATAGCCGTCTTTATCATGGATAGCCAGAATCTCATAAAATGGTTTTTTCTCATCATTTTCCATCGCAAAGAATTTAAAATCACGCATGACTTTTGGCGATAAATATTGCTGAATGAAGCTCTCATCCTTGAAATAATCACGTGCATGTTTCATGGTTTCTAACCAATCTTGCCCCGCCATATGGGGGAACCATTTTTGGTCTTCCTCTGTCGGGTTCTCACAAATACGCTTAATATCATGGAACATTGCAAAGCCAAGCGCATAAGGGTTAATACCGTTATAAATTGAGCGTTCCTGAGGCTGACCATCAGGGCCGCGAACGGTGACCGTGTCATTAATGCCTGTTTGACGTACAACGCCGCCATGCGAATCATAAAACTCCATCATCATGCCGTCATCAATCAGTTTTAATTCTGAAAGATCATGAACAATTCTGTGGTGCCAGAAACTTGCCCAGCCCTCATTCATCACTTGCGTTTGTCTTTGTGGGTGGAAATATGTCGCAACTTCGCCCATCATGCCCATGATTTTACGCTTCCATTCAGGCAAGTGCGGCGCATTATCGGCAATATATTTCAGCAGATTTTGCTCCATACCACAATCAATCGGCTGCCCTGGCTTATCGGCAATACGGTTAAACTGGTCACGCAAATTCACGCCAGAGAATATATCGTGGTCATTCTCATTTCTTGTTGATTCGTGTTTTTTCACAAATTCAGGCTCAGAAATTGAATGTGTTTGCAGCGCATGGCATGAATCGATAAGTTGCTCGACTTCCTTACGACCAAAACGTTTTTCACATTCATAAATCAAATCGCGAAGATCACGTGAAAGCGGCACAATATCAGCAGCATCTGTATACTGCTTGAACATGTAGTTATCACGGAAGAAGTTATTGTGGCCAAAGCTTGCATGGGCAATCACCAAAATTTGCATCATCGGTGAGTTACTTTCCATGCAGTAAGCAATTGCAGGGTCCGAGTTAATTACAATTTCAAACGCAAGATTACGTGTTTGTTTATATTCTCTCTCATGCTGCATACGCTTTTTTGCAAACGACCAATGTTCATAATTTACAGGCAGGCCAACGCTTGTATAAGCATCAAGCATTTGTTCCGCTGTAATAATCTCGATCGTGTTTTTATAGGTATCAAGGTCGTATTTTTCTTTGGCAATAATACCGCAGACTTTTTCAACCAATCCAACCCATGTATTGGGCAAATCCGCATTTGGCGCAACCCCTTCTTTTAATAATACTGGATAATCCCATGTACGCGCATTTTTAGCGTTTATAAAAATGTCCCAGCCATCTTCATAATTATCTAAAAGCGCTTTAATTGACTTTATATAGTCTTTGTTATCTTGTATTTTCTTTGTCTTCGACATTTGCTGTCTCCGTTCGTTCAACGTCCCGTTATACTCTTTTTATATTTATATCTTGGTGCCTGTATTAAGGTTCCAAACGCATTGATGATTTCTTATCACTGCTTGGCTCTGTGCTGCCGCCCACCGGCGTGAAGAAATCACGGAAGACTTTATAAACATCGCGCGTTTCTTTAATACGTCCCATAAAGAACTTCCCTGGGTTTTCAGCTTCAATTTTCTTATACATCTCCCACAAATCAGAACGGTTCGGGTCGCCCCAAGATTGTCCGCTTTTGGTTTCTGCGTAGAAAAAGGCCTGCATTTGTGGCAGTAATTCATCAATAAGCTTTTTGGTCAGCTCATTATCATTGCCAAAGTTATCGCCATCCGAACATTGCGCCGTATAGACGTTATAATCAGCCGCGCTATATTCAGCCTCTAATATCTCTTTGGTGAGCTGCATACCTGATGAAACAACGGTACCGCCACTATCGCGGTCGTTAAAGAATTCATCCGCTGTAACTCTTTTCGCGACTGTCGTATGCGCAATATATTCAACCGTCACTTTACCTTCGCCGTATTTTTCTTCGAGGAAGTTATAAAGCAACCAGTAAAAGATCGTTGAATCTTTCATCATTTCTTCGTTAATCGAACCTGATGTATCACGCACACAGAACATGACCGCTTTATCAGCCGGTACAGGGCGATCATCAAAGTTTCTGAAGCGTAAATCTGTCGCGCGGTTCCATTTCGGAATAATGCTTTTTGATTGATCTAACATCTCAATTTCATCATCAAGGCGCGCAATTTCGCCAGCATCTTCTTCAGTAAGAACTTCTGCATATTGTTCGCTCATATTGCCCACAATATCGGTAAGCGCTTTGAGCTTCTCTGCTATCATTAATTTTTGATAGGTTTTATCTTCCGCTAAATCAGGATAGGCCGCTTCATCCGCTGCATATTTTTTGAAGATTCCATATTCCTCTTCAAGGCGCTGAATGATTTTCTTTTCAATCGGCTTACGTGATGCTTTTTGACGCATTTTCTGCGCTGTTTTTGAACGCACCAAATCCATTCTGTTTGGTGTGCCGTCTTTGACGTAACCAGCGCGGTGCTGTTCCGTTTCATCAGAATCTTGGCTTTTGCGTTCCAAATTAGGTAGCTCAAGATCCTTAAAGATCATCTCTTTAAGCTCATCACCTGTAAGCTGGAAAACATAGCCTTCGCCGCCTTCTTGGTCGCCTGGCTCGCCTTCGCCGTCACCAGCGCCGCCACCGCCGCCTGGTGGCTTAGGCATTTTATCGCCGGCATTAAATTCTTCATTACCCGGATGTACGCGGCGATCAATACCACCTTGACCATGCATAATGCCCGGCTCAAATAAATCATCTGCTGGTATTGGAATATCAACACTTTCCTTACCAATTTGCTCTACGCCCTTGCCGCTGCCCAAATATTCGTCAACTGCCTTGCGTACTTGCTTTTTGTGACGCTTTAACAAACGTTCACGGCTTGATACATAACGATCTGATTTAGATTCCCGGCGTCTATCTACTACATTAGCCATAAGGCAACTCCCTGAAATTTTATTATTATTATTAAAATTTATTATTATTTTTTTATATGCTGCATCATCATTTCATGTGCGCAGTCTTTAAGGTCTTATATCGTATATGAGAAGAAACAAGGCGCAGCGTCAGGCTTTTAAAAGCGGCGCGGCGCCTTGTTCTCAATTGATAGGATTAAGGCTGAATGTATGTACAAGCATTCTTAATCATGTTCGGTGTGTAACCTTTGGCCTTCATGTTATCAACGAAGCGATTGAATTCTTCAGTCTGCTTTTCGTTACGATTTGAATCATGCGCAACCAATGGTAAAATGTCTTCAAGACGGCGCTCAACGCTTTGGCGAACAACATTGCCAAGCTTGTTATAGCTGTCCCATTTAACATCTCTACCCGCTTCGCGCTGTTCCATCACATAAAACACAACATCCTTACGGAATGTTTCTGGGTTAGAAATGCCCGCGCCGCGTTCGATTTCTGCCAGTTTCTGTTCAAGTTCAGGACGGCCAAGATTTTTACCAGAAACTTCCTGGTCATTATATTCAGTTTCTCTCAGCCATGATTTTGCCATCGCAATGTAACGGTCAAAACGGTTTTGAAGGTAAGTGTCATCCGCATTTGTAAACGCTGTCACAACCTCGCTGGTGAGGAATTTCTTATATTCAGGCGCCATTACAGCATCAATATATTCAATTAACTCAGCTTGGTTAGGAACGCGGTTATCTTTAATCACGCGGTCTTTCAGCACTTCCATCAATGTGATTGGATCAGCTTCAATAATACCGTGATTAACGCGGGCGTTAAATGTTTCCGTCAATGTTTTAAAGTTGAAACGTGTTGACGCGCCGCTCATACCCATATCAAGAGGCTCTCTTTGTTTGAGCTCTTTATATGAAGGGACTTGTGCGCTTGCACCTTCCGCCATACGACCATCAAGAACATCAGCAATAACGTCAGGGGACGCGCCGCCCATATATTCGTCGCCAGCAGGCAAAACACGTGAAACAACAGCAAATTTAGCCAATAGATCAAGTGTTTTAGGTGCTACAGCTTTTTTACCGTAGCCACTTTCATCAAGCATTTTCTGATAAATTTTCTTTTCTTCAGTATAACGCATTGAATATGGAACATTGATAACATTCACACGGTCAAGAATCGCTTCATTGTCTTTGTTGCCTGAGAATTTTGTCCATTCACTCTCGTTTGAGTGTGCAAGGATAAGTGAATCCAAAGGTATCGCGCCAATTTGCTCTGTACCTGTATATTTTCGTGCCTGCATCGCTTCAAGAAGGGGGTTAAGAACTTTAAGAGGCGCTTTAAACATCTCAACAAATTCCATCACACCTTGGTGACCTTTAGCAAAGCCGCCTGAGAACAAATATGTATCCACATCATCCTGCGCAGTGCCTTCACCAAGTTTGTTGATGTCAACCTTACCAACAAGCGTTGAAATATCTTGGTTATTTTCATCGCCTGGTTCAACTTTCGCAATACCAATTTGCTCATCCATTGAAGGAAAGACTTTAACAACTTCAAAGACTTCATCAATTTTGCCGCCGCCTTCATGCAAACGTTTAAGCGCCCATGGAGAAGCAGGGAGTTTAAGGTATCGCGCAGGAATGTCATATTGCTCAGAAAGCATTGCTTTAACTTCTGGTGTATTAAACAAGCCAAGCGGGCTTTCATTGATCGGCGAACGTTCGCCTGTTTCTTTATTGCGCAGAACGTAAATGGGATTTTCTTCCATAAGCTCTTTAACGCGCTCACCAAGTGATGACTTACCACCACCAACTGGGCCTAATAAATAAAGGATCTGTTTAAGGTATTCTGAACCTTCAGCTGCACCGCGTACGTGAGAAACGATTTTCTCAATAACTTCTTCCATGCCGTAAAAGTCTTGGAACGCAGGGTATAGCGCAATTGTTTTATTTTGAAAAATTGTGTTCAAACGGTCTTTTTCTTTTGATGTGTCAACAAGTGTTGGCTCACCAAAAGCTTTAAGAAGACGTTCTGCAGGATTTGCATACGCCATATTGTCTTTTTTACACAACTCTAAGTAATCTGCTAGAGAAAATACTTCTTCTTTGCGCTCATCATAACTTGTTTTGTAAGCATCAAAAATTGAAGCGCTCGCATTCGCCTTTGTCATTTTATATCTCCCTGATATGTACTCAATTAAAATTATTATTTTTATTACAATTAAGCGCGCATCATAGCGTTGTCAATCCCGTTTCTTTAAATATTCATAAACAAGGGCGCCAAAACTTAACATAAAATTAATTTATGAAAAAGCCATTTTGTTATAAAGTTTTAGGAATATGGCAAAAAATGTTGCGACAATTTATACAATAAAGCCCGACATGAAAGCAAAAAAGACTAATTTAATAAAAACTAATAAAGGCCGCAATATATTTGACATATGTCGCGACCTTACAAAGAATTATTTTTATTTTAAATTCTGTTGATTTTTAATAATAAAACATTAAGGCCATTCATAGCCCAGTTTTAACGAATAGGTTGTATCTTCTTTTTTGCTGCGTTGCGCGGGCGCATTATCCCAATCATAATCGACCTGCGCACTTGCCACGATACCTTTGCGTATCGGCACGCGCAAACCAGAGCGACTTTCAAAAAGATAAGCGTCAATATCTTCGGCTGGGCTGACAAGGCTGTGTTCATGGAAAAGACGGAATAAATCATCGTAGAATTTCTGATTATAATCAAACAACCAGTTATAAGTAAACGCGCCCTCATCGCTACCATCTTCAAATTCCTCATAGATATAACCAGGGCCTGCAACAAATTTCACACTTAAATCATCCTGTTCTATCCAGTGATAACCAAGGCCAGATGACGCGGTAGAGCGTATATCAAGACGGGTAATCTCATCTTGCTCTAATTTGACCTTAGACCCTATAAACCACTTATTCGTAAAGTTATAATCATGATTTAGTGCAAGGCTACGATCATCGGCGCTCACATTATCACCCTCTTTTTCGCGGTTATATTCACCGCGTAATTTAAAGTCATGCTTTTTGACAGTGCTCATTAATGTGCCATCAATGTTAAATTCTTCTGTTTTGCTATTGCCGCGGCTCACATCGAAACCAAGGTTCACATTACCTGAAAAATCTGCGCCCCAGAAAGCTCCTGCTCCTGCTCCTGCGCCTAAGGGCGTCTTTGGCTTTGCCTGTATGGCTTCTTGCTTCTTAATTATTTGACTTTGCGCCAGTTCGGCGTTTACTGGTGGTATCGCGCTAACGGGTAAAATATCCTGTGCAGCAAGCGGGCTGGTAAGCGGCGCTGGCGCATCTAACGCAGCAAGGCTTTGCGCAATTTCAATTCCCTCGGCCTGATTATCCGTATATGCGCCCTTTATGTAACGCAGCGGCACATCAAACTGACCATAGGTAGTTTTTATCACGAGCTGATTTTGGTCATAGCTGAGAATTTCGCCGCTAAATTGGTCACCATTTTCAAGGAAGACTTTATCTTCCGCCAGTGCGGGCATAGTGAAAGAAAGGCTCGCCGCACATAATAGCGAAACGCCAGCGATTAAAAATTTGGAATGAAGCATGTAAACTCTCTTGGAATGATCTATGTTGTTTTTGACTTTGTAATCTCAACATAGCAGGGCTTGACGCCAGATAAAGCCTCTATTCTGTGTTTATCAACGATATTTTCCGCTTCATCAGATTTTACCCCCGTCACTTCAAGCAAAGTTTTTACGAGACGCAAGCTCGATTCCAAGGTCTCAGGCACGACGGCGCTCGCGCCCTCCTCATAATAATGCTCAATATGGTGCGTATCACGAGAGCGGACAATAATAGGCAATAGTGGCCATTTTTCACGCAAAGCTTTTAAGATGTTATGCGTTGATTCAAAATCATCAATCGTGATAACAGCGGCCTTCGCCTCGTCCACTTGCAGCTTCTCCCAGAGCTGAATATTCCGCGCATCGCCGCGCACAACGGGATAACCCTCTTTCTTATATTTCGCTACGCTTAATCCATCCTTATCAATTGCGTAATAAGGTATTTTTTGATCTTCCAAAATATTCGCCAACGTCAGGCCGACGCGCCCAAAGCCCGCAACGATAATTTGATTACGCTTAAGCACATCAGGGGTAACATCTTCATCACGGCGCCCTTTCTTTGCATAGCGATCAAGATAAAAGGCCAGTCGCGTTGTAAACGGCGTCATTAAAATAGAGGCCGCAGCAATCAGCATAAAGAACTGCGCATCGCCTTCAGGCAGCAACCCACCTGCCAGCGCAAGGCCAATAACAATAAAAGCAAATTCCCCCGCCTGCGCCAGCATAATTGACGCTTTCGCCGCCTTTAAACGTGCAATACCAAATAAACGCGCAATTGGATAAAATATCGCTGCCTTAATCACAAAAATGCCAATAACAGACGCAAAAATCCAAAATGGATTCGCAAAAATCTCGGCTAAATTTGTCGCCATACCAACAGAAAGGAAGAACACCCCCATTAACATGCCTTTTAGCGGCTCAATAATCACTTCCACTTCATGGCGATATTCGGTTTCTGCCAATAAAAGCCCTGCGAGAAACGCACCCAGCGCCGCCGAAAGGCCGAAAGAGTGGGTCAACATTGCAGAGCCAATCACCAAGAACAAAATAATCGCGAGCAGCCATTCAACATTTTTTGACGGGCTGAGAATACGCAATAAAGGCCGGAATACAAGCTTACCGGAAATAAAAATACCGCTAACCACAATCACAGCCGTAAGCAGCGCCTTACCAAAGGCATAGAGAATACTGCCATCTGCAGCATCACCTGAAAACGCGCCGACCATAACCAGTATCGGCACAACGGCAAGATCCTGCATCAGCAGCACAGAGAAACACAGCCGCCCCACAGGGCGTGACATCATATGCCATTCACTCATTAACTGCATGACCACAGCCGTTGACGACAGGGCAAAGGCCGCGCCAATCAAAATAGATACTTGTAAATTATTATCAAATTGCTGCGCAATAACATACAGCACAATGGCTGTGACAATCACCTGTGCGCCGCCAACGCCAAGCACAAATTTACGCAGCTCCCACAGCCTTGAGAAAGTCAGCTCCAAACCAATCATGAACAATAAGAAGACCACGCCCAGTTCAGCTAAAACGGGGATCAAATTATTATCGGTAATCGCAATATGCTGCAACAACGGAATATCCGCACCATAAGTGCCGAGACCATAAGGACCAATCAGCAAGCCACAAAATAAATACCCAATAACAGGTGAGACTTTAAACCGCTGCAAAGCAGGGATCATAATGCCCGACAAGCCTAGAATGAGGAGAATGTCGGACAAAACAGCCCAAATATTATGGTGTGATACAACGTCTTCCATATGTCTCTTACTGATAAAGTTACGGGATATATCCGCGAATACGAATATGCATAGTGTACAATTTATATGCTCATCTGAACAGTATAAATTTTTACCCCCCGCAGGAAAGTGAACCGCAACCTGCATCGCAATATGTTGAAACCATTACCGATCATACATATTAAATTTTGGCACTGAATCTGCACATAAACTGCGGCGTTTAAAAACGCGCAATTGTCCCTCTTTACTGTCACGATAAGCGTCTTCCTCATATTCAGCCGGCACGGCATGATCTTTTTCAGGCAGGTTTTTAAGCTGAAGCAGCGCGCGGGGCGGCGTACCACCATCATCACCAATATAAAACGCTTGAATATCAGCATGTTTTTTAAACTGGTACTTTAAGCTCTTAATAAGCTTCTGCCAATTAAGCCAATCCATACGCTCACCTAGCCCTTCAAGACTATCAAAAACCATTTCGCCGTTTTTACCGCGCCATGCCCAGCTCTGTGCAATAATTTCATCCGTTTGCTGATGCGCGACGACATAAAAACCGCTGCTTGGGCACATAAAACCATATTCCGCACATGCTGCGCCCGCGCCGGCTATATGCTGACAATTATCCGTATACTCACCAAGCAGCAAACCACGCGGATCGCCATCAGGCAATTTATAGAAATAATAGCCTTCTTTGCCAAAACGCTTACCGTCTATCGTCACTTCAGGTATGAGTGCGCCGTGCTTTGGTTGGCCTACGCCATAATAACGTTCATATTGCCCGATCAAGCCCGCTGCTTTGTTAAAAGATTCGCGCGCCCAACCGCGTTTAAAGCAAAACTTAGCCATGTCAGGATGCGTTTCCGCCATGGGATAATGTTTCAATGCAATGGCATCGCGCGTCGCTTCAAATGAATAAAGACGCCCACAGGCACTGCGTAATGGCACAGGACATTTATCCGCATATTTTACCAATGCGGCCATTTTCGGCCCGTGCTGCATAACGGCGTCACACCACGCCTTGAAGTCAGGCCGCCCTTTTTTAGGGATTTCGAGATCTTTTATCACTTCATATAATGGACTTGGCGATTTTTTACCCCATTTTTCTAAATAGCGCAGCACATTATCACGGCTGCAAAATAAAGCTGACGCACAATACGCAAGCTTCTCTTGATAGTGCGCATGTAAATATTCATGGGAGAGCATTTCATTACGAATCTGCGCATATAGTTCGGGCTTAAAATAATGTGGGTTATCCAGCCATAACACATTAGTTACATCATGATCATACGCAATTTCAGTCCATTTATCGGCGCGATATAATTCTTTTTTTTCAGCCGCTGTGAGGTCCCCCCGCGAAGCGCCCTTAGACTCTAAAAAATCAACAAGATCTCGATAACCATGCTTTAATGCCAAATACAGCGCCGTATTGTCGCATTGCAGGACATCAACACCCTGCTCTTCTAAATAAGCGACAACATTTGTATGCCCCGCAGCTGCTGCCTTAAAAAATGCTGCAATTTTTTCACTCTCGGAATTGCCGCCATTTTCAACGATATAACTTACCACATTAATGTGCCCCCTCTCAGCAGCCTTCAGAAGAGGTTCGTGATCATCCGCATGAATATCAACGCCATTTTTATGCATATATTTAAGTGATTTTAATGCTCCACTTGCCACGGCTGCCAACACGTGATCGCAAACGCCATCCTGAAAAGGGACGCCGTGCTGCTGATGCAGATAACGCACAACCGCCACATGGTCACCACCAACCGCCCAATTCATTGCGATATTCTCAAATTCTGGCTGCTCATCTGTATGTTCATATATATATTTGACCATTGCCAAATTGCCACGATTCGCCGCGTAGCGTAAGGCCTCACTTTGGTACATATGAATATCGCCATAGCCCTGTTCATATAAATAACGAAAAACATTAAGCTTTGCGTGGATAGCGGCGACCCGCATACCATGCATACAGTTCCGGTACACCTTACTACCAGTAGCAAGGCCGGTCGCCTTCACATAGGCCTTCACTGCCTTTAGGTCGCCTTCGCGGCAATCTTCCCAAAACTGTTCCAAGGCTTTTTGTTCAGCGCTCGAGTGGGACGAAGCCTCGCCTTTATAAAACCCAGCAACAACGCTTTCATAGCTAAGATTTGGACGTGGTTTGGCGGCCTGAGCAGAAAGGCGCTTTATCTCATCCGCCAAAAAGCTCACGCCTTTTATTGCACCTTCCCATAAAACCATTTCGTCAACATCATGCCCCAACTTGACCAATTTAGCAGCATAGATAGGCAGCGCCTTGCACAAAGCATCATAATCGTCAATTTCAATAGACCTACATGTTTTAAGCGCTTGAAGCACTTTTAGTGCGTATTCTATCTCAAATGGTTTTTGTCCTGCACGCATACCAGTAACCTCATTGTTTTTTTAGTCATAATAAAGATGTTTGGTATTATGTCAAGCAGGTAGTGGCAAAAATACGCAGACAAAAAGCAATGACTATAAAGCTGCATTTAGCGCGGGCAATTCGCTCATGATTGGCGATGCTTTTTAAACGATTATACCGATCAAAAACATGCAGGATATATACGACAGCAAGCCCACATTTCGTAATCCGCATTTTATTGCTATTGCTTTTGGTAAAATTGAGAATTATCAGTGATGCAAAGAACGATATTTAGGCGCTCATGCCCAAAGTCGAAAGCACGCGATTTGTCTGTTTCGGACCAAGTATGATCTCTTCCACATCATCTTGCGCTAAATAGGTAATCGTGCTGCAACCATTATCACCAACTTTGATTTCGTAATCTGCATCATCCGCACGCTTAGCCACTTTCAGAAAACGGTTGGCAACAGTATTTTCCTCAGCTTCAGCCGCGGCTTTTCTTTCGCGCTCCGCCAAGAACTTATCACGCAGCGAAAGCGTTTTACACACCTCTTGCACTTCAGGTGACTTCAAGCGCTCAAGCGCCACTTTTGATGGACGAATATTGTTAGAAAACTCTTCAACGATCGTTGCGATTTTTTCAGGATCACTGGTAATTTGATACGCATCATCAGAAGATGAATAAGTGTTCGTCTTGCGCATTAAACAATTCAGCGCGACCTCTGGGTTATTTGATGGGTTATGTGGGCGCATGAATGTGCCGCAATCGCCGCCCTGAACGCCACCATTTAAGGCCACAAGGACGTTTTTCGCTGTGTTAACGAAGCTCAAATAGCCATCATCAGGGTTATACGCAACTGTGGTGTTATTCTTATCGTGGACAATCTCATGCAACATTTTCGCGGCATCTTTATATGAAGATATATTTATGCGTGGTCCGAAACGGCGTTCAGAAAATTCTTTCTCGCCGCCTTCGCCTTGACCAAGCACATGCTTATCATAGCCATGACCAGTTGCAACTAACGCTAAAATAGGATTGATATAATTTGCCACAACGCCCCCGCGTACCTTAACCTGTTAGTGTTTTTTTACTTTGAATTTATATTTATCATTCAATTTATATGACAATATAGCAGCTATATTACATATATGCAATATAAAAAGCATAATTTATTACTCTTAAAAAATGCTTACTATGCCCTAATAATTTTTTGCAAAGGAATGTATACTATGCGTCGTCTTATAGTTAAGCATAAGGCTTAGGAAGCAATATGGATAAACAAAATGCAGCAAATATGATTAAAGCAGCACAGGCTGGCGATGCCCATGCCTTTGAACGCTTGATCAATACATATTATGACGTCATTTTTAAATTCGCCTGTAAATGGTGCGGAAATGCCAGCGATGCCGAAGACATCACGCAAGATGCCTGTATCAAACTGGCACGCTTCATTTGCAAATATGATGGTAAAGCGGCTTTTACCAGTTGGCTCTATCGGCTGGTGATTAATTGCGGCAAAGATTGGTATAGAAGCCAAAACCGCCACCCATCAAACCCTGATGCCTTAGAATATGTTCAGGCCGATAGCACAAGTGAGCAGCAAATATACGCCAAGCAAGTCATAAACGCGCTTTATCAATTACCCGAAGGTGAAAAAGATGCGGTGTTATTAGTGCTCTGCCAAGGCTTATCGCATAAAGAAGCCGCCTATGCCCTTGGCTGCAAAGAAAACACAATATCGTGGCGCGTTCACGAAGCCCGCAAAAAATTAAGCGCGCAATTTAAAAAGGAGCAAGACTATGGATGATAACAAGCGCGACCATATTTTAAAAAATATCGACACGCCAGCCATTGATGAAAACGCCAAAAAACGCGCGTTAAACCTTGCTATGGCTGAATTTGACAGCGTACAGAAAGAAAAAGCTGTAGAAAAAGAAAAAAAATTCCAAGGTTTTCAAATCCTCTCTCGTCTTATGGGTAACAGCAACACAGAAACCAATAAGAGAAAGCGAAATGCTATGGAACAGAGATCACATAAAAAATTCATCTATGGTGGCATGGCCACTGCCGCAGCCGTTATCATCGTCGCAGGGGTTGGCCTGAATTTAGCGCCAAATTTTGGCGCCGGCAGCCAGCTAACACAGCACGCGAGCATAGATACACTCTCCACAGGAAGTGCCGCGCCGTTAAACAAAGGACGGATAGAAACGCTCAGCCAAACACGTACTGAAAGCGCCCTCGTGGAGCAAGAAAGTTTTGCCCCGCAGCCAAGCTCCAGCCCCGCGCCAAAAGAAAAAGCAGATCAACTTGGCGGGCGTAAACATGCGCCGCAGAAAAAACAAGCTGAAATGCAGCGCCAATATGGCATGATTGAAGGCAAAGCCGTGCCGATGCGCAGCAAAGACGAAGCCACCGCCGCACGTACAATGATAGCGCCAACTGCGCCAAGCAGCACAAATTTCACAGGCCACGCACATGAAGCAGACAGCATGATTGCCCTTGCCCCTGCGGATATCATGCCCAACCATTATCAAGATGTCGGGCGCGATAAGTTTTCTGACTTCACTGAAAACCCGTTTAAAGCGGTTGCAGATGAGCCCGTCTCAACATTTTCTGCTGATGTCGACACCGCTTCATATAGCTTTGTTCGTCGCCAGTTAAATAACGGCGTACTGCCGCAAAAAGACGCTGTACGTATAGAAGAATTAATCAATTATTTTGATTATGATTACGCCACGCCTACAGATAAATCAGAGCCATTCAAGCCAAGCGTCACGCTAACCGAAAGCCCTTGGAATACAGGTAAACAGTTAATGCATATCGGCATTAAAGGCTATGAGTTCACTGGCGAACAGCCCAATAGCAATATTGTTTTCTTGCTTGATGTGTCAGGGTCAATGAATAGCCCTGATAAGTTGCCGCTCGTAAAAAATTCAATGAAGATGCTGCTCAGTAGCCTTAAACCAGACGATACAGTATCGATTGCAGTCTACGCAGGCGCGGCAGGTACAGTACTTGAGCCCACAAAAGTTTCTGACAAAGCCAAAATCATTGCCGCTTTTGACCGCCTAAGCGCCGGCGGATCAACAGCAGGCGCAGCGGGCATTAACCTTGCCTACCAACTCGCCGAACAAAACTTTGATGAAAACGCCGTTAACCGCGTAATTCTTGCCACTGATGGTGATTTCAATGTCGGCATTAATAACCGCGAAGAACTTAAAGACTTTGTTGAGCGCAAGCGTGAAAAAGGTGTGTTCCTTTCCGTTCTTGGCTTTGGTCAAGGCAATTATAATGATGACATGATGCAAGCCCTCGCCCAAAACGGTAACGGCGTCGCTGCTTATATCGACACGTTGAGCGAAGCACGCAAAGTACTGGTCGAAGAAGCAACATCATCGCTATTCCCGATTGCCAAGGACGTTAAGTTCCAAATTGAATTTAACCCAGAACGCGTTTCAGAATACCGCCTTGTCGGCTATGAAACACGCGCCCTTAACCGCGAAGATTTCAATAATGACGCGGTTGATGCCGGCGATATTGGCGCAGGCCATAGTGTGACCGCGATATATGAGATTACGCCAGCAGGCAGTCCAACAATGGTTGACCCTTTACGTTACGGCAAAAAAGGCGAAGCCGCCGACCAAGGCAGCACAGATGTTTCTGACGATATTGCTTTCCTTAAAATACGCTACAAGCTGCCAAAGGAGAATGTTTCTAGGCTCATCACCCAAGCGATAACGCAGGAAAAAAATGGCCCACACTGCCCGACTGTATCATTATGTGACTATGGCATTAATCCAGATACACAATTTGCAACAGCGGTTGCCAGTTTCGCGCAAATTCTCAAAGGCGGTAAATATACAGGCAATATGGGTTATGACGCCGTCATTACCCTTGCCAATGCCGCGAAAGGTGACGACCCCTTTGGTTACCGCGCAGAATTTATTCAAATGGTTCGTCTTGCAAAAACAGCGAGTGATATGCAGCCATAAAAAGCACGCAAACATAACATCATGAAAAGGGCGCCTAAATGGGCGCTCTTTTTTATTCATGCGCTATCGTCTATACTTTAACGTACAAACATATAACCCACGAAACATCATTATGACCGATCCCGTTTTCACCCATACGAACCATAGCCATAAATTGCTGTTTATTGGCGCGGCGATATGCATAGCGATCATCTCAAACCTCACTTTTTATAACTATGTTTTTGAAATGGATTGGCCTTGGGCATATAATATTATTCCCTTTGGCTGGATCGGCCTTGGCATCGGGTATATGGGGACGTTTTTTCATGAATTAGGCCACACCGCGCTAGCGTGGTTTTATGGTTATCCGACATTGCCGATGTTTGACTTTACCCATGGCGGCGGGCTTGCGCTCAGTACCTCAGGCCAGCAGATTTTCATTCTGATCGCCGTATGGGCGGCGCTTATCTATGGTTTTTGGCATTTTAAGGATTATTTTTTTATCAAATGGGGCTGCGCCGCGCTGCTTGGCCTCAACCTCGCTTTTGCCTTTAATGATGGGCATGAATTTTTCATCAATTTCATGGGGCCAGCAGCGCAGCCCTTAATTGCTGGCTTTTTATTATTCCGTGCTTTATTCGACCTTGCGCCAAAGGGCGCGTTTGAACGGTTTTTAAATGCTGCAATCGGCCTTGCAATGTTTGGCGCCGTGTTTATTGACGGGGCTGGCTTGTTGCGCAGCGCCGATCACCGCCTCGCCTATTTCCAGCAGAAAGGTGCGCATGGATTTGGTGATTTTGATAAAATTGGTTATCATCTGCCTTTTTTGGGTTTTAACGGCATTGTCTATATCTGGTTATTACTAAATGTCATTTGTTTTATTGTGCCATTCGTCCTTTATATGCGCCATAAAACAAGCCGCTATTAAAACCAAAAAGAGCCTGTGATAACACAGACCCTTTTTAACAACTCACTGAAACTCTAAGCCTTATGCTGGCTGTTCTTTATTTACTGAAAAAAACTAACACAATTTACATAACAAGAACAAGAAAAAAGTATTCTATATTTTTTTTATAGGCGCGGCGCGAATAAATTGCTATCAAAGATATAGACGTTAAAAATTACGATATAACATGAGCTTAATCCATGAACGCAGAAAGTCTTATTAACGCAAAAAAACACCTGCTCGGTATCTTGCTCTGCGTATTCATTGCCATGGCGGCGAAATATATTTCACTCTCGCTGCATTGGCCTGTGATGCTGATTTGCCTTGCTTGCGGCTTTGCCCTTAATCCATTTTGTTCTGATAAGCGCCTTCATGCCGGCATTAATTTCAGCGCCAAAACAATTTTGCGCCTTGGCGTTGTACTGATCGGGGCGCGGTTTGTATTTTCTGACCTTGCAGCGCTCGGTGCGGAGACAATTCTATTTATTATTGCCGTGACCTTCGCCCTCATCGCCATCAGCATCATTGCCGCAAAAATACTTAAAATAAACAGCGCCCTTGGCATATTACTTGGCGGCGCGACGGCAATTTGCGGCGCGTCAGCCGCGATGGCGATTGCCGCTTTACTGCCGCACCAAAAAGACAATGAACACAACACCGCCGCCGCAATAATTGCCGTTACCGCCATTGGTACAGCGGCGATGATATTCTACCCGCTCGTCCTGCCGTTATTGAACCTCAGCGACCAGCAAGCCGCCTTATTCATTGGCGGCACGGTGCATGATGTCGCGCAAGTGGTTGGCGCGGGTTATAGCCTCTCCCCTGAAATTGGCGATCAAGCGGTACTCGTCAAACTGATCCGCGTTTTCATGTTAATCCCCGTGCTGATTTTGCTTGGGTTTTACATCAATAAAACGCAGAAAACTGATAATCAGAACGATACAAGCAAAGCGTCAAAATTTACATTCCCGCTTTTCCTCCTCGGCTTTATTGCATTGCTTGCCCTCAACGCATTTGGCTTTATTCCTGAAGGACTGCGCCAATGGTTAAATGCGGCGAGCCATTGGGCGCTGATTATCGCGCTGAGCGCCGTTGGCCTTAAAACATCACTCAAGGCACTTTGCCAACAAGGGGCAAAACCCTTTACCCTTGTTCTTATCAATAGCGCTATCCTCATCACTGTTTATGCGCTTTATATCAACGTCTTTAAACTATATTAACCTTTCGTCGCTAAAATTCGACATATGAAAGTATTATTATTACATTCATTCCAAGACTATCTGATCCTTGCCTATTCTTTTATGGCTGCCATCGCAGCTTTTGGATATGGTCCGCAAATCTATACCCTAATTAAGTCCACTGGGCACTCTATCAGCACACCGATTACAACATGGCTCTTATGGACAGCCGAAGCCTCGGTATCTTTGACATACGCTATTGTCGTCTTGCGCGACCCTGTGACCACGCTAGTCTTCGGCGTTGATTTTTTAGCGGCGTTTTCGATTGTTGCACTGACAATATATAACCGCTATTACCGTTTCGGCGTACCGCCAAAAGCTACGCAGACCATCAAGGTAAAAACTGCGCCACTATGCACATCATCACGCGAAAGCATTCGCCTTAGAATCCAAAGCCAAACTTCTTCATAATCCAGACCATCACAAAATATAGCGCGGTGGTCAGGGCGCAGCACAGGCCAAGCGCCGCATAAAACGGTACATTACCGCGCAGCAATATAGGCAGCACCAAAAACATCGGCAAGGATGGCAGAACCATCCAAAAGGTCGCCTCGGCGTGGGACGCAATGCGCTCTGCATCTTTGGTTTCAACCCAAATCCAGATCATTGCCAGCACAGAAATAATCGGCAGCGAAGCCACAAGCGCACCCAAAGCAGCGCTACGCTTGGTCACTTCAGATACCGCAGAAACAATTAAGCCAGAAAGCAACGCTTTAAATAACGCAAAACCCATTACACTTTTCCCTATATTATTTTGCCTTCGTAAAGAGCTTTAAACGGTAATTCAAGAACCACGCCGCGCCAACACATTGCAGGGCGATCGCCCCGCATGAGTTGATAAACCCGCCTGTACCCGTCGGTAAAAAGAAACTAATGCCGCCACCGCTCATAAACGCCGCTTCAAAACTCTCGCGCGTGTCAAATGCGCCATCCAGCGTTACGCTGATCGCCAAGAAATACATTACAAAATAATAAAACAGCAATTTAAAGCCAACAAAGCGCCCTGTACGTCCCAATAAAACAGCATGTAAAACAAGACCGTCACGCAAGGTAAACAACAACATGCCAAGTCCTAAATGAAACATTGAAAATTCAATGCGCCCCCCTTCAGATGGAAAGGAAATATACAGCGCCACCAAAAGCGGCAAAGCACAGCACAGCGTTACAGCCCAGCGCGGTACATTAAGAAAGGCAAGCGACCAATCACGCGCCCGCCACGCCGCAACAAAGCGTTTATACGGCATGATGTCCTTTGATTCTTCAAGCATTTTGATATAAAGCAATACAGCCACGACAGAAAAAGCAAGCCAGTACTGCATGGCAAGCGTGAATTTTTCAACAATGAAAGCCCCGCCCTGCGAAGAAAGCCCCGCCATGTAAACAGCCATGCTGACAACAAAAGCCGCCCAGACAAGCGGCGCATTTTTATATTGCAGCTCCAAGCGCAGCAAACGCTGTATCGCAACCACCACCCAAAACAGCACAAATAAAACGCTGTATAAATCAAAATGCGATTTACTCACCATGAAACCGTGCCAGAGCACGAAACCATCAGCGCTCCCCATTACTGCAAAAGGCAGATCATAGCCAATAATCGCCTTAAACACCCAACTGGCTACCGCAATGCCGATAATCAGCGGTAAAATTACCCGCATCCGTTTTGAATGCAGACTGGCGAGCGAGGTCAGCAAGGCGCTCGCATGACCTGATACCGCACCAAGTACGCTCGCTGTTAAAAACACGCCCACTGACGGCGTCGCCGCGCCAAATGCGTCATGCGGATAGTTAAACGCCATCACAGCCAATAAAGGAATACCGAAATACCACGCATATGAAGTCGCGCCAAATAATTTACCAATGGCAAGCTGCCATGGGCCAATGGCTGACATTTTTTGGAAATCCCACGTATTGCCCTTTATCTCACTGCGCAATGTTTTTGCCGCTTCATAGGTACCAAATATGCACAAAACGACAAAACAGATTGGTAAGCTTGTACTAAACAGCACAGCGTCATTTGCGCCCCATGACGTGCCTGCTATATATAAATAACCAAGCAAGAAAATCGGCATTGCTGCAAGGCGAAAAGTAGAAAATTTAAGCCATAAATTACGATGAAATTCAGGGTTTATGATAATCATGCGCTTTGCTCCGCTTTTGGTGTATTTGCTAAATCCATATAGGCGGATTTTAATGTCCGCGCCATTGGCACAAAGCGCGATACAGGGACATCATGCTGAATTAAGTATTTCAAAAATGCGCTCTGCGCGGCGGCGTCGCCTGTAAAATCACATTGCACATCTTCCCCCTCTTGATAACACTGGCTCACTTCAGGGTGCGCAGCTATCAGTTCCACATGCGCGGCGTTCTGCGTCAACAAGCTCATTTCAATGCGCGTAACCTGCGCGCCTTGATGCTCCGAGAGTTTAACATGAGAGCGTATTTCACCATCGCGAATAACCAGCATATCGGTGCAGTAATCTTCAAGCTCTGCCAATATATGCGAAGAAACAATAATCGTCATGCCGCGCTGTTGCAAGCGGACAATAAAGGCTGATAAATTGACCCGCGCTTCGGGGTCTAAGCCAGAAGCCGGTTCATCCAAAAACAAAATCTTCGGCTCATGGATCATCGCCATACCAACGCCAAGGCGCTGACGGTAACCGCGCGATAAGCTGCCCGCTTTTTTATCAAGATAATCCGTAATCTCAACATCTTCGGCGACCGCTTCAACGCGTTTTTGCACATCGGCCTTGGGCAGTTTTTGACACCACGCGGTATAGGTTAGACACTGACGGACGGTTAAATCATTATACAGACCAAAGAAATCAGACAAATACCCCATTTTGCGATGCGCTTTGCGCGGGTGGCGATGAATATTAATGCCATCAACCTCTATATGGCCTGAAAGCGGCGCTTCTAAATTGGTCAAACAGCGCAGCAATGTCGTTTTCCCTGCGCCATTGGGTCCAACAAGCGCCGTGACGCTACCCTCGTCCAATTCAAAGTTTATATCGGTGAGAATCTTTTGCGGCGGATATTCAAAATTTAAGCCCCGCACTGAAATCATTGCCATAAAATATGCCCTTATCTTTGCCATATGGTTTTTCTGCACATATCATAACGGAAAATGCGCCATATAACCACTGCGGATGAGTACAAAATTCAACATGCATCATTGCGCATTTTCCGTTATACTTCCCTCGGTTAATGCAAAATATAAGGAATGCACATCATGGAAGAGCACGTTGACGGTTTTATAAAAATGAATATGGAAGGGCGCATATTAGAACTGGGCGCACAATATTATGATGAGCATATCACCATGAGCTCCAACGGCGAAGAATTCGCAAGATCGCGCGAAGAAGCCACTGCCAAACAAAAACCTTATGTTGAATCCATCGCCGCTTTTATCATTACCCTCATCGAAAAACAGATCAAAGGCGATATCGCCGAAATCACGTTCCATTACGATATTACCACCAAAACCAATGAAAATTACGCCTTTACAGGCAAGCATATTCAAACATGGAAAAACGGCAAAATCACCCATGAAGAATATGTCATGTTACCCTAACGCGCCGATTCAAGGCGCAGGGTTTTCTTGTCCACCGCGTTTATATCATGATGAATAAATTTTGGGGAGGACGATTATGCAGAATTTACGCCTAGATACATTAGCGCTTATTGCCTTATTTATCACGGCCTTAAACAGTCATGCATATGCAGATAATATTTTGACGGCCAAAGACATTGCTTACGGCAAAGGCACATTACAAAAACTCGACATTTACGCGCCGCAAGGCCTAAAAGCCCTCAAACCCGTCTTAATCTTCATCCATGGTGGCGGCTGGCAAAGAGGCGATAAATCTATGGCCAAAGAACACGGCGCATTTTATGCCAATAAAGGCGCGGTTTTCATCAGCATAAATTACCGCCTATCCCCCAAAGATAAACACCCCGCACAGGCCGAAGACAGCGCCGCTGCGGTTAAATGGGTCTATGATAATATTCACCAATATGGCGGCAATAAGCACAGCATCCATATTGCGGGGCATAGCGCAGGCGCGCATCTTGCCGCGCTGATCGCGACCGATGGCAGGTACCTCGGCGCGCATGGCTTATCGCCCTTATTGTTTAAAAGCGTCATCCCTAATGACACAGCAAGCTATGATTTTTCTGTCCCACTCGTTATGGGTAAACGCTTTGTCCAGCCGAAAATTGATGCCACATTTGGTACAACGCCGCAGCAAATTAAAGCCGCATCGCCGCTCAGCTATGTGCAGAATAATAAAAACCTGCCGCCCTTCATCTGTTTCGTTACAGGCAAGCGCCCTGACGCAGTGGCGCAAACCCATGACTTCACCGCCGCGATTAAAACAGCGGGCGGGCAAAGCGAAACCCATATCATAGACGGCCTCAGCCACCGCGAAATGAACCTCGCAATGTCGGACCCCGCCTCGCCATTGACGCAGCGCATTTTAAAAGCACTGTGGGAGCAATAAAATGACCGCGCCATTACGCCGCATCTTAACCCATCGCGCCTTTATGGTGATTGAATTTTTAATACTCTGCATTGCCTTGCCGAGCTATATTATTTTCACCAAATCTGCGCCGTTTATGTTTAGCTTCCTGTGGGGGGCGGCGCTTTATGGGTTTATCATTATGCGCATATGCTATGCGGGTGAATTAAAGGATGCCTTTAAGTTCCGCCAAGTCAAAAAAAGCTTTATGCCGCCTTTGCTGATCCGCTGGGTCGTGGCATCAATCGCGATGATCGCATTTCTGTATTTTTATGATGCGCCGCGGCTTTTCTTTCTGCCGAAAACCAGCCCTGAATTTGTGCTGATTTTGCTCTGTATGTACCCGCTGCTTTCCGCCCTGCCGCAGGAATTTATTTTCTGTAGCTTTTTCTTCCGCCGCTACCGCCGCTTTTTCGGCGAAGGGCGCAAAATGGTCGTGGCAAGCGCACTTGTCTTTGCCTATGCGCACATACTCTACCTCAACCCCGTCGCCCCCGTCCTTAGCCTTATCGGCGGGCTCATCTTCGCCGAAACGTACAGACGTACACACTCCCTCGCCCTCGTCACACTTGAACACGGGCTGTACGGCAATGCGTTATTTATTATTGGTCTGGGCTGGTATTTTTATGGTGGGGCGGTGCATTAGATGTTCGCCAATGACAGAAGCTTCCAGCTTTTTAACTGACATACAAGACATATGCTGTGACAGAGTTCTTTAGCCTACTCTCAGAAGTTTTGTTTTGATTTTATCAGTATAGCGTTTAATACTTCGGAAAGCTTTAGACCTCAAATAAAAAGCTTCTGTTGCGCGGTGCTTCTCAGCATCAGCAAATATATGTTCAAACTTAGTCCTTTCATTGTAGACACGGTCTCGACCAATTACATCCTTTACAGATTTTTCCATTTCTTCTTTGGAGGGGAATATACGGTTGACTGTTTTGGCTTCATTACGAGCATAAGAAAATAGACTGTTGAAAAAATGATAGAGCTTTGCAATATCATACAGCATATTCTCCGTCTTATTCATAGCGAGGCTCTCATGATATGCTTCAAGACGAGAATTATGAACTTGATAAAAAGAGATGATTTCAAAAAGACTTTGTGATGTTTTAATATCGGAATAGCGTATATTTAGCTTTAACACACCGATAGATTCAACAGGCTTTTCTGGCAAAGGCGCATCGTCATAAACATATTTAAAGCAAGCTTCTGAATATCCGACAAGGTCGCAAAGCGCGTCTGGCAACTGGCTTCTATGGTAAAAAGCTTCTCTTTCTCTATCTTCTCTATGTCTCTTTTTATCAAATCTATGCTGTATAATTAAAATTATACATGTTAAAAAAGCTCCAAAGAACGCTACTGCACCAGCTAGCAGCGTCTGCCATACACTAAGGAAGTCTCCAACATTATAGTTTGCAAATATTTCATTCATCCCCCTACTCCCACTCAATCGTCCCAGGGGGCTTACTTGTAATATCGTAAACCACCCGATTAATCCCGCGCACTTCATTGATAATCCGTGTCGCTGCTCTACCTAAAAATTCATGGTCGAAATGGTAGAAATCGGCGGTCATGCCGTCTATGGCGGTGACGGCGCGGAGCGCGCAGACATGGTCATAGCTGCGGCCATCGCCCATTACGCCGACGGTTTTGACGGGGAGGAGGACGGCGAAGGCTTGCCAGATTTGGTCATATAGCCCCGCATTGCGAATTTCTTCGAGGTAGATGGTGTCGGCTTTTCTCAGGATTTCTAATTTTTCAAAACTCACCGCGCCGGGGATGCGGATGGCAAGGCCTGGCCCTGGGAAGGGGTGGCGCTTAATGAAGCTGTCGGGCATACCGAGTTCATGGCCTAGGCGGCGCACTTCGTCTTTGAAAAGTTCGCGCAGCGGTTCAACCAAATCAAGTTTCATATGGGCGGGCAGGCCGCCAACATTATGGTGGCTTTTAATCGTCACTGATGGGCCGCCGCTAAATGATACCGATTCAATAACATCGGGGTAGAGCGTGCCCTGCGCAAGAAAATCAGGTTTGCGCCCCATTTCCTTGGCGATTTTATCGGCGCTTTCATCAAATATATCAATGAAGATTTTACCGATGAGTTTGCGTTTTTCTTCAGGGTCGCTGACGCCATCAAGGGCGGAGAGGAAACGCTCCGATGCATCAACATGGACGAGGTTGATTTGATAATGTTCTTTGAACATCGCCAAAACTTGCTCGGTCTCCCCCGCGCGCATAAAGCCTGTATCAACGTAAATACAGGTCAGCTGCTTGCCAATCGCTTCGTGGATTAACACGGCCGTGACCGAACTATCAACGCCGCCAGAAAGGCCGCAAATTACGTGACCATCGCCCACTTGCTCTTTGATGCGTTTTTGGCTTTCGGCGCGGAAAGCCGCCATTGTCCAATCCCCCGCGCAGCCGCAAACATGATGGGTGAAGTTTTTGAGGAGCGCCGCGCCTTCTGGTGTGTGGACGACTTCGGGGTGGAACTGTACGCCGTAGAATTTTTGTTCATCATTGGCAATCACCGCATGGGGCGCACCTTCGGATGCCGCGACAATGCGAAACCCCTCTGGCAGGGCGCTAACGCGGTCGCCATGGCTCATCCACACTGTATGGCGCCCGCCAACAGGCCAAATATGGCGGAATAAGGCGCAATCTTCTTTGATTTCGATGATGGCGCGGCCAAATTCTTTGTGGTCTGAGCCTTCAACAACGCCGCCAAGCTGTTTCGCCATGGTTTGCTGCCCGTAACAAATGCCAAGCACTGGCACGCCGAGGTCAAACAGACCATCAGGCGCGGCGGGGGCGTTTTCATCACCCACCGAACATGGCCCACCAGAAAGGATAATACCTTTGGGGTTGTAGTCTTTGATTTTTTCAAGGCTTGCATCATTAAACGGCCACACTTCGCTATACACGCCGCTTTCACGCACGCGCCGCGCAATAAGCTGCGTCACTTGCGATCCGAAATCGAGGATGAGGATATGGTCATGTTTAAGGGGCTGTGTCATGGCGTGTGGCTTCCTGAAATATCTATTACTCTACCGCAAGAGAGTAGCGCGAGAGGCAGAATTTAGCAATCAAGATATCAGAATTTTTAGCCGTCAGCCCTTTAACCACCGGTATGTGGCATATAGCCCCGATTTGTTTTCGCAGATGTCTGCGCGGGCGCATTATCATTTTCGGCATTACTTGTAAAACCGCACGCCGCTTGCAGCGCCGCCAATTTAGGCCATAGCTGCCCGCCAATAAGGGCGAGTGTATCTTCAATGTTAGCTTGCGCCGCGCTATCAACATGCGGCTTCGCTTTCGTAAGGTACTGACCGATATTTTTAATACAGTCCATACGGTGCGCAAGGTCTTTTTCAACAAAGCCTTCGCTTGCGCTTAACGGCGAAGGGCTTTGGTAAAACGCGCTAAGCCATGTATATGGGTGGTTTTCGTAATGGGTCAGTACGCCGCTATCGGGCATGTTCTTTGCTGCCCAGCCCTCGGGTAGTTCACCATCCCAGCCATGCATCATTAAGTCAGCCTTAAGCAGCGCATTTATTTTTTCTGCCATTGGGCGTTCTATAATTTCTATGACTGGCACAGAGCCATTTTCTTTTTCTTGCTCTTTTTCTGGGTCTCGCGGCGCGATAGTGACATTTATCGGCTCTTTGCTCTGTGCTGCTGCGATAAAGGCCGCCATTAAATTTGCTTCGCCATATTTACCGCTAGCTTTGAGCGCACAGTAAAGTTTTTGTTCGATTTGCCGCGCGCAATCTTGCGCTAAATGCAGCGCATTATCCATTAACGCACATGTATCATGCGAAAAATCCGATGCCGCAGCGCCCTCAAGCGCAGCAATGCGCGGCGCTTTTAAAAAAGCAATTGTCTGGTTTATCATATCGGCTTTTTGGTAATGCGCTTCAAGCTGTTCTTTTTTCTGATCGCGTTTCGCTGTGAGAGCTGAATCCTGCACTCCATCCTCTTCATACTCAAGGCATTCGAGGGATAGGTTGATATAATCTAGCGCTGTATTTTGTATGCTCGTGCTCACCACCAAATGCTCATAACCGCCGCCTTCAAGAACATTGATATATCGCTCACGCGTAACCATATCTTTAAAGCTGGTAAGCTGCTCTTTTTGCGCGGCGATGTGTTTGGCCTGTTTGGTGTAGTTAAGCAACATAGCTGACAGCCCCGTGCCCTCTGCCGATAATGTCGCCTGATGGCTTGCAAGCCCCGCCTTAATTTCAGGCAGCAACGCCGCGGCCTTATTGCCTTGTACGTGCGTATTTTCATCCAAATAAGATTGCAAGCGCGCTGCATCCAACATGATTCCCTCAGAAAATTTCTGCAAACCGTCTATCGCTTCTGGTTTAACGTCATAATCTGAACCATTTTCACAGAGGCTTAGTACCGTTTCACGCTGCTTGAAAAAAACTTCGCCTGTGAAGCGCTGCTCTGCCCCTGATACGCCTTTGCTGCGGCAAACAGGTTCTAATAAATCATGCAATTGAGCATGTAAACTTGATATAGGATTTAATACAGAGCGCCCCCTGCATGGACGCAAATTCTTTACCCAGTTTTCAACACCTTGTGTGTCTATGCTCATATTCTTCTCATAACCAACGATTAAATCTGCAACAAATTTTTCGTTGTGGCTATCACTCAACAAGCCTTGATGCGCCCCTCTTTTATAACTTTTTTCGGGAATTTTATAATACGACGAACCAAGCTCGCCATTATGATAGAATTGTTCGGCAAACTCGTAAGTAAATGACACATCAGAAAGGCCGTGCATCAATGTGGCAAGGCGGGTAACTTGCGCCGCTTTGAATATCACACCCAAAGCATCAAGGTAGCTTTGCGACTTTTCTTTGAAGGGCTTCTTACCTGCGCCCTTCATCGCGCTCTGGATATAAGGATCGGCGCTTTGTAACACAAAGGATTTTAAATTATCAGCAAGTGATATCGCCTGCTGCGCAGCGGCAGAATCTTTGTCGTTTATACTTGATAAATGCGCTGTGTTTAAATTGATCACCATGGCTATTGTCCCTTATATATTCTTTCTACATCTCGGCTTCAACAGACGAAGATTGAATGGTTTTTATACGCCAATAAGCCGTGTTATGTCAATGTAATTTCCATATAGCGCGAAATTATCGCTTTTTTTAGCGATTATTCGATTCAAAGGCTTGATATTTATGGGCTAATCGCGTACAACACCCGCAAGCGCATATAGAGTGATGGGCAAGTGACGTTTATTTTGGGGTTAGTTCCCATATGGTAGGCGCACTCCTGACCCTTAAAAAATCACTTTATATGTAGATATTAACTTGAAAGGAAACTAAAATATGGCACATATTGCTGCTAATCTACAAGACCAAGAAGAATCAAGAGAGTTTGCAGCTCTTCTTGCTGAATCTCTTGGCGAAACGCAAAATTTTGAAGGTAAAGTTGTTAAGGGTAAAGTCGTTGGCTTTGAATCTGACCTTGCAATTATTGATGTTGGCTTGAAATCTGAAGGCCGCATTGACTTACGCGAATTCACTAAACCTGGCGAAGACCTCGACCTTAAAATCGGCGATGAAGTAGACGTATTCATCGAACGCATGGAAGGCCGTGACGGCATGACAAGCCTTAGCCGTGAAAAAGCACGCCGTGAGGAAGCTTGGGTTGAACTTGAAAAACAACATGAAGCAAACGAACGCGTTACAGGTATTATCTTTAGCCGCGTTAAAGGTGGTTTCACTGTTGATCTTGGCGGCGCAGTTGCGTTCTTACCAGGTTCACAAGTTGACATCCGTCCTGTACGCGACGTATCTCCACTTATGGGTACACCACAGCCATTCTACGTTCTTAAAATGGACAAAACACGCGGAAACATTGTTGTTTCTCGTCGTGCGGTACTTGAAGAGAGCCGTCAGGAAGCGCGCAGCGACCTTATGGACAACCTTAGCGAAGGTCAAGTTCTTCAAGGCGTTGTTAAGAACATCACTGATTACGGCGCATTTATTGATCTTGGCGGTGTTGATGGTCTATTGCACGTTACTGACATTTCTTGGAAGCGTGTTAACCACCCATCAGAAGTCCTTGAAGTTGGTAAAACGATCGACGTACAAGTTATTCGTTACAACCAAGAAACACAGCGTATTTCACTTGGTATGAAACAACTTGAAACTGACCCATGGGAAGGCGTTGCATCACAGTTCGCTGTTGGCAGCAAATTCACAGGTCGCGTTACAAATATCACTGATTACGGTGCATTTGTTGAACTTGGCAACGGCATTGAAGGCCTTGTCCACGTTTCAGAAATGTCTTGGACAAAGAAAAACGCACATCCAGGTAAAATCGTTTCTACTTCACAAGAAGTTGAAGTGATGGTTCTGGACGTCGATCAAGAAAAACGTCGTATTTCTCTTGGTATCAAACAGTGTCAAGATAACCCATGGTCATCATTCGCTGAAAACCACAAACCAGGTCAAGAACTTGAAGGCGAAATTCGCAACATCACTGAGTTCGGTCTGTTTGTTGGTATGCCTGGCGATATTGACGGCATGGTTCACTTATCTGACGTTTCTTGGGAAGACCAAAGCGAAGAAGCCCTTAAAGCATTCAACAAAGGTGATAGCGTTAAAGTTAAGATCCTTGACATTGATGCTGAAAAAGAGCGCGTTGCCCTTGGTATCAAGCAACTTTCTGACGACCCATTTGCTGGCGCCCTTGACGGCATCGCAAAAGGCGCAGTGGTTACAGGTACAATCACAGAAGTTAACGATAAAGGCGTTGAAGTCTCTGTTAATGACAAGCTTACTGGCTTCATTAAAAAGGCTGACCTTTCTCGTGAGCGTTCTGAACAACGCCCTGACCGTTTCGCGATTGGTGAAAAACTTGATGCGAAAGTTCTTACTGTTGATGCAAAATCTCACAAGCTTGGCTTGTCTATTAAGGCACGCGAACTTGACGAAGATAAAGCAGCAATGGATGAATTTGGTTCAACAGAATCAGGTGCATCTCTTGGTGATATTCTTGGCGCAGCGCTTAACGAAGGCGACAAGAAATAAATCATCCGTGATTAAAGATTTTAAAAATAGCCCCCCAGATATTGGCGGGGCTATTTTTTTGCGCTAAATTAGTGGCGTATTAAACAGGTCAAGAAGAAAAGGGAAGAACGTGTCAAAACTACCGAAAATATATTGCGCCTGTGATGTCGCCAGTTTAGATGATGCTCTCACCCTTAGCACCAAACTTGATGGTTTACCGATTGGCATAAAATTAGGCTTAGAATTTTTTATGGCGCAGGGCGTGAAAGGCGTTGGCGCTATGCGTGACAAACATCCGCATACTAGCATTTTCCTCGACCTCAAATTCCATGACATTCCCAATACGGTTGCCGCCGCATTGCGTACGCTCAGTGACATTGGCGTTGATTACACCAACTTACACGCTTCGGGCGGGTTAGAAATGATGGAGCGCGCCCTAGAGGCCGTAAACGCCGCAGACAATCCCGCAAAACTTCTCGCCGTAACGGTGCTCACCGCATTAGACGCAGAGAGCCTTGATGCCGTCGGGCAGCAAACGCCTGTACAAGATCAAGTCCTACGCCTTGCTAAGCTAACGCAGCAAGCAGGGCTTGCCGGCGTTGTTTGCTCCGCCCATGAAATCACGGCTCTGCGCGCTGCTTGCGGTGATGATTTCACCCTTATGGCCCCCGGCATTCGCCCTGCGGGCAGCGCAAATAACGATCAAAAAAGGGTCATGACACCGCATGACGCGCTGAAAAATGGCGCGACACATTTGGTTATAGGCCGCCCCATCACCAAAGCCGCCGACCTAAGACAGGCCGCTATAGATATATTAGAAAGCCTATAAACAACATGTCAAATTGCCCAAAGACACATAGCCAAGTCAAAATTTGCGGCATCACCACCCCCGCAGCGGCAGAGGCCGCCATTCATGCCGGCGCAGCATATATTGGCCTTGTTTTCCACCCCGCTTCGCCGCGCAATATTACCCCCGCGAAAGCGCTTGCGCTGATCCGCTATATACGCAGCCTTTCGACAACGACGCGCTGTGTGGGCCTTTTTGTTGACCCATCAGATGAAGAGCTTGATATCGTAAGTACATATCTTGATATAATACAGCTCCATGGCGGCGAAAGCCCAGAGCGCTGCGCGGAGATTAAAAAGCGCTATGAGAAATCCATTATGAAGGCTATCCCAATAAAAACCGCAAATGATCTGGCGCAAATTGGGCGCTATGAACCACTATGCGACTGGCTGCTTTTTGATGCAAAACCCACTAACGACGACGAACTTACTGGCGGTAATGGCATAAATTTTGATTGGACACTGCTCGAAAACCAAAATATTTCCCTACCATGGATGCTTGCAGGCGGCCTAACGCCGGAAAACGTTGGCGACGCGATCGCGTTACTGCGCCCCAGCGCCGTCGATGTTTCATCAGGCGTTGAAAGCACGCGAGGCGTTAAGGATATTGAGAAAATCAAAGCATTCATCAGCGCTACAAAAACATAGCCATATTGACATAAACAAAACACTCCTTTATAACCCCTCTATCACAAGGGAGCAAAATTATGTCACAAATGCAAACAACGCTTATTGCCATTGGCGGCCTATCAGGTACAGGTAAAACGACACTTAGCGATAATCTTTCACAAATTTTTGCAACATTCGCTAACCCGCCAACGCAGGCGAGCGTCAGTTCTGACATTGTGCGCAAAACGCTCTGGGCGCAAGAAAACGCCCAAGAGCCAGACCTTTACAGCCCTCTCCCTGTTGAAGCCTATAGCTCCGCTTACGGCGTAAAAGCACATGAAAAAATGCTTGCTGATATTAAAGCAAATTTTGACAATGAAATTATTATCGTTGACGCCACCTTCGCCAAAGCTGAAACGCGCATAGATATTGAAAACCTTGCCCATGACAATGGCGTTAAGTTTATTGGCCTATGGCTTGATGCGCCTATCGACACCATAAAGCAGCGCGCTGATGACCGCGCCGCAAATGAACAAAGCATTTCAGATGCCAACAGCATGGTAATTGACCTGCAAATCAAGGCTGGTACAGGTGATGTTCGCTGGACAAAAATCAATACAGATCAAGACAGACGAAATATAACAAGCCAAGCTGTTTCCGCGATTATTCCTGCATTAGCTTAATCGTTTAACTATATTTTCTTTAGAATCGCTGCCCGCCTTGTGCAAGATACGCGGCTTCTTCTGCCGTAGGCGTGCGCGCAAGTATATCATTACGGTGAGGATAGCGCCCAAAAGAAACAATGATGTCACGATGCTTTAGCGCGAAATCCACGTAGCTGCGCTTCGCCAAAGCGTCAAACAGTCGCACGCTTTCATCTTGGATCAATAAGGATTCACTATGCATATAAGGCATATATAAAAACGCGCGTTCATCGTCACTGCTCAGCGCCTTATCAACGCCATGCGCGACGGCTTCCTGCGCCAATGCAAGCGCCTGTGCATCCGAAGCAAAACTGGCTGGCGTATCACGATACATATTGCGTGAAAATTGATCTAAAGTAATAATTTCAGCCAAGCGGCCTAATGCCGTCTCGCGCCAAGAATAACATTCGCCTAAACATGCCACGCTATGCAGCTTTACAAAACGCTGGCTTATTTGCGCATCAAGAACATCACTTTTGGCAAACCAATCCGCAGGAGAAAGCTCAGAGAACCAAAAATTTATCACCTCATTATAATCCATAGGGAAAGCCCTTATCATATCGGCAGCAACATGCGCGCCATTTTATACTGCGTTACGCCGCAGACGAGAAAACAATGTTGGCATATGCGCCGCTGCAAGATTTTTACTAAAACTCGTCGTCAGCAACATCATGCTCGAAAGTAATATTGAGAACACAATATAAGAATGCATTGACCAATAAAGCAGCGGCACTGCAACCAAAGTCGCCGTTAAACGTCCTAGCCCCAAAGAGAATTCACGTACAGCGAGTTTAAATACAGAGCGCTGCTTATACCAGCGGCTCGCAAGGCCAATGCTGAAGAAATGCTGCCCGCCCGTCCAAAACAAACTTGAAAATGCATAAAGCATCGGATTCTGCATAAACAGCCACGGCACCCATCCTGCACATTTCAACGCAAGGCCAATTTCTAAATCATGACTATGGGTCGCGTTTGAATCAGAGCCTTGATTAGCGAAATGCCCAACAATCGGCGAGACCACTAATTTCAAGCCAATTTTAGCTGCGCTTAATATACCCACGCCAAGGGCGCTAACCGACATTAATTTAAGCCATACGGGCGCTAAAAAGTCCGCCACGACTTGAAATGCGCCTTCATAGGCGGTGGAATAAATATTCTTGCTTTGGCTTTGTACTGTACGCCACGATAATTCCTCACCTTCGCTCAGGAAACGCAAGGCAAATTCACCTTTTTGTACTTTCTGATAAATTAGGACGCTAACAATCAACGTGCCAATAAACATCATTACCGTACCCATGATAAACGTCTGTACGCCAAGGCCGTACGTCAAAGCAACGCCGCCCAAAATACTGCCCAGCAGCACCCCTGCGGTTACGCCCGCATCAGCCATGCAAACTTCATTTGCGGAGTTATGATCGCTCACGGAGAAAGACATCATTAAATGGAAAATCGTCCAGTAAGACGACACAGAGATAGAAAACAGCAGCGTTGACATCCAAACGGGCGCATCCTGCCCGACTAAAAACAACATTGCGCCTGTAATGACCTGCGCGCCAAGCACGAGATAGGCATAATTCTTGAACGGCATAACTGTCGAGAGCCAAAGCCAAAGCGGCATAATCATCATCGAAACAAATAAAGAGCGCACAACAAAATGTTCCATCACCGCCCACATACCAAGCGAAGCAAAATCAAACACCATAAATAATTGTACTGCCGTAATGCCCGTCATAGACACAAACGCCCCCAAATATACAATACACAAGGAGAGTGAGGTAAATGGCGCGATAAAAGCCGCATGTAATATGTTGCATATAGTGCTTCTCATAGGCCAATACTAGCCTTATAATCATTAAGGCAAGATTAACGCTACGTTTATTTATCCGCCCCTTATAAATAAGCCCCTTAACTGAAATGGCATATCATGAATTTATACTTTCGCTTAATTGCGCTTTTACTTTCGCATTTTTTCAAAAAATCCCCCAAAAAATCACTGACCGAAAAAGGCGCATTACGCTTCACCGTCTGGCCTTTTGACCTTGATGTGAACCGGCACATGAATAATGCGCGTTATTTGGCCTTAATGGATTTAGGGCGCCTTGATTTAATTTTGCAAAGCGGCATGTTTAAAGCGGTGAATAATGAAAAATGGCTGCCTGTGCTTGGCGCAAGTACAATACGCTACCGCATCCCTTTGCTGCCTTTTCAAAGGTTCACACTAACGACTGATGTCAAATATTGGGATGAGGGCTGGTTTTATATGGAACAGCGCTTCATTATTAATGGCGGCAAAAAAGACGGCGCGGTTGCGGCGATCGCCCTTGTCAAAGGCAGTTTTTTTGATGGCGGAGATACTAAAAAACTGCTCCCCACTGAACGTTTTTTAGCAGAAGCGGGGGACACAGCGCGCGAAAAGCCGCCTTTAGACCCCTATTTAGAAAGCTGGATTAAGGCCGAGGCCGATTTGCGCAAAGTCACCGCAGAATAACGCCTTATAGGTCAAAATCTACGCGCAGCGCCACGCCTGCGACAACGCCACTATTCTCAGAATTTACTTCGAGAGATGGGCCAGCCCGTACATTTAACTTCTGCCCTTGATAAACGATATCATGCAAAAATTCATTACGGAAGCTATAGCCACCTTCTGGTGGGAACGTCGCCTGCGCCAAATTCGTCAGGCAGCCTTTTTGCATAAAGCCTGTACATTCATCTTTTGAAAAATCAATATCCGCGCGAACTTGGCTGTAAAACCCGCTCTGCTCTGCATTCGCAGATTTCACATAACCTGCGCTTGCCTGCCCTTTGAGATGGCCTTCTAACATCGTCGCTTCGGCTTGCAGCCCAATCGAGCTGACAAACCCTCCCGCCCGCGTTGCATACATGAGGTTGCCTACGGCATTAATATCATAAGAAAAGCCATTTTCTTCCTCAGCTTTCTTATCATACAAATCATACTCGCCGCGCATCCCGATTTTGCTTTCGCCGCTAAAATCAATCCCAGCAAAAAGCTCGGCGTTATAATCACCGTCTTTATCTTCAATATCGAGGCCAGCGCCCATAACGGGAGACGTCAAATTCTCTAAAGACTGGCTTTGCGTATCCAAATCAATCTCACCGCCAACAAAGCCGAAATTGCTCTCTAAGCTATCTTTTTTATTATCTTTATCGTCTTCGATCATCGTCTTATGTCCTTTGCCGCTGCGCTTCCGTAACAAATATACTTATATTCACAATAGCTAAAATATAAACCATGATGGTAAACATTATGTTAACCGCCACATTTAAACTGTGGACTCTGCCACTATCAGCGCATCTGTCATATTGCCGCTACGCACCAAGCTGTTAAGATTCAGATATGAAATATGTGATTGAGCCTGACATTATAATCTCCGGATTAAGCAGCAAAGCAGCGCCAGAGCATCAATTGCTACGGCATTTGGCGGCAGGTAAGTTCCGCCTATTGCTTTCAGCGCCGCTTTTATACGCTTATGAACAGGCGCTTTACGATCACCGCCAAGAACTGGGCTTAAAATTTCGCGCGATTGAAGAAACACTGTCCTTCTTCGCGGCATCGGCTGATTATGTCCCCTGCCACCCATTATGGCATGCGGTGATGAACAAACCTGAAAAAGACCTCTCTATCGCCTGCGCTTATATTGGCGGCGCTGATATGGTGATTGTTGCCCGCCCTGATTTATATAAACAAGCCAATGAAACCCTAAATTTGAACGTTCTTAATGCGAAAAAGGCATTAAAACAAATTGACGCCCCTCAAAAAGCGAAAGCAAAGAAAAGAAAGGCCGCATAAAGCCATGAGCCAATATCCCCTGCGTTTACCAGAATCTTTAATGCGCGCGACAAAACGCGCCGCCAAAGCCGATAAAACATCAATCAATCAGTTTATCATCACCGCCATTGCCGAAAAAGTCGCCGCATTAGAGACTGAAGACATGCTCGGTCAGCGCGCCATGCTCGCCGATAAAGATGCATTTTTGGCATTGCTCGACAATGCGAACGAAAAATAAAGACAAGAAGGAGCACCAAAGATATGAGCGTCACCATTTATCACAACCCACGTTGTTCAAAATCACGCCAAGCCTTAGCCATCATAGAAGATAAGGGCATCAGCCCCAATGTCGTCGAATATCTCAAAACGCCGCTAAGCGAGGAAGATATTAAAGCGCTCGCCGCCTTGCTCGGTACACTGGACGCCCCGCGCACGATGATGCGCGTTAAGGAAGATGAGTATAAAAATAATAATCTGAAAGCTGCACAAAGTGACGCTTTATTCAAAGCGATGGCGACCCACCCCAAATTAATTGAGCGCCCCATTATCGTATGCAATGGCAAAGCAATTATTGCCCGCCCGCCTGAAAAAGCATTAGACGTGCTTTAAGCTGGGCATTTAATGCGCATTTGCAGGGCGCACCGCTAAGTCAATCGCATAAAGCATATTAACCGCCGCTTTCGCTGCCCCTTCTGAGTGCTTATTCAAATACTCACTTGCATTTAAAAAGTCACACCCAGCCTGCACATAAACGCCGCAATTTTCATTATCAAGCGCAAGATTACTCATCACCGTAAAAGGCGCGTTTATTTTAACTTTTGTGATATCCTGCAAACTGCATTTATCAGAAAAAATTGCCAAATCGATATTATCAGGAATATCATTAATGGCTGGTATATGCGCTGCGATAATCGGATCATTGCCAATAATATTACGGGCCTCAACAGCTTTCGTAAGGTCAGTAAACACAACGCCGTCAGCCTTTGATTGCGCGGCGAGAGAGAGTGAATCTCGCACCAACAAGACTAAGCCATTATGCGATGTAAGCGCCTGTAGTCCTTCTAGAATTTTCAAAGATTCTTCGCCAGCCCCTTCGGCGACAAACTCAATAATATGGGCGTTCTTCTCATAAGGCGCAGCGTTAATCGCCAAAATAGCCAGCCGTAAGTCGCGCACCATATCAAGCGCTGCTTTTTCGTCACCCGCGCCAAAGGCCGATTCTCTGATCGTCCAAAACAGCCCCGCAGGCGGCGCGCCCTTTTTCTTATCTTTATTCCAATTTTCTTCGTTCATCTTCTATCACTTCATCAACCTATGGCGTTTCCGCCAGTGTATTTCTTGAGGCCTTTATAAAACACACTCCGCGCGATAAATGCAAACACAAATGCAGCGCCATATAATGGGATGAATAGAGCCAAGCTACGCTCTGAGAAAATCATCACCGGCAACAAGCCCATAAAACCGACCGGCAGCACCGTAAAGATAATAACCTTCGCCACAGCAGGAAAACCATGCTGAGGCATGGATGACAGAATAATAATAAATTCAAATAAAGCCTCTGAGAGCGAGCCAGAATTTTTTTTCCAAAACCCAATGCTCTGGACAATGATTATCATTGATATAAACAATAATGATGCCGCGCCAAGGCAGCCAAAATAAAACAGCCAGTCCACGACATTAAGCTGCGCCACATAACACATAATCGCAAATCCGGTCAGCATATCCCCCGTGCCTTGCACCCGCGCATTTGAAAACACCGCTGATATAAGCACGCTGCCAGGACGGCAAAGATATTTGTCAAGCTCGCCGCTGTCAATAATTTGGTTCAATATATAGCCGCCGCCACATAAAAAAGATGTCAGGCCAAATGCAGTGCAGACAACAGCGATCAGCACCATCATTTCACGCAAAGTCCATCCATTAAGGCTTTCCGCATATTTAAAAAACAGCACCCAAATCATCAAAAACAAAATATTCTGCAAAAACATAAATATGGCAGGAATATAACTCGCGATCCCAGCAGACATCGCTTCTGCGGTATTTGCGCGCAGCACCGCTTTTATATAGGGTATTTGTTCAAATTTTATCGCCATATCACACCCCATATTTCCCGATATGCGCCAAAGCGCGGCGGTGTACCCATATGCTCATAGCGCATAAAGCGCCCATCCAAAAAACTTCCGTCGCTAGTAGTGTTGCAACACTAAAAGGCAGAACATTCAGCGCAGCGCTTCCTGGAAGGAAGAATATAGCTGCAAAAGGCGAAAATTTAAGCGCATTATAAAACGCGTCAGGGTAAAGCGTGATCGGGAATAATAAGCCGCCAAGTAAAAAGCATGATTTTTGCGCGATCCAATATGCCGGCGAGGCTTCCTTAATCCATAATGTTGTCATGCCCACCATATAATTCATAGATACGATACAAAATAACGCCCCCATGACCATCACAGCGCCAAGCGCAACTTGCCCAGCATCCATCACCCATTCACCGGTAATCAAATAAGCAGAGAGCAGCGCCAAGGGAAAAAACACAGTAAGCTGGCCGAGCGCTTTACCATACCACTGCGCGAAGACGCGGAACTGGTATGAGACAGGGCGCATCAGCATTTGTTCAATCGCCCCTGATTTAATATCCATATAAGCATCATAAAATAAATGGCCGCCGCAAAAAATAATGCATTCAGTGATCGCGATATACCACACCAAATTCGCATGGCTGTAAACGCCGCCGCCAAGCACACCGTCAGGGACCATACCCCAAATAATATGCCAGACCCAGACAATCATCAAAAAGGATAAGTATTTGCCAATGACATGGAAGCTATCTTTCAGCCGCTCCATATAACCGTTTAAGAAAAAAAGCCCACCCGATGCAAGATAGCAGCCCAATATCTGCGCACTTGCCTGTTGGTTTTTATATGCATGTCCCTGTTCATCTCGCATCATCTGATCCCTTTTGCAGTCCGCTTGCGTCTACATTATTTATTTGGGCCGATTGCACATAGAGAAGCTGTATCAATGCATCGAGTGGCATATTCTCAACGGAGAAATCTTGTATGTTATATTGCGTGAGTAATTCTGCGGTAACGCCACGCAGCGACGCTTTGTTGCGGTCGATTTTAATTTGCACTTTACCGCCGCTATTTAATTCAACCGCGCAGCCAGAAGGCAATGCCGCGATATCTATGGGGGCTTCGCTATACAATGTTAATATTTTAAAGCGGTCAAAATCCTCCCGCAGGGTTTTTAATGGCGCATCTTGCTTAATCACGCCGTGATCAATCATAATCACGCGCGCGCAAATTTCTTCAATATCGCCGCTATCGTGACTGGTAAGCATAATGCTCGCTTTTTCTTCCTCGGCGAGGATTTTTAAATTATGGCGCAGCGCTATTTTTGATTCTATGTCGAGGCCAATCGTTGGCTCATCCAAGAAGATAATTTTGGGACTATGCAATAATGATGCGCCAATTTCACAGCGCATACGCTGCCCCAATGAAAGCGAACGTGCGCTCTGCCCCATAAAGGCATTAAGATCGAGCATTTCATCTAAGCTTGCAACGCGTTTTTCAAGGATTTTACCTTCAACGCCATACATCGCGCCGAGTAAGCGGTAGCTATCCAGCACGGATAGATTCGCCCAAAGCTGCGAGCGCTGCCCAAAGACTACGCCAATTTCGCGCGCAAGTTTTGAACGCTCTTCCCACGGCGTATAACCCGCGACTTGCGCGCTGCCGCTTGCAGGGTGCAAAATCCCCGTCAGCATTTTTAATGTCGTTGATTTGCCCGCGCCATTAGGCCCAATAAATGCCACACTTTCGCCTGCATCTATATCAAAAGAAATATCCTTCACAGCTTCAAAAATTGATTTCTTCTTTTTTAAGAATCCAATTTTTTCAAACTGATCAAAATTCTTTGATAGACCGTTAACGCTGATAATACTCATTTTATGTACTCTTTTCTTAAGCTTAACTTTCAGCGCGAAAATAAGGGCTGGTTGCTTCAAAATATTTATATGCACCGTCACGGGTAAACTTATTCATCGCCGAAAAGCCGCCACGTCTTAGCGTATATTCAGCCGCTAAATTTGCATTGGGCGCTTTGGCAAATAACTTTACTAAACCTAAATCATCATAAGCATATTCCGCAAGGCGTTTAATTGCCTCAATGCTAAAGCCTTGACCCGCATAACGCGTATCAACACTGACATCAATTTCACCAACTAAACCTTCAGCGCGCGCCTTCATGTCAAGCGCGATATTCCCAACAGCTTTACCATTGCCACGGTCAATGATTTCAAACGCAGCCTTTGGCTGACCGCATGATTTTTTACTTCTTAGCGCCAAACGCCTTGAAAACAATTTTAGATACTCAGACATAATTTCCTCCATTTATTAAATGGAAGAGGTGATAATCAAAACAAAATTTAGAGGGGAGTGGGGTGATTAATCAGCTCTTCCGGTTTTGGTGAGCTGACATTTTATTAAGTATAAATTACAGCTCTATTCCGCGTGGCATTTGAATTTGATAATGATTAAGTGCCTTACATGCACGCATCTTATTCGCACACGCTGAAAAGCGCGGCCAAGAAATAAGTGTTGCTGTAAGTGTACGAATATTCATTTTTTAAATTCAAATTAGCTGTTATTAAAAAGGTAATTTCTTACCTCACAAATTTAAGAAAAACACATTTTGCAGTGCAAGATCAAGATATTTTTTTCAATCCACGCGCATAATGCCGCTTTTTGCGCCATATATCACAGCAAAATATCTTACTATATACCTACCCGTAAACACGCCCTTACATTGCGTAATAACTTTGTTTGTTTGAAATATATAGCTAAAGAAAAGCCCCACAAAAGCGGGGCTTAAATAAAATTTATAAAATGAAGAGGGTTACTGCTTCACACTGCCTTGTGTGCCGCGTACGATCCATACGCCATTTTCTAGGCCAATCGAATTAATTCGGCCTAGACCACTAACAGCATCACCAACAGAAACTTTCTTAATGTCAGTGCTGCCTTTCTGGGCAATCCACGCTTCGTTCTGTGCAATACCTTTCAAAACCCACTGCGCAGGTGCTTTGGGCTTGCTCTTCACGGGTTTAGATACTGAACGCGTCGATGGAATTGCAGGTGCCGTGCGCGTTACCTTTTTCGACGCAGTACTGGTTGCTGAGTTGCTTGCAGTGTTCAGACGTTTTTTAATTGCGCCCAGTTCCGCAGAAAGCTGTGACACATCATCACCATCGCGGCGCATTTTGGCTAAATCTTTTTCCAAACGCTCCATCCGGCTCAAGATTTCGTCCATCTGCTCTTCTACGCTATCAAGCTTCCCAATAAAGGCTTTTGTATCAACCGCTGGCGCAGCAATCACAGGCGTCGGCATTGGTGCGGGCGCAGATTTAATCACTGGTGCTGGAACATCCATACTTGGCAAATCGGGCGCACTAATTGGCGCTGCACCATCAAAATCAGGCATCGCCATTACCGGCGCAGGATCTGGCATAGACATTGCGGGCTCTTGCATTGTGGGTTCTGGTACAGGCATTGGTGGTGCCTGTATCGCAGGCGCAGGGATATCTGGCGTAGGCAACGTTGCTTGCGCAAAATCTGGTACAGATGGCGTAGGCGCAGAAAAATCAGGCATTGGCGTTAAGCCACCTTGAGCGCTACCGCCCATATCCATTTTAGGGAATTCAATCGCTGGTGTATCCACTGTATTACGCGGCGCAGAATCATCATCCATAACCATTGCTGTTGGCATTGGCGGCATCTCACCCATATCCATTGGTGCTGATGATGCTGAATTTACATCTGGCATATCTGGCGCAGGCATACTCGCCAAGGTAGAATCTTGCCCATTTTCTTGTCCATTCGCCGCAATGTTTTGTTGCTGCGTTGCTTGGCCTTGACCATTACTCCCCGGCATTTTTCCGCCAAGTACAGTGAAATACACCGCGCCGCCAGCGCCGCCCAAAACCACAAGAATGAAAAGCAATTTGCCAAAGCCGCCTTTTTTCTTTTTCGGCGTAAGCTGAGTTGTCGATTCGGCAGAATCAGAGTTTTCATCCCAATCGTCGAAATCATCATCCCAATCATCACCCTCTGCAGAGTCAAGATCATCTATTAAATCATCGTCTAAATCAGCGTTTAGATCATCAAAATCATCTTCAAAATTCTTTTCATCACTCATAATGATTGCACTTTCATTCTTTTTTATACTGTTATAAGAAACTATAAAAAAACAGGCCTTTAATCAAGGCCTGTTTTCGATCTGTATCAATTTGCACGCGCATTTAACGCGGAAGCAAACTTAAGCTACTTGGGCTAAATCCGGCAGGTACAGCGCCCGTAGAATTCGTTGGTAAACTACCGCCCGTATTCGGCATAGCGCTGCCAAATGGAGATGCCATACCACCCATGCCGCCCATAGAGCCAGGTGCGCCCATACGGCTGCTTTCATAAACAGGATCAACAAACAAAATACCAATCGGCGTCCCTGCGGCAACACGGACCATAATCTCTGTACTTTCGCCTTCTTCAAGCAAGATGTCTGTAACAATCGTCGATGCTTCGCTAACACCTTTCAAAAGCTCTTGGTTTAAATCAAGGTCTTCCTGCTCTTCAGAAATTGTCTCGCCTGTTGTACTACTAATAACGTTTGTTGAGCCACCTTCAGTTACAGCTTCGGCAACACCCTCGATAAATTTAGACGCTGCAGGAAGCAAAATACGTTTGAAGTAACGGTGATCGACTTCTGTTGCTAGGCCAGGAAGTGAAGTGTTCGGGTCAACCGCCACACCGCTTACAGGATAAGTTTTTCCGTCTTTAACAATTTTATCAAACTCCAGAACCAACTTCTCATCTTCACGGCTAAAACTACCAAGAATTTTAGATCCTTCGAAATGCCCCGTCAAAACACGCGCCATAACAACGCTTGGTACATCTGAGTTTGCCTCAATAAGAAGCTGACCATAAAGAATATCACCAGGCACAATTAACGGCTCTTCTTCTTCACCCATCATTGTTTGCCCATTATCCATACCTGCTGCATTCGACATAGCATTCCCACCCATACCAAAAGCATTTGAGTTGGTGAGCATACCGTCTTCTCGCCTTTTTTGCATACCATTATAATAGGCTTCTTCGCTTGTTACCGCTATACGTTGCATAGGCGCATATTCATGTCGCTGGGCAATAACAGCCATTTGCTCCATCATCGCACTTGATAACTTGCCAAGAGCTTCCTTACGCGCATCTTTATTTGTATCTGCCTGACGCGGCATTGTTGCCATGGCACGCTGATTTTGAATCTCCATTAAACGGCGGCGCTTGTTTTCTTCATCTTGGCGACGCATTCTTTTTTCTTGCAACTCTTTCCATTGCGCCATCGGATCTTCTTTTTCGTCCACTTCACGCGCAGTTGGTGCTATTGTCGTTTGAATAGGGTCAACCGGTACAGGTACAAAGCTATCCTGCTCCTCAACTGCCTCTTCAAAGTCTTGTTGGTTTCTTGTCTCAAGCGCCTCACGGTAAATATCTGTGCTTTCTTCACCGACAGCACCGCGCACAGCCGCAGACTGCCCGGTAGAAATCGCTGAATTCTCAACCCTTACATCATTACTGCCGAAGATATTTACGCTAATGATAATAATGATTAAACCAACGACAATGACCCCGAATTTAAATATCGGGTTTTTGCGCCAAAGCTCTTTTATACTTTGTCCGCCTTGAAAATCAGCATCCGCATCGAATTCATCAACACCGTCAAACTCATCATCAAATTGATCTTCATTACTCATGAACTTAATCCCGTAAAACTATATTAAATTTAAACAATCTATTGTGAATCATCTTCTGTAAGGCTCGCACGCACCATTTTGCCACCATCGGAAAGCAAAAGGATCGGCGCAGAATTCAATTCATATACATTCATACCATCACCCGATTTAACGGAGCTATTCCACCCAGGGGAGAGGAGTGTCAGTGGCGTACGCACATAAACCAAACCATCAACTTTATAGGCTTTGGTACGTCTATCCGCTCCCGTGACAATCAATTTCTCAGCAGATTCAGGCGGCAAGCCATCAAGAACACTCGCCAAAGTAGCGCCGCCCGCAGCAATGCTTAGCGACGAATTAATTAAAGGCGCATTAGCCTCTGGACCATATTCAGGAATACGCAAGTCAAGACGGTAGTAAACACGGTCACGGCGCGTATTCAAGCCAATAACCACAGGTGTTTTAAGCCCCACCAGGCGAATCGACATATTGCCTTTTGCAAAATGCGTTGTTGGCGTAATTCTGAATATATTTTCACCCTGACCTGGCTTAATAATATCAAACTCCCCAGCCCAAGTCATATCCTTAACTGGCCAAGGTTGCCCAGTAACATCAACTATAGTTACCGTGGTAACAGTACCCATCGCAACATCAATCACATCAGGAATTTGCCCTGGGTCCAAAGAAAGTGTTTTTAAGCCAACTTCTGGCGTTGGTGTATTATACATGATGGTGTCAATCGCTTGACGATTTTCATCATATATCTCCATGAAACGTCTAATCTCTTCAGGTTTAAGCGGAAACATGCTGTCCGTAGCAATACCATACGCATCATCATAGAATTGTTTTTTTTCTTTTTCCGCGCGTAGCTTTAATTGTTCTTCACGCGAAAGCCCGCCCACTTCATCAGCCGTCAGCCCCGGCAATGGCGGCGGCTGATTACCGGATTGTGGCAACGATAAACCAGGAAGGCTTGGCCCACCCATCGATGCAGGATCGACGAAAGGTGCTCTTTCATTATTAGCGCTATTCTCTTGCGCTGTGGCTTTTTCAACCTTTGGCTGCGGCAAGCTATTCAACAAGCTCTCAAAGCTCCCCATAGAAGACGCTGCACCTTCACCCGCACTTGATGCAGGCGCCGATGGCGGCGGCGGCAAATCTTGTGCGCCCACGAGGCCAGAAGAAAACGCGAGCAACGCTGATGCGGCTGTAAAAACAGATACATATTTCACTTTTCTAAAACTATTGAGAAGTACCATTGAAACTTTACCTTAATAACACTTGAAAACAAGGAACATAATAAAACAGACATTGCGGACAATGTATTTGCCCATAAAGCCTAAGTCTTAGCCGCGCCCCTGTCATTAATAAAAAACATTTTATCCCAGATTGCCCACATTGTTCATAATGTGCATACGAGCACGAGGTAATAAAAAACACTTAACCATAAAAAGAAACCCACTGCTCAATCCCAACACCGTTCGGGCTTTCAAGCTTTGGCACACGTACAACTGTAAGAGTTACACGCAGAGAATCTGTTTTACGCTGAGAGCCCGATTGATAAGTGACAATAAGCGGTATTTCTATCCGCCAAGAGTAACGACCATTTTCAAGCCCTTCCCACAAAAGCACAGGCGCAGCGCGGGGCGCGGCGGTAACAACCTGTCTGTTATTCTGCACCATTTCCAAGATACTTGAGCGTTCAAGCGCAGTCGTAAAGCTCTCCCAACCTGTACGGGTAAAGTTGCGTGATGATTCTTGCAAGCGGCGACGATAATCATGAAAACCAAAAGTCAACACTTCAGTCGCAGCTTGTGCAACCCATGACATCAAAGCAGGATTAGACAAGTTTGGCTGCGAAAGCGCCACCATAGGCACCAAGCGCCCATCAACTGTTGTCGCAAAATATCTATCCTGTGGTTGATGCACGCTAATCACATAATACATAGCGCCAATCAGCATAATAATACTGACAACAAGGAATAAGACTGTTTTTTGTAAAGTACGGTAACCATCGCGATAGTATTCATTACGAATAACAACCGCGCCAACACCTTTTTCAAACGGCCTGACATCATCACTAGCTTCAGCATTTTTCCCATCACCGGCAACATCAACCACTGCTTTGGGTTTTTTCTTGCCGGTACGTTTCATAGCTTTCTTAGAAGGATCAATAGCTTGTTGCTGAGGGTCTGACATAGTGACTACCTAAAGATTTCAACGCGATAAACTGATGTTTCGCAATAATTTTGAACATATAAAGATGGCACAAAAAAGCTGCACCAATTATAACCATACACACTTATGATACGATAGCCTCACTATCTAAGCAAGCACATAAATGCAAACAATCCCATTCAGTGCGCTTAAAAAATATCAAAAACTTTCGTGCAAATAATTTTACGCTATGATAAAATTTATAGTCATATGGATATGTTCCGTTGTGCGTCACGCGCTGCAAACAATATTCTAATGATTGTTTGCAGATATTTATTTGACGCTCATGATGTAGCATATACTGGTTTTTTGGTAATTTAGGGGCACAATGCACAAAAAACAAAATTTCATTACGCGCCACGCGTCAAGCAAGCTAAAACATATATTTGTTTTGGCCATCACGTTTTTGTGTCTCAATTTTGCCCTCTCCAAAGCAGCAAATGCATGTTGTAATTGTTGTCTTTGGAATACTCATATCACAGAGACGCTTACAACTTATACTGACACGGTCAGCGTTGCGGCAGATGGCTTTGAGAAACTTGTCGATTTTCTTTATGCTGATTCAGATGACAGCAAAACGCTATGGAAAGGGCAAATCCTACCACAGTTACGTATAATGGGTATGGAGCTTACCACAGCGACCCAATCGTTTAACACCTCTATTGGTGCGTTTTTTGATGCACAGAGTCTCCAAGACTCAATTCTACGCATGCAAACTCTTGCCGCTGAAACAGCACGCAACCAAACGCCGTCTGTCTCAATGTGCCAATATGCCACACTATCTAAGTCTTTATCCGCTTCGGAGGTCGCGCAGAAAGAAACGACCCGCGCAATCTCTGTGCTAAACCTAAAACGAAATACACTCAACAATAAGCTACAAAGCTCGAGGAGCTCCAATGATGATGCCGAAGCGCGGCTCGCGCAGTTCAAATCAAAGTACTGCATTGGAATTAGCGATTCAGCCGAGTTTTCTGGTGTTCTTGGTACGCTATGTACAGCACCTGCGCCACCAGCTGACCCAAATACTATACCGCCACTAAATGCACGAAAGAGAAACAAAGACATCAATTTTGTGCAAACATTAGGCTTACCAAAAACAATACCCGCTGCGCTTTATCCCGGCCCCTATGGACCAACTGAAAGCCTTTCACAATTTGAGGACATTATTGCGCTTAGCAAAAACCTTTATGGCAGTACAGCGATGAACAGCGCCACAAAAGAAGAGCTTACCCCAAAAACAGGCAAAACTTCACAATATAACATGCTCAAGCGGCGCGCATTGCAGGCCAAGCGTAACGTGGCACAGCATAGCTTTGCCAACTATGTTGGCCTCAAAGCGGCAACAGATCGCGCAGATGGCAGTGAGTTAAGCATTAAGCCGCATATAGAGGGCCTTTTGACCCTTATGGGCGTAGATAACAGCGCAAATAACAGATTTACAGATTATTTTGCAAAGGCTGGAAATGAATTAACAGAATCCAGCCCTAGCTATTGGACGCAAATGGAAGTATTGACCAAAACCCTCTATCAAGATCCACGTTTTTACGCCAGCCTCTACGACAACCCTGCAAATGTAAAAAGACAGCAAGCCGCAATGAAGGCTATAGAATTAATGCAAGAGCGCGATATACACGAAACATCTTTGCGCACAGAAACCTTGCTCTCTTTATGGCTCGAGTCTGAATTAGAAACCTATGGTAAAGCCATTATTCAAGACTGGACAAATATGAAAGCCGCGAAAGAATGATGCTGTTTTATAACAAAGCCCCTGAACAAGAATTGGCAAAACAAAACAAAAAGACAGCGCGACAACGCGGCGGCCTGCGGATGATAATTCATCTCTGCTTTTTTATCTTTGCTGCATTTTTTGTCACTGCCATTCCGACAAAGCAAGCGCAGGCACGTTGCTGCTATTGCTGTATACAACCCGCGCAACAAGCAATGCATGCCGCCCTCATTGCTGCCGTTATTTCAGCGCAGAATCTTGAATTCACAACATTGCGTGATCAATTATTATCTAAAGTATGGTGGCATTCTGGCGTGGCCCCGCTTGCAAAAAGAGCCACCCGTGAAGTTGTTACAAATGGTTGGGCGCTTGTTGCATCCTTTGGTGCAATGCTTGATAGTAAACTTGTTAATGATAGAATCCTTGATATGCAGGTGCTTTCTGCAAAAACAACTAAGCGCCATATGCCTTCCGTCGCGATGTGCAAATTTGCATCACTGAACAAGTCAATGGCACAAGCCGATCAACGAGCAAAAATGGTGCACGATGTTTTAGGCGAATATTCCCTGCGCCGCGTTTTAGGGCAGGCCGAAACCATAGGGGCAATCGAATCCAAAGACGTTGCAAGCCGCCTAAGGACAGTCCTAGACAACCATTGCGGTCCAAAAGAATTTGGCAGCGAAGCCACTGCACTCTGCCCTGGTGGACCAGGCAACCCGACAGATATAAATTTCACAGATGCAATTGATGTGCCCGATACAATCAACATTGGCCTTGACCCTGAAATTAGCGGCATAAATACAAATGACGAAACAGCCAGCGTCATGGCAATGAAAACCATGCTCTATAACCACAAGGCACCGCCGCGTATTGGTAAACGAGACCTACAAAACAACTATGATGGGCAGCAAAGCCGTTATTTAAACTGGCGCGGAACTGTTGCAAAAAGAACGGTTGCAGAGAATAGTTTTGATACCGTCATTGGCATGAAAGCCGCCAGTGGCGTTGCCGTTAAAAACCAATATAAACTGCAGTTAGAAAGCCTTGGTATGTCAGCCGCTGAAAGTGAAGCCATCGCGAAAACCGCGCCAAGTTATTGGGCGCAAATGGAACATCTAACAAAGAAGCTTTACCAAAACACAAATTTCTTTGTAAACCTCTATGATGGGCCAGACAATGTTCTTCGACAAAGCGCATCTATGGATGCCATTGCCTTGATGCAAATGCGTGATTACTACAACTCTTTAGTGCGCTCAGAAATGGCGTTATCTATTTTGCTCGACACAGAAGTCGGCAAGGAAATCGACGCGTTAAACAACACATTAAATCAGTGGGGAAATTAGAACATGATAGGCAAGCACATAAAACGCCTCATGGCCATTTTACTGGTTGTCGCAGCGCTGCAGGCGCCGCTATCTCGTGACGCGAAGGCAATTTGCTGCTTATGTACCGAATGTATTTCTATTGGCGCGATGCTTGGCGCTGCAGGTTCCGGTCTTATTTCCGATATTACAGCAAAAGTCAGTACATTTTTTGCTTCAAATGTGATTAGTACACTGACTAACGGCCTATTTAAAGGCGCATTACAAACCATGACTATGGAACTCGTCACAGCCGGACAGTCACTGGTTCCGCCAATCGGCGGTATGCTTGATGGGCAAGCGCTTAACAATACGATAAAAGAAATACAAACATTACAGGCGCACACCGCAAGGGACCAGATGCCCTCAGTCGCTATGTGCGAATTCGCTTCATTATCGAAATCTGTTGGATCCGCTGATCAGCAACGCGACCTCACACAGCGGATTTTAAGCAAGCGCTCTCTTGATCGCCAACTCGGCATACAGGGTCTCGCAGGAACCCAAGGCACAAGCTCACAGGTCAATAATCTCGCCTCTCGTTTCACGCAATATTTAAGCACATATTGCGATCCAAATGACGAAAATGGTACGCTTGGTGAAGCGCTTGGCACACAATGTGCGGGTCCAGACAACCGGATTAATCGCGACATTGACTTTACGGGGCTTTTACACGGCGATTTAACACTTAATGTAGACTTTTCAGTTCCTGTAAGTACAGAAGATGAAACCGATATTTTCAATATGGCAGCAAATCTATATTCAAGTGATATCGTGCTACGCCCTAAAGATAACGTTCTCAAAAACCCAGACAACGCAGAAAATTACTTAGCGCTGCGTTCACTTCTGGCTAAAAAATCTGTCGCTGAAAACAGCTACAACGCATTAGTCGCACTTAAAACAGAAAATCAATTTAGCAACACTTCTTATTTTGAAGACATGCATAGACTGACAAAGGGCAGGTATCAAGATCCCAGCTTTTATGTCACCCTGTATGATAACCCCGCAAATGTTCTGCGCCAAAAAGCTGCCATGCAAGGCATTGGACTGATGCAGCAACGTGACATTTTTGAAAGCCAAATCCGTTCAGAGATGCTGTTATCTGTTTTACTTGAAACGAAGCTCGAACAAAGCACTAAAGACACAGTTGGGGGCGTTAAATAGATGTATGAACCGCCACGCAGTATAAAAAATATATACACATATTGCGCACACACAGGCGTCCTGCTGCTTTGTTTGATGATGCTCTTTTGCGCATCAGCGATTGTCAGTAAGGCCTATGCCTATTGCTGCCCCTGTGTTGATTGTATGACAGTTTCTGACATGCATTCTGATACGAATGATGCCTTAGAAGATAACTTAAATGATCAGTTTGAAGAAACCATGAAATGGTTTCCTAAGTTTTGGGGCGAGAATATTTTTCCTGCTTTGAAGCTGATGACAATGGAACTTACAACTTCAGCCTTTACCGTGCCGCCAATGATTGGTGCCTTTCTTGATGGCGTACAATTAAATAAAACCATATTAGAAATACAAACCATGCAAGCACGCATTACGCGCGACCAAATGCCTGCCGTGTCGATGTGCCGTTATGCATCCCTGACAAAGGGCCTTGCAGCCAGCCAGTCAAAAGCGCGCTTTAATGCATCATACTTAGCCAAAAGGTCTTTAGAAAGACAACTTGGTGGCAATACAACAGATGAGAACCAAGAATATTTGGACAATATTTCTGACCATTATACACGTTATGATCAATTTTTAAGTAATTATTGTGATCCACAGGACTTTCAAAACGGCCTTGGCACCGTTAATGGCTGTGCCGGAGTTCGTAAAAATAGAGACATTAATTATAATCAGCTTATTGATAGCCCACTGACTTTAAATGTCGATTACACCGACTCGCTTGTCACTGAAGATGAAGTTGATATTCTGGCTATGGCCGCAAATTTATTCTCGGATGAGCTTATCAATCGAGATTATAGACAGTTCACAGATGAAAGCCGCACCAACCAATTTGTCCAATACAGGGCTTTGCTGGCGAAAAGAAACGTCGCAGAATATAGCTTCAATTCGATTATCGGCATGAAAACAGCCGGTAGCGGCGCATCAAATGTACAAATGGATGGCCTGATGCGCGAACTTATGCCAAGCGGCGCGCAAGCCGATGCAGAAAGGCAAGCGCTACTTTTTCCTAAAATAAACGCTGCTGGCGCAGATCCAAACCCAAGTTATTACGCGCAAATGGAATTGCTGACGCAGAAGCTATTTCAAGATGTAAGCTTCTATACAAATTTATACGACAACCCTGCCAATGTTGAGCGCCAATACGCCGCAATGCAAGCTTTGGGACTAATGCAGCGCCGTGATGCTTATGAAAGCATGGTGCGCAGCGAACTCCTCGCCTCTCTCTTGGTTGAAATGGATGTTGCAGAAAAACAAAAGGAACTTCAGTAAGGTAAGATGGTAAAGCTATTTGCACATAAAGCGCACAACAAAAAGGGCGCAATGACATTTTTTAAGCCATATAGATTATATTTATATGCGCTGATGAGTTTGTCTGTCGTCATTTTAACGCCCGCGCCAGCCTTTGCCAATTTATACAGCACAGCGCAAGCCCATATAACAGGCCTAGCTCCCAATAGCACAGCCGTCATCAACATTGAAAATAGCGGACAAACACAACAATCCGTTGTAAGCCAAAAAGGTGAAGTGCAAATAGGCGCACAATTCCCCGAAAATCCGCGTGCAGGCATTTCCAGCGGCGTCAATTATACGCTCACTTATGAAGTGCCTTACCGTGACCAAGAAGGTCGTCAGCGCACGCTCAAAAACATGATTACTTTTTCTTTTTCGGCGCTGACAAATGATGTCATTATTCTAGGAAATGCGAGCGATACCGCGCTTATTGAATATGCATCAGGCTCATCCAACATGAAAAACACCACTGCGTCAGCATCGGGCATTTTTAAGAATATTTTTATCCAGAACCTTAAATTCAAAAAAGATAGTCAAGGCACAGCTTTTGTGATCATCACGAATACCGAGCCTGAAACTGGGGCCCCGCTTGACCCCGTTTATATTGAAGCTAGTTTTTCAATTGCAAAACCGACCAAGCAGAACATGACAAAAGAAGGTATAAAAAGAATATTTTCTAGTATAAGCAAGGGCAACTTCACCATGAATGACAATGGCATTCATAGCGCATGGGGCGTTGGTATGAAAGCAATGACACAAGAGCTTACCACAAATACTTTGGCGCTTGCAGGACCTATTGGCGCATTTTTTGATGCCTATATGCTCAACACCGTTATTGGCAGAATGCAGGTTCTGCGTGCAGAAACGACCCAGCGCCATATGCCTTCAGTGAATATGTGTGTGTTCCCAAGCCTCAGTAAATCTATTGCGCGCGGTTCACTTAACGCCCGCGCCACAGCACAAATTTTTGCCAAACAAATGCAGGATTATGATTTACAACACATAGATTCTGCAGGCGCGATGATCAGCAATAACCGCGATCGCGACTACGGTAACAAATTCCGTGATTATTACTGTAACGCACAGCAAAATGGTAAAGATGGCTTAGGCGCGTTTTGCAAGACAAGCGCGACAACAAACCGCACAAATTACGATGTAAATTTTCCCGCATTTTTCTCAGAGTTACGTGACAATCCGGTTAACTTAACAGGTTCGCCTGGGACACTCTCTTTTGCAGAAATGGATCTATTCCAGCTCACCAAGAACCTCTACGGTTCAAATATCAGAAATTTGAAAGAAAGTGTTTTCTCAAGCGCTGATGGGTCGCGCCCTATCACCGAAATACGTTCCCTGCAGGCCATCCGTAATGTTGCAAAAAACAGCTTTGCTAACCTCGTCGGCGGCAATGCGCGTATGACAGGGATTGGCGGCGCAGATGCCCCATCATATGAAACCATGATGGAAAACCTGACAAAGAAAGCATATCAAGACCCCGCGTTTTATATCAATTTATATGATAATCCAGAAAACGTGCAGCGCCAAAAAGCTGCGATTAAAGCCGTACAACTTATGCAAGGCTGGGATATCGTTAAAGCATTACACAGACGTGAAATGCTGCTCTCTATGCTTTTAGAATTAAAACTGCGCAAAGAGCAAAAAAGGCTCGAAATAGGTAATAACTAGAATCTTAAGCCCTATGATTTTTTCACTTACATATATCCCTTTATAGGTGATTCTCTATCGATGAAAGGGGCGATAGCTACCCGCGGGATAAGATGCATCCTGATCTGCGCGCCCTATCTGAGTGCTTATAATATCGTTTAAAATGCTACGTTTGGCTTTAATCGAAGATTCTATTGTCTGCACTGCACTTACAAACGGTATGCGCGCCCCGTGATACTCCATATTTTCACCAAGCCAATCTAATTCAACGCCATAGGCGCGGCTCAACTTCCTAAGCAAGCTTGGGCGCATCGCGCCTAACCAATGCGTCGCATGAATATCATGGCTCATCTCTATTGATGCCGCCAACAGAAAAGGCAAAATCAGTGAAGCTTCATCACCGTTTAAATGCGCGTCATCCAGACGTCTATAAGACACGCATAACCGTGATATTTCTGCATATTTATTTGGGGCGGCCTTATCGATGGGCAGCTGCTGTGTACAGGCATTTAAAAGCGGTAAGAATGAACCAAAGCGACCCTGCGGAATAAGACGTACTGTACCGACATAAATTTGGCTCGGGACATGTTTGACAAGTGCCATCGCTGAGAAATCATCATACAGATCGCGCTCTAAACCGCAGGCCATCCCTTGTTCAAATTGATGTTCTTGGCAATAGGCTTTATACCTAACCCTATATGCCGCTTCTTCTAATGCCGGCGTCTTGACAACAATATTATCAGCACTCAGCGTATAAGCTTTTACCACTGAGAACTGTGATTGAAAACGTTCAAAATTTTCTAAACCCGTCTGACTTTGTGAAAAAGAATCAGATAGGCCCAATGCCCCTTTGCCCATAATGCCCCCCAGCAATTATTATGTTTATTTTATATAATTGCACACTATACCCGCAAATCAGTTATGTCAAGAACAGGGTTGAAGAAGACATGTATTTACAATGCTTTATATAAGAAAAATATGATTTAACCCTGACGCAACGGCATTAATCCGCCTGCATCTCATCAAGCTCCAGCCAGCGTAACTCTGCGCGCTCTAAGCGGCGTTTTGCTGTGTCGAGCGCCTGCGTTGCCGCCATAAAGCCTTCAGGGTCTTCATTGTAAAATGAAACGTTGGCGAGTTTTTTATTCAGCGCAGCAATCTCAGCCTCAAAAGCCGCAATCTCATCAGGTAAATTATCTAATTCATATTGCAATTTATAGGATAGTTTTTTAATTGGCTTTGCGGCTTGCGCTGCGGACGCGTCGCCTGATGTCGGCGCGTCATTTTTCTTTGGCTTTAGGCTCTCATCACGTTCTTTCTTTAGCTTTTTGGCTGCTTTTTGTTCGGCGAGTTTACGCGCCTCAACATAATCAGAGTAGCCGCCAATATAGCCTTCGACTTTTCCTTCGCCCTCAAAGGCCAATGTTTTTGTCACCACTTGATCCAAAAAGTCACGATCATGCGATACGACAAATAACGTGCCAGTATAATTGACCAAAATTTCCTCGAGCATATCGAGCGTATCCATGTCCAAATCATTGGTTGGTTCATCAAGGATCAGAAATTCACCAGGGTCAGCCAAGACCTTCGCCAACATCAAACGGTTTTTCTGCCCGCCTGATAAATGCATGACTTTGTCATCGACCCGCGCAGGGTCAAACAGGAAGTCTTTTAAATAGCCGCAAACATGACGGTGCTTACCCATCACATATAAATAATCACCGCCATTCGTGCATAATGTCTGCTTAAGCGTATCATCTAAATTCAACGCGGAGCGCTTTTGATCGAAATACGATACATTGACATTTTTCTGGCGTTTGACCCGCCCTTGATCAGGAGCAAGTTCACCAATCAGCAACTTCAAAAACGTTGATTTACCAGAACCATTTTTGCCCAAAATACCAATACGGTCGCCGCGCGTAATGCGCAGGTTAAACCCTTCCAAAATGGTTTTATCTTCAAAGTTTTTATGGACATTATAAAATTCAGCGCAGATTTTGGATGATTTTTCAGTATCAATCATCGGCACATCCATCCGCGCCATCATATTGCGGAAAGACGATTTATCTGCGAAAAGCTTATCGCGCGCTTCTTTCATTAACTCAAGACGGCGTACATTGCGCTTTCTACGCGCTTTAACGCCGCGTGAGGCCCATTCGACCTCTTGCTGTACCATTTTCTCACGGTTTTTAATCTCGCGTGCCTCTTGCTCAATTAAGGCTGATGACCATTCATCAAAATAGCCAAAGCCGCGTGTACAAACACGCACGCCGCCGCGATCAATCCAAAAAATACGATTGGTGATATTGGCTAAAAACGCCTTGTCGTGGCTGACGCAAAGCATTGTGCCGCTATAACCATTTAAGAAACCTTCTAACCATTCAATGCCTTCTAAATCCAAATGGTTGGTCGGCTCATCTAATAACAGCAAATCAGGCTCTTCGACCAAAGCGCGCGCAAGGCAGGCACGGCGGAGCTGCCCGCCTGATAAGTCAGTCATCATAGCTTCGGGCTCTAATCCAAGCGGCATTAAAATCATGTCGACTTTATAATCTTGAGATTCTTCTTTGCTTTCTTTGCTCAAACCGCCAAAGGTGAAATCAAAAACACTCTCGCCCGCTTTGGGTTCAATATCTTGCTGCATATAGCCAACGCTTAAGCCCTGCACCGTCCAGCGCTCGCCCTCATCAAGCTCTTTTTCACCGGTAATCATCCGCATCAGCGTCGTTTTGCCCGCACCATTACGCCCAACCAACGCAATACGGCTGCGCTCATGGATATTGAGCGTCAGATCCTCAAAAATCGACTTACCAGATAATGTGACGCCCGCTTCTTGCAGCGCTAAGATTAATTGTTCACTCATAGCCTTATTCATACAAAGAAAAAAACGCCGCGTAAAGCGACGTTTTTATACATATTCAATATATTATTCTATGCTGGGCCAGGATCACTTGTTTTATATGATGATGGCGCCGTGATGTTCTTGCGCAAAGCAGCATATTCATTTGCGCCTAAGAATTTTTTCAGCTTCTCGCTTGTATTCGCACTTAGTTCTGGCGCTTTGGCAATACGCTCTAACGCGCCATGCATTTTGTCGCGAATATCATCTTTATATTGCCCATAGCTCGCAAGATTATCGACAAGGCGCGATGCTAGCTGCGGGTTGCGTTGATCTTCCGCGCCAGATTCCAATTGAATGATTTTATCAGCGAGTAAAGTGTAACCGCTGCCATCAGGCGCATGGAACAGACCGCCATTTCCTGCAAGGCCGTTAAATAATGAACGAATACGGTTGGCGGTAATATTGGCCTTGTTATCAGCGTGGTTGCACAGATCAGCGAAAGCTTGCCCATCCTGCGCTGAGGAAGCAACGATTTGCGCCCAGCTATCCGTCGCAGTCACGTAATCTTTGTGCTGCGCGTAAAAATCATCACGGTAATGCGCATGGTCAGCCTGTGCCATTTTGCTGCCCATAATCGCAACAAAAGCGGCTTGCTTATCATTAAAGTTATTCGACATGCTGTAATGCGCTTTCAAAAGCGGGTAAGCCGCGACTTCTTCGCTTGCCGCAATATAATGTAAGGCTTTGTTCATCAAAGCGCGGCGGCCTTTTTCAGCCATATTATACGCGTAAGGCTTGTTGTAATCTGCCGTGTTTTGGTAAGTATCAATCCACTTTGAATAAAGCGTCGTCGCGATATTCTGTGAAAGGCTCTGGCGTACTGCGCCAATTTGCACAGGATCGCGCTTGGCAAAATTCTGTGCAATCATCGCCGTTGATGGGATGTTGAGCATTAATGCCTTTACTTCATCATCAAGCGTATCATCATCCAATATTGTTTCAAATAACTGCGCGATACGTGGATCGGCATTGTAAGTTTTACCGTTCTGCTCCGCTTTTACGCCGCCAACCAGTTCACGCTCAAGAAACATTTGGATCGCCGACCAGCGGTTAAACATGTCAGTATCATTTTTCGCTAAAAACAGCAGCTCATCACTACTGTAATCCGCTTTAAGGCTCACTGGCGCTGAGAAATTACGCAGCAATGACGGTGTGCAGCCCTTCGGCACGAAATAGGCATATTGCTCCGCGGCGCTATCAAGGTGAATAGTCTCTGACACCACCTCATTGCCATCCTTATCAAGCAAGCCAAAAGCCACAGGAATAACCCGCGGCGCGCCATCTGATACACCGTCAATTTTCGGCACATCTTGTTTAAGGTCAAGCAAGAAACGTCCACGCTTCTCATCATAAGACCAATCCGCCGTTAATGTTGGGCGGCCGCCTTGTGTGTACCAGAGCATGAATTGATCTAAATTCACATTATTAGCATCGGCATGGGCATTGACCCAATCTTCCACCGCAACGGCCTGTCCATCATGGCGTTTGAAATAAAGATCCGCGCCATCTTTAAAGCCTTGCTCGCCGACAATGCTTTTCAGCACACGGTTCACTTCAGCGCCCTTATTATATACGGTTGAAGTATAAATATTATTCATCTCTTCAGCCTCTTCCATACGCGGCGCATGAACCATTGGGCCGTTATCTTCGCTAAACTGAGAAGCTTTTAGCGCCATCACATCTTGAATGCGCGTTGCCAATGCATTGCCCATATCAGCAGAAAAAGACTGGTCGCGGTAAACGGTAAGGCCTTCTTTCAAACACAGTTCAAGCCAGTTTTTAACCGTAACGCGGTTACCTGTCCAGTTGTGGAAATATTCATGACCAATAACGCCCTCGACATTATAATAATCCGCATCATTCGCATATGAAGGATGCGCCAATAAATATTTAGGGTTAAAGACATTAAGCCCCTTATTTTCCATCGCGCCCATATTGAAATAATCATCGGCAACGACCATGTATTTATCAAGATCATAAGCAAGTCCCCAAACATCTTCATCCCAGCGCATCGCGTTTTTCAGCGAATCCATCGCATGTTGTAAGCCTTCTTTATATTTCGGCTCAGCATAGACTTCGAGCTTCACATCACGCCCCGCATTGGTTGTGTATGTGTCTTCAATCATCGCAAAATTATTGCCGCAAAGCGCAAAAAGGTACGTTGGCTTTAAGAACGGGTCTTCCCAGCGACGGCGCACTAAGCCATCACCTAAGTCTTCTTCTTCGGTCATATTGCCGTTCGACAAAGCATTTTGCACTTTGCTTGGGTCAAAAATAATATCCGTGGTGAATTTCGCTAAATTATCAGGGCGATCAACCGCGTAGGTGATACGGCGAAAACCTTCGGCTTCGCACTGCGTTGTGTAACTGCCGCCTTGTTTATATAAGCCTTCAGCCGCGCCGTTTTCTTTGGCATTAAAACTGGTTTCAACTTCCAGCTCAAAGCTTTCTAAGCCGGTATCTAAGGTTAAGGTATCATCGCCCTTCACATAGCCCGCTTTCGGGTCTGTGCTGGCTGATAAAGCTTTGCCGTTCACCTTAACGCTCTCAAGGTCAAAATATTCGCCGTTAAGCACCAATGGTTCATTATGCTGACCGTTACGCTGAATTTTGGTTTTTGTCACAATGCGCGCCTGCCCATCAACCCCACCATCATCAAGGAAGAAAGTCATATGGACTTCTGGGGTAAAATATTTTGGTGGTTGGTAATCCGCGCGGCGAATTGCTGTGCTTTGCTCAGCCATTGTGAAATGCTCCCTAATAATATTATTTTTATGGCTGTTATTATTAAAGAATATTGCGCGTTATGTCAAGGCAATTGCGCCCAGACTTCACCCTCTGTGTCTATATCAGAAATATCTTCGTGGTGAATATGCGCCCCGCGCATATCATGTGCTTCTGCAGCCTTAAATTCCGGCAGCGCTTTGACGCGGACAATTCCTGCATATAAATTCGCAGGGAACAAAGTAATATTAACGCGAACATTGGATACCGCCATATTATAGGTCGCGCGCGCTTCGCCTATCGCGCGTTCATTGGCGTAATATTGATCCATCAGAACGCTAAGCTGCGGATAATCATGGTAATTTGGGTATTGCGGCGCAAGGGCGAGCATAAAATGCATCATTTCGCCAAGTTTTTCCGCATAAATAATATAGCGCTGCAGCGCAGTTATATCAGAAATATACGGCGCAGGCGGCGGGGAAAGCAACAGCGCAACAAGGTCTGAAACTAATTCGCGTTGATCATCCATAAATTTATCACAAAGCTGGACAATTTCAGGTGCGAGCTTATGACGCTTTTGCATCACAACGTCAATCCGCGCAACCTCACCATAGGCACGATCTTTGATTTTCCCTAAATGGCGGCACCACAGATAACTGGCAACGACAAAGAAAACGAGAAAAGCGGATATGGAATAATTTACGGTATCAAACATAGGATTAAGTATATCACACGCGTTTCAAAGAAAAAGAGCGAAACAGAAGCCTTAATATTTTCTTTGGCAGTTTTCATAGAAAAAGCTGCAAACAAGCTCAATTCTATCCTTCAAACAGCCATTGCGCATCTCCGTACAATATTGCACCCGCCCATCATGTGACAAGCTCTGCCAATTTTGTTTAATATCAGCCTTTCCCTGATGCCGATTAAGATATTTAATGCTGCTTGACCCTGCGCCCTCGCCTGTGGTGTTTTCTTTGTTCGCGACGCCCGCAGGTGGGTTATTTTGCAGCTGTAGAAAATATTGCTGCATAGCCTCTTTCTGGGCTTGTGATTGGCCTTGACTTTGTGCTTGCGCGCTACGTCGCACCATTTCTTCCTGCGCACGCTGTGCTTGCTGTTTTTGCGTCAAACTTTTATGGTTCAAAGCATCCTGATAATTCTCAGCATAAGCCCTGTCCGCGGCCAGCAAAGCTGCGCTTGGCAGAAGCCCCGAAAAAACAAGAATGCCTATTGTCAAAAAACAAATCTTCGTGCGCATTTACATCTTCCCTAAACATTAGCCTTCTTGGTTTAAATATTCTAACGCATCTTCGATTAACACATCGTCAAATTCTAAGATGATATAATCCATGAACTTATTGATATCTTGTTCTTTTTCAATCTCAGCAAAGGCCAAAATCAATTCTTGGCGCGTATGGCTTTGCACAGCTAATGTTTCTATCTCATCTAACACGACATCAAGCTGCGCAACATTGACTGCACGGATGTCAGAGGCCGTATTTTGCGTATCTGCAGAAGAGCTATCATCTACAACAAAGTTATATTGCGCCAGAACCACAGCGACCGCCAGCACAGCAGCAATGCTCGCCAAAGCATAAGCAGGCTTTAAAACCCGCCCCCACAACCCTAAAACCGTGCCCATCACCCCGCTATGCGTTGCTCCCGCACCTTCTGCGCCATTAGACGCTGCGCTGTGTTCGGTCTCTCTGATAATTTGTGCGCGCGCTGCGGCAACGACATCAATATTCAAATCGGGGACTGTAAAGTCATCAAGCTGCACGTCTAAATTTTGCGCGTCTAAATACAAAGCCAAAGCTTTTTCATCTGCGTGCATAAAATCGCGCAAGGCCTGCCTATCAAAGCCCTGCCAGAGGTGAAAGTCAGAGCCATAAAGTGCCAAGTTTCGTTTAAATATTTTCAAGGTAATATCGTTCATATGACCTCCCTATTTTTTTGTAATTGTTTTTTTAATGTTTTACGCCCACGCACCAGAAGGCTTTCAATGGCCTTGACCGAAATGCCCATGGCATCAGCAGCTTCTTTATTGCTCATCTCCTGATAATACACCAGAACAACCGCTTGCCGGGCGCGCTCTGGCAAGGTTTGCAGCGCGGTTTCAATATGGGCGCTGCGCTGCGCCTGTTCATGTCCAAAATCGCTGCGCTCTACGCCGTGCAAAGGCACAACATCAATATCAACTGCCGCTTGGGCGGGCTGGCGTTTATTTTTACGCTGTACATCAATACATAAATTCGTCGCCACGCGGTATATCCATGAACGCGCAGAAATATCTTTTTGACGGCTCCAATGCATGGATTTTTGCCACAAATGCACCAATATATCTTGCAACATGTCTTCACATTCAGCGCCCGAAAACCCCAGACGATAAATCAGTCGATTAAGCGCCGCGGCATAACGCTCCGCAAAAACGTCAAAAGCCTCATGCTCACCCTCAGCCATGCAAACAAGCAAATCTCCGTCATTCATAGCAGAAAATTTATGCTGCGTATCACTATGTCTATATACTTTATCTTTCAAAGCAATAAATCCTTACCATCCCTTTAAATACCGCATTTATCACGGGCAAGATCACAGGCAAATTTCTTGTTTTCTTGCTGACATTTTTGCTGCAATTTCTGACAAAAATATGCACGCTCTTCACTGCCTGCATTTTGCCATTTTTCTTCTAATTTTTTCTCCCGCGCTTCGCATCTTTGTAAATGCGCAGCCTTTAATTCTTGTAAACGCGCGGCGCGTTCTTCTAATGGCAAAGACATTAATTCTTCTTTGAGACGCTGCTTGTTAAAATCAGGCTTTACTGCCCCATAATTTTCACGCATAGCGCTATCGTGCTGATGCTGGCGTGCACCTTCTTGCGCATGAACATGCGCAATCGGGGTCATCTGTATAAACAGGATAATAAGCGCTATCGCTATTTTAAGATTATGCCGCTGCATGATCGTTATCTTCACCTTTTCATTAATAATAAACCACGCTACATAGATGCGTTTCATCGCTACGAAGCGTGGTTCACAATAAAATATAAATCTGTTATCGCTTTATTGCCCGATACCTTCACGCTTCTCTTTTATTTTATCGCGATGATCTTTAACTTTCTCGCGATGCTCCTTCACATTTTCATGGCGTTCTTGGACTTTCTCACGATGCTCTTCTACACGTTCCTTATGCTCTTCACGCTTTTCTTGTGCTGCTTCTTGACGCTGTGCGGCTTTGCCCTTTTGTGTTTCAATGCGCTCTTTCATTACCGTGCCGTTTCCTGCGGCTTGCGCTTGGTGATGAGCGCCCAAAGAAATGCAGCTCACTGATACAGCCAATAACGTTAAAATTTTGTATGTTTTCATTTCTGATTCCCTCTCAAAATGTTACCTATTAAATACTATAACGCCAACTTTTTAACAAACCCTTCACATTGTTTCTTCTCTTCCGCCGCGACAACCATAGTCATGATAATTTGCCTTTTTACGCAAAATCATGTATGATACGCATAACATTATATAACAAAGCACAACGCATAAGGGCATAAATGAAACGCATTATTGTAAGTCTTGACGGTACTTGGCAAACAGCGGAACAAGATAATCCGACAAATATTAAACTGATTCACGATTGTTTTATGCCTTACGATAAGAACGGCGTCGAGCAACTTACAAAGCATTTTTCGGGTATCGGCACGCAAGGCAGTAAATTAAAGCGGCTTTTTAATGGCATTACAGGTGGCAGCCTCGAAGGTCGTATAAAAGAAGCTTATAAGTTTATCGTTGAAAATTATAATAATGGCGACGAAATTATTCTTTCCGGCTTTAGCCGCGGCGCGTTTACTGCGCGCACATTAAACGGCATGATGTATAAGGCAGGCATCATTGACCCGAACAAGGTTGATAATCTCGACGCCGCCATTGATGAAGCGTATGATTTTTACCAGACTAATCACCGCCCAAACAGTAAACAAGGCGTTGCTTTTCGTGAAAAATATGCGATGGAAACACGCCCTAAAACAGTTCTTGCCTGTTTTGACACAGTTGGTTCACTGGGCATCCCCCCGCAGCTGACAACATTTGCCAATCTTTTTAACAAAGATCACGCATTCCATGATACGCGGGTGAACAGAAATACAACCCACGCCTTTCACATTGCGGCAATTAATGAATATCGGAAAAACTTTCAACTGACCCCAATGCGCGCCTCTGAAAATGCTGATACACAAGTTACACAGCTTTGGTGCGTCGGCAATCATAGTGCGATTGGCGGAGGTAGTAACAAGAACCGTGACAAACCTTTATCTGACATCGCTGGCTTAAAGATGATTGAGCTGCTGGACAAACAATGTGGTATCGGCTTTAGCGCCGCTAAAATACAAGAAAAATTCCAGCCCAATGCATTGGCGAACCCGAATAGCGACTTTAAACAAAAGGGGCTGATTTGGAAAATTTCTGGCCTCAACACCCAGCGTATCATTAGCATGAGTGAACAATTCGCTGATTCCGTTGGCGAGCGCTGGAAAAACATTCAAAATTATCGTCCATCGCAACTCAACAAGTTTTCTGATACTTCAGGAAACTTTCCGCTCTGCCCATATCCAAAACCTTAAAGGCGTGGCTAAATCACGCCCTAGAATTCTTTTCATTCCCACTGTGATCCATGATAAAATAAATGGGTAATGAAAGATTCTGATACAGACATAGAAGGCATAGACCTCAATAACCTTCCTCCTGATATTGTGCGCACGAAATATTGGCACGCAATTGATAATGAACGCGTCCAATGCGATTTATGCCCGCGTGCGTGTAAAATGAAACAGGGGCAGCGCGGTCTATGCTTTATTCGCCAGAACCTTGGCGGCGAAGTCGTGATGACCAGCTATGGGCGCTCGTCAGGGTTTTGCATTGACCCGATTGAGAAAAAGCCCCTCAACCACTTTTTGCCCGGTACGCCCGTTTTATCACTGGGTACGGCGGGGTGTAATTTATCGTGTAATTTCTGCCAGAACTGGGATATTTCCAAAGCCCGCGCCATGGATAACATACAGGACCTCGCAAGCCCCGAAGCTATCGCCGATGCGGCGGTGCGTACAGGGTGCAAATCGGTGGCTTTTACCTATAATGACCCCGTGATTTTCCATGAATATGCGATTGATATTGCGCAAGCCTGTCACGAACGTGACATTAAAACCGTTGCCGTGACCGCTGGTTATGTCTGTGACGCGCCACGCAAAGAATTCTACGCCCATATGGACGCTGCAAATGTCGATTTAAAAGCCTTTTCGCAGGATTTTTACTGGAAACAAACCAAAAGCGAGCTGCGCCCAGTCCTTGATACGCTGGAATATTTAAAACATGAAACCAATGTTTGGTTTGAAATCACCACCCTGCTCATTCCTGATGAGAACGATTCCAGCCAAGAAATCACCGAGCAATGCGAATGGATTGTGAAGCATTTAGGCACAGATGTGCCGATCCATTTCAGCGCTTTTCACCCTGATTATCGAATGAAAGATAAAAACCACACCCCGCCCGCGACCCTGAAACGCGCGCGGCAAATCGCCCTCGATCACGGACTTGAATATGTTTACACTGGCAACATCCATGACCCGATAGGCGACACAACATATTGCCCCAAATGCCAAGCGGAGCTAATTAAGCGCGATTGGTATCAAATTAACAGCTGGGGTTTAACCGATGATGGATCATGCAGCCATTGCGGATATAAAATCGCAGGGCGCTTTGATGGAAAGCATGGCGATTGGGGGCGCAAGCGCGTGCCGGTGCGCATCGGCGCAGATGATGTCACCATCGCACCGCCCGTGAGTAAACGTAAAGAGCCACCAAAGCGCCAACATAATATGCCGCCAGAAATGGTCAGAAGGAGATATGAGATGCCTAAAGATTCAAAGCTGTCTATGCTTGACCCCCAAGTTGCTGGTGCATTTTACCCCAATGACCCATCGCGCCTTTCTGTCATGGTCGACAACATCATCAATAATGCCCGCGCACCTGCCATGCAGCCAAAAGCGATTATTGCGCCCCATGCAGGATATATTTATTCAGGCGCAATTGCAGGCAATGCCTATAAAACCGTGGCGCATCGCGCCGATAAAATTAAAAAGATTGTCTTATTCGGCCCGCCGCATCGCGCCCCTGTACGCGGCATATGCGTGCCTAAATATGATGCGCTGCTAACCCCACTTGGCCCCGTGACCATTAATAAAGAAGGCATTGAAACGCTCAAAACCCTCGACTATGTCTATGCCGATAACGCGCCATTTAAAGGCGAGCATGACCTTGAGGTGCAGCTACCCTTCATTCAGCGCGTCTTTGAACATGCCCAGATTATTCCCGCGCTGATCGGTCATACAACGCCCGAGCAAGTCGCCGATGCACTGAAGCTATTATGGGGCGATGAAGAAACATTGATTATTATTTCATCAGACCTCAGCCATTTTGAGGAATATAAACAGACATACAAACTTGATAATGCCGCCGCAATTGCAATCGAGACTCTTAACCCCGCGGGGCTGAACGACCAGCAAGCTTGCGGTCGCCACGCCATACGCGGCCTGTTATTAGAAGCGCAGCGCCGCCAAATGCGCGCAACAACCATTGATTTGCGTAATAGCGGCGACACCAAAGGTGATAAAAGCCGCTGCGTTGGTTATGGCGCGTTTATTTTTGAATATAATGATGGCATAAAAACCGACCCGCGCCTTGCTGAGAATATGCTGACCGTCGCCAAAACCATGGTGATTGAAACAGCCAAACAAAATGGCAGTAAGGCGCAAATTCAGCTCAAAGGCGTGCCGCGACCCTTAATGAACCAGCGCGGCGTCTTCGTCACCATTAATAAGAAAGGGCAGCTACGCGGCTGCTATGGCTCGTTCGTCCCGAATAAGCCGCTCATCCTTGATATTGCGGAGCAGTCATATAATGCAGGGTTTAACGACCCACGTTTTGCGCCGCTTAAAACCGAGGAATTAAAAGATTGTGACATTGGCCTGTCTATCCTTTCTATCCCAGGGCCACTGGCATTTACAGATGAAGCAGATTTGTTAAGCAAAATACAGCCCAATATTGACGGGCTAATAATAAAAGACGGACGTCACCAAGGCCTTTTCTTGCCGCAAGTCTGGGAAAGCCTGACAACACCAAAAGACTTCTTAAACGGGCTTAAACGCAAAGCCGGCCTACCGGAAGATCACTGGTCAGGAAACATCACCATTCAACGCTTCACAGCAGAAAAAATTGGCCCTGTGAAGTTTTAGTTATAGGCATCTTATGGGGGCATAAATATCATGTATCAACCGCTTAGCGAGATTAATGACGTCTTTGACATTTTTATCATGGTTTTTTTTGGCATCTGGCAAGCGGGTTTTGCACTTGGTGGCGCGGTGATGTTGCTGATTGGCGCGGCGATTATTTATGATTTTTTTAGTTGGCGCTCTGGCGCAGATAAATATCTCACTCAGGGTGATATTATTGGCGTGCGCGTTTCAGGGCGTTCAATATCTGCACGAAAACAGGATGATAGTGATGAGGATAATGAAGACAAAGATGAGATTGCCGCAAAGCTTGAAGCGCAGGCGCAGCAATATGTGAAAGCGGCGAAGCCCGCTGGTTTTTTTGCAAAAATATTTGGCAATCTCTTTGCACTGTTATTCGTGCTGATGTTTTTTGGTGTCCCAACCGCTTTTTTTGGCTTTGGCGCACATACGGCATATGATTACCATAAATTACAAAAAATCGGTGGACGCAGCCAAGGCATCGTTTCTGACTATGAAAGCTATTATGACAGCGATAGCGGCACAACTTATAATGCGGTTATAAGCTATACGGATAATGCTGGCACCCCCCATAAAGTTAAAGACCGCATTGGCAGTGGCAAACGTAAGTTCACCATTGGGCAGCGTGTCGGCGTTATTTATGACAAGCAAAAACCGACACATTTTTACATTGATGATTACTGGCATAACATGACCATTGCCTATGTTTTTATCGCTATCGCATTATTGTTCTTTTTCTTAATCTTTGGCGGCTTTAACCTTATCGCAGATCGCTTTAAACGGACAAAACACTACACCAGCGCCCCGCAAAAAAAGCGCCGCCAAGAAAACTATGATGGTGAGATGTATTACGAAGTCATTGAATATGTCACCCGCAATGGGCAGCGCCTGCGCGCAACGACCAATAGCGGCAGTTCATCATTACGCAATAAAATCCCGGGGAGCCGCGTCCAAATTATTGCCAGTAAGAAAGACCCGCAATCTGTGCGCCGCCGTACAAGCCTATGGCTGTGGCTCGGATTGATTATTGGTATCGGCCCCGGAATTGGCATCTTGACCCTCACTTTTGCTGAAGGTGTTAGCCCTTTCTTCTTCGTCATTCTGGCATATTTAACCCTTAAAAAAGGGCCCCAAATTTATAAAATATGGGCAGAATACAAAGCCTTGCCTGCAGATGAGCAAGAAAAAAAGAAAGCTGCTTTCGCCGAGAAAAAAATCGCCCGCAAAGCGGAAAAAATCGCAGGGCCATTATTGGACAAATATGACGTACAAGACCGTCTTCGTTTTTATGCGGCGCGCGCTAGGCTAAGCGCTTTCATGTTACTCATCATGGCTGGCGGCATATTAAGTGCCGCTTATTATATGGATACGGATTTCTACCAAAATATCATCACAAACCCACAAAGCATATTCGATTTTCATGACAAGAAATTAAAAGAAGATCACATTATCAGCCTTGTGCTCGCCGGCTTTGGTCTCTTCCTATCCATCATCTGCGTACAAAGTTATTTAGCGTCACGTACTAAACGGTTTTAGCTGTCATACTGCGTGCCATACTTGTCCTCACCCCGATCTACAAGGAAGGGTTGGCATTCGTCTCAATATTCACCCGTGCAGCACGCTCTTGTTCGCTATCTTGCGCGGCGGCTATATTTTGATCTCCAGACTGACTAACCAAAGCGCCCTGCCCTGTCGTTAATACGCTCTCGGCCTGATGATCCTGCGCCTTATAAACAATGTTAGAAAGTGTCTGCGCCATGGCGGCGGCTTGTTCCAATGTCGCATATTGTGGGTCATTAAACCGGTAATGAAGGTCTGACTCATAAATATCCGCATATTCCGCTTCTAAACCCGATTTTTCTAAATGATCCCCAATGTCTTTCGGCATATCATGCCTTAGCGCCCGAACATTTTTCGATAAACTATACATCTCATATTGCGCCTTATGAATCATATCACTATCAACTTCCTGCGCAATTTGCGCCAACAGCTCATCTGGAATATCATTGCCTTGCTGCGCATAAGTTTGAAACGCCTCTACCAAACAATCTGGCAAACCATCATAACCAGCCATTTTCTTGGTCATGACATTATCAAGAAAAGTGGTTGGCCCTTCATTATTTGGATCATATTGACGAACGGCATGTCCCGTTATTTCATATAACTGACGCAAAGTAAGGTCAACGCCAGCAAAGCGTAAATCTTCACGAAAGCTGTCCATCGACATTTGTGGGATCATTTTTTGTAAGTCATCCAAATTTTCTACATGGCCAGATTGGATGGCATACATACGCTCCGCGACAAGCTGGTCATTTGATCCGACCTGATAAAATGTCAAATCTTTCATATCGGCTTCTGGATGGACGCTTCCAGGGTGCTCAGGGTCCATTTTGACATATGCAACGCGAGCCCCTGCAACTAGCCATCCGAAATTCTGATTATACGGCGCTTGCTCTGGTAAATGTCCATTATCTGAAACAGGAATCAACATTCGGTCTTCACCATATAAATTACTATACGCATCATCGTCATCTTTAACCGCCGTTGCTTCAAACACCGCGCCTGATTTTGATGAGGTTATAAAAGCGTGCCAACCACGATCCACTTTGAAATCATCTTTTTGGATCACTTCTTCTAAATCCGGCGCAGCAAACCCCTTAATATTATAAATCCCACCTTGCGCATTAAAATATGTGCCAGCGCTTTGTAAGCTGCCATCATTTTCTGGTAATAAGCTATCCTCAATACCCTGCATAAGCATGCCTTTAAGCGCAGACATTTTTTCGCATTCAAAATCCGTACGATAACTTTGCGTGCTATCGGCCTTACCTTCAATATCTTGTGAGAGGCTATTTAAATTATTGTCGGGTTTTATTTCATTGCTTGATTGCGAATATTTACCATCTAACGCGTCTTTATCTAAACGATAATTTTTCAGGCCATCAATGCCTTCTATAGCGCCAAATACAGCGCGTGATAGCGTTTGTTCATAGGCGAGGCGCTGTTCTAAGGTTGGCGGGTCAGCCTCCATCAATACGCTAAATTCATCACTATTGCGCACTTCATATTCCGCATCTTCTAATGCTGCTTTCATGCTACGCATCAGTGCGTCATCTTTAGAAAAATCAATGGTAATAACGCCTTCAGGGCCATGAAACTTCATATCACCCGTTTCAATAAAGGCACGGAAACTGGTCATACCAACATTAATACCTGCAATCTCACGCGAAGCCCAGCTTCCTGTTGCCGCTGCAATGTAATCTTGATCCGCAAGATTCGCTGACTTATCGTTAAAAAGATCTTTGTAATACGACATTACCCCCACAACCCCTTATGGTATAGTTGCTTACCAAAATACTATACAGGGGTTAATTTTCAATAAACGCTGGAGGTGATTATCCTCCCTTATTTACAGCGGCATGTGCATTAAACTTTTGCCCGCTACTAAAAACGCTCTATGATCAATGCTATGAAGATTTCAACAATACGCATAAAGACAGAAAAAGACACAAAGCAGCATAGCTTGTTGCGCTACCTTGGTTGGGGGATAAACATTCTCTCTGTTTTGGCAGTTTCGGCGCATTGGGGCGGCGGCTTTATGGCTGTACTTGCCGCGTGCTTACTTACTCTCATCTTGCCGCCCATCGCAGCTATTTTCGCCTTTGTCGCCGCGATCTCAACATGGGGATGGCCGTGGTATTTGGCCCTGCTTATTTTCCTCTGGCCTGTTGTATTTCTTATTCTTGGCGTTGGTATGCTGGGCAGTGCCTATTTATGGATGCGTCACAAATTTAAGCCGCCAGCGCCAACCCCCCAAAGCGAAGCCATTGATGTGGAATATGAAATCATTGATGAGCAAGAAAATAGGCATGAAGATAAAGCGTAACCAGACCGCGTCGTACAAGGGCTGATGCATAAAATGCAACCAATAATAAACCTAATTTTTACCCCTGCTGCGCTATACTCGTTAAATGGAGTTTGGGTGGAATGGTGATCGTCTAGGATTTACCACGAAAAGATATTATATCTTGACCGTCGTCCCAATGCTCAGCATTTTGGCACGATCTTAGCCCGCACATTATTCCCCAAGACAAAAATAATAAAAAATAAAACAGCCAGTAACGGGAGTAACATATAATGAAACGCCAAAAATGGATAATTTTTACCGCAAGCATCGCAGCAATCATGCTAAGTGCAAGCGTAGAATGCACAGCAGCCGGCGCACTAGATTTTGAAATGAATGATTACGCGCCGCTTTTACAGCAAGACCAATTCGCGCAAAAACAAAAAATACAGCTCTATGAAAAGCGCAGCTTTCACTATGACCGCCATTCACATCACCTTTTCGAACAATCAGGCGAACGCCAAATCGAAGCCCGCATACGTTATTTTGAAAATGAGCGTATGCAAATAAGCCATGATTATGGCGCGAATTTTACTGATTCTGGCGCAGAATCTGTGCGTGCGATGATGCGTATGACCTTTAAGTTTTAGGCGCAGCTTTTTATGAATAAAATCATTGAGATTTGTCGTCCCTAGAGTATCATATGTGAATCATTGAGATTTAAAAGGTTTTACTATGGTACGTCCAACGCATATTAAATTTACAAATAAGTCACAGGAAAAAATAGCAAATTTAATTGAGCATAAATATGTCATTGGTTTTATAACGTTTTTAATTATTATAAATGCCATAACATTGGGTTTTGAAACATCACCTGATATATTAGCACGCCATGAGCGTTTCTTTTATATCTTTGATCATTTGATTCTGGCTGTGTTCACGCTCGAAATAGCTGCGAAATTTTATGCATATCGCTTTTCATTTTTTCGCAGTGGCTGGAATGTTTTTGATTTCCTAATTGTTGCGGTATCTTGGGTGCCGACCAGCGGGGCTTTTACAGTGCTGCGTGCCTTGCGGATTTTACGGGTGCTACGCCTGCTTTCGATTGTGCCGCAATTGCGCCATGTTATTAGTGCGCTCGGACATTCTATACCAGGCATGTCATCGGTTTTTGGTGTACTTTGTCTAATTTTTTATGTCTGTGCAGTATTAACGACAAAGCTATTCGGTACAACTGAGGATGCGCAGATACAAGCCTTATTTGGAACAATTGGCGATTCAACATTTACATTATTTCAATTGATGACGCTTGAGGGGTGGTCGAGTGATATTGTCGGGCCTGTGATGGAATATCACCCGTGGTCATGGATGTTCTTTATCCCGTTCATTATCATTACAAGCTTTGCAGTGCTTAATTTGTTCATCGGTATTATCGTGGACGCGATGAGCGTCGTGCAAAATGGCCACCATACAGAAGAGCTTGAAAAGGTTGATATGAAGACTCTGCATTACGACATTAAAGAGCTTCATAAAGAAATTGCGCGCTTAAAGGCGCAATTGGATGGACAAAAGAAGTAAATTTTAAATTTGAAGATATTTTAACCGCTATTGGCATGGCCGGTGAAGCTTTTGACTGAGTAGAAGGCTCTGATTTGGTTGAATGTATCCAAAACTCCAATACGCTAGAAGAGCCGATTAAGGCACTGATAGGAATTGCCAGTGTTTATGGCTTACGAAGCAATGTTGAAGTGCAGACCGTAGCTACAATACAGAAGTTCATCGTACATTTTCTACCGTAAAAACGATGTGATATAAGACATCAAAAAAGCCCCGATATTTCGGGGCTTTTCTTTGTTTATTTTCGAATTTTTATGCGTCTAGGTTTGATACTTTAAGCGCATTATCTTGAATAAATTCACGGCGTGGTAACACGACATCGCCCATCAGCGTTGTGAAGATATTGTCAGCTTCAACGGCATCGCCAACTCTTACTCTGAGTAATGTACGGCATTCTTTATCAAGTGTTGTTTCCCAAAGCTGGTCAGGGTTCATTTCACCAAGACCCTTATAACGCTGGATCGCAAGGCCTTTACGCGCCGCTTCCAATGTTGTTTTGAACAAATCATGCGGGCCATTTACTTTGCCAAGTTCTTTATCATTCACCATGATCGAACCAATGCCATTAAAGTTTTCGTTGAGCCACGGCAACATGCTGTTCAAACGCAGCGCATCTGGTGAATGCGCTTGATCTGTATCAACACGCTGAATTTCGGTAACGCCGCTTAATGTGCGCGTAAATACGTAACCTTTTTCATTATATTCACCCTTCCAGCCTTTTTCTTTAAGCGGCAACTGGCCATTAACGCGCTCAGCAATTTCTGCAGCTTTCACGGTGGCAGTGGCATCCGTACCAAGTAAATCCTGATCAAAACCACCCATCACGGCAACAGTTTGCAGTAAGTTTTGACTAATTTTACCGTGGCGCATCATTGCTTCAATTGAATTTACAAATTGACGTGACTTAATCAACACATCACGTAAATCTTCGCCCGCGCGCTGTGCGCCCGTTGGATCAACATACACCGTATCACTAATCACTTGGTCAATAAGATACGCATCCATCGCCAAATCATCTTTTAAATAAACCTCTGTACCTTTACCGCGGCGCACTTTGTAAAGCGGCGGCTGTGCGATATACAAATAGCCCTTTTCAATGACTTCAGGCATATAACGATAGAAGAAGGTCAAAAGCAGTGTACGAATATGCGAACCATCGACATCAGCATCCGTCATAATGACGATTTTGTGATAACGGCATTTTTCAATGTTAAATTCGTCGTGAATACCGGTGCCGAGCGCGGTAATCAATGTGCCAATTTCTTGCGAACCCAGAATTTTATCAAGGCGGGCACGTTCAACATTCAGAATTTTACCACGCAATGGCAAAATCGCCTGTGTTTTACGGTCACGGCCCTGTTTTGCAGAACCACCCGCGGAATCACCCTCCACGATGAAGATTTCTGACTGCGCAGGGTCACGGCTTTGACAATCCGCCAGCTTACCTGGCAGAGAATTAATATCCATTACACCTTTACGGCGTGATAAATCACGCGCACGACGCGCAGCATCACGCGCAGTTGCCGCTTCAATAATCTTATTAATAATAATGCGCGCTTGCGTTGGATTTTCTTCAAAAAACTCGGACAGGCCTTCAGATACCGCAGATTCAACAACAGGGCGCACCTCAGAAGACACAAGTTTATCTTTGGTCTGAGAAGAAAATTTAGGGTCAGGCACTTTCACAGAAAGCACGCAGGTCATGCCTTCGCGCATATCTTCGCCGCTCAGCGCCATATCTTTCTTTTTAATCAAATTATGCTCTTCAGCATATTTACTGATTGTCCGTGTAAGTGCGCCGCGCAAGCCCGCCATATGCGTACCGCCATCGCGCTGTGGGATGTTATTGGTGAAACAAAGCGTATTTTCATGATAAGCTTCTGTCCACTGCAGCGCCACTTCAACAGTAATGCCTTTATCGTCATCTTCTTTGGCAATCGCAATTGCGGGTTCAAACAAATTGGTTTTTGAACGGTTAAGCCATTCAACAAAGCTTAAAATACCGCCATCATAATGCAGACGCTCTTCTTTAGGGTCTTCATCGCGTAAATCTTTAAGCAGGATATTCACGCCAGAGTTCAAAAACGCCAATTCGCGCAAACGCTCTTTTAACGTATTGAACTGAAATTCAGTCTGGGTAAACGTCTCTGTTGATGGCAGGAAGGAAACTTCCGTACCTTTTTTACCTTCTGGCGCAGGGCCAACTTCAACTAAAGGCGCTTCTGCTTCACCGTGACGGAAACGGATAAAATATTCTTTACCATCACGCCAGATACGCAAAGTGAGCCACTCAGAGAGCGCATTCACAACAGAAACACCAACACCATGTAGACCGCCTGAAACTTTATATGAGTTTTGGTCAAACTTACCGCCAGCATGAAGCTGCGTCATAATAACTTCCGCCGCACTCACGCCTTCCTCTGCGTGAATATCAACCGGAACGCCACGCCCATTATCGGTGACGGAAACCGAACCATCACGGTTAATAGACACCAAAATTTCATCACAATGCCCAGCAAGACTTTCATCAATGGCGTTATCTGTAACCTCATACACCATGTGGTGGAGGCCCGTGCCATCATCAGTATCACCAATATACATACCCGGACGTTTACGTACAGCATCAAGGCCTTTTAATACCTTAATTGAATCCGCGCCATATTCATGGTTTTGTGTCTCGTCGCTCATTTTGTTCTCATTTGCTAAGTTGTGTATTTTTTAACCCCCAAGATATAGCATCTACGCCATGCAGAGTCTTGCTTTTTCTGGCTTTAAGGCAGAAAAATACAGGGAAAAACCCCGATAAAAATATAGATATGCGACAAAGCGCCCTTAAGAAAAAATCAAGCCCTGAGACAAAAGAAAAAGCCCCGAATATATCGAGGCTTTTTAAATAGAAAAATAACAGTGAGAGATTTATGCCGAAGCGACTTTCTTGACGTTCTTATCCGCATCAACAAAATCATCAATTTTGAATTTACGTGAGCGCGACGTGGTCTGATACGCAATTTGTCCATGTTCTGGGCAATAAGGCAGACCTGTTTCAGAATGCGCACCACAAAAACCGAATTCTGCGCTTTTCGGGTCGCCAATAGGCCAGCGACACATACGCTCACTCAATTCAGAAAGCGGCAAGCGTTGCCCTTTGTTTTTAATAATTTCAACATCCTGCTTTGACGGCGCGTTTACAGATGTTACCGCACGTTTTGGCGCAGGCTTCGGTTTTTCTAACGTTTCTACAGCTTTGGCTTTAACGCGCGGTTTCGCGTTACTTTGCTCTTTCGCCACTTTAACAGTCTTTTTACTTGCCTGTATCGGAGAAGCACGGCCAGAAAGCTTTAAACGGTGCGCCTTACCAATGACAGCATTACGCGTAACGCCTTCACCTAATTCTTTCGCAATTTCCGCCGCAGTCTTACCATCGCCCCACATCTTTTTTAATACAGATACACGTTCGTCAGTCCAAGCCATCAAAATATCTCCCACACTTTGGTTGAGCTTTAAAAACGAAGGATTCACAACACCTTGGCTGTAAATCTCTTCTCGAATAAATCTTAGTTACTCAATAATTGTCGCTAATGAAAAAGACCATATCACACTCACGAATCGGTGGGATAGATTCCCGATGGAAAAATATCGCCTTATGCACACAAAAACTTTCTTTTATCAACAGAGGTTTGTTGATAACTTGTTTTTATCGCTTTTTAGAACAAGTTATAGCTAAGGCGTTTGTCATAGCGCTGTGTGCTGTTTTTTATTTCCCCCACTATTGACTTTATGACAAAAGTCATCTACGCCTGATTATGAATATTACAGGGAGCAAAGAAAAATGAGCCTTACAATTGGACTTACAACATTATTTGGATCAGCCGTTGGCGCAGGCATTGGCGTTGTTTATGGCTATGTAACGCAAGTTAGCGGGTCAGCCTTCGGCGCGCTCAACCCCAAAGCGACAGCGCTCGCAGGCGCAATTATCTTTGGCGGCGCGGGCTGGGCAGCTGGTGATTATTACGAAAGCAACCAACCTGCAAGCGGCAACATCACCCAGCAGCAAGCACAAGAAATCGCCGCGTGTCACAGCGCAGCACCTGTGGGTTTTGAAGTAAGCGCGAGCGTCAACAAAGATGGCAGCGTTAGCTGTGGCTACCTCAAGCCAAATTAAAGGCCCTTCTATATATAAGCCAAAAAATAAAAAGCAGCCAATGTCTATACATGGCTGCTTTTGTTATTTATGCCTCACCGGTGGCTTTATTTCTGGTTCGGGTCTAAGCCCCAAATGCGGTAATGTTCTGGGTCTTCATCCCATTGTTCGCGCACTTTCACAAAAAGCTTCACATGGAATGGGCGGTCAAAAATCTGTTCCATCTCAAGGCGCGCTGCCTTACCCATCGCTTTAATTTTCTGCCCGCCTTTACCAAGAACAATCGGCTTATGCGCATCGCGGGTGACATAAATCACCTGACTAACTTCCACTGAGCCATCAGCGCGCTCATCCCACTCTTCAGTATCAACCGCCATATTATAAGGCAGTTCATCATGCAATTTGCGGAAAACCTGTTCACGGGTAATTTCCGCCGCCATTAAACGTGATGGCATATCTGTCATTTCGTCTTCAGGATACATAAACGGCCCTTCAGGCAGTAATTTCGTATAATGGTTCAGCACATCATCAACGCCGCGATCTTTCTCTGCTGAAATCATAAACGTCGCGTCAAAATCAAATACATCATTAAAGCCTGCGCTGATTTTAAACAGTTTTTCAGGGTTAATCATATCGACTTTGTTTAAAACAAGCGTCACCTTCTTTTTACCTAAATTCTGGCTACGTAGACCTTCAAGAATATCTTCGTTCCAGTGCAGTGGGCTTTTCAGCGATGTATCAACAATGAACAAAATCGCATCACTATCAACCACACCTTCCCAAGCCGCAGCGACAATCGCCTTATCAAGGCGGCGTTTCTTCGGTTTAAAGATCCCTGGTGTATCAACAAATGCAATTTGCGTATGATGACCTGCAAAATCATTAATCGTGATCCCCATAACCCGCGTGCGCGTGGTTTGCGCCTTTGGCGAGACGATGCTGACTTTAGCGCCCACCATTTGGTTCATCAATGTTGACTTGCCCGCATTCGGCGCACCAATCACGGAAACAAAGCCAAATTGTGTGGTTTGCGGCTGCTTTTCTTCACTCATTATTTATTATGCTTTCTTAAAAAGATCATTTTTTATCTATTAAATTATGTCGCGCCAAAAAGGCTTGCGCCGCTGCTTTTTCTGCAGAACGCTTTGAGCCAGCCTCTGCCGCAGCGCCCTCATAACCATCCACGCTAACCGAGACATTAAATAGCGGCTGATGGTCAGGCCCGCTGCGCGAGATGAGTTCATATTTTGGAATGCCTAATGCGCGGCCTTGCGACCATTCTTGTAATTGGGTTTTCGGGTCTTGTGGTGGCTCTGACATGGTTTCAATATAACCATCCCAAAGCTTGATGATTAAATCAGCGCAGGTCTGATAGTTACTTGATAAAAATACCGCGCCAATAATCCCCTCTACCGCATCAGATAAAATATTATCATTTTCAAGCCCGCCGCTTTGACGTTCATTGTCTGAAAGCATTAAAATGCGCCCTAAATCCAGATCTTGGGCAACCTTAGAAAGCATTTTGCCTGAAACCAATGCGGCATGGCGCTTTGCCAAATCACCCTCTTTTTCGTCAGGAAAACGCTGATAGAGCATTTCAGCCATCGCCAAACCGAGCACGCGGTCACCTAAAAATTCAAGACGTTCGTAATCAGCATTGCCTGTGCTTGAATGCGTTAGGGCTTGGCGCACCAATTCTTCACTGATGCCGACAAGGCCGAGAGAGCTTATAAAGTTTTTATATTCCATTATACAATGCTTAAACTATGCGCCTTTTTTATCTGCAACTGGCTTTACAGGGCCAACAGCGTCAAATAAGCGGTTATAACGAATAGAAAACGGCCATTTCCAAATTTCATAAATTCGTGCTTTCCCATTTGTCGAGAAGAACAAACGCTCCGCACGGCCAACAATGTTTTCGACCGGTATATAGCCGACATGGTCAAGCACGCGGCTATCCATTGAATTATCGCGATTATCACCCATCGCAAAAACATGCCCATCAGGGACGCGGTATTTTTCTGTGTTATCAAGGCGCTCAGTATCGCTGACTTCGAATATATCATGCATCACGCCGCCGGGCAGGGTTTCAATATAATGTTGCACCTTCACGTTACCGCCGCGGTCACCGACATAATCTTTGAGGCCGACAACTTCGCGCTCAACGCGCTCGTCATTTATATAAAGACGCCCGCCAATGACTTGTACCGTATCCCCTGGCAGCGCCACAACGCGTTTAATGTAATCAACCGAAGTATTGCTTGGTAGTTTAAAAACAATCACATCACCGCGCTCAGGCATTTTGCCCATGATGCGCCCGTCAAAACCGCCAACGCCAAAGGGGAAAGAATGGCGGCTATAACCATATTCATATTTCGAGACAAACAAATAATCACCAACCAATAATGTTGGACGCATAGAACTTGAAGGAATATTAAACGGTTCGAAAACAAATGTACGAATAATCAATGCGATAATCACGGCGATAATTGCCGTTTTCGCCATATCGCTCCACTCTTCCTTAGCGCTTGTCTTTTTGGTGTCTTCAACAACTGGCGCTGTATCGCTCATAGCCTCTACCTTATCTGTTTTTTTTATTTTTTTCAAAATTATTCTCTTCTACTCTCTAATCACCACATATACAGCGATAAATCAAGCCTCGACCACAACATAAGCCACCGCATATGGTGGCTCATCTGATAATGACACATGCGAGCGAATAACCTCGCCAGCGCCCGCACCGCACAGATAATCCTTTATATAACGCTCCGCCGCTTCGCTAAAGCTTAGAATAGGCTGCCCTTTATCATTGCGCAATATTTCCAGATCGTGAAAACCAATATCTTCCCCAATTCCTGTGCCCAAAGCTTTGGACACCGCTTCTTTCGCCGCATAGCGCCGCGCGAGCGCTGCCATATTTTCATTAATCAGTACTTGCTCTGCTGGTGTAAAGCAGCGATCTAAAAACCGCTGACCGTGGCGCTCATAAATTGCGGTAATCCGCCCTATATCAACAATATCTGTACCAATACCTAAAATCATAAACACATCTACTTTTCTTTAAAAGCGGGCATTTTGCCCCGTCACTTCAACCGCCGCTTTATGCAGTGATTTCAAACGCCGGCGGCGTTGCAAATCTTTTATACGTTTAACCGCTATAAAAAACACCACAAAAAACACTGGCCATGTAAGCGCTGCGAGCATATATCCCCCGACCACCCACGGCACAAATAATGCAAAAGGCTGATGCAATGCCATATCCACAGATTGCCAGAGCGTTATACCCTCGGGCAAATCAAGTGCCACTGTAAATCCAAATTGAGAAAACACCGCCACGCCGAGCTTGTAACTTAAATACCACATAAATGGAAAAGTCCACGGATTACCAATAATTGTACCGACTAGCGCGGCAAAATAATTCGCGCGTATAAAAAAGCTAACGGCGAGAGCTTGCAATATATGCGTGCCAACAATTGGCGTGAAAGATAAAGATGCGCCGATCGCCATGCCGCCCGCAATACGGTAAGGCGTATCAGACAGGCGAATGATGCGGCACGCCATATAACGCACAGTCCGCAGCCATCCCATAGAAGGCCACAAAGATTCGCGCGCTGATTGCAGAAATGTAAGCGGATTTTTACGCTGGAACATTTTGTCTATTTTATCTCTTATTACTTAAATTATATACGTCACGAAATGTAGGATAAGTGACGCTTTAGAATGAAAATACGCGTTTAACCGCATCATTTCGGTTTTGCAGGACGACATGAATGGATTTGTCTATCAATGCCGCATTAAGGTCTTCTACGCCTTCAGGCGCTTTTATTCTGATCATGGCTTCGGTTTCGCTGCCTTCTTGCAGTGTGATTTGAGCTTGCGCTGTTAACGGCACAACATTATTTGTATCGACAAACACATTCGTATCCTCAAACCCGCCGCTTGCACGCACAGCAAGCACAAGCGCGTCTTTAGACACCACTGCAAAATTTATCGCAAGGCCGGACACTGCGCCACCATGTGGAAGGCGGCGCTCAGCAAGGCGGCGCATCGCTTGGTTACGGGCGAGTTTCTTGTCACCCTTATCAAAATCAGGCAATTGCACAATAAACTCTTCAGGGACGCATACTTTTTTGCAGACCATATAAAACAGTTTTACTTTTCCCGTATATTCAGGATTATCCGCAAAGTCCCCTTTTAGCGTAAAATCAATCGGGAAGACCGTCTTATCTTCATAAATATAGCTCACCATATCGTAAACTTCGTGGCGTTTGGGTACAGGCCAGTAAATCTGCGCAGCGCTGATGCCGCTATTTTCCTCTGGCGTGACGCTCAAAGGAATACCCGCATCCCCCGGAAAGCGCCAATAGCTATACCAGCCTTCAGTAAATTCCATCTGTAAAATGCTTTGATATACTTGCCTTTCGCCGTCATGCGCTTGCCCAGTCGGCAATAAACGTAATTTACTTTGCGGGCTTTCATGCCAAATATCATCCGCTGATGCTGGCTGCACCGTAAAAACGAGTAGCGTTAAGAGTAGAAAATATGCTAAAATTTTATTATATTGCATTGCGTTTTTACCTTTACGACCTAACTTAGTAATAATAAGCTATTATACTAAGAAATAAAGGACTATATCGCATATTAGGACATAAAATGCCAGAGATCGAAATGCCAGAGAACGACACAACAAATACAGAGCAGAAATCAGGCAAGGCGAATTTAGAGATGAATAAGCCGCGTAAGAGCGGTTCTGCCTGCCTTGCGGGAAAGCTTTTGGTAGCGATGCCGAATATAGATGATGACAGCTTTAAAAACGCAACTATATTCATGTGCGCCCATGATGACAAAGGTGCGATGGGGCTGATTGTCAATGACAAGATGCCCAATATTGACTTTGAACAACTGCTTCTCAAGCTTAAAATTGAACATGGCGATCATAAGTCAATCAAAATCCCCGTTCTGCGTGGCGGCCCCTTAGATTCATCACGTGGCTTTGTTTTGCACAGCAAAGACTTCAACCGTAAAGACACCATCAACGTTGATGAACGTTTCAGCGTTACCGGCACAATGGATGCATTAAAAGCCATTGCCGATGGTACAGGGCCAAATGAAGCGATTTTCATGCTCGGCTATTCCAGCTGGGATGCCGGACAGTTAGAAGAAGAATTGCGCGATAATAGCTGGATTATTGTCGATGCCGATAAAGATATTATTTTCAACACCACCCCCGATAAAGTCTGGCGCAAAGCCATGTCAAAAATTGGCGTTAACCCTGATATGTTATCAAATGTTACGGGCAACGCATAAGCGCGCCCTACAGCCGCCGCGATCACCTCAATACGCCAATAATATGCCCCACGCAAATAAGTATAGACACCTAAATAATTTACATAACCTCTTGTTTGCCTGGCTTTATTGTGCTAATCTCGTCTCAACAAAAAGGGCTCGATTTAAATGCACAGCAAAACGGACAGCTACGCACAGCAACAATTAGACCATGAATTACAAGAATTTATGAAAGCCTGTCATGCTGAGCGCAAAAACCATAGCACATTGGGTGATCTCATCGGTGCGGTACAAAGCAAAGATGCTCTCTATATTGCTGAACCTTGGGTCAATAAAGATGAGCAATGCATTAGTCATGAAGTACTGTTTCGCTTTCGTCAAAAATCAAAAAAAGTCGTCAGCTATAGCCATATTGCTAAAGATCTTATCTCAGCGGACCTTGCCAAAAGCTTTGATCTGGTTAATTTCTTTAATATCCTTGCATGGCTACCATGTGACCCTGACGGGCAGCCTTGTTCAGTCAATATGAGCCATGACAGTTTGATAAGCGAAGAAATATGCGCGCAAATTATCGCCGCCAATAGCCGCCGTGCAGGGCCGCAAATTATCATCGAAATACTCGAAGATGACCGCACTTTCAGCGCACAAGAGCTACAAAGACTGCAAAACATGAAAGATAATGGCATTATCTTTGCCCTTGACGATTTCCGCGTCAATTACCTCAGCGACTGGCAACGCCTTAAAGGGTTAGAAAAGATTGTTTCTTATGTGAAATTGGATGGTAAAGATTCCGTGCGCCCATTCCTAGATAACGATGGCGCAAAGATCAGCGCCCTGTTTAATCACATCACCCACATTCAAAACCTTGTCGGCACGGATAAAAAAATCATCGCCGAATGGGTCGAAACGCCACAAGAAGCGCATCAACTCTTTGCTGGTGGTGTTCATGCCGTGCAGGGACATAAGCTGGTTTTCTAAACACTTCGCCCTGATGAGCCGAAAAAACTTGCAATTATGTAGTTAATTATGTAAAGTATATAAAAATTAATCTAATATTACATAGCCTTTCTGGGGGAAAAAATGACGCATATACCTGATAATTCAACTCTCGTAACCAAAGCTCTAAAGCGCATTACGCCAGAGGCTTTGCAAAAAATGTACGACGCCCAGAAACTAAAGAACATCTCACAGCTCTTAAAAACTCTTAGTAAAGACTTTGGGGATCAGGTCGAAAATATTGCTTCAGAAAAAATAGAAAAATGGCATAAAGAGCATGAAGTATCGTTAAGACATAAAGATAAAGTTGATGAGCTATCTTTAGGCTTTAATAGACATGAAAATGATAAACAATACCCTCCGCAATATGCAATGCTAACCGCGGAAAACAGTAGCAACCAAAACAAGAACAACATTGAAAGGCTTCTAAGACAGTCTTTTAAAAAGTTAAATCAACAAGCGCATGCAGAAGGTTTATCGGCTGTGTTTAATAATGCCGCCGCCGCGGATGATTATGGAATCAATGCGACCCCTATTCTATCGCATGTAGAACAGCAACAAGAAGCGATTAAAAACCATGTCTTCGACAATCATCACTTTATATCGCATTATCTAAATTTAGCTCAGCAGTTATATAAAAGCCCATGGGAATCTGACGATATTAAAACATACCCATTTTCTCTAAGCGAAGATATTCACCGTATGGTTTTACAACACTTGTATGATAACCATAGCCCAGCCGCGCAAATTGCACGCGAGCATCTTCGAGAGCCTAGCCCATATAATGATTGTGGCCGCACTAAAGACGATCGTATGATGGGTATTAGTAATGCCATGTATGTATATATCAATTATCACTTGCTAGAGGCTATGAAAAATTATGGTGAGGTCTCTCAAGATATTAATATATCAGAGCTAACCAAAGAGCTTAACAGCGCGGTTTCTTCATTTAATGCGAAAGCTACACACGCAGTTAATGACATAGTTTTCTTAACAGAGGATGCCAGACGCCAAGCAAATAATATGTGTCAAGAATATGATTCGACTATAGATGCAGCCATGGCTAAAGCCGTTAAAGGGGCTCAAAAACAAAATCCTCAAGGTGTTCTTGTTTGCGTACCGCACACGCTTTAATGATAAAAAGGCTTTAGGGCGGATACTGAGCAATTAAAACGCGCTGCGAGGGCGCATTATCGACCAAAGTCGCCGCATTGACCCGCTCTAATTTAAGGAACGAAAAGCAAAATTTTAAGGATAGGGTCATCACTTCACCCATGTAGCCTTGATTGACATGGTCTTTATCAATCCAGTAACCAAGCGATGCAAATTGCGCCACGCCACGTGAAGCGCATAAATTATTTCATGGCGGCGTCCATGCCCTGCAAGGACATAAATTAGCCTTCTAAACACCTCTCCCTATTGACATATACTTGCGCCTCATGCTATCACGTCGATTATACATATCAAGGGAGTTTTATAATATGGTTATGATTGATGGCTGGGTGTGGGAGCGTGCAAAATCTGTATATCTTTCGCAAGAATTTAAAATGGCGATCTTCACTGGTCAGAAATTGATTAGCAATAAGCCCACCGTACTTTTAAAAGATTACAAGAACGATGGAGAAATCATCATTAAGCCACATTACGAGAAAAACGAAGCATTAGAAATCAGAGGTGAGAGGGTCTATAGAAACGCTTCATCTTTTGCGATTCCATTTAATGCGTTAAGTGCTGGGCAGCTAGAATACTGCAAAAGCGTGGCAGAAGGCATGAGCCTAATAAAAATCGATTACGAGGCATCAATTGGCGAGATTACAATTATCGATCAATGTACTGGTGAAGTCAGCTCTATTCCTGCCGCTGCATTGGATCGCGACGTCATAGAAGCAAAAGATGACCCAAGCAAGCCACCAAGAATTATCGTCTAAGAAAAGCAGAGCGTGTGCGTAGGGCGGCTGCGATCAAGCGTTTTGCGCGCACCAATCCGCTTTATTCAACCCATATAATTTATGATCTGCCCGCACGCCATTAATCTGGATATAACCCTTGGCGAGCCCTTCTTCGGTAAAACCTGCGCGGGTCAAAACGCGCTGCGAGGGCGCATTATCGACCAAAGTCGCCGCATTGACACGCTCTAATTTAAGGAACGAAAAGCAAAATTTTAAGGATAGGGTCATCACTTCACCCATGTAGCCTTGATTGACATGGTCTTTATCAATCCAGTAACCAAGCGATGCAAATTGCGCCGCGCCACGTGAAACGTTATTAATATTCATCCCGCCGATAATCGAATCATCCTCTTTTTTAATCACCAAAAGCGAATAGTTACGGTCATTAAGCCATTCTTTTTGCTGATAACGCAGCCGGCGGCGAAAGAAAGAATCTTGCAATCCGCCATCAGGCCACCGCGGTTCATAGGGCTGCAAATGCACCATATTGCGCCGGCGCACTTCGCGCCATGGCGCGTTATCCTTGTCGATAGGTGGACGCAGATAAATCCGCGCGGTTTCTAGCTTTGGGTGCTCAGGCGGCCATACGGGCTGTAAAATCATCATAACGCTCCAAATGATCTAACGGGCCATGACCCGATAAAGTCACCTTAGATGAGAATATTTTACGCGCCGCGCGTAAGACATCATCCGCCGTAACCGCATCTAATAATTTCATGCGGTCTTCAATTTCCAGCACTTCATTATAAGTCAGCAAGAAGCTTGCCTGCGCATTATTACGGCGCAATACGGATTCTTCGCCTTTCAGCATTGATGCACGCAGACGCGCCTTCGCACGTTTAAGTTCTTCATCACTAATCGAAAGTTGCACTTTGCCAAGTTCATCACATAAAACAGGCAAAAGCTCTGGCAATGATTTCGGATCAGTGCCCGCATAGATACCAAAATGGCCATCATCATGGAACATCATATTGTAACTGTAAATCGAATAAACAAGGCCGCGTTTTTCGCGAATTTCTTGGAAGAGTCGCGAAGACATACCGCCCCCTAAAATTTGCGAAAGCACCTTCACAGGGAAGTTTTCTTCGCTATATTGTGACATGCTTTGGAAGCCAACAATAATATGCGCTTGTTCGCCATCTTTATGGGCGCGGCATTCGCCGCCGGTATAATTCGCTTTCGCATAGGGCGCATCTTTTGATTCAGGCAGATGCACAAATAGTTTTTCAACCATTTCAACCACATCTTTATGCTTTGCATTACCCGCCACAGAAACCACCATATTATTGGGCGTATAAAGGCGCTCAACGTAACCCATTAAAGATTCACGGCTCATATTTTGAATAATCTCAGGCGTCCCTAAAATCGGCGCACCTAAAGTCTGGTTGGCATAAGCGGCTTCTTGGTGAATATCAAAAATATGTTCATCTGGGCTATCGGCATACATACCGATTTCTTGAATAATCACGCCGCGTTCGCGTTCAATTTCCTCTGGCAACATGGTCGAAAGCTGAATCTGTTCAGAAAGGATATGTAGCGCTGCGCCTAAATCTTCTTTCATCAAATGAATATAATAGCCCGTCGTTTCACGACCCGTAAATGCGTTTGTACTGCCACCCAAATTTTCAACCGCTTCGGCAAGCTGCAAAGCATTAAATGACTTTGTGCCTTTAAACAGCATATGTTCAACCATGTGCGCGACGCCATTTTCAGCCATGTCTTCATGGCGCGTACCAACGCCGCAATAAACGCCCGCCGCGACCGTGTGAACATGTGGAATTTCATCAGTTATGACGCGCAGGCCATTTTTTAAAGTGGTTAAGTGTCTTGTTTTCATTATCTACTCTACTTTCATTGTTGAGAACCCGCTCGCTTTTTTTTAACGTGGGCTTTTCTCTTTAATATAGCTTTGCAATGCACCTAAGTCATTATCAAGATGATGCATATGTTCTTCCCTACCCATTAAATCACTGACAAATTCAGGCAAGGCGGGATGCACCCCTGTGGCTTTTTCCACCGCATCAGGAAATTTCGCAGGATGCGCGCAAGCAAGCGCAACAACGGGCGTGTCTTTTGATAGCTTATCGCGTATTTGATACGCCGCATTAAGGCCAATCGCGCTATGCGGGTCCATCAGTAAATCTGCGTCTTTATGAATTTGCGCAATAGTCTGTAAGGTCTCAGCATTGCTTACCCGCGCGGCATCGAACAAATGATGTGCGGAAGCCAAGTGACCCGCATTGACTTCAAAATGACCCTCTGCGCTAAATGTCTCCATGACATCTTTCAGCTTCGCGCTATCACGGCCAAACAATTCAAACAAATAACGCTCAAAATTACTCGATATTTGAATATCCATTGATGGCGCTAAAGTCGGGTGAACGCCATCCATTTGCATTTTACCGCTTTCAAAGAAGCGCGTTAGAATGTCATTGCTGTTGGTTGCGACAATCAGCTTTTCAATCGGCAGCCCCATTTTCTTTGCAACGTAAGCCGCAAGGATATTACCAAAATTACCTGTCGGCACAACAAAGCTTAATGGGCGCTGACACCCACCAAGTGCCGCGGAGGCGACAAAATAATACACCGTCTGCGCAATAATCCGCGCCCAATTAATTGAATTGACGGCTGATAAATTTTGGCGTTTGCGAAATTCATGATCGTTAAATGATGCTTTGACCAAGTTTTGACAGTCATCAAACGTCCCCTTGACCGCAATCGGGTGGACATTTGGCGCATTAACGGTCGTCATCTGGCGGCGCTGCACATCAGAAACGCGACCATCAGGGAATAATATAAACATATCAACGTTTTTACACGCAAGGCAGCCTTCTATCGCCGCCGAGCCTGTATCACCAGACGTTGCACCCACAATCGTCACACGCTCGCCGCGATCTTCAAGCGCCGCATCAAACAAATGCCCCAGCAATTGAAGCGCGACATCTTTAAACGCCATCGTTGGACCGTGAAACAGCTCCAGTGACCATAAATTCGGTTCAAGCTGACGCAAGGGCGTGATTGATTTATCATGAAAGCGAGTCTGCGCCGCGCCATAGGTTTTTTCTAAAATAGTCTTCAGGCGCGCACCAGCGAAATGCTCATCAACAAAGGGGCTAATCACATCATAAGCAATCTCAGCATAGCTTTTCCCTGCCATGGCGCTAAGCTGGTCTTGGGAAAGCTGCGGCCAACTATCGGGCATAAACAAGCCGCCATCTGACGCAAGGCCAGAGAGCAGGATTTCCGAAAAGCTTTTACCGCTTTCGCCGCCGCGCGTTGAACTATATGTCATCATCGTCATCGCCCCTTTTATATCTTAATTTCTTCGCGCAAATAACGCTCACGCAGATGCGCCATTAAAAACTCTGGTGAGGCATCTTTGCCTGTAATATCGCGCATTAATTCATGCGGCCCCATCAAGCGTCCACGTGCATGTACGTATTTATTAAGCCATGCCGTGATCGGCTGAAAATTGCCCGTGCGAATAAGCGTATAAAAATCAGGCAAGTCTTGGCGCATTGTTTGATAAAACTGCGTCGCGAGCATGTGCCCAATCGTGTAAGACGGGAAATAACCAAATTTCGCCACGAACCAATGTACATCTTGCAAAATACCTTCGCCATGGTCCTGCGGCGATACGCCTAGCAGATCATAAGAGCTTTCCGTCCATAGCTCTGGAAGCTGTTCGACTTCAATGCGCCCTTCAATCAAATCACGTTCCAAACGATAGCGTAGCAAGATATGCAGGAAGTAAGTTACTTCATCGGCGCGTTTACGGTCCACTGTGGGGCGCACATACGTCTTAATCGCACATAAATTCTCAGGGTGCAGCGTAGGGTCATGCATCGCTTTAAACAACCCCTCAAGGCGCGGCGAGAGAAACTCAAAAAATTCTTCCGTGCGGCCAATTAGCATTTCGACAAGCAGCGCCTGCGATTCTTGCATCGCAGAACCAAGGTCAGCCGCCACAGGTTGATAGCGCCATGACTTACGCGGCAGCCCTTGAATATACAATCCATGCCCCGCTTCATGCATTGCGCTTTTTAATGAATCTAAGAAGTTGGAGGTATCAACATTTTTAATCACAAGGCGCGTATCATCGGGCGTGCCGCCCTCAACAGGGTTATGCCCCGTCTGGTAAAGCCCGCCGCGTTCAAAGTCAAAACCAAACAGCGCGAGCATTTCTTCATTGAGCCACATTTGCGAGTCAACGGGGTAGCTATCAGCCAGCTGTATCGGTTCAGGTTTTTGCGCCTGAAACGCCATAACCTGGGGAATTAACCCTTTAATGCTGCCTTCAAGTTGGTTAAACCATTTATCAATCGTTGAATGGCTGTAACCTGGACAATAATCTTGCAGCAGCGCGTCATATAAATCTTCACCACCACGGGCTTTTAATTTCTTTTCTGCGATGCGGCGTTCAACATCAACGACATTACGCAAATGTTCGCGCGCGCTATCCCAATCATGGTTTTCAAGCGCGTTACGGTGACAACGCCGGCCTTCATTAGCGACTTTGGCGTTATATTCCATCAAGTCATCGTCGATCAGGCTATGTTCATCATAGACAGAAGCCATAGCGCGCAAATTTGCACGATCCCAATCATCCCAATCCGTGCTGTGATTATCTTCATGGGTCAGCGCCTTATCAAGCAGACAGCGTATATCTTTGTTCACAATATCTTGGTGGACACGTTTATACAGATACGCAATTTGGTTAAGGCGCGAGCGATATGCGCCATCAGGCATCGCCGTCAAGAAATCACGACCAAGAATTTCCCCAATCGCTTCTAAACGTCCAACATCACGAAAACGCCGCTTTAAATCCGTATAGGCGTTACAAGGATGCAGCTGTTCTTGCTTCGTCGATTCAGTTGTCATTAACATATACTTTATAAGATCCGCGTAGAGGGCACACGCTAACCATTATAGGCGGGAATGCGCAAAAGTCCACACAAAGCCCTGTAATTATATGCTTAAAACGACTTAAAAATTACAAAAAAATCACCGCCATGTTAACGCTTCGGCGCTATTTTTAAATCAACATATTCATGGATTGCAGGAATTTCGGCGACAAAAGCAAAAAAACGGGTGCTTTCATCATAACCAATGCGCGCTTCCTCAACCATAATGCCTTCATCATCAAGCGCCGCGATTAAACCTTGATAAGCATCATGGCTTTGCAGCGCCGTATTCCCATTATCATCATAAGGAAAAAACTTACGTGGCGACTTATCTCTAAACGCGCTATTACAGGCACGGATTAAGTTTGAAGCACCATATTTAAACAACGGGCGGTCTTCAAAATATATGCGGTAAGGCTCATCGTAATATATGGCACCAACAAGGCCATCTATGTCCTCCGCCGCCTTTGCAAATGCTTTTTGCAGGCATAGCGTTTTATATTTTTCGAATTTATCATTTTGCGCCTGCGTATCTAATGCACGCTGCTTTAATGCTTTTTCCACATTACGCATCTCATCTCTCCCGTTTATATTATGGAAGATGTTTAGCATATTAAAACAGCGCAAGCAACAAAACAGGAGAGCGGATATTAAGCGACGATTGAACGTATACAGCCATCAAGCCCCTGCACGTTATTATGAATTTTCTGCATATTTGCGGAAATATCATGCGTGACGGCGCTTTGCTCCTCCACCGCGGAGACAATGACGCTGATATACTCACCAACGGCGTTGGTTGCCTCTGCAATCTCATTGCCGCTTGTCAGTACCTCACCGGCTACCGCTTGTATCCGCGCAATTTCTTCGGATATTTGGTCTGTTGCTTTCGCGGTTTCATTGGCGAGTGATTTCACTTCGCCCGCCACCACAGCAAAGCCCTTACCCGCATCACCGGCGCGCGCCGCTTCAATAGTCGCATTAAGTGCCAGCAAATTCACCTGCTCAGAAATATCTCGAATAAGCCCTGCAATACCCTCCATCGCGCGGGTATTATCATCAAGCCGCGCCATAAGCGCGCCGGCAGAAACATTTTTTTGAATAATTTCTGCAATGGCTGTTTGTGATTTGCTCATATTCTGGCTAATTTCTTGCACAGAAGCGAGCATTTGTTCGGTCGCGCCTGCAACAGCTTCAATATTCATTGACGTTTCGGCGCTGCGCTCGCCAGCTTCGCGGCGCGCTTTAACCTGCGCAGTGATATCCGTTGCATATTTCACCACGCGAAAGGGGCGTCCATTCACATCCATAATTGGATTATAGCTCGCCTGTATCCATATTTCGCGCCCATCTTTGCCAAAGCGTTGATATTCCGCTGCCGCATATTCACCGCGCTGGAGTTTTTCCCAAAACGCTGCATATTCGCCGCTATTAGCAAATTGCGGGTCGACAAAAATGCGATGATGTTGTCCCCTAATTTCGTCTAAGCGATACCCCACAGCGTTCAAAAAATTATCATTGGCATTGACAATCTGCCCATCCATTTCAAATTCAATGACCGCTTGTGACTTGCCAATCGCGTCAATCTGGCTTGAAAAATAGGCATTATTCATTTTTTGTTCTGTGACATCTGTCGCATATTTTACGACCTTAAACGGCTGGCCCTTCGTATCGAGTATCGGGTTATAGCTCGCCTGTATCCAGACTTCTTTACCGTTCTTACCAAAGCGTTGATATTCAGCGCGTGCAAACTCACCGCGGCGTAGATTTTCCCAAAAATGCGCATAATCTGATGATTTCACATGGCTGGGGTCGACAAAAATACTGTGATGTTGCCCTTTGACTTCTTCTAAATCATACTCCATTGTCTGCAAAAAATTTGGGTTGGCATGTAAAACATGACCCTCAGTATCAAACTCAATAATCGCCTGTGATGAACTTAAAGCATTAAGCACATGTGATGTTTTCTGTTTTTTTGCAAATCCGATCATGCGTATGTCCCCCTTCGCATTAGAATAGTAAAAACCAACTTTGGTTTATATCTATACACAATACTATAGGTTGAGATTTATTAAAAAAATATAAACCCTAAATACATATGTGTGCAAAAGGAGGAAAACGCGACACAGAGCAACGACTATGATGCGCGTTTATAGATATGCACCGCCGCGGGGAATTCACGCGCACGGACATCATGCGCATAATCTGCCGCGGCTTTGTCAATTTGCTCTGCGAGCTGGGCATATTGTTTAACAAATTTTGGTACATGATCTGTAAACAAGCCGAGCATATCATCACTGACAAGGATTTGCCCTGTGCACGCGGCAGATGCACCAATGCCAATGGTTGGCACAGATACCGCATCTACAATTTTACGCGCGGCGCTTTCAATTGTTCCTTCAATGACAATCGCAATGACCCCTGTTTTTTCAATGGCTTGCGCATCGGCGACCAAAGCAAGCTCTTCATCATCAGATTTGCCTTTAATCTTATAACCGCCTTCTTTTTTAACGCTTTGGGGCTTGAGGCCAATATGCGCCACTGTCGGGATCAAGGCTGCGCCAAGCGCCTGATAAATCGCTATCATCTCCGCGCCGCCTTCAATTTTAATGGCATCGCAGGCTGTTTCATCCATCACACGCTGCGCATTTTTTACCGCCAACGCAGCATCCGTTTCATAGCTGCCATAGGGCATATCAACAACGACAAAAGCGTTTTTTACCCCCCGCATCACGGCTTTGCCATGGTTAATCATCATCTCCAGTGTGACACCGAGCGTGTTTTCCATGCCATAAACAACCATGCCCAATGAATCGCCGACCAATAATAAATCACAATGCGCATCAACCGCTTTCGCCACAGGTGTTGTATAAGCCGTCAGGCACACTAAAGGGACGCCTCTATGCGGTGCATCCATTATATAGTCTTTACTTAAACGCGGAGAAGTAGACATCATTACATTCCTATTCAAAATATTACATCCCATATAAGAATGCCTTGCTCTCAAAATCAAGTCTACGTTTTATATAAACTTGCGGGGTTTAGCCATGCTGACCATTGCGCATGGCGCAAAAGCTTGCCAAGCGCGGTGTGACGTTCTGCCCTGATACAGGGCTACTATGCCAGCGCGGCTGAAGGTCAGAGTTATTCAGAACATCAGGATGATCTGTGCCTTTTATGAAGCATAAATAGTCAGGATGAGATTCAACAACATCACACGGACGAATAATCACCTCACCGGCTTTAAATGCGCTCTCGGCTATGCCGCTATAATCTTTTAAATAGAGCAGCGTACCATCTTGCCCCAATAATGTGGCAACCATATGGGTGTCACATTCGTCAATATGTGGAATAGCTGTGCGCATGATACTACGACGCGTTGGGACATAACGATGCACATCAATAAAGGCACCCGCGCCAACAACCGCATTAAACATTTCCGTAAGATGTTTTTCCTTACCCTTTATATCAAGGATAAGGTCTTGCTGTACCGCGCAAAGCGCTTTAAATTCTGGGCGCTCATATGGGCGCATTAAATTCAAATGCGCCTTACATGCGTCAACCTCATCAGCATTAAGATGCCGCAACGCATAATCAAAAGCATGCGCCAAGGGCGATGGCACCAACACAGTATTGACCTGCGGGTGATCATAAGCAAGTGCGGCAGCCTCAGCATCTTCGGCAACCGCAATGCGGCAATCTATTGGTGATATGAGATATGATCCCACAAATTTTCTTTCGCTAAAAAATATATTTCAGCAACATAAATATCTGGCGATTAATATGCAAATAAATTGTTTTGTGCGGCGCACATCCTGTTATGCAAAAACTTTTACACGCATTGCACCGAAATGCCCCATGCATCAAGGACACGGTCATTTTGCGCAGGCAGTCCCAAAGTCACACGGATCGCCCGCGGAATTTGCGCAGACATATCGCGCAAGATAATGCCATGATCCGCGGCAAGCTTCATCATCTTGGCGGGGTCTTTGACTTGCACCAATAAGAAGTTCGTTGCCGATGGCCAGACCCGATCAACATCCATACTCGCATTAAGCGCCATACTCATCCGTTCACGTTCTTCAATAATAAGCGCGCGAATATTTCTAAGCTGATCTTGATTTTCTGGCATCAAAGCACGCTGCACAGCGTCCATTGCAGGGCGCGTCATTGGGTAGGGCGGCAGAACTTTACGCAGCATTGCAATTACAGGCTTCGCGCCAATCGCGCAGCCAAGCCGCGCTCCCGCCATTGCCCGCGCCTTAGATAGCGTGCGCAACAAGATAAGCTGCGGGTTAAACGGCAAAAGCTGCATTAATTTTTGCGTATCACAATATTCAATATAGGCTTCATCAACCACGACAATCGCATTGCTTTTCTGGATCACATCAACCAATGCTTTCGGGTCAATTTGCGCTCCTGTTGGGTTATTCGGCGAACACAGGAAGACAACTTTCACGGTGTTGCTCGCTCCTTTCACATGGCGCAAAACCTCCTCTGTGTTGAGCGAAAAATCATATGGGTCAAGCGGCACCGAAATGACCCTCGTGCCATGTATCGCCGCATATTGCGCATACATGCCAAAAGTCGGTGGCGTGTGAAATATCGACTCATCACTTGCTGGCTGACAAAATGTCCGGATAATCACGTCAATCGCTTCATCTGAGCCGCGTGACATCATAATATTATCAGGCTCAACGCCGTATATTTTCGCTAAGCGCTCCAACACCACGGGGGGCTGCTGCGAGTCATAACGGTTCAAATTCACACTACCTTGAAACGGTTCAACAGGCGATTCATTTGCATCAAGATAGAGCATTTCAACGCCGCCCCCCACATTACCATCACTGGCCAAAGAACGCGCAGAGCTATAAGCCTTTAAAGCACGTATATCTGGGCGCACTAAATTTAATACATCATCTAAATCCATCAAGAACCTCTAAAAACCAAGACCAAAATTAAAACGCAACTTTTAACGTTGCATAAACAGCGCGCCCGCCGCTCAAAGGAAAAGTATTAATTGCGCGTGTGTTATGTTCAGGGAAGTGGATACCCTCATCCAACAAATTCTCACCATAAAGCGTAAATGTCATTTGTGGCAATTTTCTATCAGGAAAGAAATGATTCACATCAACTTCTAAATTTGTTGTGAGGTAAGTGTAACTATCTGCCTTTGGATTGACAATCTGCGTTGTACTTGTCACGTTTTCAACGCGCCCCGCAGCGCCAAAATGGCTCGCATAAGCACCAAACAGATACCCCTTATCACGCGGCGCATAGCTTGCGCCCCATTTCGTCATAAAATGCGGGATAAGCCCGACATCTTTATCATTGGTTTCATTATCAAAGCCCTTTTGATAAGAAATACTGCCTTCAAACTGCCATGCATCGTCAAAACGATACTTACCCTCAAATTCGACCCCCTTATAATCAACATCTTCAGCGCGGTTAATAAAGGTATCATCGCCATTTTCATTCTTACCGTTACCCAAGGCGTCACTTTGGACACTTTCATAATATGTGCCGCTAAGTTCAAGACCGTTTTTATGATAGAAAAGCTGCGCTTCTTTGGTCGCTATTTTCTCTGGCTTCATTTGCGGGTTGCCAACAATAATGCCTGGAATATTTATGCTTGTCTCTGCGCCATAAGGTGAGCGAAACGCTTCGCCATAAAGCAGTTTCATGCCAATATGCGGGGTAAAGTCAATAATTGCGCCAAGGCGCGGTGAATACTCGACATCGACGCCCTCTGGGTTATTCATCTGCATACCAGCAATTAATTTCAGCCAATCTGTCGCTTGATATTGCGCCTGCCCATACATGGTCTGCCATTGCTGGTTAACGCGGTTACCGGGCCCTTTAATAGAGCCTAAATGCCACTCATAGACGCTGCCCAATAATACATGCAAACCTTCGCCCACATCACGCTGCGCAGATATTTCCAACAGGTAGTCATCATAGCGATTATTATCAACCGGCAGCGATTTGTTTTCGTGACCATTATATGTTGCATTCAAACCAACATCCCATGCACCCCCAAAAGTAAAATCATAACCAACATCAAACATCGTTTTACGCAGACGATGACGCTCTGTTGGCCACTTCATATCCAAACCGATCTCATCATTATGCACCAACGAAAACAGGCCATTAAAGCTTAAATTCTTATAATGAGCATTAATAATACCGCTATAAGCATCATGGCCATAATCTGTACGATCCTGGACACCATCAGGCGCGGTTAATGCAAACTCCCAACCATCTTGCTGAAACAGGCGCCCATTAGCATAAATCGCATAGTCTTTTTCTTTATTTTCGCGTTGAAATGTGACTTTAGAAATTTTAGTGCCGAATGAGCCATAGCCAAGCGAGATATCTTGCCCATCTTTTGTGGCTTGTTTGGTCACAATATTTACAACGCCAGAAAACGCATTTGTGCCATAAAGAATGGAACCTGGTCCACGAATAATCTCTAATTTTTCAACCGCATCAATCGGCAACCCCATATATATCGGATTATTAAAGCCCCCTATATGACTCTCCCTCACAGGGCGGCCATTTAATAAAAACAAGACATGACTATCCGCAGCAGTTAAAGTCTGACCGCGTATCGACAACGCCGTATTCGGGGTAAAGCCGCTGCCAAAAACCTGCATATTGGGCAAGCGATTGAGGACATCGCGCAAATTATTACCGCCATAACGACGCAAATCTTCTTGGCTGACGACAGAAACAATAGCTGGAGCTTTAAAAAGAGATTCTTCTTTTTTGGACGCGACAGAGACTTTCGCAAGATCCGCAATATCGAGCGCTAATAAATACCCCAAATCATCAGGCTGCGCTTGGGCCGCCATTGGCGATAACGCACAAAAGCCGCATAATAACTGCAAAAATTTCATAAAAATACTCCCAAAATAATGAAATTTTAGCACAGCCCACACCAAGTAAAAACAAAAAAAGCCTACGTTTTCCTATTTAAACGCAGGCTTTTGGAATGTTCTCAACACTATTCGTCAGAATATTTAACGCAAAATTGGCGCGCCATTATAATCGTCCTTGCTAAACTCATTTACATTTACAACACGCATACGCGCTTCGTAAACTTCAAGCAAAGCCTTTGCTTCATCATCACTAAGCTCACCGAGCACCACGGCATTTGCAACGCGGTCTGCAAATTGCTCATTAGGTTTAAGGCCATATTGCTTATCTGCTTTATACAGTTTTGCCTCTAAGCCTTGCGCGGCAATTGACCCCTCAAACGCAAATTTCAAATCTGCGACTGGGCCGCCAGCTTCTTTGGCGAAATACATTTCTTCAGTAAGGCGCGAAAGCGCTTCGCCATTTTGGCTAAGTGACTTCGTAATCTCGTCTTCCAATCGTCCCGATGGTTTTTTATGACGGTGGCCAAATGTACCAGAAAGGATTTTCAGCGGAATACGTAAGAAAGACGACAATGGATATGTGTCTTTTTGCAAAACATCATGTAAAGCTTCATTGGCTTTATTCAGGCTATCTTCAATCGCATAACGCACCATTGGCAATTCAGCCTTATTCGCGCCGCGCTGTTCATATTGACGGATAACCGCAGAAGCAATGTAAAGATGCGATAATGTATCGCCGAATTTTGCTGATACGCGCTCCGCAAATTTAAGCTTCGCGCCCAAAATAGATGATGTTGGATTGGCAACCGCATTAAATGATGCGCTGACCTGATCTATACGATGTGCATAATCACGCATTTCTTTGCTCAAATTCGACTTTGGCGATATTAGGCGTTTTAAGCCGAGATTGACAAAAACGCTGCGCCCAAGGCTAACAAACTGTGATGCAACAAGTTTCGTCGCGATCCATGTCGCTTTAAGCGTTTTTTCTTCCTGAACGGCTTGCTGCATTGGCTGGAAATAAGGATGCAGACGATAACTACCCTGACCAAAAATCAACATGTTACGAGTCAATATGTTCGCACCTTCAACCGTAATCGCAATTGGAATGCCAATATAAGCTGATTGCGTATAATTACTCGGGCCAGAGATAATCGCTTTACCCGCCTGAATATCCATACCATTGGTGACGGTTTGACGCCCCATTTCAGTGGCATGATATTTCGCAATTGCTGATGGAATGGCAGGCTTTTCACCGCTATCTACTAATTCAAGCGTTGTGTCTTTCAATGCGCGCGTCGCATAAGTCATGCCTGCTTGCTGGGCAATTTTCTCTGACACGCCTTGGAAATTTTTAATTGGCGTACCAAATTGCTGGCGCACTGTTGAATAAGCTGTTGTCGTATATGTTTGATACTGCCCCGCCGCTGAACCAAGTGATGGCAGGGAATTCGCGCGGCCTTCTGATAAACACTCCACCAACATACGCCAGCCTTTACCTGCATTTTCAGGGCCGCCAACAATGGAATCTAGCGGCACAAAAACATCTTTACCGCGTGTTGTGCCATTCATAAACGCCATATTCATTGGGCGGTGACGATTACCGATTTCTACGCCATCCGTTGACGTTGGAATAAGTGAAACCGTAATGCCTGGCTTTTCGCCCTGACCAAGTAAATTTTCAGGATCTTCGAGATGGTAAGCAAGGCCAAGCACGCTCGCCACTGGCGCAAGCGTGATATAACGCTTATCCCATGAAAGGCTCACGCCTATTTCACCCGTTTTTGGATCTTTCTTCACAATGCCTTTGGCCTGAATGTTGCCCGCATCAGAACCTGCATTTGGTTCAGTTAGTGCAAAGCAGGGCACATGTTTACCAACAGCAAGATCTCTGAGATATTGATCCTTTTGTTCTTGCGTACCGTAATGCGAAAGCAGCTCACCAGGGCCCAATGAGTTAGGCACCATCACAGTTACTGCTGCTGTCCAGTTACGTGTTGCAATTTTTGACACAACGGCCGAGCGCGCACGCGCTGAAAAGCCAAGCCCGCCATATTCCGGCGCAATCAGCATTCCTAAAAAGCCTTTTTCTTTAATATACGCCCAGACGTCTTCGGGGAGGTCGCCAGCTTGCTCAATCTCATAATCATTGAGCATCTCGCAAAGCTCTTCGGTTTCATTTTCAATGAAAGAGCGCTCTTCCGCCGTAAATTCCGCTGGTTTATAACCATTAATAATCGCGTCCCAATTGGGCGCACCATTATAAAGTGACCCTTCAATATCACTTGTTGTCCCCGCATCCAAAGCTTCTTGTTCCGTTTTCGATACAGGCGGCATTAAACCTTTAAGTTTTTCTAGATACCAACTTCTGACAGACATGTCGTTAACTCCCACTTATGATTTTATTATTTTTACCAAACCCGATTTCGGCAATATAGATTTTTCACGCCTAAAGATGCGCATATAATTATGTATAGCTTTATCTTTATATGACAAGACTTTGGCACGTATTTTTTATCGGGTCAACATCCTTGGTGAATATGTATATGAATTTTAGACAGCTTTTTTAACTTGCTTTTTTCATAAGCAACGACACACAATCTTGAGTTTTAGAATCCTTCTCTCAGTTATGCTTGACATATTTATCTTTCTGTACTTAATTATATTCTCAAAAATATAAGAAAAGATTACGACAGGGAAATATCATGACGGACAAGCAAGCGCCACAACAGAACGATTCTGAGCAAAACCAGCCAAAAGACAGACAAAAAGTGCAGGAAAAGCCAGGATTCATCAAACGAAATCTATGGAATTTTTCTCTTATTGCGATTGCGGGATACGCCTATATGCATTTCAACAATGCTTCTGAGAATGAACCTGTAGCATACGATTTGATGAGCGGCACTGAGTTTATCCAAACCATTAACCAAGGCGACATCAAAGCCGCCCAAATTGAAAAAATTGATGGTCAATATGTTGTCACTGGCACACTAAACACCAACACATATGAAAAGCCTGCCCCAGATGCAGCAAACGAGCCTTTGTCAGAAAAAGAGCTAAAATCAGGGCCCAAATATAAAACCGTTATGGGCGCTGCCGACCCAACATCCATGTTAGAAAGCCAAAATATTCCTGTTTCAACAGTTGAGCATGACCCCTATAAACGCCCCGCGCCTGAAATTATTTCCATTGATGATTTAGAAATGCTCATCGACCAAAATAGAGTATCTGGCATAAGCTATACAAATGTGAGCACAGGTAACGGCACGATATTTGACGGTGTTTATAAACCTGTGAGTGGCGATAATGATTACGAAGTTGCTTTCCAAACCACAGAACACGGCGCCGCAACTGAAGGGGTTATTCAAAAAATTAAAGATAATGGCATTAAACGCAATTATGTCGCACCACAAGGTGCTGGTTGGTTATCTAGCGTCCTACCATGGTTGATTTTCCCTGCCGTCTTTATTGGCTTTATGCTCTGGCAAGCACGCGGCGCAGGCAACGGCCGCCCCGCGCATCAGCGCATTGACCCTGAAGACATCCAAGAAGGTTTTGATGACGTACAGGGCGTTGATAGCCAAAAAAGACAGTTACAACAAATGGTGCGCTACCTTAAAAACCCCGAAGAAATTGCCAAAATGGGCGCGAAACCGCCAAAAGGCGCATTACTCTCTGGTCAGCCAGGGACTGGTAAAACCATGCTTGCAAAAGCCATCGCGAAGGAAGCTGACGTACCATTTTTCTCGATTAACGGTTCTGACTTTGTTGAAATGTTCGTTGGTGTCGGCGCAAGACGCGCACGCGCATTATTTGAAGACGCGAAGAAAAACGCACCGTGCATCATCTTTATTGATGAGATTGATGCAGTGGGCGGCAATCGCGGCGGCAATATGAGCAATGGCCACAGCGAACAGCAGCAAACATTAACGCAAATCCTCACGGCTATGGACGGCTTTGAAGCACAAAGCGGCGTCATTGTTATCGCGGCAACAAACCGCCCTGAAAGCTTGGACCCTGCGCTTGTCCGTGCAGGCCGCCTTGACCGTAAAATCGAAGTCACCCTGCCTGATTTGATTGGTCGCGCGCAAATTTTGACAAAATATATGAGCAAGAGAAATTGCGCAAAAGACATCGACATTGAAACAGTCGCCAGAACCACACCAGGCTTCCCAGGCGCTGAGCTTGTCAACCTTGTCAATGAAGCATTATTGCTTGCACAAGAAGATGGACGCAATGAAGCTGATATGATGGACTTCATAACAGCGCGTGACAATATTGTTTTCGGTGCAACCAAGCAATTAACCATCACTGAAAAAGAACAACGCCTAACATGTGACCACGAAGCAGGCCACGCCATTGTCATGAAATACACAGAAGGCAGCGATCAAATCTTAAAAGCGACAGCAACGCCGCGTGCCAAAACATTGGGCATGGTCGAAACATTTTTCGATGGTGATCGTGTTTCATATAATAAAAAACAGCTCCTTGCATATATGGACGCCGCTATGGGCGGGCGCATTGCTGAAGAAATCTGGCACGGCGAAGATTACGTCACAACAGGCGCTTCGCAAGACATCAAACAAGCGACAACCATCGCGCGTCAAATGATCCTCGATTGGGGCTTTTCTGATTTTGGTATGCAAAGCTTTACCGAAGAACAACGTGCGACCTTCCTTAGCCAAGGTTCGTCATCATTAACTGATATGTCAAACGAACAAAAAGCGAAGCTAGATGAGCAAATCAATGTGCTTCTCAAGGAATCTTATGAGCGCGCACGTAACCTTATCACACTGCGTAAGGATGAATTAGAGCTTGTCTCAAACGCTTTGTTTAAATATGAAACAATCTCTGGCGAAGAAATTGACACCATCTGTGCCGGCGGCGAAATAAACCGCCGCCCAACACAAGCGATTAATGATAATAAAAAGTCAGCCCCGCCAAGCAGCAATCAAGGCGGCGTACAAGGCCCAGAAATGCGCATGGGGTAAACCGCAGGCAGGTAAATACCAAGACAAGCAAAAACGGCGCTCAGTGGAGCGCCGTTTTCTTATGCTCCAGCGGCAAAATTCACGGCATTTTCTCAACCACCGGCGCTGCGCCTGTTGCAATAAGGGCGAGGCGCAGTTTTTTACGCCGCCAGAAAATAAACGCCATAAAGCCCCATTCTGTGACCATAAGAAAGAACGGATAAAACAGTACCGATAATGAAAAACTCGGCACGCAAAGCAAAATAAAGAAATAACGCAGCCCCGCCCAAAAATACGACACGGGTGGTTCACTGCTGGGGTCAACATAGGTTTTGCGGATCGTTGGGTAAAAAGTCAGCATATCAATCACGATAATCAATAAAAGCGTAATCACAGGATCTTTTGTCGCAAGCCACACTGGAATAAGCGCCAAAGCCGATAAAAAAGCCCCCCAATCAGAGGGCGTTATATGCTTTTCACCATAGAACAGCGCCAAAACAGCAATAATCCAGCACGTTATACCAACAAAAAGCAGCATATAAGACGACAAATCACCGCCAAGCTGAAATTGCGCATAAGCACCAATGCTGATAATCAGCCCCCAGTTAAACCAGCTAAAGAAATGCGGGCGCGTCTGGCGTTTAAAAATACTGTGAAAATAAAGCCCGTAGCGAATAACCGAAACAATAACCGCCAGCGCCGCAAATAAAGCCGCACGTTCAAATAAAAAATCCATAACAGATACCTGCGTTCAACGCATATGATTATGCGTCCCTAAACTATTAATCACATTTCGCGCCCGCGGGCAATAATCCATCTTGTCCACGGGGATATGAGAAAAATACACACTTCCCTTGAAACTACCATGCACATTTACTAGGCTTGTCTTACGAAATATTTCTTATTAAGCGCCTGAAGGCTAATATGCCCTCAACGTCAGAATAATAATAACAATAATGACTGACGCGCATCACATCATCAAACAGTTTGGTATTTACATGGTTGCCCTTAGCTTCATATCGTTTCTCCTTTTATTCGTTTTCATTGGCGCAATGTCTTTCTTCAAAAAGAAAAAAACATCGCAAGATTATTTGCTCGCCAATCAAAGCGTCAAACCGTGGCTTGTTGCGCTTTCTGCCGTCGCAACCAATAATAGCGGTTATATGTTTGTCGGGCAGATCGGCTTTACTTATCTCTACGGCCTCCATTCCATTTGGTTAATGATTGGCTGGGTCTTGGGTGATTTTGTTAGCTCCATCTTTGTCCATAGACGCCTGCGCGCCAAGACAGAAGAGCGCAGCGTCATGAGCTTCGCCACATTACTTAGCCAGTGGCAGGGCGGCGAATTTAAAAAGCTCCGCGTCATTTGCGGCCTCATTACCCTGATTTTCCTTGGCACATATGCCGCCGCGCAGCTCAACGCGGGCAGTAAGGCTCTGCATGTCATGTTTGGCTGGGATTACGCCTTAGGCGCTATTATCGGCAGTGTTATCGTGCTCTCATACTGTTTTGCAGGCGGTATTCGCGCATCAATTTGGACTGATGCCGCGCAATCTTTTGTTATGTTTGCTGCGATGAGTTTAATGGTCGTCATCAGCCTGATCACACTCGGCGGCGTACCGAACTTTATTGATAGCCTCTATAACGTTTCGCCAGATTATATGGCGCTCTTCCCTGATACCACATTCTTGGGCAGCGCCGCGCTAGCTTCCGCGCTATTTGTCATTGGCTGGTTTTTTGCAGGTGCTGGCGTAATTGGCCAGCCACATATCATGATCCGCTTTATGACGATTGATGATACCAAGAACATGAACCGCGCACGCGCTTATTACTATGGGTGGTTTATCAGCTTTTATATGCTGACAATTGTCACCGCTTTGGCCGCACGACTGCTGCTGCCCGAAGTCAGCAGTTTTGATGCCGAGCTTGCCTTGCCAACTTTAGCGCAGCAATTACTGCCCGACATATTGGTTGGCCTCGTCATTGCCGGCCTGTTCGCCGCCACAATGTCGACAGCAGATTCGCAAATCTTAAGCTGCACCGCGGCGCTCACTAATGATTTATTCCCCAAAAAGCTCTCTGGTTATAAAGCCAACAAGCTTTCCACGGTGTTTATCACGGCGCTCGCCTTGTGCATTGCCCTATTTGGCAGCAAAAGCGTCTTTAGCCTTGTTTTAATTGCATGGTCAGCGCTTGCCAGCGCCTTCGCCCCATTATTAATCCTATACGCCTTTAAGCGCAAAGTCAGCGAATACCAAGCCATTGCGATGGTTCTCAGCGGCATTGGCGGCATGGTGCTGTGGCGCTATTTCGACCTCAACAACATCACATATGAAATTGTCCCTGGCGTGTTAACGGGTTTTGCCGTCTACGCATTATGGGGCAGTTGCAAATGCGCAGCATCTGCGCTAAAAAAGCCTGAAAGGCAACAGCAATAAGCGGAAAAATATATGAGCGATATCATCTTGCTTGATGGCGGCATGGGCCAAGAGCTTATCAAGCGCTACAGCGGCAAAGCAACGCCGCTATGGTCTGCGCAGGTCATGCTTGATGCGCCTGAACTGGTGCAAGATGTTCATGCTGATTTCATCAATGCCGGCGCAAAAATCATCACGCTGAATAACTATACGGCAACGCCATGCCGCCTGAAGCGTGATGCATCATTAAGCCTATTGCAGCCTTTGCACGAAGCAGCAATAATCGCCGCAGAAAAGGCCATTGCCCAAACACAGCGCAGCGATATCCGCATCGCAGGCTGCCTACCGCCTTTAATGGCAAGTTACGTCGCGCAGGCCGTACCGCCAGAAGATGAATGCCTTGAACATTACAATGCGCTTGTCGCCTTGCAATCACGCGCTTGTGATTTATTCATCTGCGAGACCATGTCAACCATTCACGAAGCACGCGCCGCCGCAAATGCCGCAAAGGCAGTAAACGCAGAAATATGGGTCGGATTTGCCCTTGATGAACGCAGCCATAACTTGCGCTCTGGCGAAACGCTGCAGGATGCGATTACCACGATGAACGCCTTAAATGTCGATGCCGTTTTATTAAATTGCGCCGCGCCCAAAACCATTGATACAAATCTGCCAAGCTTAATATCAAGCACTAAAAACGCAGGCGCATACGCCAATGCATTTGAAAGCGTCGAATCCCTTGGCGCAGGCGGAACAGTCGAATGCCTGAAGGAGCGCCGCGACTTAACCGCCGAGGAATATGCCGTCCACGCCCTCAGCTGGGTTGATATGGGCGCTCACATTGTCGGCGGCTGCTGCGCGATTGGTCCAAAATATATAGCGCAGCTCCATAAAACGCTCATAGAAAAAGGCCATCACATAACAAACGCTTTGTAATGGCCTTGTCATTCATTTTTATCAGGCGAAAGGCTTAGCCTTCTGCCGCCATTGGCGTAATGGTAAAAGCTGTGTCTTCACCGTCATTAGCGGTTTCGATGTGCAAAGCCTTGGCGCGCGCGGCAGAAAGCAGTGACATTTCAATGCCGCGTAGACGCGCGCTAACATCTCCATCTATGCTCCCCAAAGCAATCGTCACCGATTCAAGCAATGAACCTGCGCCAATTTGCTGTTCAGAGCGCAAGCGGCGTACGCCAGCAAGCGTTTTCAGAACGTAATCCATATCCGCTTCCCCATCGCTGCCTAAAATTTCAGCATCCGCTTTTGGCCATGCAGAAACATGTAGCGATGAGTAATCTTCGCCAAATTTACCAGCTTGCTGATAAATTTCTTCGGTAATAAATGGCGTGAACGGCGCAAAAAGTCCAAGCAATATACGCAATGAATCATATAATGTTGCCTGCGCAGAAAGACGCGCAGCATCATCCCAGTCATAATTTTCCCAAAAACGCGCTTTGGTAAGCTCCAGATAGTTATCACAGAACGTCCCCCAGAAGAATTTATGCAACTTTTCTTTCGCGCTCGCATAATCAAAACCTTCAAAGGCCGTCGTCATTTCATCTGCCAATTGATGCAGTTTCTTAAGCAACCAGCGGTCTTCTAATGTACGGTCTTCAAATTTCGGGAAGTTTGCAGGTTCAACATTATCGCCCATATACATGAACGCCATCCGCGCCACATTCCAAAGCTTGACGACAACTTTACGTCCATCTTTAACTTCTTTTTCATGGTAGCGTAAATCCTGCCCAAGCTGCGAGTTTGCCGCCCAATAACGCAAAGCATCTGCGCCATATTTCTCAACAACTGAACCAGGGTCATAACGGTTATAGCCATTCGCATCGGTAAATTTCTCAAGATCACGTTTTGAAACCTTTTTACCTTGCTCATTGAGCCCCCAACCAGAAATCATGACGTTTTTCCACGGCAAGCTATCGGTGTGATATTCCGATTTAATCAATGTATAGAACAACCATGTACGGATAATTTCAAAGGCCTGTACGCGCAGATCCATCGGGTAAATATCCATTGACCCTTTAACATCATCACGCCCCGCCCAATTGGCATTGATTAATGGTGAAACAGATGACGTCATCCATGTTTCCATCACATCAGTTTCAGGAACAATCGTCATCCCCGCATATTTTTCCTGCGCCCATTTTGGTGGCTGGCTTTCTAATGGATCAAGCGGCAAATCAGCTTCATCAGCCAAAATCACATCCCCAGTTTCTTGCACATACCAAATCGGGAACGGCACGCCGTAAAAACGCTGGCGTGAGATATTCCAGTTATATTTCAGCCCGTCAATCCAATGTTCAAGGCGCACTTTCATCCAATCAGGGAACCATTCCAATTGATTCATACGCGCGCGGAAGCGCTCTTTATGATCAAGCACGTTAATGAACCATTGCGGTGCCATCACAAACTCAACCGGCTGTTCAGAGCGTTCGCCAACAGTAACATTTTGAACAATTTTTTGCTCTGCGCGAATAAGCTCAGCTTCTTTCAAATCATTAACAATATTGGCGCGGGCATTAATCGCATCAAGGCCGGCATATTTGCCTGCCGCTTCAGTCATTTTGCCATCTGGCCCCATAATAATACGCGTATCAAGCTTGTCTTCTTTCCATTTTTTAACGTCTTCGCCGTCGCCAAAGGTACAAACCTGCATCAACCCTGTGCCAAATTCCACATCAACGTCTTCGGATGTTTTAATCGGCACTTCGCGCCCATCAGATAATGGCACTTTCGCCATCTTACCGACCAAATGCTTATAACGCGCATCATCCGGGTTACAGTACATTGCAACGCAGGCAGGGATAAGCTCTGGGCGCGTAGTTGAAATAATCAGTTCCTCGCCATCAGGACCTTCAAAGGCGATGTCATACATTTTGCCTTTTCGCTCAATCGTTTCGCAATCCGCTTGCGCGAGCGCCGTTTCAAAATGCGTATCCCACTGCACAGGCTCATCAGAGCGATAAATTAAACCTTTTTCATACAAATCTAAAAATGATTTTTGCGCGGTATGGCGTGAACGGTCATCAATAGTTGAATAACGCAGGCTCCAATCCACAGACAGGCCAAGCGAGCGCCATAATTCTTCATATGTCTTTGCGCCTTTTTGCGTTTCATCAATGCATAATGCGCGGAAATCAGAACGGCTAATTTTCTTTTTATTTACTTTGTGCTTTTGTTCAACATAGCGCTCCGTCGGCAAGCCATTATCATCAAAACCCATCGGGTAGAAAATGTTATAACCAAGCATACGTTTATAGCGTATAAGGATCTCTGCCTGCGTGTAAGACATGGCATGCCCGACATGCAAATGCGCCGCAGAAACATAAGGCGGGGGTGTATCGACCGAGAAAAGGGGCTTTTCGGAGTTTTGATCATAATCATAAATCGCCGCATCATCCCAAAGTTTACGACATTTATTTTCTAATTCCGTGTTTTCAAAACTTTTATCAAGCTCAGGAAAATTTACCATTTCTTATCTAGTCCTTATGGTTAGCGCGTTTAAGCCGCCTACTTTATAGTGCCTCAATGAATAATTCAAGCAGATAAGCGTGACCAATGCCCCGCAAACCAACAGATTTTAGAAAAAACAAAAAGAAGTGCCGTTCGCGCTAAGGCTTCGCTGGCAATTGCGGCTGCGCAGCCGTTGGATTTTGCGGCTGGAAACGGCCATCGCGCAAAAAATTAATCGTATATTGGTGCGCCGTCTGGTCATCGGGGAGCTGCCCATGATCCGCATGAAGAACGGCATGTTCTTTCATATAAGGGTGAAGGGTGCTGTCAACCGCAACGCGCCCATCATTGGGACGGCCATTAAATAAATGACGGGCAACAAAATAAGCGTTATTTACATCACCTGCTATAGAGCCGAGTTCATAGGGGAGCGGCTGGATATTTTGCATCACCGCGGCGCGAAAGGCGGTGGTCAGCTCGCTGCCCGCGGGACCAAAAGTGAAACCATAATATTTACGGTTTAGCGCGCGACTTTGCATGAAATCAGCAACGTCACTGCCATGATAAGGTGTGCCCAATGTAACGACGCGCCCTAAACATTGTGGGCTGTGATCTTTGATAATATTTTCAACAACAAGCCCGCCCATTGAAAAACCAACAAAATGGGTTTTTTGTGCAGAGGCGTTAAATGTCGGGCTAAGGTGGCGCTGCATAATATGTTCGGCGCATTCTTTCACCGTTAATGTGGTTGATGGATAATCCCAATTATGGACTTCGTAACCAGCGCGCACCAAGGCGCGTTCAAGCTCCACCATATCGGTATAATGGCCTGTCGCGCCGTGCAGCAACACAACGCGTTCATTTTTATTATCGCAGCAAATCTGCGCTTTCCCTTTAGAAACCCTTTGATTGACAAGTTGAGAATTATCCAAATTACCCATCCCTATATACTTATTCTTATCAATTTATACATATAGTGTTAGCATATATTTTCATGGATAGCTAGCCCAGCGCGATCAAATATACATAAGCCCTACCCTCCATACTTAAAAACGGTAACCTACAGATATTGCGCCAAATAAAGAAGGGTCATCTTGCCCATCAAATTCCTTTGAGCGCCAATTCACGCTATACGAAATTTGCGTCGCGCCGTAAGAAAGGCTAATCCCCGCGCTCGCATCCGCAACAAAATGCTTTTTATCAACCGATGGGCTATCTTGAAAACTATTACCATCAAGGAATATATTGCGGGCAAAGGCACGTCCATCAAGCCCAATAAAAGCTGACCAAGCAAATTCACCATCAGGCACCGCAAAAAAACCATTCCCTGGAATAGATGGGCGCACACGATCTGGCGGCGATTGCCACTGATAACGCTGCGGCGTTAATTGCAGTGTCACCCCGCCAGAGCCATAAGTATAAATATTGCCCAGCGAAAAACCAGCATGTGGGCTAAGGCGTAAATGCAAATCATGCATATCCACGGCATAGGCCTCCGGCCAGTTGCGCTGCCATGATAAAACGGCGCCAACTTCATTTTTCAGCTGATGATCCCAGCCAGAAGGGTCATCCGCGCCAACAAAATCGTGTACCGCTTCTTGCACCTTTTCACCCAAAGACCACGGGCCAATGACGCCCAATGTCAACTCCAAAGAATCAATCGTGTTTTTATTAACGCTTGAAAAGCCAGCGCTGCCATATAAAAACCCCGCATAGGGGCGGTCGGATCGGTCAGGGACGCGCGCCGTAATATCCTCAGGCGTATATAAATTTTGCCCAATCGAATACGCAACAGATGTCGTTTCATTAAAAGTGAAAAACGGCAACAGGCAATCAAGCGCCGCGATAATGTCTGGCGATTTCATACCGACATCAAAATACGTCAGCCGCGTGCCATGAGTATAATTCTGGTCACTGCGCGATGCAAACATGTCATTTTCAACAGTCAGCGTCAGAAAATGATTGTCTTCATCCAACAACCCCGCAGGGATACGGTCTTGGAAACTTGGCTTTTCCGGCGCATTGACGCCAGACGGCCCCTGCGCATAGAGCGTTCCGCCGCCAAGCATCAAAAAAGTCACAACGAGATAAACAAGAATATTTCTATGCACGTAAAAGCTCCTCAGGCAAAAAACGCCTCACTATAGCGCCTTAAAACAATTTTTAACAGCTTATGCCTTATAATAAATTTTAAGTATAGTGCTTTCACATCACTGCAATACAAGCTAGAATAACGCCAATAATATATAATGGATTGTTTTAAGGCCAAATAATGCATCAAGGTTTAGCGCCCACATCACAGAAAAAAATTTCAGCCATCGCCAACCCTCTGGGCAAGAAATTTTCTAAATTATTCCTCATTTACCTTGCGAGTATCAGCCTGATCGCGAGCAGTGTTTTCTTTGTCTATTCTTATAATAAACAAAAAACAGCACTCTACACCACCATCAACAAAGAAATTGTTAGCACCCTGCAAAGCGCAAGCCTTGCAGCCTATACAATAGATAAACTTGTCAGCCAGCACATGCTAGATGGGCTTGTGCGCCGCCCAGAAATCAGCCATGCCCGCGTTTTGTTAGAAGATAACTCGATGTTGGCGCAATCAGGTTCAATGGCCATCAACCAAGATACGCTAACTTTATTACTTTTCCCCGAACTTAAAGAGTTTGAAACCGATTTAATTTTTAACATCCGCAACAATAGTTTCAATGTCGGGAAACTCATCATTGTGCCCAATTATGCAGAAGCCAAAAACACCATCATGCATAATTTAGCTAATGGTATTTTTCTAATTTTTTTGATTTCTATGATTTTATATTTCACCATTCGTTACCTTATTAACAAAGAACTCTCCGCCCCCATCATCGCTCTTGCGCAGCAAATATCTTCTTTTGAAGAAACACAGCAACAACAAGCGGAACACCGCCTTGATATTCCTGCAAAACATCATAATGATGAAATTGGCTATCTGATTGAAAGCTTCAACAGCCTGTTCTGCAGCCTCACAGAAACCAAAAGCTATGCATCAACCATAGAAGACACTTTGGAAACAACTGAAGCGCAATATACCGCAATGGTTGCCAATACATTTGAAATTTTTATGCGCCTTACCGAAAATGGAGAAATTGAATTCGTAAACCCTGCCATTAAAAATATTCTCAAATATTCGCTTAATGAGGTCATTAATACCCATATTAGAGAATACGTCTTGCCCAGCAACGCCGAGGAATTACAGAGTTTTATTAATGATGCGATTAACGGTACAGTAGACGAGCCTACACGTGCTCTGCACTTCAAAACAAAAGACGGCGAAGAGCGCATTTTATCATGCAGTATTAATAACGCTCTGAGCATTGATAAAATTAACAGCCTTTTGTTTATTGCCCGCGATATTACAAAATCATACAACACTGAAATGGAGCTTCGTCAGGCACAAAAGCTTGAGTCTATTGGCAAGCTCACAGGCGGCATCGCCCATGATTTCAACAATATTTTGACGATTATCATCAATAATATTGAACTTGTGCAGTCGAAAATTAAAAAGGCCAATATCGCCGATGACACGCCAATGCAAAACCTTTTGGAAACAGCCTTAAACGCCGGCTTTACAGGAGCAGACCTCACGGCGCGGCTATTGGCCTTTGCACGTAACCAGCCCCTTAACCCCGATAGTTTCCGCCCCAATGAACGCATCAAAAACATTATACCACTTTTGGAGCGTACAATTGGCAACAACACCTGTGTAAAAGCCGTATTGGATAACGATATCGGCCATGTCAAAATTGACCGCAGCCAATTTGAAAATGCCATCCTTAATTTATGTATTAACGCACGCGATGCCATCGTGTCTGGTAAAAGAGGCGAAATTATCATCAGAACCTCTCTAACCAATGAAATCCCCAATGTCGAAACAGCAGGGCAGAACTACATATTAGTTGAAATAATTGATAATGGCGAAGGCATTAGCCCTGATAACCTCAAAAAAGTCATCGACCCGTTTTTCACCACCAAAGATATTGGCAAAGGTACAGGGCTTGGCCTGTCTATGGTTTACGGCTTTGTCCATCAATCAAAAGGTCATTTTAATATTATCAGCCAGCTCGGTGAAGGCACAACGATCCAAATGTACTTCCCCAAACATGATCTGCTGCAATCCGACCCTGCCTATGACCATATTATTGAAGATGAAATAGACGCTGATTATGACGGCAGCGGCAAAACGATTATGATCCTGGAAGACAATGCCACTGTTGCAGATATTATCGAAAAATTGCTAAGTGATATGAACTTCACCGTTATTAAAACCAACAGCTCCACCCATGCTTTTAGTGCATATGAGCAATATAAACCCGATATAATATTAAGTGACGTATTGCTGCAAAATGATATAACAGGCTTTCAATTCGCCGATAAAATCCTAGGCCAAGATCCAACGCAGAAAATTGTCCATATGTCAGGCTATACAGACCCTGAAAATACACTTAAAAATACCGCTTATTCTGTAGAATTGCGCAAACCTTTTAGACGCAGTGATTTGGTACAAATGCTAAGAAGAAAATTGGATGTTTAACCTTATTCATACATGGCACAGGGCGCCCCGCTATATATTAGCGGCGCTATGCTGCGCATTATTTTTTGTAGCGCCCAGCGCCGCGCAGCGCGAAACAGAAGACACCAGCCAAACACCACAAATTTTGCGCATTGGCTTTGGTCAAGAAAGGCCGCCTTTCATTTTCAAAAACCAAATAGATGGGCTAGAAATAGAACTTATAAGCGCGATTGTAAAAAACATGAAATATACGGTTGTGCCGTCATTTCTGCCCAATGCCCGCGCTTATAACGCGCTTAAAAACAAAAGCATAGACATATACACCATCGCCACGCAAAACCTTGCAGATCAATTCTATTTAAGCGACACATATATGTCGTTTGATAATGTATTGATTTCCAAAGGCGACAACCCGCAAAAAATATTACAGCTCGAAGATCTACGCGGCAAACGTCTTGCCGCCTTTCAAGGCGCCGATTTTTTAGTCAAGGACATCGCAGACATTAAAGACGAGCTGAGCCTTTATATTGAAACGCCGCGCCAAAGCATACAAATACAGCTGCTATATAAAGGGCGTGTTGATTTCTTATTTAGTGAAAAGAAAGTATTTGAATATAACCTTAAACAAGCCATTGCCAGCGGAGAACTCGCGCCGCTAGGACGCGGCTATAAAATCCACCGCGTTGTACCGCCAACGCTCTATAGCGCAGCATTTAACGACCCTTTATTGCGCGATGAGTTTAACGCCGCCTTGCGCCGCCTTAAAAAAGACGGCACCTACACAAAGATTATGTCCAAATACGACAAAGACTTTAAACTGCAAAATACATCCGAAGCCCTACCCTAAAACGGCATAGGGAATTGACGGCGCACTGCCTCAATATCCACCATCACATCTTTAGACAATTTCACATCCATCGCCGCAATATTGCTACGCAGCTGCTCCATAGATGTCGCGCCAATAATTGTCGCGGTAACAAATGGTTTGGCCAGCGTAAAGGCAAGCGCCATTTGACACGGATCTAAGCCGTGTTTTTTTGCCACATCGATATAGGCCGCTGTCGCTTGATGCGCGATAGGGTTATGACGATGGTTCGGGTTGCGGTTAGACAGCGACCAGCGCGCCCCTTCAGGCCAGTTATTTTGGTCAAGATATTTACCGCTAAGCATACCTGTTGCCAAAGGCGACCATGCCAGCAAACCAATATCTTCTTTCATTGCAATTTCAGATAAATCAGGTTCAAACAAACGGCATAGCAAACTATATTCATGCTGTAAGGACGCCATGCGCGGCAATGCTTTTTCCTCAGAGAGTTTTAAATACTCCATAATGCCCCATGCAGTATCATTGGAAAGGCCAATTTCACGAATTTTACCCTGCTGCACAAGCGCACCAAGCGTTTCCAATATTTCAAGGAGGTTTTCACGGTTCTTATCCGCATCTTTTGCCGTAGGCGCAAAACCCCAATTGCGGCCAAAATGGTAATGGTCGCGGTTCGGCCAGTGTAATTGGTATAAGTCAATATAATCCGTTTGCAAGCGCGACAAGCTACCCTCTACCGCATCAATGATGCCCGCACGGTCAATTGCACGGCCTTCGCGTATCCATGGCAAGCCTGCGCCGGCAATTTTCGTTGCAAGGACGATATCTTGGCGTTTGCCGCTTTGTTTAAACCATGTCCCGATAATTTCTTCGGTTTTGCCTTGTGTCTCAGCGCTTGTCGGCACGGCGTAAAGCTCTGCTGTATCAAAGAAATTCACACCTTGCTCTACCGCATAATCCATCTGTTCATGCCCTTCGGCTTCGGTGTTTTGATTGCCCCATGTCATTGTCCCAAGACAAACACGGCTGACATCTATATTTGTACGGCCTAGCTTTGCATATTCCATTGAAAATCATCCTCTATTTCAAAAAAAGTTAAAATCACACAGCGACATAAAATAGAACATCGCAGCAAATATCAAGAGGGATAAAACTTTACGTATTGCATGTCGCCTGCTATAAGCAATTTATGCAGGGAAAATTTAATAATAAAGCAAAGCATACAAAACCAACACAAATCGGCATCGCTCTACAGGGCGGTGGATCTTATGGCGCATACGCCAAAGGGGCACTTAAAGCTTTATTACAATCAGATTTTGCCGCCAAAGCCAATATTGCAGCGATTGCGGGAACAAGCGCTGGAGCATTGAATGGTGCCATGCTCGCTTACGGCCTCAACAAAGGCGGCGCGCATGAAGCCGTAAAACACCTTGATGGGCTCTGGGATGATGTACAACTTATGGGCAGTGCCATGTCATTTTGGCATAACCTTGGCCCTTTAACAAATTTATCATGGCCCAATGTCCCACAACATAAAATGATGATGTTTGCATTCGCGCAGGCAGCGCTACCGCAAGGCATTGCCCTTAGCGCCTTAAAAGACAGCGTAAACGCACAAATTGATGATTTCGAGATCTTAAGAAACGGCCCTACAGCGCTGTTTGTCAATGCCGTGAAGCACAACCTGCACACACGGCAGCGCGACCATGTCGTCTTTCATGGCAGCACATTAAGCGCCGAGACCATTATCGCATCTGGCGCATTAGAAAGCCTTGGTGGACTTGAAATAAATGGAGAGACGTATTATGACGGCGCATATTGGCGCAACCCGTGTTTTGTGGATCTTGAGCGTGCCAATATTTCAGATTTACTGGTCATTACGCTACAGGCCAAACCATCCGCGCCGATCACAGCGCAGCATCAAGATGAGGCGCGCAATACTGGACACAGCAAAATTGGCTATGAACTAATCACCAAGGAAATTCATGGGCATTTAGCCCATATACACCACACCAACCCCAAATTAAACCTACATGTACTCAGCCTCAGTGTTGACCCAAGGTGGGATGACACCAGCCGTATAAATACCGACCCAACATGGTTAAACCATTTAGAAGAGCTTGGAAAAAAAGACGCGCAGCAATGGCTAACGGCGCATTTAGATGACCTTGGAAAAAAATCCACCTATAAACCAGATCAAGGATTTATAGGTGGAACAACTTTATCCATAAAACCTTAAACGTGGTTCTACGGCGCAGGCTTTGCGTCTATTCCCGCTTTATATGCCGCGTTACGTGCGCTAGGCGCATAGATAGGGCTACGTTGCAGCGCTGGATTTGAAAATGATGCGCATAGATTACGCCCTAAATTCGTTATTTTATTATGTGCACTCATTCTAACATCCCTTCATCTATAGATAATACGGCGTTTTGTTTGGATACGCCTTGTTCCCCTAATTCATAAAATACCATTTGCGTTTGCCCACGCTCTGTTTTATCTGGCTTAATGTGGAAATGACTTTGTGCCCCCGTCAATTCCCCAAGATCCATAACATAATCATTATCTTCGTTGAGCAGCGCGACAAGGTTCATCACCTTCTTCTCGCTTAGCTGAATATCTTCCTGTGCATCCACAACCATATAATCCCCAACAGGGTCATAGCGCTCTTGACTGCTGCGCTTTAAAATTAGAAAGCCGCGCTCGCTGATCGGGTTACGTTCATAACGAAACGCTCTTTGTTCTGCTGGTCGATTGAAATCCATCCCGATTATGCTCCTTTTCACTTGCTTTTACAGCTGATTGTGATTAGATCATGCCAGTAAAAAGTTAAGAAGCTGTAAATTTATGAAAACTAACCATACACCCTAGGAGATATGCATGTCTGTAGCCCCGAAGTCAGTAGATCAAGACTATAAAGTTAAAGATATAAACCTTGCTGAAGCTGGCAGAAAACAAATTGACCTTGCGCAAGACGAAATGCCTGGCCTGATGTCTATCCGCGCTGAATACACCAAAGAGCAACCTTTAAAGGGCGCACGCATTGTGGGCTGCCTACACATGACCGTACAAACAGCCGTGTTAATCGAAACATTAACATCGCTTGGCGCCGAAGTCCGCTGGTCATCATGCAACATTTTCTCAACGCAAGACGATGCCGCAGCAGCTATCGCCGCCACTGGCGTTCCTGTTTTTGCATGGAAAGGCCAAACCGAAGAAGAAGGCGAATGGTGTATCCACCAAACAATTAAAGGCCCAAATGGCTGGGTGCCAAATATGATTTTGGATGATGGCGGCGACCTTACCGCAATTATGCATAACGACTACCCTGAACTTATGGAAGCGGTCAAAGGCATTTCAGAAGAAACAACAACCGGCGTCATGTTCCTTAACAAGATGGAAGAAGCTGGCAAGTTGAAAGTCCCTGCCATTAACGTCAATGATTCTGTCACCAAGTCAAAATTTGACAATAAATATGGCTGCCGCGAATCATTAGTTGATGCGATCCGTCGCGCAACAGATGTTATGCTTGCCGGTAAGGTTGCTACAGTATGTGGTTATGGCGATGTGGGTAAAGGCTCCGCCCAGTCATTAGCATCACAAGGCGTGCGCGTTATGGTCACTGAAATTGACCCTATCTGCGCACTCCAAGCATGTATGGACGGTTTTGAAGTTGTCACAATGGAAGACGCCGCACCGCGTGCTGACATATTTGTCACAACAACAGGCAACAAAGACATTATCACCGTTGACCACATGCGTGACATGAAAGACCGCGCGATTGTCTGTAACATTGGCCATTTTGACAATGAAATTCAGGTTGAACCATTACGCAACATGAAATGGACAAATATTAAGCCACAAGTTGACGAGATTGAATTCCCAAGTGGCAAGCGCATTATCTTGCTTGCAGAAGGTCGACTTGTAAACCTTGGCTGTGCGACGGGCCACCCAAGCTTTGTCATGAGCGCATCATTCACCAACCAGACTTTGGCACAGATTGAGCTTTGGAAAAATAGCGATAACTACGAAAACAAAGTTTACGTCTTACCAAAGCACCTTGATGAAAAAGTAGCAGCCCTTCACCTCGACAAGCTTGGCGCGAAGCTGACTGTACTGAGCCAAGACCAAGCAGATTACATTGACGTTGATGTTAAAGGCCCATTCAAAGGCGATGCGTATCGCTACTAATCGTTCAATAGACTGAATCTAATACAAAAACTCGCCACACATAATCGTGGCGGGTTTTCTTTTGGGCTAAGCCATTGAAACAAGATTCAAAACACGAAATAAATATGTAAAAAATACCTTGCTTTCTATTTCCATATTATGTTAAAAACATTCAATCAAAAAAATATATATAGGCAAACTATCCCTTAAACGGATAACAAGGACGGTAATAAAATGGCTAATCAAGATAACAAAGTGACGTTAACTTTAGACACAACTGATGTGCGCAGCAGAATCTCAGCGCTCGCAGAGAAATCAAGCCCAAGCACATCAGATGTTGATCAAGCAGTGACATTGTTTGAACAAGCGCTGAAAAATGCTTACACCGTCGCCATTAACAATCACAATTACACAGAACAGCTGCAAGAAATCATGAAAAAGAACCATGATGCATTGGTTGACATGACAATCAAAGCCAAAGGCAATATTACAGCAGATGATCTAAAAGCCTATACAGATCAAGCCGTGCCTGCAGCAAGCAAAGCAACTGTTAGCACAGAAGATATGAGAAATGCCACAGCTGCGCAAATGTTATTCATTGGTGACTTAACCAAATATACTAATAGCACTGCAGGCAACCCTGATAGCTTCATTGAGCGCAAAGCAAAAACAGATGCCAATCAATACCAAACCGGCAAAAAAAGCGACATTGAAAAAGAAAAGCTGGCTAATACGGATAGCGATTTTTACCGTTATCATCTCTATCGCGCTAAAATTGCTGATAAGCCAGGCACATTTTCACGCGCCAGCACGCGCCAGGAATTTATCGCGCATATTGACGAACTTGCTGGGCGCTGCATACCAAAAGCGACCCAATATGCCAAAACATACATCCAAAAAGCGCAAGATGCGACGCAAGCCCTTGTAACAAAATACCAGGGCGTTGGCGCAGTCTCAACATTGCTTGAAAATACTGTTAAAGCCACAAAATCTGCAGATCAAAAAGATGCATTCAAGCTAAACCATCGCGCTTATTACGAAGCGCTTGTTTCATCTACGGTACAGAATTTTGTGAAAAGCGCGGATGTCAAAACCACGAAAGTGCTGTTCACAGATAAAATGGCCAATAATCGCCCCTTTATCATCAACGCATTAAACCTTGCGCTCACGGATGCCAAGCAAATTGACCTCAGCCAAGAATCATATATTGTTGGCGGCCTGATTGCCGACACGCTCGGTAATGACTATGCCGTTGAACTTCTAAAAACGGCGATTGAGTATAACGAAGCCGCAGGCAAGAAAATCAACTTACCTGAGTTTAAAGCAACCGTTAAACGCTTCAAAGATTACATTCAGATCATTGAAAAAGACCCGCTGTTCCAAACGCATGACGAACGCAACGAACCAACAAAAACACTGATCAACTATAATAAAGTCGTCGCCACATTCGACGATTTATCTTCATATACGGTTGAAGGGATTAATGAGTTTTTAGGCGGCGACGCACTTGCGACCCTTATCACACCCATCAAAGAAGAGCTTTTCGCCAGCCGCTATTGTAGCGACATGAACTTCCTTGCTTATTTCATCGATCATATCAAGAAATCAACGTCACATAAGAACCTACCAGCCGCAATTAATGAAGCTGGCGCGATTGACCAGATCGCACAAGCGACAAGCCCTGGATTTGCACAAAAACTTGTGCTTGAGATCAGCAAAAAATCAAATGACCCTGCGCTAAAAGCACGCATGAAAGACATTGCGCCATTGCTTGAAAACTACAGCGATGGCGCTGCCGTCAATTACGCCAAAAGTGCACATGCTTTAAAAGAAGCTGTGTTGCGCAAACGCCCAGATGTTGTTTTAAAACTGACAGCGCAAGATTATTTACACGGTATCTTCAGTGAAGAGCGTATCAAACTTATGCTGCGCAATACCGAATATGAAAACGAGACATCAAAACCGATTAACGCGCTTTATGATTATGCACAAAAAGATAGCGTTGCCTTGGCTGAAACGCTTTCAGGTCTTGCCGGCATGAGTACATCTGCTGATGAACAGCAAAGCTATGTCAAAGCGCTGCACGCCCTTGCAGAAGGCAATAATAAAGACTTCCAAACCCAACTTAAAGATTATGTTAGCGTTCTTAAAGATCATGACGGCGCAACATTAATGAACCTTGCGAAAACGCAGCAAATTGTCGCATCGAAATTCAACCCTGAAAACACTGAATCGCTCAATAGCTTCCTTGCCTCACCTGAGCTTGCAAGCTTACCAGAAGACGTACAAACAATGGCGATTAATGAAGACATCACCAGTAAAATGCTGATTGGCATGCTACGCGAAAGCGGCGACAGCGTGGTTAAGCAAGCTGAGAGCTTTGATAAAATTTCAACGCTCATTAAAAATGAAACAACAACCCAGCGTGCCTTTGCCGCGATTATTGAAAAAGCAGAAAGCAAGCCTGAAACAGCGCAGCGCTTTAACGACTATGTTACCGTGCTTTCCGCAGAAAATGGCCGTGAGATCCTTAGCGATTTTGCACAAAGCCGCGAAGATTTTTACAGCGCCCTTAACGGCAAGGATGCTGAGAAACTGGCAACACTTATTCTCACTGCGACAACAGGTGCGTCCAGTGAAAATGAAGTGCTTGATACACAGATTAACGCTCTTGTTCTGACAGATGGCAACTTGAAATCATCTATTGATGTGATGCTCAGCGCCGCAGAAAACGACACAACACAAAAAGTAAAATATCTGGCACTTATCGCTGCAACAAGCCATGCAGAATCTATTTTTGAACATGTACTTGCAAGCGCAGCCTCAGACAATGAAAAGACCCGCCTTTCTACACTCATCAGCCTTATCCAAGGCGAAGACGCAAACGCCGCACCAACTTACGCAACACTTGATGAAAACATCACTAGCTTGCTTAAAAACGGCGATACAAGAGGTCTGCGCGATCTTTTGGCTTCTGATGCATTCGCACAGTCAGGCCTGCCAGAGAGCGCCGTACAGAGCCTTATCGCACAACCATTAGACAACGGCAAAACCATCCCAGAAATGGTGCTAACCTATAAAGCGGACGATGCAGAGCAGCTTGCACAAAACTTGAGCGCAATCTCTGGCTATATATCTAACGAGACCCGCCTTGAAATGCTGCAAAAACAAGACAGTAATACTGGCTTTGACGTATTCACAACATTAATGCATGGCAAAGACATTTACGCGCAGGCTGACACCGTCATTACCTTCAGCACATTGATGGATAAAGACCACAGCGGACGCAATACAATTTTGCAAGGCTACGTCAATAACTTGCGTGAACAAAACACCGCACAAGGCATTGAAGAAGACACAAACGAGATCAAACAATTCCTGACTATGGTCAATATTGTTGCAACAACATTTAGCGATGATGAACTAGAAGATGATCTTAAAGCAAAGCAAATCGCAAAAATCCAAGGCTTACTCAGCACAATCAAAAACATCGCGGAAACCAGTGATTCATCTGCCCTCATAAGCTTTTTGAATTCAGACACATATCAAAACAATGTTGATGAGTATTCAGTATTCAGCCCTGCGAATTTATTAAAGCAGTACCCTACATCTGAAAATAATGCCATCGACATTATGTTTGCCGCAACGCAAAATGATCCGCAAAAAGAACTCGCTTTCTTTGCAGAAATTGAAAACATCTTCGCTGGTGACCATATCACAATGGAATTCTACGAAAACCTTATCGCCAAACACGCCGATGATGAAGCCAAATGCGCGCGCATCCAAGGCTATGTTAGCGCCGCTGTTGATGGTAATTTAAGCACAGCCATCAACCTTGAAACGCTTAATGCGATGGTCAATGACACAAGCAAAAAGCCAAGCATGAAAAAATGCAAAGCCATTATTGATAGTGACGCTTTCCAAGCCTTAGATGACGCACATCGCGCGCAAATCATCTCTGCCGCGCCAGGAGGCGAAGAAGGCGGGCTTTCTATTGCACAGCAAATCATCAGCAATAGCACAAAGTCACACGAGAAAATGGCTGAAAACATACAATATATTGGCGACCAATTTGAAAGCAAATCAGTTGCTGCACAAATTCTGGCTGATGTGGCAGATACAATTTCATCAGACGCATATAAAGCGCAATATAACGAATATGCAAACCTATATGTCAGCAACGAAATCGAAGCCTTAAACAGCCTAGCAAAAGTACAAACCACAATTGCCAAAGCCGTTAAAGACAGCGATGTCGCAACGCTACAAAGCCTAATTACAGATCAAAGCCTTAAAGAGCTTGGTAGCGACCGCCGCGAAAAGATTCTCACCCAGCCAATCATTGGCGATAAAACATTGCTGACATTACTGGCTGAAAATGCAAATGGCGACATGGATGCAGAATTTGAAGTCTTCATGAACACATCAAAAGCAATTGATGACCCTGAATTATTCAACGCACTTATCAAAACAACCATTGATAATGCCGAAAATGACGCGGCGCAGACACGTTATGCGTCTTATGCAAAACTAATCAATGAAGGCGATGAAAGCCAAGTTTACGCAAAACTTGCTGCAACAAAAACTATCAGCATTGCGCTAGGCACGCCAAATAAACTGAGCCTTGAGTCATTGTTAGAAAGCAAAGACTTCCAAAACATACCAACATACGATGCTTATGACATGCTGGTAAATACTGACAATGATGGCCCTTCTATAGCCGTCAAAGCATTACGTAACAGCAAAACATACCTAGATAAAGCAAAGGAAATTGCCGCGCTTGCAAACTTCTTTGACGATCGTGACTGCACAGATCAAATTATATCTAACTTCTATAACCAAGATGACGAAATCAGCCGTAATGATGAAGAGCGCCTGAACATTCTTGTACGCTGCGCATATGATGAAGATACTGCAGAAGACACAATTAACAAACTGGGAAAATTATTCACTGACCTTGATAAAGCAACAGCAAAAGGCAGCCAAATTGCGCTGCGTAACATTTTGTCTTCTGCCGCATATAAAGCACTGCCCAGTGAATACCAAGCACGCTTTGCAGAACAATCAGGTGAAGATAACATCCTCGCAACATTGCTCAGCATGGCTGAAAATGACACCGTGCAGGAAACTGAACTGCTTGCCGATATGATCGCCGCAACGCAAGGTGATGAAGGCGCAGCTTACAAACAAATCAGCACCCTAATTAGCCACAGCAACAGCGATGCACAGCGCGCACGCCTTGAAGATTACCGCGCGAGCCTTTATGCAAAAACATTAGAAATTGACGGTCAAACCGTTGACCCTGCGCAAATCTCGATGATTACGCCACATGATCGTTGGTATTACCAAATCACAGGTAAAAACGGCGACACTTTGCGCCGCCTTGACGAAGACGACAAAGCCATGAAAAAATTACGTTTCTCTGATGCCATGCTCGCCGTAGGCGGCGGTAAATATTACGCCAAAGAAGAAATTGGCTATGTCAGCTATAACGCGAAAAATAGTGAGTTAGAAGTTTTCCACGTCACCCATACCGATGAAAAACCTGTTTTCTCAACGCGCGAAATGGACAGCTATGACGCGGAAGAGATTATTAATGACCTCTGCCAGACATCCGGTTTTGTGACCTTGCCAATAGCGGGTAAGCTTACAGGGTTAAACATCAACCGTATTCAAGGCGTGCAGCATAGTAGCGATAAAAACATTCTGAACTTAGAAACCATCACAGGCAGCCTTGCTTTGAAAAAAGTAAGCCGCGAAGCCGCGCGCCCATTACTCCGTGGCCTCGTCCAAAGCGAAGCCTTCTTCCAAGATGATGAAAACACGCTGTTCATCCGCAAAGATACGGCGCATATTATCAGCCATAATGAAAAGAAGAATTCATTATTCGTCAAAGGCCTGCATAAAAGCTTTACTTTGAAAAATGTAGACTTGGAAGCTGGTTCAGACATCATCCTACGTGCAGAGCAAAGCAGCGCCTTCACGCAAGATGATAAAGACACAATCATCGCCAAAAACGCTTTAGCAATGATTGGCTATGATGAAAGCAAAAGTGAACTACTCTTGGCGATTTCTAAAGATGAGAAATTCACTAAATCTGTTTACAGCGCAAGCAATGCGCAAGACATTATCACAGAATATGTTGAAAGCGGTAACTTCATTTGGAGAGACAGCCTTTCTGCAAGCAATATTAACCGCGTAGACAGCATTGAAATTGATCCTGTGCTTGACAGCTACACATTGTCACTCATCACAGGTGCTACCCTACCGATCGATAATGTATCAGCAGAAAACCTTGCCATTTTCAAAAAGGCTTTGGAGCGTAACGCCAATATCCAAAAATTAGGTGACAATGCATATGACGTTGTAATAGCCGACAGCACAAAACCATTACTTGTACCAAAACCATCACTAACAACGCAGTTTAATGCTGCCGCAATTATTGATGAACTTGTCGCAAAAACAAGTATAGAGCGCGTCCAATCAGCGATCACAGCATCAGCACACTGGTTAGACACCATGCATAGCACTGAAATGGATGATGATGGTGAGAGCACGAAAATGCAAACACTCGGTGCGTTGCTGCTTAACGCTTATACCGCGCATGCTGAGATTCCTGAAGACCTAGCAAAGCACGTCGCAAATGATACGCCAAAAACCAAAAAGGCAAAATCAGCAGTAAAGAAAGACGCATTATCTGCGCTGCAAGCATCGTTTAACAACGCCGCGAACCCCGACGCACAGGACAAAGAAGCAACAATAACTAAACGCGTTGCAAATGATATTGCACGCAATAACCCCGTCATGCAGCATTACCAAGAAGCGCTGGATCAGCTTGCAATAAAATAAGCTGCGCAGACAGAATTATTACCGCCTAAACTTACAAGCTGTGTCCACAGGAGCGCATTATCCTGAAGGCACAGCTTTTTTCTTTTCTGACACAGAACTTTTATTGAAACAGCAAAACGCAGCTTTTAGCGTGTGAACACACCAACAATTTCAACATGGCTGCTGTAAATAAATTGGTCAACGCATTGTACGCTCTGCAGCGTATAGCCGCCCTGCACCAATGTTTGCGCATCACGCGCAAAACTTTTCGGGTTACATGACACGCCAATAACCAGCGTCACTTTTGACCCCGCTAATTGTTCAACCTGTTCCTTCGCGCCAGCGCGCGGCGGGTCAAACACAACCGCATCATAGACATCAAGCTCTTTAACGCTCAGTGGGCGTTCAAATAAATTTCGTTCCTGCGTCGCAATGCCCATGCCGCCAGCAGCCTTCGCCAGCAAGGCAATAGGCTCTTCTGCAAATTCATAAGCATCAACAGAGCCACGTTCAACCATTGCACCCGCAAAACAGCCACTGCCTGAAAATAAATCTGCGAAGCGTGGTTTCTTCTTGGTCACGTGACCATGTATCGCCCCCATCACCGCATCGACCAAAGCCTTTTCACCCTCTGCGCTTGGCTGCATAAACGCGCCTGGCGGCAGCGCCACTTGCAAACGGCCAAATCTTTTGACAAATGGGTGGCGCTCAATCATGACATTCGGCGTATAAGAATCTTTCACGCGCCATGAAACGCGCGCAATATCAACATTCTGCGCCAGCTCTGCTACCGCTTCCATAATCGCCAAGTCCATCACGCCTTTACGGCTCGAAAGTTCGCCCGTAATTAGCATTTCCGCTTTATCTTCTGCCATTTGCATGAAGATGGTCGCGCGCTTACCTTCACGCAGCAAGCGCTTTAAATACGGCTTACTCGCTTCTCTTTTTTGGTCAAGCGCGGGGCTGAGGATGAGACATTCATCAATCTCCGCAATTTTATGGCTGCGCTGCTGATTATAGCCAAGTTTTATTTCACCGCCCTGCACAATCGCCGACCAGCTCGCCCGCCGGCGCGTACGCGATGGCACAAACACAGGCGGGAAGACTTCGCCCGCCACAACGTCGCGGTATTTAAGCGCGCTATAAACCTGCTCGGTCTTCCAATTTTGATACACATCTTCACGGATATGCTGTAATTGGCAGCCGCCGCATTCTTCATAAAACGCGCAGGGCGCCGCCGCGCGACTTTCACCGCCAGCGATCAGTTCCACCACTTCCCCGCGGTAAATGCCCTGTTTGTTTTTATGTGACTTCACCGACATTTTATCGCCCGCCGCGCTGCGCGGTACATACACATTATGCCCGCCCTCAATCACAGCAATGCCATCACCTTGCGGCCCCAAAGTTTTAATCTCAACAATTTCTTCAGCCATCGCCTTCACTCTTCACTTATTTTATTGTCACTTATTTTGTTATCACTGGTCTTATTGTCATCTGTCTTATTATTATTTAACGCACCCTAAGCGCTCTTTCCTACCACAGAGCTTCGCACAGACCCAACAAAAAACAAATATAAATTAAAAATCAAAGACAAGCCTTGACACCACCAAGTCAATTGAGTACAAACGCTAAGCTTATCGCAAATAAAGAGTTTGAGATAACACATTCACCTATCGCGGGGTGGAGCAGTCCGGTAGCTCGTCAGGCTCATAACCTGAAGGTCGTCAGTTCAAATCTGGCCCCCGCAACCAATAAATACAAAGGCTTAGCACAATGTGCTAGGCCTTTTGTTTTGTGCGTGTCCGACAGGTGTCCGATTTTTAGAGGCGCTGGAACTCAATATTTTGTTAGTTATAGGAAGGGTAGCACGATAATTTTGTGTATTTGGCACAACGCTTGCTATCTAGTGTCCACGCAAGTGTTGAGCTAGTTTTCAAAATGACGATCTATTTCAATTAATCTTCAATCACTTCGTATGGCCACATATAACTAGAGTATAAAAAAGGTTTCCCGCCCTCTCGATCAGTGACTTTTGCGTAAATACGAAACTTCGTACCTATTGGGTGATCTTCCCTCATTTTTCTAGAGCACTCTACATCTATGTCTGCTGAAAAGACCTGCCCCTCGGTTGGCCTTACATGAATAGTAGAGCTTTTGTTTGGCTTCCTTCCTGAATAGGTTTCCACAATAACTTGTTCGTATTTTCCCCAAGGTTTAGACATGTTTAACTCCCGCAATATCTATATAAACCTTACCAATGATTCCGTTCGTATTGACTTTGCTTCTCTCTACTTAAAGGCTGAGAAGAACATCCTACCCTTATAAAGAAGTCTTCTCTATCTTCATATTGAGTGAAAACAGGCTTTCCGCTCTTGGAAATCTTAATTAAACAAATTCTTTTTCCTTCTATTTCGGGAAAGCTAGCTTTTATGTATGAACTAAACTCAGCTCCGATATATTTTTTAATTACCTCAATGAGCTGCAATTCAAAGCCATCTAAGTTGGGCTTTTTTAAGCTGTGGATATCTTGTTCTAACCCAAGTACATTTTGCTCATCATCAACACCAACTACCAAAAAGCCGCCCTCTGTGTTCAAAAACGCTGCAATTGTTTTGGCTATAACGTATTCGAGCTTTTTGTTCACCTCTCCTTTTTTGAGGTCAAACCTAAGTGTTGATTTGAATTCCACAAGTTCCGTTTCACCATTTAATATAAGCTCATGAAGTTCGGAGCTGGGTTTCTCTAGCTTGGACAAGTTAAGCCTGTCTTGTAGCTCTTTAAACACCTTTGTGGCCCTGTTTTTTAAAAACACCTGATAATCATTGCTTTCTATCCCGAAGCCCTCCAGCTCAATTAAATGGGAAGTGAGCGTTTGTGATATTTTTTCATTTTGGGCTGCGAATTCTCCAATATATAGGGATGGTGCTTTAGAGCCTATTTTCCGTTTATTAAGGTGGTCGCTAACAAACGTTATGTTCATAAGGCTATTGGCGTTATCGATCTTCTGTTCTCTTAGGTAAGCCTTGGGAAAAAAATGATGATAGTTTTTACTATTTGCTACTTTTAACCATGAATTATCCAATATGACTTTACCGTTATCCTGAAAGTCTTTTGGGTCTTGGTATGCTAGTAAACACAATATAGCCTTACAGAAGCTATTACCTGCGCTGAAGTTTGTATTAATCAAATCATCAGGTGAAGATAGGTTAATTTTCATTTCATCGTAATCAGGGCGCTTGCTGTTCAAAATAAGATCAATACGCTTAATATCTTGGGCTAAGCTTGATTCTGTTGAGCTTGAATATCTGTGAGATAATGACACACGCCAGAAAAACTCTTCTAAAAGTTTCCTTTGCTCAGCATCGGGCTTATCTTTCTTGTGATAGAAAAAATAAGCGAATGGGACTAGCAGCGCATCGTAAGGAAGCAATTGAGAGACTGGTATTCCAAAGGAGGTGCGGAAATAATCAATGCTATCTTCAAGAGCTGAAATAGCATCACCCCATGTGTCGATTATATTTTGCTTATCCAGCTTCAACACAGTTTTACGTTTGCACTCTTTAGTCTTGCTAAGAATTAGTGACAGTAAGCTTAAGATGATCGAGCTTGAGATGCTTTCATATTTCTTATCTTCTAGCTGCTTGATGAAATCTGACCATTTGACTTGCATGTCGAAACTTTGAGATTCATCGTAGGTTTTAGCAGACATAATTTCGAAGAGCGTAAGAGTCTGACCGCCTGTGTTTATGCGCGTAAAAACCTCAATAGCAGAGTCGATGTTCTCTTTTCTTAACAGCACTGTAGAGAAATCATAAGTGTCAAAGGCTCTTGAGTAAGAGTGTATTTTGGCAAAATGTTCATCTGAATAGCGTTCTTTAATTTCATTAAATTTTTCCATGAAATTTAATACGTCACTGAGTGAGATATACTCTCCTTCAGGTGTTTCAGAGGTGATTACTTGCTCATCGTCATTTTCAATATCCTTTTCAAGGTCTACATATATTTGGCTATAATCCGTTACCTTCTTTTCACCAGTCTTTTGAATTTGAGCTCCAAGAATTGCTGCATAAAGAGATGTTAGGCGTTGTTGCCCATCCAAAACATACTGCACTTTAGTTCCATCAGGTGTTTCAGGAATTACTAAGTTGCCAATGTTTTTAATGTCATTAATGCGTTCGTCTGTTTGCCACAGAATGAATGTGCCGATTGGGTAGCCTTTAAGAATGCTATCTAAAAGCTGTGCTGTTTTATCAATGCTCCAGACAAATTCTCGTTGGAATTTGGGTATTTTAATAATGCCATTTTGAATTTCTGATTTTAGATCAGAATAGCGTTTGGAATCTGGTTTTGGTTGCTGGTTATTCATTCTAAGAAGCTCTCTCTAAATCCATGTCTGATGCAGTAATAACTGTGTCGTATAGCCCAATGTCTTTGCCTTCGTGTTTATTAATTCCAGTGTAGCTTAGGCTGGCATCTTCGTAGCGCTTAAATTTATAAACTGCGTCATTCATTAACGAGCTATTGAACACACCAAGGCTAACTAGGAGTTCAAAATCAGCAATGGAGAGCCCTGTTACTTTCTTAAATAATCCGGGCTCAAGTTGGGTAATAACATCTTTAAGGCATCGCTCGCGATAATCTGTAAGATACATAAATACAGGTATTCTTGTTGCAAACTTAATTAGCTTTTCTTGAATTTGCTTTCTAAGGCTTTTGTATTCTTTCTCTTCAGCGGAGAGTTCTTTCTTCTCTTTCTTGGTGAGGTCTTGCTCGTTCGCCTTTTCTTTAGCTTTTTTGATGGATTCTGATTTGTTTATAATTGTCTCAATGTCTTGGTTTAGTGTTCTAAAGCCCTCAATACTCATAAGGGCATCCATGGCACGCTCATCTTTCATCAAACGGGAAAGAGTTGAGTTGTCTACGTTAACAAGCAAAGCACTTTCCCATCGCCTAGCAAGAAGAGTGGCGGTAGTTCCGCTCATAGCCATATCAAGAATCCCTGCAGCGTCAATTTGTTTCATTGAACTTCCGTCATAGGCGAGGACTGGTAAGAAACTAATGAATTCAGCAACTTTTTTCTCTGGGTTTGACTCGCCCACATTCAAACGGCAGCTATAGTCAGCGATTTGCCGCAAAGCTCTGTTTGGTGCAAAGTCCAGCACATAGCACTCTTCTTTTATAATCTCTAATTTATTGGGAGACTTGCTGTCTGGATTTTTGATTGTCCATGGTGTTTGCACCCTAAAGGCAGCCTGAAAGTATGTTTCAGGGCTAGATGAGTTTCTAAGCATGAAAATGCCCGTCCAAGGCTTCACTGATACTCCTGTAGTAAGCTTTCCGCAGGAAAGAGTAATACTTTTACTTTCTAGAGGGTTATCCATAGCGTGCAACACAGGGGGGAGGGCTTCCACGCCCATACCCGCAGCGTTACCCGCCGCAACGATAACATTATAGTCATGATAAAATGTGTTCTGCTTCTGCTCTAGTAAGTTCTTCATAGCATTACATGCTGAAACGCTGGGCAAGAACCAAAAGGTATGCGTCAGAATACTTAACAAGCGTGTATCAGAAAAGGGCATAGGCGGTTTTTTCGCGCCAAGCTTAAGATTATCAACTGTGGTTTCCATGTGAGCGCCACGAATTAAATCCAGCCATTTCTGAACTTCATCTTCGTAATCAAATCGTGCAAGAACGCCATCGCCTTTGGCAGAAAAAAATACATTCAAATCAAATTCATCAAACTCACCTTCCGATGCAACTTCTCGAATAGTGTCGGGTAATTGGTAAGTTAACATCACCATGCGAGGAAGGGATGCGTATGGATTATTTTCACCTTTCCATTCAGATTTAGCCTTCTGCTCATCTGAATAAGTCCAGTTGTAAATTTGCTCTTCAATAAACTCCCCTGACTCAATGGCTCTAAAGGGTGTGCCAGACAAGTATAAATACCCGTCTGTCGTAATTGGCATTATGCTTTCGTCAAAATCATCAATCCACTCGCCCTGAGCCTCTTTGATTTCTTTCTTGTCTTCTGCTTCAAACAGGTCTTTTGCCGTTTCTCGCCATGCGCCGTAATGATACTCATCAAACACAACGCAATCCCAATTGGTGCTATGCACCCACTCGTTCCTAGCTTTAATCCCTCCAGCAGAGTTTTTGCCTAGATAGTCTTGGAATGAACCAAAGCAAATAATGGGCTTGTCCATATCAAGTTCTGTGAAGTCTTGTTCTGTGGAGCGTGAAAAGAATTGCCAGTTTTCAAAGTCTACATGGGAAAGTAAATCCTCTTCCCAAGCGCTTTGCACCGCTGGCTTAAAGGTTAGAACTAAAACCTTTTTCCACCCTTGCTTTTTCGCAAGCTGGTAAGTGGCAAAAGTTTTTCCAAAACGCATTTTGGCATTCCAAAGAAAATGTGGCGTTTTATAAGGGTTTTCTTCACGGTAGCTTTCAAAATACTGAACAGCCTTGTTTACAGCTTTTTCTTGTTCGGGGCGCATTTTAAAGTCAAGAGTGCGATCTACAATATGGCCTTGACCGTCTTTAAGAGCAAAAATAGCAGCACTTACTTTATCTACATCGCATTTAAACCATTCTCCCTCAGGGTTAAGAACGCCATCCTTACGTAGAAGTCTATGAACTTCATGGTCACTAAAGGCGCTACCATCGTTTCGAACAGCAGATTCTTCTAATACGATTTTATATTTTAACCCCGCCGTTTGAAGCTGCTCCTTAACGCGATCAGCTGCATTTCGTGTTGTATACCCAACTTTTATAAAGTCAGCTTTATCTTCCGCATTTAAAATTTTATATGCGTAGATAGTAGGGTTTGTTTCGGGGCGTGCGGGAAAAAAATCAGACAAGGGCACCCTCCATTGGACGGATTAAAGTCTCAATAAATTCTATTTCTTCGTCAGATAGGCCGAAGTGTTTATAAAGTTTGCTATCAGTCCAATTTTCAGTCATTGGCATATCAGGAACAAAATTAAATCTATCTTTTGTTATATGCTGGGTATTCTTTCTTAATCCCACTAAAAACCGAGAAAATCTTGTTCTCAAAAAACTATCTAGGTTCTTAGCCTCATTTTGAGTCTCAAAAGTGCCAACGACCAAATAGGTTTCTGTACATGCACTTGGTGGACCAGCGACGATTGGTTTCCCCATAATCATTCTTGGGTACTCGCGAGTCTCGCCTCCCTCGCCATAGCCCATAGACAAAAGAACTTTCCATTTATCAATCATTTCTTGACCAGTAGGAAGGGCGGATTTCTCGATTTTGCCGCTAACTTTATTTGCGTACAGCGTTACTTCACCTCTGCCAGATGGTCTCTCATAAGTCCTAAGGCCGAATGGCTTTTGTCTAGAAACGTTTTCACTCATCGAAGAGTAATTCTTCTTTCCTACTTTCTCTAAAATTGAAATTGCTTTGTTGAAGCGTACAAATGTATCAAACTGATTTAATGGCCTAATAACCGTATCTTCTTTACCATTCATTTTGGTTGTTACATCGCATTGACCATCATGGTTTAATTCCCAAAGAAAATAGCAAACGCCACCAATAACTTTAACACCGGGGAAGACGTCGCCAGCAATAGGGTGATCTACCAGATGCGATATTCTTCTATCGTTTAGCATTGTATCCCTAAACCCGTCTAAGCCTTTCCCCCCCGCGAACCAACGAGAGGGGATAATCATCGTCAAATATCTAGGGTTAAGCTTTTTAGCTTGTTCAATAAACAATTGATATATTGGGGATGACCCTGTGCTTTTCCCAGCATCGCTTAGCTGATAGGGCGGATTGCCTATAATTACATCAAATTTCATATTAAATATCTCCTCAGGGTGTTCTGTATGGATGAATTGGTAGGCGTGTGTTTCTAAATCATTTTCTCTGTCGTAAGCTTCTTGGTTTGCGCCGCAATATTGGCACTTTCCGCTTTTCCATTTATGATCTATTCTACTGAATAAAATATTGCCTTGCTCATCGTCAAAATCGTCACATATTGAATATTCTCCATTAGCAACTTTGGAGCAGTAAACGCTGCGTCGTGAAAGTAAGGAGGTCAGTTCAGTAATGGCAATGCCATATAGTTGATTTTTAAAAATATGATTAATGCGCTCTTGCTGGTCAGGTATTTCTGTTTCTAGCCCCGCCATTAACCGCTTGGCTATTTCCCTCAAGAAAACACCCGATTTAGAAACAGGGTCTAGGAAGGTTGCGTTTTTGTTACCCCATATTTCTGTCGGCAATAAATCTAGTACTTGGCTTGCCATGCTCGGCGGGGTGAAAACTTCATCGTTGCTTAAATTTGCAAGGCAGGTCAATACATCTGGATTGTAATTTGTATCAAACATGGTTTTTTAACTCCAAGAAATGCGTGACAGGAAAGTCTTTAACTGGTTTTGGAATAAAGGCTTCTTCACCTAAATCAGAAAACAATGTGCCGCTCTCCATTGGTTGGTAAGCTAATAGGTTGGCTAACGTGTAATCTCTTCTCTTAATTCGACTGCCGTTAACGGTAGACCACTCAGAAAACACAATGGGCTCTTCATTGCCGCATACGGTTTTTAGCGTTAAGGCATCGCCCCACAAGATGTTTCTGCTCAAAATAAACCAAGCGCTATCACGACATGCTTGCTTGCACTTCTCTTTGAAAAGGCGGGTGTATTCTTTATCAAAAATTTCAAATAGACGCTCTCGGCATTCGTGCACATTGTCTTCTAGAATATCTATGCCGTAAATGCTGGAAAGTGCGGTTATAGAGTATCTTTCAAATTCTATTTGGCTTTTTTTGTACCTGCTTTTAACTATTTCAAGTTTTCGCCGTAGTATCTCAGCTAGAAAGTTTCCATTGCCACATGCTGGCTCTAAGAAGCGAGAGTCTATGCGCTGGGTTTCTTGCTTTACTAAATCCAGCATCGCGTTTACTTCACGCTCAGAGGTGAATACTTCTCCGTGATCCTCTACACGTTTTTTGGTTTTAACTTGTGCCTCTTCTTTTTTCTCTGCTAGCCCCATCACGCACTCTCCTTGCTTTGGTCGGTTATCCAAAGGTCGATAGCTTCTTTTTTGAAACGCCATGCTGCTCCTACCTTGAAGGCTGGAATTTCATTTTTAGAGAGAAGGCGATATATCGTTTTCTCGCTGGTCTTCAGATAAGCTGAAAGCTCTTTAATAGTAAGAATTTCGTCCATAATGGCCTGTAAGCTGTGTTTTATAGATGTCCATCATAGTCCATAGGTGTCCGTTGGGCAAGAGGATTGAAGCTATAATGTTGGAGCCCGAACATACAATTCTATCCCAGTAAGGCTTCTTAAGTGTATTGTCCGCAAAGATTATCAATTTCACCTAACTGTTTTGATGATAAGCACATAACATTTAATTTATTTGCCATTTTAAGAGCTGCATCAGTAAAAGCGCTTTCCGATGTTACAACTGCAAAGTCGCAATCATAGTAATCCTTGGCTGAAACCGCCTGTTGAATCGCAGCAACGCCGACTGGCTTCCCATGCATTTTACATTGAATGCAAAATGATATCTCACTCTTCACAGCCATTAAGTCGCAACCAAAATCACCAGTTTTAGGCGTTTCTTTAATTGAATAACCACTTTGCAAGAGCTTCTGATAACATTCTTGTTCGTAGGCTTCTCCAATTTCATTAGATGTTTGCGCCTCAGCATTTACATTTTCATGCCCTGAGTAAGAAATCATGCAAACAGCTATGTAATTAGAGCAATCGGAAAGCGGCACAAACGGGGAGCTATGAATTTTATCCAGTAAAAGCTTTTGTAGTTTTGCAATGCATTTTGAATAATCACATTCTCCTAGGTCATTAATGGTTTTATAGCGCTCAAATATGCGTTTTAGTTCAGGTAAATAATTCAGCATTGTTGCAATTGTGCTGAAAAAGCATGTGATGCTGGAGCTTATTAAATTATCCCAAGAGAAGGGTTCAAAATGATCCCTTAAAAATTCAAACTCGCCCTCTTCTTCATCCGTTAGTTTTTCGCCTGTTCGCACTTCTTTCATTTTCAGATCAAACAAACGTTGGTAATCAGAATTTTTTTCAAGCAAATCAGAGAGAATTGAAGTGTGAGCAATATAAAGGTTACTCCAGAGTTCTTCGTAAGACTTTATCTGAATAATGCGTTCTATAGAATGAAGGTCATTCTTTAAGCTATTTAATTCCTCATATGGCGGTATGCCCTCATGATTCCAATACGTTTTGGGGTCGTTAAAAATCTCTGGAGAATTTCTCTGTAAATCATCCAATTCATGAAGAGTAGTTAATGCACCTAAGGCTTGTGAAGCTTCGTCAATTAAATGGCTGGCTCCCCCTTGATTAGTCGTGCTGTTTATTATCTCTTCACTATGAGCAGATAAGGCCTGAAAAACAAAACTTTCAAACAAATCCAGATTTTCCTGCATTATTTCATTTAGCATGCTCGCACCCCTTAAACGCTAACGGCATCAGGAGTTTTTCCTGATGCCGAGGAGTTCGTAACTGCTCAGTGAACAGTGCAGCGTATTTACGCAAACGCTACTTCATTCCGCTGCCTCCTCGACAAACGAGAAAGCATCATCATTGATGAAGGTCTGATGCTTATAGACCGCACTGAGGAGGTTACGACACCTCAGCTAATCAACATTGATTAGCCACGTTTAAAGTACGTTATTAAGGATTCCGCGTCAATCGGCTTTGAGGGCATGTTTCTGAGTCCGCACAGACTCACTGAGGACGCTTGAAGGTTTTGGCTAGGGCGGTGATGAAGCTTAGTCCAAAGACTCTCCACGGGTCTGGAAATCCAAAATATGGGGCAATCAGGGTTAAGGAATAGCAGTGAGATTTATGAGTATTAGTATCATTTCAAATCAACGGCTTTTCCACCTCGTAAACATTGTGGCAGACTTTCACCACATAATAGGCCTGAGACAAGTCGGCGAAAGGTGGGGCAGGCTTGATAAACTCATCAATCCATTCCCATTCAATTTCTTCGCTGTCTTTTTCTTCCAGCCATGCCCTAATTTTCGAAATTCTATAATGATTGACGTTACCTTTATGTGCATCACTAGGTTCACATTCGGGCAAGATTGAACGCATCTTCCAGTTATTGATTGTCTGAAGACTCACATTTAAAACCCTAGCCAGCTCACGCGAAGTCACGCTGCACCAAACGGGACGCTTCTCGTAGCCCTGCCATTTTGCTGTTGGTTTATTTTTCATTTTTTTCTTTCCACGTCAGGGGCGTCAGGGTGTTTTTAATAATATTTGGCTCATTCTAATTATTAATTACTCCATTAAATATTATTGAGTTTGTTGTAAGTGAAGCCCCTGACTTGCCTGACTTATCTCGTGTGGGTTTGGGATTTGCAGAGCAAAAGCATCTTCTTTCACTTTAATGCCAGTGAAAACATTTTCTCTATTTGAGCAGCTTCCAAGACGGGATTTTCCTATTTGTGGAAATGCGGCGATGAGGTCCCTAGAGAAATGCCCTAGCGTTTTAGGGAATGATATACCCTGTTCTGAGCACCAACGCTTATAAGCTATATTGAAAAGCTGATCTTTAGAAACGTGATGTTCAACGTCTAAATCACAGTGTGTACTCACAAAATCAATAAGAGGGCTGTTCAGTGACTCGAGTTCATTAACTGTATCTATTGCGGCTTGAGGTTGTATAAATCGACCACGCGCTCTCAAGCGCTCAAGGCCATCCAATGCCCAGTTGAATATTTGAGGAAGCTCTGACATTAGTCTATCCTCAAGGTTTAAATCCTCTCTGCCGAAAAAAGATACTTTCATTTCCAGCACGATAAATCGTGAAGCCAGAGCACCACTAGCATCACCAAGTTGCGGCGTTTCGTTTGTAAGAACTACTATGCGTGTTGGAAGCTGCCCGTCCCAATCCTCAATATGCTTTCTAGGTACTGAAATATTATCGCCACCTGAAATCATAAGTAGGTTTTCTACAATTGCCTGTTTGTCACTTTGTCTGCCAATACGTGCATCAGGGACAATAGCCGCTAATTTACCTATGCATGGCTGCAAACCAAAATCTTTAGAGAAGCTTTTTAGGGATGGGCCGCAAACATTCGATGCCCCTAGCAACACTTTAAGCAAGCGCCCAAGAGTTCCTTTGCCAGAGCGTTTAGGGCCTTTTAACAAAAACATTTTATGAAGGCTTATATCGGCTACCAGTAGGTAGCCAAACATTTCTTGTAATGTATTTATGCTCTCTTGATCATCAGGCCAAACACTATCCAAAAATTTTAAAAATTCTTTTGGCTCTCCGCTTTCCGTGTATGGGTAAGGCAACGTATTTAATATGAAGAAATCGGGTGTATGTTTTGCCAATGTGCGCGAAGGTACATGAAAAATACCGTTATCCATCGACACAAAATCCACCGCTTGTTTTTCGTGCTCGTCAAGCCATGTTGGAGGTGAAAGGCCTTCTATTAGGCTTGAGGATTTTAATGCGTCCGTAATGGCGTTTATTTGCGCCATTGTAGGGTGGAACGGAATTGAATCACCATCCTTATTAACCTTTAATGCTCCATCTAGGTAGTGACGCACTGTAGCGCGCATGGTTTCTTCACTGGCCTCTTTATAGCATTTTCCCTCATGGTGAAACCACTGTCCCTGAGTGCGAAGCAAGTTTATATCGCCAGCTTCACTTCTGAAATCAGCATCAATTATTTGCTTAGCAATGCCCGTATGATCGGCAGGCGTAAGTATTGGGCTTCCGTTCTCCCAGCCACTTTGCTTTGCTAAGAAAATCAGTGTTCCTACAGTTGTAGGTCTGGTTGAGCAGTGTTTAAAGCTTTCCCATTTGTATTTTAAGTCGTTGTATCCGGGATAATCTGCGCCCTCTTGATTGCTCCAAGCATCCCAAAGGTCAAGACCTTGTTCGCTGCCGTTTGTTTCATAATGAAGTGCCATTCCAACTTTAAGCCATGTATCGTATCCCTCAAATGGGCTGATATATTGTAAATAAATTTCAAGGCTTTCCAAATCAGTGTGATTGGCTTTTATTCTTTCCGTGGTTTTGGGGCGCTCTAATATTGTAACAGGTATGGATACAGGCCAAGAAAGCAGCAAAGCAGCATCTTTATCCAGCGGTTCAAAGTTAACAGGGTTTAAGGGGACGCTTTTTCCCGCTAGTGGCAATATAAACTGATTTCCGCAACCGCCAACACGAACGCTATCTTGTTTTGGAAAAATTTCTATCTGTTTATTTGATACGCCTTTTGTACCGTTTTTATATCCAATATTTTCTAGGGCTATATTCAGCAGCCCCCTAACTGAATAAGCGTCCTGCGGTGTGTCCCATATCATTAAGATATGCATACCGCTGCCACCTGACGAACGCCAAGGGATAGGGTTTATGCCGTGTTTTTTTAACTCATTGGTCAAAAGTTTGGCAGCTTGAACCATGCCCTCCCAATCCGTTTCTCTCTTATGAGAATCCAAATCGAAAAGAGCCACTTTTGTAGTACCTTCCCCTTCTTTGATGGGGCATGCACCGCGAGCAGGACCATTGTTTAAGTGTTCGAGAAGTCTGTCTTTGGTAAGAGCATCTTTTGTCCAATAAACCTGACCGTTTCTCTTTACCGCAGAAATATCCGTGCGGACTCTAGAGGTAAGCGGCTCTAGAGCCTGTAAAAATTCATCCATTACATTACCCCTCATCTTCAACTCTGCTGAGGCATGTATGAAAAACAATCGCGTACAATATTGCCAGCTTTGCCACCACATCAATGTTTTGAGATGATAATTCTACACCGTATCTCTTTTTTAAGCTTTCTTCGGCTTCCGACATAAATTCTTCGGCAATGTCGATTGCAGCTCCTTTGATTGACTTGCTCATTATGATTGCCCTCCCTTTGTATTGACGGGATGCACTTCATTATTTTTAAGCCAGTCTTCTACGGCATTAATGCGGTATGCAATAAAGTTTCCGATTTTGGTGCGTGCTGGTCCAATTCTTCTGGCGTGCCAGCGGTCTAAGGTTCTCGTGCTGACATTTAAATATTCAGCCAGCGCTTCTTTTGTATAGATGTTTTGTGTGTCCATAGCTAACTCCTTTCTGTAGGTTTGGACTATTGAAAGGTCTTATTTGACTTTCAAATTCCATTCTACAATAAGGAAATTAGGGCAATCCTTAGCTACAGTTTCTTCTTTATCTTGCTGTATTTATTGTTAAATAAAGACACTCTGTGCCTTATTGCACCAATCGTTATATCTTTTATTCTATCTTCAGATAAAGCAATTGTGACTGTTTCTTTTTCATCTCTTATGTCAAAATCTATTATTGCTTCACAAATACCGATCCCGCTAAACTCTTTAATATATTCAATAAATTCTTGAGGTTTGAATTGTCCTCTTCTTTTGCGTAATTCGAGATATATGTTTTCCAGTATGGCAATGTGTTCGTGGGTTCTGGTCTTTGTTTTGATGAAGCTAGATTTTTTTCTAAATTGCTCTTTGTGAATGTATATATCTTTATATCCAGTTTCGAATTCTTGTGTGCCCATTTGTGTATGATACCCAGATACGCCAAAAAGAAAGCCTTCATGCTCTTTAAATTGAAAGTCTTTCCATTGATTAAAGGGGATTTGGATATGATTTGTAGGTGTGACTTCACCTGATAATGGGAAATCGTATTGGCTTATTTCATCATATTTAATGCCTAAGCTTTTAATTTCTTTTTTTTGCATTATTGCTGCAATATGGCGCACTTTCTTTTGGTAGGTTTTCGCTATGTTGTTGATAGTATCGTAATCTGAAAGGGCTTTGTGATCTGAGTTTTTACGCGGCATCACTTCCCCCTCTGGTTAGTGCTCCGATTTTCCCTGCTGCCGCCCTTAATGGGTCATCCATGAGGTGTGCGTAGCGCATTGTTGTTTGGTGTTGTGAGTGCCCTAAAAGCTTCCCAATTACGGCTAAATTCTCTCCTTCGGTGATAAGTAGTGATGCAAAGGTATGGCGCAAATCATGGATGCGGTAGCCTTTTATGTTGGCTTCTTTTCGCAACCAAGCCCACGGCTTCTTGATGTCGTGCATCGGCTTTCCTTTCTCGCTCGGAAAAAGGTATTTGGAGCTGTTGTTTTCTTTGATGCCTTCAAGCAGTTCTATGGTTTCTAATGAAATAGGAACTTTATGGACTTTCTTTTGCTTTGTGTGGGAGGAGGGCTTGATCCACAGCGCTTTATCTAGATCAAAGTGAGTCCATTCTGCACGTAAAACCTCTCCAATTCTTGCACCCGTTAAGATCAGCATGCGGATTATATTTGCGGCCTTTTCATTCGGCATTTCGTTGAGCTTATCGAAAACTGTTTCTAGTTGCGCTGGGGTCAGGTAGTTCTCTTTTGCCTCTTCTGCGTTGCGTTTAAAGCCGTCGGCTGGGTTCTTTTCGCAATACCCCCAGCGAATACCTTTATTAATCGCGGATCGCAGAGCTTCTAAGACGCGGTTAGCGCGAGTAGAGCCGCCCTTTTGGGTAACATGCTTGTGAAGATCATCTATCTGTGCTCCAGACAGGTCTTTGAGCCTTACAGTTCCTAATTCAGGCAGTATATAATTTGCAAACATAGATGCTACGTCTTTTTGGCTTCTGTCTACGAGGCTAGGGAGGTGGCGTTTTTCGAATTCCTTCCATAGTTCTTTTACTGACATTGCAGCGCGTTCTGCTTGCTTGATGGCAAGGGGGTCAATCCCGTTATCAACTTGCCTTTTTAGCTCGGCGGCCTTCTCTCTAGCAGCTGCGGTTGTCCACGCTCCGTACTTTCCAATGGTGTAGCGGCGCTCTCTGCCGTTGACTACATAGTTCAGCACAAAAGATTTAACGCCTTTCTTGGTCACGCGGATGCCAAAGCCCCTAATGGTGTCATCATAGGTAATCGTGTTCCCTTTCTCTGGTGGTGAGAGGGAATCTATAAGCTTTTTGGTTAATCTTTCTCGTTTTTTGGTCATGTTTCAATCCGCCCTGTGTCCGATCTGTGTCCGACAATATATGGATTATAGTATGAATCATTTGACTCTATCTGTCTACCTATTTCTAACTATAGCCATTGCAATTAAAGGGATTTTATGCTTATTATGGGGATCAGCTTAGTTTTCAGAACCAACAGACCGTCAGGCTCATAACCTGAAGGTCGTCAGTTCAAATCTGGCCCCCGCAAACAATTAAGTGAAGAAAAACCGCCATATGGGCGGTTTTTTGTTTTTTGCCTTATCGTGAGAATGCCAAAAGCGCTAAATAAAGGGGTCATGCGCCCATTGTAACAAAGCTTGCCGTTGGCGTGGACGGCAGAGTATGTTGCCTGGATCGCAATTGGCTTTTACTTGTCCTGCGTGGCGGGTAAAGGCTTTCCAACGTTTAATTTGATGCGCATCAACACCTGCGCAGCGGCGGGTTTGGCACATCGCTTAATTTAGCATTTTCGAATCATGAGGCAGGAAATTCATCGCGGCAATCATTCAAATATTTCCCCTCAAACACACCATGCGCTAGCATTTCCTGCCGCGTAAAATATGGATCAAAATCGGGGTCAAAATACTGACCAACAGGCGCAGATATTTTATAGCGGTAATCACGCTGCATTTTATCATGCACAGTAACCCCCTGCCCTATTTTGGCCATGCTTCAACGCTCCGTTTAATTTTTAAGGCGGTAACCTGTTTTGAAAATCCATGCAATAATGCCAATGCACAGCGCTAAGAACACAAAAATCATGCTCACGCTGGTGCCAAGGCTGACATCTGCGTGTTCATAAAAACTCCAACGGAAACCGCTAACCAAATAAACAACAGGGTTGAGCATAGAGACTTTTTGCCAAAATTCTGGCAGCATCGTAATCGAATAAAAGCTACCGCCCAAAAATGTCAGAGGCGTAATGACCAATAACGGAATAAGCTGTAATTTTTCAAAGCCATCTGCCCAGACGCCAATAATAAAACCCAAAAGGCTAAAAGTCAGGCAAGTCATAACCAAGAAAAACGCCATCCAAAACGGGTGTGCGACTTCGAGCGGGACAAAAAAGCCTGCCGTTGCCAGCACAATGAGCGCAATCACAATCGCCTTGCTTGCAGCCGCGCCAACGTAGCCAATCGCGACTTCGGCGAAAGAGAGTGGCGCAGAAAGAATTTCATAAATTGTCCCTGAAAAACGCGGAAAATAAATCCCGAATGAAGCATTGGACACGCTTTGCGCCAAAACGGTCAACATAATCAAGCCAGGGACGATAAATGCCCCATAACCAATGCCGTCGACATCAGATATACGTGAACCAATAGCTGAACCAAAAACAATAAAATACAGCACGGTCGATATGACGGGCGATGCAATACTTTGCCCGATTGTGCGCAATGTGCGCGACATTTCAAATTTATAAATAGCGCCTATACCGCGATAATTCATGCTTCACCTACCAATTGTACAAATATTTCTTCTAAGGAGCTTTGACGCGCTTCAAGGTCCTTGCAACGTATGCCGACATCTTTCAGTCGATCCAGCAAATCCGCAACGCCATTATTTTCGCGCGCAGGGTCATAGGTATATTTCACGCGCAGCCCATCAGCAGATAAGTGCACATCAAAATCCGTTAAAGCTTCTGGCACAGCCGAGAGCGGTTCAGAAAGCTCCAAGACCAGCTCTTTTTTACCGAGTTTTTTCATCAGCGCCGCTTTATCTTCGGTCAGGATAAGTTTGCCTTTATTAATCACGCCAATACGATCCGCCATTTCTTCAGCTTCTTCGATGTAATGTGTGGTTAAAATAATCGTCACGCCAGTTTCACGCAACGTGCGTACTTGTTGCCACATTGATTTACGCAACTCCACATCAACGCCCGCGGTTGGTTCATCCAAAAACAAAATTTGCGGCTCATGTGATAAAGCTTTCGCAATCATAACGCGGCGCTTCATACCGCCAGATAACGCCCTGATTTGTGAATCCTTCTTATCCCAAAGCGAAAGGTTTTTCAGCAATTCTTCGATATATGCGCGGTGCGGCGCCTTGCCGAACAGACCGCGCGTAAAGTTCACTGTATTCCACACCGTTTCAAACGCATCCGTTGTCAGCTCCTGAGGGACAAGGCCAATGGCTGCACGCGCAGCGCGGTAATCTTTTTTATTATCATGACCGAAAACCTCAATACGCCCTGCGCTGGCATTCACAATGCCGCAAATTGTGCTAATTAATGTGGTTTTACCGGCGCCATTGGGGCCCAAAAGCGCGAAAATTTCGCCGCGCTTAACATCTAAATTGACATTATCTAATGCCTTAAAGCCACTTTTATAGACCTTATCTAGCCCCTGAACAGAAATTGCTAACGTCATTACATATCCTAAATTCTACACGATTACTTATTGTCTGTTTTACCGCCATGACCATACGCGAACACACTTAAAGGTCAAGCACCATCGCCCAAGGCACACAAGTATAGCGCACTTCTTTTTTTTCAAGTAACGCGGCTTATTTCTTGATGGAACCACGTAAAACTGGCAAAATTAAGATTATTAAAACATTTAGCCTTTATAATATTACCAATACCTACTATTCTAAAATGTAATTTAAACCTAAGGTTCTAAAATGAAATTTATTGCGATGCTTAGCTTTCTTCTGTGTTTATCGACTAGCGCCTATGCGCAAGATGGAAAAGCAAAATTTGATATGATCGGCATTGGCGCGATTACCTGTAAAAAATGGACAGACACGGAGACTGATGATTTTATCAGGAGCACAGCTGTGCAATGGGTTTACGGTTATTTTTCTGGGCAAAATAAAGTGCGCGCCAAGCAGAAGCAACGCCAATTTAACCTCACAGGGCTGACCGCCAAAGGGATATTAGAAACAATAGATAATTTTTGCTATTACTACCCCGATTACCTGCTACATTATGCCGCAGATAGTTTGGTTGGCAAAGTTGTATATTTAAAAAATCCATAACCAGCTCCCCTTAAAACAATCCCCTAGATCCTTTCTATTGTGCAGAGCAAAATACTTTCTATCTTGATTTTGCCATCGCATCTGCTATTGCTATTTAAACATAAATAATAATAAGCATATGGGGATTAAGGTTATGAAAAACAATGCGCTAGCGTTGCCAGAAAGCACGCAAGATTCTTTCTCAGCACATCAAGAAATATGGCAAAACAACTATCCCGCGGGATTAAAATGGGACAGTCCTATTGACTGCGCCCCCGTTCACACCATCCTCGATGCATCGGTAAAAAAATTCGCTGATCGCCCCGCCATTTCTTCTGCCGGCATTACATTTGACTATGCGGCACTTGGCACATTGGTTGATAAAATAGCTACTGGCCTGCAAAATATTGGCATCGGTAAAGGCATTAAAATCGGCCTATTTATGCCCAACACCCATTACAGTATTGCTTTTTATTATGGCGCATTAAAAGCGGGTGCGACGATCGTCAATTACAACCCATTATATGTTGAACGCGAACTTGAATATCAAATTGAGGATAGCGAAACAGATTATATGGTCACGCTTGATGCGGCGCCTTTATTTGAAAAAGCAAATAACGTCCTGAAATCAACACGCATGAAAGCGCTGATCCTCTGCCCCGCTGGCGCTGACAGCGCTGAAATTCTTGCTGCGCCAGAATATATCCATTATAAAGACCTTATTGATAATGCAGGCGATGTTGCTGCCGTGAGCATTGACCCGAAACAAGACATTGCCGTGCTTCAATATACAGGCGGCACGACAGGCGTACCTAAGGGCGCGATGCTAAGCCATGAAAACCTTTATGCCAATGCGATGCAAATGGCCTATTGGCACAGCCCAGTTGCAATAGAAGGTCAAGAAAGCATTATTGGCGCCATTCCCTTATTCCACGTGTTTTCGATGACCGTTGTCATGAATATGGCGCTAAAACTCGGCATGGAAATTATTCTTGTACCGAAATTTGACCCTGTCGAATTTATCCAGTTATTAAAAGACAAAAAACCAACATTCTTCCCTGCTGTGCCAACAATCTATAACGCGATTGCCACCCACCCCGCAGGTGAAGGGCTTGATTTGTCTTTCGTTAAATTCTGCATCTCAGGCGGCGCGCCGCTGCCAGAAGGCATTAAAAATGCATTTGAAGACCGCACAGGGGCACGCCTTGGCGAAGGTTACGGCCTCACAGAAGCCTCGCCTGTTGTAACATGCAACCCAACAAAGGGTAAAAGCAAGCTCGGTTCGATCGGCCTGCCTATACCTGCGACAAACCTTGAAATCATTAATATGGAAGACGGTATGACGCCGCTTGGCATAGGCGAAAAAGGCGAGGTTTGCTTATCTGGCCCGCAGGTCATGAAAGGTTATTTCAACAAACCAGAAGCCACCGCCGAAGTCATTAAAAATGGCCGCCTGCATACAGGTGACGTTGGTTATATGGATAGTGAAGGTTACGTCCACCTTGTTGACCGCATTAAAGACGTCATTTTAGTACGCGGCTATAATGTGTACCCAACGCAAATTGAAGGCGCCATTTCGCTGCATGACGCGGTTGGTGAATGCATGGTCGCCGGCGTACCAGATGAAGAGCGCGGCGAAACCGTTTGGGCATGGATATTCCCCAAAGACGGTAAGGCGCTGCACGCCGATGAGATGAAAGCCTTTTTAGCGGACAAAATCTCACCGATCGAAATGCCGCGCAACATTATCATCCGCGACACGCCGCTGCCCAAAACAGCTGTCGGTAAATTATCTCGTAAATTACTGTTAGAAGAAGCGGGCTTCTAAAACACTGAATAAACCAATTATAAAAATAAAAAAAAAAGAACAGCTGGAGAAATCTTATGAGCAACAATAAGGGTGCAAATAAATATGCGCATTTAATGACGCCGCCGAAATCGTTAAAATTGGAATTTACCAAAGCCGCCGATTATGACCGCGTTAATTTCATGTTTGATAAAGGCCTTTTGAAAAAAATCGACCCGCTTGGTTATGTTGCTAAGCGCCTTGATGCCGATTTTCGCCGCGCCGTAAATGGCGGCAGCACGGTTATCCTTGGCGACGAAAATGACCATGTCCGTACATTGGTGATGAATTACCAAATGCACGAAGACAGAAAAGCGCCCAAAACCGACCCACATGATTATACGGAGCTTGGCTCCGTCATGGCGGTGATACAGGGTTATAAAAGCGCCTTCCTGCTCGCCGCCGCCATTGGCCTAAAAGAATGGTGGGCACACCCACCGCAAAAGAAACTCGTCACCGAAATCAAACACAGTAACCTCGCGCCTATCGCCATTTATAAGGCGCTTGGCTGGGTACCTGTCACCGACACGCAAGAAGTCGATGACTTATTCTATCTGTGCTACGAAAATGTCGCTGACGATCAAGGTAACGCGATTTCTGGGCCGCCAATGTCTGAAAAATCTGATATTGGTTTCTACCAGCAAATCGACAGTACTTTAGCCGCAGAAGCCCAAGTCATTCTCGAATTTATCAACCAAGGCGGGCTTAAAAACAAACATGGTGATTTCATCCCCGTTGATTTCAGCGGCCTAGATGATGTCGGCCTCACCCGTCCGCGCTTAGAAGCCATTGCCAAAGGCGAAACATCCAAAGATAAACTGCTGAAAATTGGCGGCGGCGGCGCTGCGCCCTCCGCAAAGCCAGCGCCTTAAAATAAGCAGAAACACAAATACAAAAAGGCCTCAATATGTTGAGGCCTTTTTATTACTCTCATGAAAGCGTTTAGGTGCTTAAAATACCTTCCGCAAGCGCCGCCCAATATGCCGCCCCGATCGGGGTCGCATCATCGTTAAAATCATAATGCCCATTATGCAGCGCAGGTGAGGGACTGCCATCGACAGGCGCTTGACCGAGGGCGATATATGCCCCAGGGCGTTCTTGCAGCATATAAGCAAAATCCTCACCGCCCATTGTCGGGCTGAATTTTTCAACATTCTCTGCGCCAACCACATTCAGCGCCGCTTGCCATGCCATCTCGGTTTCTGCCTCACTATTCACAACCGAAGGATAACCACGGTGATAGATAATTTCAACGCTTGCGCCATGTGCGGCGGCAATAGATTCGGCAATCTGACGCATATTTTTTTCAATCTGCGCACGGCTTTCGTGACCAAAGCAGCGCACTGTACCTTTTAAAGTGACGCTTTCGGGCATAGCTGAATCGCTGCTGCCGCCATTAATTTGACAAACACTGAGCAAATTGCCATCTTGTGGACGTGTGTTGGAACTTATCATCGCGTGCAAAGACACGACAATTGTCGACGCGATCAAAACAGAATCAATATGCAAATGCGGCATAGCTGCGTGACCGCCTTTGCCGTGGACGATAATTTCAAAGCCATCCGTGCTTGCCGTCATTGCGCCTGCGCAAATCGCCATTTTACCCACTTCTAATTCAGGCCAGTTATGCAGGCCAAAAACGCGTTCAATCTTAAACTGTGTAAACAGCCCTTCTTCGACCATGACGCGCCCGCCGCCTGTGCCGTTTTTATCGCCTTCTTCGGCAGGCTGGAAAATAAAATAAATCGTGCCGTCAAAATCACGCGTTTCTGCCAAATATTCGGCGGCGGCTAATAACATGGTGGTATGTCCATCATGGCCGCAAGCGTGCATCGCGCCATCATGCACCGATTTATGCGCGAAATCATTGCACTCATCAATGCTCAGCGCATCCATATCCGCGCGCAAGCCAACGCTGCGCCCTGATGTATCGGCCTTACCTTTTAGCACACCGACAACGCCCGTTTTCGCAAGGCCGCGATGGGTTTCAATGCCCCAGCTTTCTAATTTTTCCGCGACAATATCCGCCGTGCGACATTCTTCAAATGCCAATTCGGGGTGTTTATGAATATCGCGCCGCCACTGTTTGAACGTCGCAAGATTTTCTTCAAAACGCCGTCTTATGTGCTGCCCTGCATTATCACGCATAATATACCGCCTTAAACCTTCTTAACAATCACTGAGCCAATAGAATAGCCCGCGCCAAATGAACAAATCACGCCAAGATCGCCAGAGGCAAGGTCATCGCTATATTTATGAAAGGCGATAATTGAACCGGCGGAGCTTGTATTCGCATATTCATCCAAAATCACAGGCGCTTCCTGCGCCGTAGGATCGCGCCCTAAAACCTTGCGGCTAATCAGCTCGTTCATGTGTAAATTCGCCTGGTGCAGCCATAGGCGTTTGACGCTACTTGGGTCAATATTTTGCTCTTCAAGATGCGCCGTAATCAGGTCAGCGACCATAGGCACAACTTCTTTAAATACTTTACGGCCTTCTTGGATAAACAATTTATCGCGCGCACCAATACCTTCAGGCGCGGTGCGGTTCAAGAAACCAAAATTATTGCGGATGTTATTTGAAAACTTTGTCTTTAACTTCGTGCTAACAATTTCATAGTTTTTAGCTGAGACGGATGTATGCGCGCGCTCAACAATAGACGCTGTTGCCACATCACCAAAAATAAAATGACAATCACGGTCACGGAAATCAAGGTGGCCTGAACATATTTCCGGGTTCACAACAAGAATCGCGCGCGCGCTGCCGGCTTTAATCATATCCGCCGCCGCTTGCAGCCCAAATGTCGCCGATGAACAGGCCACATTCATGTCAAACGCAAAACCCTCAATGCCCAAAGCATCTTGCACTTCTATCGCCACCGCTGGGTAGGGGCGCTGCGCATTTGAACAGGCAAGCAACACACCATCAATATCAGATGCTGTCTTACCCGCAGCTTTCATCGCGTCCTTCGCGGCTTTTACGGCCATTTCCGCCAGAACAGACAGCTCATCATTCGCACGCTCTGCAATGCGTGGCGCCATAATTGCAGGGTCCAAGATGGAATCCTTTTCCATCACATAGCGCGCATTAATGCCCGAAACTTTCGCGATAAACTCCGCGCTAGAATGTTCAAGCGCGGGCATCTCACCGCCATTAATCGCGACTTTATGCTGCTGATTATATGTATCCACATAGCTGTTAAATGAAGCAACGAGCTCTTCATTACTAATCGCATATGGCGGCGTAAAAAGCCCTGTTCCACTAATCACAATATTTGCCATGATCTCTCCCGATATATTCTTGTTTTATCTGTTATAAGAGCGCGTATCTTAGCCTTTTTATCCGCCCTTTTCCAAGGTTTATTATTATTTTGCCCAAAGGCTAAAGGAAACACGCAAATATAAGGGCGATTCGGTGTTTATTTCATAGTTTGTGCAGCGCATTCTATATTAGAGGTATCACTTAAAAACGTAGAATCAATCGCTTATCAGTGCCATTTGACCAAGCGAAGAATAATAGGTAAGAATCAAACAGTTAACATTATTGAGGAGCACATCGTGTCTAAAATATTTTTTTGTAGAGTAGCTAGAATTTTTACCTTACTCTTCTGCGTGCACATGATGCCCTTTGCAATCAACCAATCATATGCGCAAGAAGCTTCTGCGGAAACGCAGCTTTTTGCAAAAACCCTATCCAATAGCTGTGTCAAGCAGTGGGACCAACCGACATGCCTGACCAATATTTCACAGGCCGCGCTCATTCTCGCTGCGAATTACGCAGGCGACCTTGAAAGCAATGGCATGATTGGCGCCGTTGAACAAATCAAACAAAATTGCGCCGCTGCAACCGCGGGCACTAAAGGAAATTACCCCGCCTATGCCATGAAAAGCGCCTTCACTGAATGTGCAAATATGATTTATGATGTATCAGAACAAACCAATATTAAGCCAGATTTGTCATTTTACCAGCTGCTTGTAAGCTCCATTATGTGCCTAAATAAAGACCGTAGCTGTCAAGTTATAGAAAAAGGCCTAGCTGCCTATAAATAAGCATTTCATACCTAAACATTAGACAAAAAACACGCAATTTATCTTAATGAATCCGCAATAAATATATGTTAGGATATCCTTATATATTTAACATGCTTTTTAGGTTTATTATGCATCATCAATTAAAACAGCTCCCAGCGCGACTAGCGCTCATGGCCATGTCTTTTTCACTTTTGTTCCTCGGTGCGTGCAAAGAAGAGCAGCCCAAGACCATTCAGTGGCAATTACAATCCCAAGCAAGCGCCACCAGTATTGACTTTATTGAGCTTCAAGCTTTTAGCGAAAATGTGAAACACATGTCAGCGGGGCGTTTAATCATCACCCCCCACCCTGGCGGTGTCATCACCAATGGCCCTGATATCTTTGCCGCCGTCTCAGAAGGCCGCATCGAAATGGGAAATGGCTGGCCCAATTGGTGGTCAGGCCAAAACCCCGCATGGGCCGTAATGAATGCAGGTCCTTTTGACTTTATGAACCTTGATTCGTCCATGATGTTTTTTTTGGCTGGCGAAGGCACGGCGCTTGCCAATGAAATGGCGCAGCCACAAAACATTATCTGGCGCCCCGCATGGTGGCCTGGTATGGAATTTGGCCTATTATCGCCTGAACCGATAAATGGCCTTGACGATTTGAAAGGCAAAAAAGTGCGTATTGGCCCAGGATTGCCCAGCGAAGTGCTCTCAGAAGCATCAGGCGCTTATACAATACCGCTCGTACCGCAAGAAATTTTACCTGCCTTAGAAAATGGTGACATTGACGCGGTGGAGTGGACAACCGCTGGCGGCGTTTTAGACCTGAACGTCCATAAAATAGCGCCCAACGCCATTGTCCCTGCGATTTGGCAGCCTTCTGTTGTTTCCGACTTCTTGATTAACCAAGACGCTTATGACAGCCTTAGCCCTGATTTACAGGCCATACTCGAAACCGCCATCAAAGCCTATACATTAACCACAACATTCAAAGCAAAGCTTGCTGATTTTGAAGCACTAAAACAGCTTCTCGCCTCTGGCATTAATATCACACGCTGGCCAGAAGATGACATTGCACGTTGGCGTAGCGCAAATGAAGCTATTATCGCGCGCTATAAGAAGGACCCTTACACCAAAAAAGTCATCGACGCGAAGCAAGAGTTTAAGAAAGACTTCCTTGATTATTATAAGCATTTCAAACGTTACGATTAAGAAAGAAAGCGCGTGCAATATTCTATCCGCCTTTTAGTCATCTTGACCTTGACCAGCATGATCTTAATGTCGGCCTTTGTTGGCATGCGCTATTATGTAACCAGTACAAATATGGATGCCGCACTTAATGCCAAGGCTGAACTTATCGCCCAGCGCATCGCCAATGCCGTACAACCAACAATTTGGAACATTTATCAAAAATCTGGCGAACGTGTTTACTCTCAGCAAGTAACTTCCGCCATCTTAGATTCTGAATTTGCTGACCCGAATGTGATTGGCGTTTCTGTTTATGGCAATTTTGGACATGTCTTTATGGCGCGTTACAAAGACGCACAAGGCAATATCTCCGACCACAGCGCTGAACGTCATAAGCGCGCTTTAACGACAGCAGATCACCGAAGCCTTATTTCCGTACGCCAAGGCGTAATGACGATAGGTAATGTGCTTGTTCTCCTCAGCAACGCGCCAGATACCGCGCAATTAAGACGCATTTTGTTGATTGACGCCGCGCAGACACTTATTGTGTCCTTGTGCTTTATTGTCTTTCTTTTCTACGCCATACAAAAAGCACTTATCCGTCCTGCCGCACAGTTAAAAGCCGCCAATGCCGAACTTAAAGAATTTTCTTACCGGATAACACATGATCTGCGCTCCCCGATTGTATCATCTCTCGCCCTTATAAAAATGTCAGAAAAATCTTTAGAAAAAGGCGACACGGCGCAAACTTTGCTGCAAATCAGGCATATCATTAAGTCGCTAGAATATTTAGATCAGCTTAACCATGACGTTTTCGAAGTGCTGACCATTGCACATAAAGACGAGGATGTCGCGAGCGTTAATGTTGAACACATGATCCAAGATATAATCGCCCTATTATCTCACCTCAATAGCGGTACACCAATAGATATACGCTATGATTATAACGCCGCCGCGTTCATCCATACAAAACCAGAACGCTTAAGAATGATTATCGAGAATCTGACCTCTAACGCATTGAAGTATAAGGACCCGCAAGAGGATTCCCCATATATAAAATTCACAACGCGGCAAGAAAACAGTGTATTTATTCTTGAAATTGAGGATAATGGCATTGGTATTCCAGAAAATATGCATCAGCATATTTTCAAAATGTTCAAACGTTTCCACCCAAAAGTATCATTCGGTAGCGGACTTGGTTTATATCTCGTACAAAAAAGTGCGCATATTATTAATGCCGATATACGGTTCATACCCTGCGAAAAAGGCGTAAAATTTAAATTATCTATACCATTACAGGAGTAATTTGCAATGGCGAACATCCCCACTTTTCTGGTCGTTGACGATGATATTATCGTCCATCTTTATTATGAAGGCACATTAAAAGAGCTTGGCGCACGCGCCCATGTTTTAAAAGCCTATGACGGCCAAGAGGCCTTAGAAATGCTTATCGATAAAGCGGCGCCTATTCCCGCCGTTATTTTCTTAGACATTACAATGCCTGGCTTAGACGGCTATGGATTTTTAGAGGCTTTTCACAAAGCATACCCTGACAGCGAAACCACAATCGTTATGGTATCTTCATCACGCTTAGAACAAGACAAACAACGCTGCAAAGCTTATAAATTCGTCAAAGAGTTCATTACCAAACCACCACAAGCCGAAGACATCGAGCGCATCTGCTTGATGCATGGTGCGCTATAAGGCGTAGCGTATAACGCAGGACTTATGTGCCATACCCCCAAAGCGCAGCAATGTCTTTTGTCTCTTCTGCGATGATTTTTAAGTTGCGGGCGTTTAGCCCTGTTTTATAATAGCTTGGGCGCTGGATATATTCCGCCCACATTTTAAGCGCGGCGGGCTTGTATGATACGCCGCTAAATTCAGCAATGTCTTTGAGCATCTCGGAGCTATTATCGCAAAAATCTTCATAGCGATAACAATATACAGATGGACTTTCAACATAATGCTTATAAATATAACCATAGACATAGCCCCAATAACGCGCATAGCCACGCAGCATATCGCCTGATTTGAATAAATCGACAATTGAATGATAAACATCATCCTTCCCCAAATAGACAGGACGGATATCTGCGCCAAATTCAAAATGGCCGACGCGTTGCAAATGTTTCACTGCGCGCTTTTGCCCTTTTGTCTGGGTAAAAAAATGTTCATGCTGGCGTAAAAGAGATTCAACATGGCTGACAGGGTCGCGCACGGGGACAATAAATTTGGCATCGGGCAGCGCCGCCATTATTTTTTCAATGCGGGCAATATTATAATTACCTTTTGCCAAATAACGCGGCGCTTTGCTTTGATAAAGCAGTTTTTTAATATGCGGCAAATAAAAATCGAAAAACTTATTACGCGCGCCCTCATCATTTAAGCGCGCTGGCGTATCAACATTATGCAGCCCCTTAAAGAAATGCATCCATAGCACTTCTTCCATAGCCTCTGGGCTGTCAGATGTAACTTTAATTCCGTCACCATGAAAACGCTCGGCTGGTTTAGACGGCTTCATCATCAGTATTCTTTGTAATTTACGCCACAAATACGGCGTAAAAACAAAAGGGAAGTCACTATATTTATGCGAGACAAAATCACGATGCGAGGCCAAAAATTCTAGCAAAATTGTTGAGCCCGAACGCGCAAGCCCACATACATAGACGGGGCGGTCAATTTTAAGCGGTGCAAGGTCAAATTCTAACACCTTGCTTTCAAAGTCACCTAACTTCTTCCAAAATTTTTGATGATTACAGACCAGCCCATTCAACCAATGACGCTGCGCTGAAATAAGCGGCTTCGTTTTTATTGATTTTTTTAAAGATGTAGACAAATAATAAGGCCACCATACCGCGAAAAAGTCTTTGCATAAAACAGAATGCATTATAGCGTATAAAAACAGAAAAAGAACCGAGAAAAATAAGAAATTTTAGATTTTCAATTATTTAGCTTGACTTTACCATAAGATATATGTCATCTTCCGCTCGCAGTTTGCAAGATGAAAATCTAATTACAGCGAGCTTTTACCAGCAATGTTACTAAGGTAATCACGCCCTTACAACTGGTGTTAAGGTGTTACAAAGCAGGCCAAAATACATGGCCACTTTCCTGAAAAGTTCGACATGGCGAGTATTCTACGAACGCAAGGTAGCGCATGAGGCGTGCCTTAAACGAACTTTTTTGAAAGACCTTAATATGACCAAGTTTGAAGACTTCGGCCTAGAGCCGCGTTTACTTAAATCCCTATCCATGATGAATTATACTGAAGCCACACCAGTACAAGCGAAAACGATTCCTTTCGCGCTTGATGGTCGTGACGTTCTTGGCTCTGCCCAGACAGGTACAGGTAAAACAGCTGCTTTCGCGATTCCAATGCTGAATGCATTACTTAACACCGATGACGGCCTCGGCCTTGTCCTTACACCAACGCGTGAGCTTGGCAAACAAGTTATGGAAGCAATCCGCGAAATGCTTGGTCCAAAGAGCGGAATCCAAACAGCATTCATTATTGGCGGAGAGCCAATGCGCCCACAATTTGATCAACTTAAGCGTAATCCACGTATTATTGTGGGTACACCAGGGCGTATTAACGACCACCTTAAACGCGGCAGCATCAACCTTGAAGACACGCGTTTTCTTGTTTTGGACGAAACTGACCGTATGCTTGATATGGGCTTTAGCATTCAGCTTGATGAAATTGAAAAACACATGTCTGGTGATCGTCAGACATTAATGTTCTCTGCAACTATGCCGAATAACATTATGCGTATGGCAGAAAAATATTTGAAAAATCCCGAGCGCGTTGAAATTGGCGAAGCCAATACAGCAGCGAAAAACATTCAACAAGATGTTTTATTTGTACAGCGCGACAAGAAATACAAAACCTTGTTACATGAATTATCAACGCGTGAAGGTACAATCATTGTATTCTCAAACACCAAGCGTGAAACAGAAGCGCTTGCAAAACAGCTTAAAGGCGATGGCGTCAGCGCTGATGCCATCCATGGCGATTTACGTCAGCATAAGCGTGAGAAAATCATCAAAAAATTACGCGCTGAACAATTCCGCGTTCTTGTCGCAACGGATGTTGTTGCACGTGGTCTTGATATTCCACACATCGCGCATGTCATTAACTATGATTTACCAATGATGCCTGAAGATTACATTCACCGTATTGGCCGCACAGCCCGCGCTGGCGCTAAAGGTCACGCATTATGCTTGATCTCGCCGCAAGATGGTCGACGCTGGGCCGCTATTCAGCGTCTTATCGATCCGAAAAGCAAGGAAGATAGAGGAAATTACGGCGAGCGTCCAAGTCGCGGCGGTAAAAGCAGCGGCTATGGCGGCAAGTCTAAATCATATAAAGGCGGCGGCAAAAAATTCGGTAATAACGATAATTATGCCGGTAAGAGAAAACCATTCAAACGTGATGACGAGCGCAGCTTTGATGATCGCAAGTCAAGCTTTAAAAAGCGTGACGATCGTTCATTTGATGACCGTAATTCTGGTTTCAAAAAACGCGATGATCGCGGTGCTTTTGAAGGCCGCAAGCCATTTAAACGTGACGATGAGCGCAGCTTTGATGATCGTAAGTCAGGCTTCAAAAAACGTGATGACCGTTCATTTGATGACCGTAAATCAAATTTCAAAAAACGCGATGATCGTGGTTCGTTTGAAGGCCGTAAGCCA